>ERZ795042.699-NODE-699-length-24733-cov-3669.353068_pt1 | contig 24733 bp, 16 predicted proteins | sample MGYA00375126_ERZ795042 | MGnify/ENA primary metagenome ERZ795042 (study PRJEB30171, sample SAMN05518105) | compost metagenome | isolation source: Feedstock adapted compost from Newby Island compost facility, Milpitas, CA | place: USA:Newby Island compost...
CCAGGCGCCGGTGGATTCGGTGTATCATCAGATTGAAACCGATCTGAAAGAGGCTATTCCCGATCTGCCCTGGACCGTGAATATCCCCGAGGAAGGCGGACGGGCCACCAGAGGAGCGGCATATGCACTCATGGGGAAGGTGATCATGTGGGAAGCCGGCCCCAACAATAATTCACGTATGCTGGAAGCCGCGGCTTATCTGGATAGTGTGAATTTTTCCGGGTATTATCATCTCGTGCCCAACTTCCCCGACATCTTCAGTCCGGATAATAAATTCAACAGCGAGTCGATTCTCGAGATCGTGCACACCGGTGCTCAGAATGCAGGATGGGGTAACTGGCCGAATTTCCTGGGCAACGTTTATACCCAGATGGTTGGCCCCCGCAGCTATAGCGGTCCCATCTACTGGTCGGGCGGCTGGAGCTTCAATCCCATTATCCCCAGCTTCGTGGATAGCCTGAAAGGTGATCCGCGCTATCCTTATACCGTGGCCAATATCGACAGCATCGTGAATGCGGCTCCGGGCAGGAGTTACACGGCGGGCTATCAGAATACGGGCTATTTCATCCAGAAATATGCGCCGCTGGCGAAATATGTGTCCACCACAGGTCAGCCGGAACTTAATTTCCCGAACGACTATATTGAAATCCGCCTCGCCGATACCTACCTGCTTGAGGCAGAGGCGCTCGTGAGGGGTGGGGGCGACCTGAGCAAGGCCAGCATGCTGCTGAATGCAGTCAGAGCGCGTGTGGGGCTGGGCAATGTGGCACCTACGCTGAAAAACATCTATCACGAACGCATGATTGAACTGGCAACAGAAGGACATCGCTGGTTTGATCTGGTGCGACTGGGCTGGGCGCCTTCGGTACTGGCTTTCAAAGGATTTCAGGCCGGTAAACACGAACTGCTGCCCATTCCGCTGGTGGAAATGAATAATACCCAGTTGAAACAAAATCCTGGTTATTGATTATTGACTTAAACTTTTTGCCATGAAACGTTATCATGTTCCCTATATCCTGATTGGCTTCCTCTGCATCGGCCTGCTGGCCGTGGTACTTTCCAATTGTCGGCCCGATGATTTGAAGGATATTTCCCTGGGAGCTCCACCCAAAGCCAGCTTTCAGATTATTGGCGGAGGTGACCAGAACACCATTACACTGGTGAATACCACACCACCGGTAGGGAAGTATGGCTCGGTATCCATTCCATACTGGACCGTCGAGGAAACCCAGCAGACGGCTGAGGGCGATTCGGCTCATTTCCGTTTTACCTTTGCCGGTACATATACCATTAAGTTGCTGGTGGTGGCTCATGGCGGTATCGATTCTGCCGAACAAAAGGTAACCATCAACCAGAATGATACCACCGCCTGCCAGAATTCCGTGCTGGGTTTCATTGCAGGTTGCACATCCAAAACCTGGCAATTTGCCCCTGAAGCCTATGCCTATAAAGTAGGCCCCAATCCTGATGATGGCAGCTGGTGGGGAAATCCGGCTTCTGATGTCACCGGCGCACGGGTTTGCGATTTTAATGATACTTATACGTTTTATTTTGATGCCAATGGTACCTTCGTATACGATAACAAAGGCGATTTTTATACGGAAGACTATCTGGGAAGGGCCAACTGGAGCTGCGATGTGAATGCCGATCTGCCGCCCGCCCAGCAACCCTGGGCTTCGGGAACGTTCCGCTATCAAGTGATTGAAGGAACAGGTGTAGCTAAAAAGGGTCAGCTGAAAGTGATCGGCCTGGGAGCCCATATCGGCCTGGCCAAAGTGACCAATCAGGGTGAGACGAAAACGGCTCCGGTAGTCACCTCAGTAACCTACGACATCATTGATATGTATCACGACCCGGCCGGATTTGATGTGTTGAAACTGGGCATTAATGATAGCCAGGATCCCAATAATCCGGTGTGGTGGACCTATACCCTGCGGAGTTATTAAGGTAATGACAGATGGTATTGTGCATCATACTTCTTCGTGCAAGAAGTGTTTACAGATTGTTCTATCTGTGAAGACCCTATTTGCTTTTTTAAACATATCGAACATGAAATTACCATACCTTTTGCCATGGTTGGGCGCTGGATTGCTGGCTATTTTTTCCTGTAATAAATCGTCAACGCATCCACTTCCTTCCGGCCAGGATCAGCCATCCATCACCATCTCCGATGTCACGCTGGCCCGCCAGCCCAGGCAAAACATCAGCTTTCGTTTTTACCTGGGTTTATCGACCTCCTCTACACAGGAAATTACGGTGAACTACCACACCGAAGCAGGAACGGCCATCGCCGGTAAAGATTTTATACCCGATAGCGGTGTGTTGCATTTTGCACCCGGCAGCACACAGGCTTATGTGGATATCACGGTAATCGCCGACAGTTTACGGCGTCCCAATCAAACTTTTTATCTGGTTCTGTCGGATCCCAACCATGCCACACTGGCTAAGAATAAGGCCACCGGCACCATCCTGAATCAAGACCTGCCTTATCTGCCCACCAGCGACTCGGGTTATACCTCACCCCTGTCGTATCCAGGCTATCGGCTGGTATGGCATGATGAATTCGATGAACAGCAGTTAGCCGATAGCAACTGGAATTATGAAATTGGCGGCAATGGCTGGGGGAATCAGGAGCTGGAATACTATACTTCCCGACCACAAAATGTGTTTCTTTCCGATGGCAAACTGATCATCGAAGCACGACAGGAAAGCTACGGGAACAATGCCTATACTTCGGCACGCATCACCACGCAGGGCAAGCATGAGTTTCAATACGGGCGTATCGATATCCGGGCTAAATTACCTGTAGCGCAGGGCCTCTGGCCGGCGCTGTGGATGCTGGGCAGCAACATCAAGCAGGTAGGCTGGCCGCAATGTGGAGAAATCGATATCATGGAGCTCATCGGGAAAAATCCACGTGAGGTGGTGGGCTCGTTGCACTGGAAAAAGGCCGACGGCAATGTGGCTACGTTCAATAACAAATATGATTTAAGTCAGGGCGATTTTTCGCAGGCTTTTCATGTGTTTAGTTTGCTTTGGAGCGCCGACTCGTTACAGATTCTGGTAGATGATATCCCCTATGTGAAGGCGGCGCGACAGGATTTGAGTGATGGTATATATCCCTTCGATCAGCCCTTCTTTTTCATTTTCAATGTGGCTGTGGGAGGCAACTGGCCGGGACCGCCCGACCAGACCACCGTTTTCCCGCAACGCATGTTTGTAGATTATGTGCGCGTGTTTCAGCAAAATTGAGTGTAAAGCGACAGATTTTTCCGGGCGGCTTGGGCAGATGCTACGTTTTACCGGAAATGACGGTTTGATATGCGCCCTCATCCCGGGCCTGTGGAAGCTTCTGTCCGCTAGAGCATCAAGATCGTTATCGTAAAACAGTACAACATGCAAAAGCATTGCAACACAGCAAACAATCCAGGGCGACATGCTTTCCTGCGGTGGATTTTTCCCTGCAGGTGGCTGGCTGTACTTACCATTGGACTGATCAGCAGCATAGGATATATGGGTTGTGCCAAATCAACACCTTCCCAAACGCAGGTCCAACCTCCAGCCGATAGCACACCTTCCAATCCTTCGCCACCGGTGCAGACCGATGTGGCTTTCTATCTTACCACGCCCGACCGCAGCCAGCTGCTGGCCCGACAAAATGTAGCGTTGCTGTTTTCCACCGCTTCAACGTCTCAACCCACCATTGAAGTGGATAGTACGCGGACCTTTCAAACCATCGATGGATTTGGGTTTGCCCTGACCGGAGGCAGTGCCTATCTCATCAACAAATTGCCCACCAACCAGCAAAACGCCTTATTGCAGGAATTGTTTGGCGACGACAGCCTTGCCATCCACATCAGCTACATCCGCATCAGCATCGGGGCTTCTGACCTGAACCGTTCTGCATTTACTTACGATGATATGCCGGCAGGGCAAACCGATACGGGATTACAATATTTCAATCTGGGCGCCGATCAGTATGACCTCATCCCCGTGCTGCAAAAAGTCCTGCAGATCAATCCCCATCTACATATCCTGGCCACGCCCTGGTCGGCTCCGGCCTGGATGAAGACCAACCAGAGCCTCATCGGCGGCAGTCTCGACACAGCCTATTATGGCGTCTATGCCCGATATTTCGTAAAATACCTCCAGGCCATGCAATCGCAGGGCATTTCCATCGAAGCTATCACCCCGCAAAACGAACCCCTTTACGGCGGAAATAACCCGAGCATGGTGATGCAGGCAAACGAGGAATTGCGTTTTGTGAGGGATAATTTAGGTCCGGCACTGCGCCGGGCCGGACTGCCCACCCGAATCATCGTGTATGACCATAATTGCGATCGGCCCGACTATCCGCTGGCGATATTGCAGGACAGCATAGCTCGACAATATGTTGACGGGTCGGCTTTTCATCTCTATGCGGGCAATATCACCGCCCTTTCGCAGGTGCACGACGCTTTTCCCGATAAAAATGTGTATTTCACCGAACAGTGGACGGGTGGCCCCGATCAATTTGGTCCCGACCTGGCCTGGGATATCCAGAACCTGATTATTGGCGCCACACGCAACTGGAGCCGCTGTGTGATCAAATGGAACCTCGCCGCCGATCCCGATTATCAACCGCATACCCCGGGAGGATGTTCCACCTGTCTCGGCGCATTAACCATCGGTGCAACCATCACACGCAACTCACCGTATTACGCCATTGCCCATGCATCGAAGTTTGTGCCCTCCGGTTCGTTGCGTATCTATTCGTCCATGCCGAACGGCCTGCCCAACGTGGCTTTTCGCACGCCCGACGGCAGCAAGGTGTTGATCGTGTATAATGCCATGCAAACCGCACAGCCATTTACCATTGCGTTTCATGGAAAACAGGTAAGCCCTGTTTTACCGGCAGGAGCGGTGGGCACATTTGTCTGGAGATAACATCATATCAATCTTTTTCTCAACTGGTCAATGCTGGACAATTGATCTGAAAAACCTTTACAGGCGGTTTTCACCATCATTTTTCAGCTTTTGCCACCATTTTTCAACCAGTTGATTTACATCTTCCGAAAAGCGGAAATACAATACGGTTGCGCCGAATAAACCGATATAAACCAGGCCTCTTAAAACGGCATCGATCAGATAAGCCATTACGCCCGTGTCCTGTCCGTGAACAAAAGGCAAAGGCAGGGACGTTGCAATCACATAAGCTGCTATACCCGATAACAAGATACCTGCCGTTGTCTTCCGGAAAGGTTGCATCCGAAAACGCCAGTAGATAAACACGCATCGAATGAAGTTAAACAAGCTCAGCGAAAGTGCAGCGGTGATGGCTGCGCCTAACATCCCGAAACGATGCACCAGAAAATAATTCAGAATGATGCTGATGACGGTAAAAAATATGTTCGTGTAAAAATCAAATTTCCAGAAATGCGAAGTTTGAATCACCTGATTGTTCACGCCGGTACCCAGGTCAATCAATTTACCTGCGCCCAGAATCCACACCACCCAGCTAATGCCGCGGTATTTCTCGGGTAAGACATATTGAATATCCCTCAGGTCTGTGCAAATCAAGCCCAGGATCGCAAGCCCGGCAATCAACAGCGTAGCCGATGATTTATGATAAAGCTTTTCGATCTCACGATAATCTTTATTTTTCCAGTGTACGGCCAGCAGTGGTGTGGTGATAGAAGCCATGCCACGCTGGGGCACTTCCATCAGGCGAATGATATAGTCGGCTATGGAATATACACCCGTTTGCGCAAGCCCATTGATACTGGAAATAAAAAAGATTTCCATGGTTTTGGCAAATACATTAAACACATTGCTGCTAAACACATACAGGCTAAAAGAAAGCATGCGTTTCCATAATCTCCGGGTTACGGAGCTCATCCGTATATGCAGTTGAAATTGTCGACTGCGAATCAATACTACTAACAACACCAGTGCGGGAACGGCAAACAATCCACTGTAGAGCTTGATGAAGGTATCTACCGATATCCATCGCAAAGCCACGCCCGCAATCAGCACCGTACCATACAGTCGCACGATGGTTTCGCGCAGCAGGTTGGTGAGCACCGTTTTCCGCAAACCCCATGCAAAGCTTTCCAGCAGCGTGAAAAACAACATGAAAAAAACCATCGGAAACAACCAGAAATAATATTGCACAAACAGGGGCGAATTGCCCGAGAACTTGCGAATGATGAGTCCCTTGCCCAGCCAGCCCGCCAGTATAAACAGACCGAAACCCATCAGGCAAATGCATATCACCAGCAACGGCAAATCGTTTCTAGCGGGTTTTAAATATTCATGATAAAATGGAAAAAACTTATTCACCACCGGAACGGTACCCAGAGTAGCCAGCGCGGCCATCAATGCCGCGGCATTGACCATCAGCTGAATCAATCCGAATTGTTCGGGACTTAAAAAATGGGTAAACAACACCAGCACATTAAACGCACCAATGGCAAATCCGGCATAAATGAAGATGGTAGACTGAATGCTCTGGCGCCTGACAATACCCATGAAGCCTGAATTCGGTTAGGAAAGCCAAAAATAATATTTTTGGTTTCAAATCATCCTGCCCACCGGCAGATAAGTATTGCGAATACAGATATGACTGCACATTTTTTCCGTCGGCGCCTACTGAGCCGGAAAGTTTCCGGTCCAGCCCGAGATTCATCCACACGTACGCCAGCCTCTGTTGTACGTGAAATGCATTATCGACTGCATCCGAATATTTTTCATCCACGTTATTATCATCTCAGACAATTGAAAAAAGCTATCCAACACATCATTCAGCAATATTTTCAATCGCGTATAGAGCATTATGAAGTATTGATTGATTATGGTTGTGGTAGCATGCCTTATCGTTCATTGTTTATGCCTTATGTAAAAAATTATCTGGGAGCGGATATTGCATTGAATAAGGCTGCAGAAATTGTTCTGGATGAACAGGGCCGTTTGCCGGTTGATGCATCATCGGCAGACGTTATACTTTCCACGCAAGTGCTGGAGCACGTAACGGATCCCGAAAATTACCTGCAAGAAGCCTGCAGGGTGTTAAAACAGCACGGCTTGTTGATTTTATCCACACATGGCATCTGGATGTATCATCCGGATCCGGTCGATTACTGGCGATGGACCTCTGCAGGCTTACAAAAGCTTATACGTGAAAATGGCTTTGAAGTGGTGGATATCATAGGCATACAGGGCCTTGCTGCGGTTGGCTTTCAATTGGTGCAGGATGCATTTTTATTTAGATTACCTGCTGTTGTAAAATGGTTTTTTGTTCCGGTCATGCAGCTCAGCATTGCATTAGCCGATCGGTTTCACACATCAAATCATCGAAAAAAAGATGCTTGTGTGTTTATGATAGTAGCCCAAAAACAATAGGTTAATGAAAATTTGTATTACTCGATCCAATGCACAGGCTTATTCCGAAACTTTTATTGCGCAGCAGATTACATCCTTACAATCTATTTTTGGTGAAGAACACGTTTATACGATTTATGAAGGATGGCTCCCTCAGCGTGACCCATCGGGTCGGTTACTCAATCCGCTGCCTTTGTTCTTGTTGAGCAAATGCCTAAAAAGATTTTTTCATATAGAAGATAACATCATCAACCTATATGGATTAATCCAATTCTTGAGCAAACATCAATTTGATGTAGTGCTTGCTAACTATGGGGTTACAGGAGCAAAAATATGGAAAGCCTGTGCTCGAGCACATGTTCCATTAATTGTTCATTTTCATGGATTTGATGCTTTTCATAAGTCCACGTTAAGCAAGTACAGCAGAGCCTATCAAGACATGTTTCAATATGCCAGTTATATCATTGCAGTATCGGAAGATATGCGCAGGCAGTTGATAGCATTAGGTGCAGATCAGCAGAAAATTATCAGGATACCTTATGGGATCAATACAATGGTTTTTGTGCCCGGCGATCCTTGCATAGCGCCACCCGTATTTCTGGCCGTGGGTAGGTTCACCGCCAAAAAAGCGCCTCAGCTTACCATCCAGGCTTTCAGCTCGGTGGTTCAGCAGGTGCCTGAATCCAGGTTGATCATGGTGGGCGATGGAGAATTGCTCGAGACTTGTGTGAAGCTTGCAAAACATTTGCATCTATCCGATAAAATCACGTTTAAAGGTGTATTGCCGTCGGGTGAAGTTGCCCTGATGATGCGTCAGGTGCGGGCTTTTGTGCAACATTCCATGACAGCACCGGATGGGGATAAAGAAGGCATGCCCGTAGCTATTCTGGAGGCGGCATCCAGTGGCTTACCGGTTGTCAGCACATATCACGCAGGTATTCCTGAAGCAGTATTGCACGGGCAGACGGGATTTTTAGTAGAAGAAGGAGATGTAGATGGCATGGCGGCATACATGGTTAAACTCGCAACCGATCCCCTGCTGGCCCGCAATTTAGGTCTGGCTGCAAGAAAACATGTAATAAATCAATATGCAATAGATAGGCAGATTCGAGCACTTTCTGAGATTTTTATTCAAACGGTTAATTTTGATCGAAATAAGCAAGATTAAAATGAAAATGTAAAACCTGTGTATATTAAAACGCTCTTATTCTAAAAATGAACTCAACATGGAATTTTTTAATTATTTGTGTCATTTTATACTCAGATCACGAAAATTGTTGATGGGTAAAGATTTATACGTTCGAAAAGACATTTCCATATCAACTAAAACTTTAGGCAATAGACATGCATGCTGGACCTTTATTCCAACTTTGTTAAATCAAAGCAGTATAGTTTATTCATTTGGTGTCGGCAGGGATATATCATTCGATCTTCATCTTATCAATATGTTTCATCTGCATGTCTTCGCTTTTGATCCCACTCCGTCTTCTATTGAATGGATAAAGAATGAAAATGGCCGGTTACCCGATGAATTTCATTTTTATGATTTCGGAATTGCATCTATTGACGGTAATATTTCATTTTATCCGCCCGAATATAAGAATTATGGATCGTACTCTATTATTAAAGATGTTTATCAATCCTCATCCGTTATGCTACCCGTGAAGCGCTTGACAAGTATTATGCAGGAATTACATCACAATCACATTGACCTGTTAAAAATGGATGTAGAAGGAGCGGAGTATGCCGTTATTGAAGATATGGTGAAAAGCAACATTTTTCCAAGGCAATTGTTAATTGAATTTCATCATCGCTTTAAAAACATAGGAGTTCAGAAGACTAAGGAGATTATACATCTTCTTAAGCAAAATGAATATCACATATTCCATGTATCACCAACAGGGGCAGAAATTTCTTTTTTACGACTTGATCATGCATAAAAGCGAGTAAAGATATTATTATTCTCTATAATAATAAAAATTTAGTTCTGGGTTGTACCTAACTTAACATTAAATAGTAGAAATCATTTGTGCAAAAATTTCTTTTTTAATTCATCTATAAATCGCAGATGGATCACATTGCTTTTGATTTTCTTAATGGCAAACCGTTCCAGATCGTTGAAGATAGCATCATTAAAGTGCAATTTCGCTTTTCTGGATAGCTCTAAGGCAAAGCCATATTCCTCATTTAGTAAGGCTATCACGATACCAAGCATATAATCCCGAATTTCTCTAACGTCATCTTTATCGAACGTATTCAGGTAAAGCATTTCCACCCATCCAGCATTTTTCTTGTGTGAAGCTGCAATTAATCTTTTGAAAATGGAGTTACGCGTAATTTCATCGATATGCTCCGGCGAAATACGACTGATGCCTTTCACGTGCAATTCACTTAAGAAAAACGGATATTTTTCCATAAATGATAAAATATGATGCAACTTATCTTCTCCATCATAGGTATCCATGATTCCGGGCTCCAGCTCGGCTGCGATGATACCTTTGATGAGCTTATCGCCTAATGCAGAAAATATGTGTAAGTCCAATCCCTGAGAATCTGCTTTAAACCAGTCGATGTATGCAATGTTCAACTCCCTGAGCACGGATTTTATCGTTTTTATCTCGTAACTCACCTCACGCTCTATCATATATTTTCGAGCAAACGCATAAGGTTTCAGCTTTTCTGCATTTGGTTTTAAAAAGCTTGAACAATAAGGTGAGCGGGTGAGATAAAACGTACGACTTGCCTGATCTTCATCACCGACTCCACAATGCATCGTGTAGAGTTTTTTATAGTGTTTATGTTCCTGTTCTACATATGCATATTCTCGCGTATCGGGGTCAAACGTAATGCAAACACTATAAGGAGCAATCGCTTTCCAGCGCGAATGAATGGCTCCCGAAGCTCCAATATCTATCAATACAGGTGGCCTTTGCTCAAATTCTTTTCTTCGTAATACTTGATCAACGATATGCATAATTGTACTTTTTTCGAAATGAGATGTGGGCTATATTACATATCTCAGCAGACAACGCGATGGAGTTTATTGGTTCACAGGATATATTTTATTCTGATTACATCATTATGATTTCAATATGCTGATCGTTTCATGAAGTTTGGTGAAATCTTTCATGTTGTGCCGGTGAATAAGCCAGGTATTGCACGGGTATAGCTTAAAAACATAGGTTTCGGTATTTGTTTCTTTAAAACGAATGATGAATGCTTTTTCAAAGAAGTAAAGTTAGAAAAATCAGGTGAAGTTTTTATCTATTTTAACTATCCCAACTTTGCTTCTTGCTGATCGGTGGATATTTTTAATTTCTTCATGCCATGTATCACCATACATTCACTTCTCTTTCGAGCATGATGCCGAAGCGTTCATACACGCTCTGGCGAATGCGTTCCGCAAGTTCGAGGATTTGCTTTCCGGTGGCTTTTCCATAATTCACCAGCACCAGCGCCTGATGGGCGTGCACACCGGCATCGCCTTCGCGATAGCCCTTCCAGCCGCATTGTTCAATGAGCCAGGCCGCCGGAATTTTCACGGTATGCTTGTCCACCGTGAAAGCAGGTAAATCTGGAAACTGTGCCTTCAATGTGTCATATTGTGCAACAGACATCTGTGGATTTTTGAAAAAACTACCCGCATTACCAATCTTAGCAGGGTCGGGCAATTTCCGGGTTCGGATACGAATTACTGCATCGCTGATGGCTTTCAGGCTGAGTGCTTTTATTCCGGATCTATCCAGCTCTTCTCGCAAAGCGGCATACCCGGTATGAAAGATGGGATGCTTGCTGAGCCTGTACACAACCCATATAATCATCAGTTTGCCTTGATACGTGTGTTTAAAGATACTATCACGATATCCGAATGCACAATCGCTATTGGAAAAATGCATCAACTCCTGTGTTTCCAGATGCCAGGCCACTACTTCATCGATCACATCCTTTACTTCCACACCATAAGCACCGATATTCTGTACCGGACTGGCGCCTACACTGCCCGGTATCAACGCCAGATTTTCCACACCCGCATAATGATTGCCCACACAGAACATCACGAATCGATGCCAGTTCTCGCCGCCGCCTACTTTTAACCATACTTCATCGGGGGTTTCGCGGATTACGGCAATACCTTTGATTTCATTTTTCAATACCAGTCCATCCACATCGCGGGTGAAAAGGATATTACTCCCTTCACCCAGCACCAGTATGGGCATGGTTTTCCAGATATCGGCAATCAGCAATTCTTTTAATTCATCCAGCTGCCGGATTGGGGCGAAATAATGTGCAAAGGCTTCCACGCCAAATGTGTTGTGCCTTTTCAGGGAATAATGTTCTTCCAGTGGCATAGGGAATGGTTGAGGCTTTCCTGCTTGCAAAATAATCAGAAAAAGATCCAGATTCCCCGAAAAAATTTAAACGTATTTGTAACACTTAAAATAATTTTCTACTTTTACGCGAAGAACATCCTTATTTCCACGAACCTAAATGATTGCTTATGAAACGTACAAGCTGGCTACTCATGGCCATATTCTGGGTGGGTACATCGGTCGCACAGGCTCAGTCACAGGCCACCCTGGTGCTTAACGACGCGCAGGCACATCAAACCATCAGCCGTTACATTTATGGCATGTTTTCCGAACATCTGGGTCGAGATATTTACGACGGCATCTGGGTAGGGAAGCAGTCAACTATTCCCAATAAAGATGGGATCAGGCTTGATGTAGTAGAAGCCCTTAAGCGTATCCATGTGCCTGTGATGCGCTGGCCCGGAGGCTGCTTTGCCGATGAATACCACTGGAAGGATGGCGTGGGTGATCCCGCACAGCGGCCAAAGACTATTAACACCAACTGGGGTGGTGTTACCGAAACCAATGCGTTCGGTACACATGAGTTCCTGGAATTCTGTCGACTGGTAGGTTGTGATCCCTACATTGCCGGTAATGTAGGCAGCGGAACGGTGCAGGAAATGTCGGAATGGGTGGAATACCTGAACTCCAATCAGGAAAGCAGCATTACTGATTGGCGCAGGCGCAATGGGCAGGATTCGGCCTGGAAGGTGCCTTTCTGGGGTGTAGGCAATGAAAGCTGGGGTTGTGGCGGCAACATGACACCGGAATATTATGCCGATCTGTATCGCCGTTATGCATCGTTCTGTAAAAATTATCCCGGCGCTCCGTTGAAAAAAATAGCCAGTGGCCCCAATGGTAATGATCTGCACTGGATGGAAGTGCTGTTGCAGGATATTCCGCACTGGATGATGTGGGGCATATCGCTGCATTATTATACCGTGCCTACAGGCAACTGGAGCCATAAAGGCTCGGCCACACAATTCGGCGAAGACGAATATTTCAGCACGTTGAAGCGGGCGTTGTTCATGGACCGCATCCTTCATGACCAGGAAGCATTGATGAATCGATATGATCCGCAAAAACGACTGGCGCTGGTAGTAGATGAATGGGGCGTGTGGACCGATGTGGAACCCGGTACCAATCCTGCTTTCCTGTACCAGCAAAACAGTCTTCGCGATGCCCTGGTAGCTGCTTCCACATTGAATATCTTCAACCAGCATTGCGACCGCGTGCGTATGGCCAATCTGGCACAAACCGTGAATGTGCTGCAATCGGTGATCCTCACCCATGGTGCACAAATGTTGCTCACACCCACCTACTGGGTTTTTGATCTGTATCAGGTGCATCAGGATGCCAGATTGGTGCCCCTGCAGCTGCTTGCGCCCTACTACGTCTTCGGCAATGATTCCCTGCCGGCCGTCAATGCCTCAGCCTCCATCGACAGTACGGGTGCCCTGCATATTTCGCTGGTAAATATTGACCCCGCGCATACCATTCCGGTGAAGATGTCATTCGCCGGGTCGATGAACTGGAAATTTGCTGGTGGTCGATTGCTGACTTCCGCGCATGTCAATGATTGTAATACGTTCGAACATCCCGATCTGGTTCATCCTGTGAGCTTCAGCGATGTCCGGCAAACGGGCGACGTCTGGACCGTGAATATGCCCGCTAAATCCGTGGTGGTATTGACGCTGAAGAAGTGAAGCTCGATAACGCTATGCACAGCACTTCGGGTATATCAATCCATTTCTCCTTGCATGCGCTGCATCCATCTGATTGCCTGTCGTGGGCTTGATGCAGCGCAGCTTTTCGTTATGGATCAGCGGGTTTTGCTACATTTATCCCTAACTTTGCGGCTGATTTTTTGAACATTTTCAATGAAAAATCCATGCAACTTGCATCACGTCTAAACCGCATTGCGGAATCGCAAACCATTCGGATGGCCAAGCTGGGCCGGGAATTAAAAGCTCAGGGTATTGATGTGATTGATTTGAGTATCGGTGAACCTGATTTTGACACACCGGCTCATATCAAAGAAGCCGCAAAAAGGGCACTGGATGAAGGTTATACCCATTATCCGCCTGTTCCCGGTTATCCGGAATTACGCAGGGCAATTGCCGAAAAATTAAAAACGGAAAACAACTGGGAAGTACTTCCCGAACAGATTGTGGTATCGAACGGTGCCAAGCAGGCCATTGCCAATGTTATGCTCAGCCTGTTGAATCCCGGTGATGAAGTAATCATTCCCACGCCCTACTGGGTATCTTACGCCGATATTACCAAACTGGCCGAAGGCACGCCGGTATTTGTGCATTGTGGTTTTGAACAACAGTACAAACTCAAACCCGAACAGCTCGAACAGGCCATTACACCGCGTACCCGAGCAATTATTTATTCCTCACCCAGCAATCCCACAGGTGCATTGTACAGCAAAGAGGAACTTGCCGCTCTTGCCGAAGTGCTTCGCCGACATCCGCATGTATTCATTATCTCAGATGAGATTTACGAATACATCAATTATGTGGGTAAGCATCAAAGCATTACTCAGTTCCAGGACTTAATTCCCCGCACTATTGTAATCAACGGGTTCAGCAAGGGTTTTGCCATGACGGGCTGGCGTTTGGGTTATTCCGTTTCACCCCTGCCTGTTGCGAAAGCGTGCGACACCATACAGGGACAGTTTACTTCGGGGGCCAATGCTTTTGCTCAACGTGGTGCACTGTATGCCCTGCAAAGCAGTCGTGATGCCTGTCAGCAAATGGTATGTGCATTCAGGGAAAGAAGAGATTTTATGGTGAAAGCCCTGCAGCAAATTCCTGGCTTGCGTTTTCATGTGCCTGAGGGTGCGTTTTATCTGTTTCCTGAGGTAAAAGCGTATTTCGGGAAAACCGACGGCAAACAGCAAATTCAAAATGCCGATGATTTAGCCATGTACTTGCTTCATCAGGCACATGTATCCACCGTTACAGGCACTGCATTTGGTGAGCCCGACTGCATCAGGCTTTCTTATGCCAATTCATTGGAAAAACTATCCATTGCTATGCAACGCATCCGCGAGGCCCTACAGCAGCTGCATTAAAAGATATATTCGCTATTTTCCAGAAAAATAAAAAGCATCTGCCATCATCGATGAACAGATGCTTTTTGTTTTATTTCCTATACCATCACTCCATACCTGATCTCGTTACTTATGTATCAGGATGATCTATGTTGCACATATCTTCTCCATTCCCGGATGAGAGCGGCTGCAACAATGAGAAGCAGCAACAGAGAAGCCCAGAACGATATGCGCTGGCCAAGGAAATAGGTATGCGGATGGAAGCGGAATATAATCTCATGTGTGCCTGCAGGAATATACAATCCACGCAACAGATAATTCACCCGTACGATGGGCGTTTCTTTTCCATCCACAAAAGCTTTCCAGCCGGCAGGATAATAAATATCTGAAAACACGGCAAATCCATCATGCTTATTTTGAGCCGCATAATGCAACTCATTCAGTCCGTATCGGGTGAGCCGGATTTGTGTACTGCTGTCGGTTTCAAAATGATCGTCGGGTACCAGGCTATGATATCGGCGATCGATGATAACCGTGGTGGCCGGATCGAAATTATTCAGGCTTAACATTTCAGAATCGGCATTGGCGGCCCATTGTACATGATCAATAAACCAGGCGTTGCCCAGTGCATGTGTATTTTTCACCGGTGTAGCCTGTGGATTGAGGATGAAATAGCGCGTGTTTAACATATTCAATACGGGCGACTGGCTGAAGATGTTCAGCACCATGCTGTCCGATTGCGTAGTGCTCTGCAAAATGCTGTACAGACGGGTGATGGCGGGCATCAGCTGGTAATCAATCAAATCCTGATAACGCCACAATTTAGCCGGACTATATCCACCGATGGACTTTACAAAATAGGAGGTTAAGGCATCGTTGAAAATACCATTTAATCCTACACTTAAATTCAATACCCTGAAATATGGATCAGGATCCTGCTGGATGTGTTGAATGGCGGGAGATGGCTGAAAAATTTGTTGAAGTGAAATCTCATCCGTAAAACTCTGATCGTTCAGGTATCTTTTATCCACAGCCCACAGGTCGATGAGGATGGAGAGCCCGGCAATGATAAAAAACAAATGAGGCTTGATTTTATGCTGTATCCACAGCCAGACGAGCACAGCCATGATGGCTATCCAGATGAAACTTCGCAACGCATCGTGATGCAAAAGCGAAGCCCGGTCGGCTCGCAAGGCATTTACTATCGTTTGTGCCAGCTGTGCATTACCTATGGCCTGCATCAGCTGATCATCATTGGGTGATGTGTAATTCACCAGAAATCCGCCTCCCACAACCAGCAACAGGATGCCGGTGATCAGGGCTGTATATTTGAATACACGCAACAGATCAGGCTTTTTCCATTTGCTGTGGATGAGTTCCTGCAATGTCCAGGAAGCCATCCATACAAAGGTCAGCTGCGGAATTACCATGGCCATGGAAGGCGATCGAAACTTGTTGTAAAGCGGTAAATGATAAAACAAGAAGTCATTGATGAATGCCAGATTTTTTCCCCAGCTGAGGATGATACCGATGACCGTGGCTGCAATTAACCACCATTTGTGCGGACTTTTTATGAGAAAACATCCCAGCAAAAACAAGAAACAAATGATTGCACCAAAATAAACAGGCATGGTAAATGGTTGCGGTCCCCAGTAAGCATATTGCAAAATCTGTGTAGCCACATTACTGGCCTGTTGGCCCGTTATGCCCTGTTGATTGAGCGTTTGATACACGTGTGAATTCTCCACCTGGGCAGGAGTTAAGGGACCGCCATACACATTGGGAATAAGAATGGAAAAAGTTTCCAATTTACCCAGGCTCCATTGAAAAGCATAATCGATATTCAATCCGCCTTTCACCACCTCATTATTTTTTCTGGCCAGCGTAAGTTCGCTCTGGCTATCGCGGATGGAATATTTTGCATATTCCCGGGTAATCAACAAATTGTCGGCTGCAGGCAATAAAGCTAAAATGGCTGAAGCAATTAAAATAAGTGTAGCGATCAAAAATTGTTTCCATGCATGTTGCCTCAAGCGGATAATCAGGAAACCCACCACCATGCAGGCACCAATAATAGCGGAATAATACATAATCTGGAGATGGTTGTTATACACCATCATCGCGCCCATCAATGCAGTCATCACACCTCCGACGATCCATTTGCCCCGATACAACAACCACATACCCGCCAGTACCATGGGCAAATAAGCCATACTCATCATTTTGGTGATATGTCCGGCATTGATGATGATCACATTGTACGATGAAAAACCAAAAGCCACGGCTCCTATCAAGCAAATCATATAATCGAATCCCAGCACAGCAAGCAGTACATACATCCCCAGCATGGCCAGAAATAACATATTTACCGGAGATGGAAGGTTAAGTGTAAACACCTGGTTTCCGTATTTCAGCAGATTGGCAGAGGGCCCTGTGAATATGAAATAACTGGGCATACCACAGAACATGCTGTTCGTCCACAAGGGATGCTCGCCGGTTTGTGCATAGAAATCTTTCGCCTCTTTGCTCATCCCCTCCACCTGTATCATGTCTGATTGTTGCAGCACCTCACCTTGCAACACGGGGCTACAGTAAGCAAAGCCGAGGATGATGAAAATACCAATTGCAATGATGTGGGGATAAATCTTCCGCCATAGATGTACAGGCTGTTTACCGGTTGAATTTTGCATGGGATGAAATTGTTTCAGCCAAATATAGAAGGATTTTGCAAAACAATGCTTATGGAATGAGGCATCAGACCATGCTCACCGACGATCATCCGCTACAGGCAGGTAAGAGAAAGGTTGATGATTGTCTCGCATGCTGGAAATAGGGTTCTCACTGCATGTTCGAAAACCGATGGAATTACTTCAGGAGCCGTATGCATAATCTTCCAGATAGCAAAATCGAGGGGTAAGCTTACCTTTTTGCAGGATGGTGGCTTTTTCCAAAATTGGGCTATCGGGTTGCAATAATTCGGGAATCACGTATTTGATGAGTTGCTCTCCGAAATAACGCGAAGCATCGCGGGGAAGCTCATCCGGCAGATTGCCCACGCACATCATATCCACCGTATGAGGTAAATAGGGTGGCAATTTCTGTCGGGTGCAGCGATCCACGCCATACACGGGATCGTCGATGGTACTATCGCCCAGATTACAGGGGATAGATCCGCCGGGATCGTTGGTAATGTCGGCGATAACACGGATGCGAAAATGTGGGTTGCACAGATCATCCCAGCTAAACAGGGGTGCCATGCCCTGTTCCCAGTAAATGCCATTCATCAGGATGTCGGCTGCGGTGGTAAATGGCAAAAACTTGCATTCGTATTCGTAAGGATGTGCATGAAAGTGTTCACGTGAATAGCTGCGCTCGGATTTGTGCAGATAAAGATCCCCCGCCTTCAATTGGGTGTAAACGGGATACTGATATTCGTTAATCAAGAACTCTCCGGGTGTGATATCCTTAATGCCCAGCAGGCCCATCACTTCCAGGATACCGGCAGCCACGCGGCCCGAGCCGGTGATGGCGATTTTCAATGGAGGCAGCTTAATGCCGTAGTAACTTTCGGTAAGTTGCTGCAGGTCGCGACAGGTATAAGCACGCGGCAAATCGAACAGGCCGGTTTTTTTGCCATAGGCCATCAGTCCATTGTGTGCGCCCACCACACCGGCGAAAAAGCCGAAGCCCAGCATGCGCTGGCCATCTTCGTGTATCAGGCATTCGTAATCGATAAGCGTAATCTGTTTGTTCACACAGGCCTGCATGAGCAGGCGGTTATGCGGTTGTTTTTTCTTGGTATGGGAAAAGAAAAAATAGGTTTTTCCGGGAATGAGCTGGTCGATGGGCACTTCTTTAATGCCCATCAGCACATCGCAATCCTGCATATCTTCTACGACCTGGATGCCCGCCTGCTGGTATTCTTCGTCGGTGTAACTGCGAATGGGCGAATGTTGCACCACGATCTGAATCTGCGGCCAGCGTTGCATGATCCAGCGGCACTGAAAGGGGGTAAGCGTTACCCGATGGTCGGGCGGTTGTTTTCCTTCGCGAATGAGTCCGATTTTCAGCATTGCACAAAGGTAAGCCCTGCAGGGAAATCAGCATGCGCAGGCAGGGCTTAGAAACCGATTGCATTACCGCCGTCAACCCGGAGGATTTCGCCGGTGATGTAACGTGCGGCGGGAGAGGAGAGGAAAAACGCGGCCTCCGCTACATCGTTTGGGCAACCCAGCTGGCCCATGGGGGTGCGTTTCAGCACACGTTCCTTTCGCTCCGGATCATTATCCAGCGCGCCGGTCGACATATCGGTTTCGATGAATCCCGGTGCAATGCAATTGACCCGGATGCCATGCGGAGAAAGCTCCACGGCCATAGCGCGGGTCATGCCTTCGATGCCGGCTTTGGCAGCCGTGTAGGCCATTACCTGCGGAATGCCATACTGGGCCGCCATCGAACTGATGTGCAGGATATGACCCTGTTGACGCTCCAGCATGTGGCGGGCCACCTCACGACTCAACACAAAAGGGGCGATCAGGTTGGTTTGTATCACGCGGATGAATTCCTCGTTTTGGATGTCCTGCATGGGCTTTTTTAAATGAATGCCGGCATTGTTAATCAATACATCAATATGCCCGTGATCATTTAAAATCGATTGCACCAGATCGGGAATAGCATCAAAATGGGTGAGATCAAATGCATAGGTAAACGCGTGAGCACCTATCTGTTCTTTTGCCTGCCGGAGTCGCTCAGCGTTTCTACCGATGATGATGGTGGTATATCCACCGGTAGCAAAGCGTTTGGCCATAGCTAATCCCAATCCCGAGGCTCCTCCGGTAATCATGGCAATTGCTTGTTCTGCATACATAGCTTTTGATGGTTTTTTATTTTATGGTTCCTTTTTCTGATGGGGTTTACGAAGTGAAGACTGGCGAATGATGAGCTCGGAGTGAATGATGATGGTATGGGTGTGCGTGAGGGGCATGGTACCCTGCAGATGATTGATCAGATGACGAGCCACCAGTTCACCCATTTCCTGTCCAGGATAATGAATGGTGGTTAAGGGCGGCTCCACCACCCGGCTTACCAGATCATCATTAAATCCTACGATGGCAATATCTTCAGGTATCCGGATACCCTTTTCCTTCAATGCCTGCATGCAAATGGCCGCGAAGGTATCATTTGCCACAAATAGCCCATCCGGTAAAGGTCGCATAGCCGCAATCTGCCTGCCTGTTTCCCAGGCGCTTTTTTCATCCAGCATACTTACAATGACATCGGTTTCATGAAATGCCAGTCCGTGCGCCCTCAATGCCTGTTGATACCCTTTAAGGCGATCGGCATATACATTTCGAGTTAAATTTCCCGTGATATGCAAAATGCGCCGGCAACCCTGCTCAATCAAATGCTCTGTAGCCAGATATCCGGCTTTTTGATTGTCGATAATGATATGCGTGGAAGAAGGCAAATGCTGTTCAACCCGGTCGAAAAAAATCACCGGAATACCTTTTTTAAAAAAAGGATCAAAATGACTTAAATCCTGCGTGTCGAATGCCAGTGACACAATAAGGCCATCTACACGGCTTTTGAACATGGTATTGGCATTGGCTATTTCTTTCTGGGCCGACTCGAGCGACTGCGATATGATAAGGTTGTAACCGGCTTCATTGGCCACCTTTTCAATGCCGGCCAGCACGGCCGACACGAAATGACTGTTCAGCTTGGGTACGATTACTCCCAGGGTATTGGTGCGCTGCTTCCGCAGGTTGCTGGCGAAGGTATTGGAACGATAACCCAGCGCCTGGGCTACTTCAAGAATCTTCTGTCGCGTTTTTTTACTCACCGCCGGATGATTGTTTAATCCCCGGCTTACGGTAGCAGGTGAAATGTGGAGTTGCCTGGCTATATCATAAATGGTAACCTCTCTGGTATCTTTCACGGAATGTGTTTTACAGGTTTAAGTGAAATGATTGAACCTTGAAAACAAAAATTTGATGAAATCGCTTTTCCCTTTGCGGCACTAAATTAAAAATTTATTTTTTGGAAAAATTATGAAATCGGTTTCAATATTTGAAAATTATTTCTACATTTACGTGAAAAAATGGAGTGAGGTCATCGATGGGCGGGCGGGTATGCTCCTGAGCTGTAAATTGAGTGAAAAATAGTTTGTATGGTTAACAAGCCTTATTTCCGCACTACCTGGATAAGCTGCATGTTGTTCTGTGGAATCTGCTTTTCTGCTACGGCCCAGGACACGCTTGCATTTTTGAATCCTTCTCTTCCGATCGACACGCGCATCCGGGATTTGCTACATCGGATGACGCTTCAGGAGAAAGTCTCACAGATGCAGAATGCCAGTCCGGCTATTCCACGTCTGCACATTCCCGCGTATAACTGGTGGAGCGAAGCATTGCATGGGGTAGCTCGTTCGGGTGTAGCTACGGTATTTCCGGAGCCCATCGGCCTGGCGGCAAGCTTTGACGATAGTCTTGAATATGAGATCGCCACGGCTATTTCCGACGAAGCCCGGGCCATGTACAATGCTGCAGCGGCCAGAAACAGATATGAACAATATGGTGGATTGACATTCTGGACGCCCAATATCAATATTTTCCGGGATCCACGCTGGGGGCGCGGTCAGGAGACCTATGGAGAAGATCCATATTTAACCGGTCGGATGGCCACGGCTTTCATTCGGGGCATGCAGGGTAATGATCCACGATATGTAAAAACGGCTGCCTGTGCCAAGCATTTTGTGGTGCATAGCGGTCCGGAGGGTTTGCGACATGAATTTGATGCCCGGGCCAGCTTGCATGACCTATACGACACCTATCTGCCGGCCTTTCATGCCGCCGTAAAAGCGGGTGTGGAAGCGGTGATGTGTGCGTATAATAGCACCAACGGCGAACCCTGCTGTGCAAACACCTATTTGTTAGACACCGTGTTGCGGAAGGATTGGGGATTTCGCGGGCATGTGGTGTCTGATTGCGGGGCCATCAACGATATTTATGCCGGGCATCATTATGTGAAGAGTGAAGCTGCAGCTGCAGCCATAGCTATAAAACGCGGGGTGAATCTGGATTGTGGAAATGAATATGCTTTGATACCGGAGGCCATTCAACAGGGTTTATTAACCGAAGCCGATGTGGATTCGGCCCTTGTACCATTATTACGCACGCGATTCAAGCTGGGATTATTTGATCCACCGGCCTACAATCCTTACAACGCGATACCGCTAACCGTGATCAACAGTGAAGCACATCGGTTGCTGGCTCGTCGTGCGGCAGAAGAGTCGATCGTGATGCTCAAAAACGATGGCGTGCTGCCCCTGCGTAAGGATCTGGCCAAATACTTTGTCACCGGACCGAATGCCACCAATCTGGATGTGCTCCTCGGTAATTATTATGGTGTGAATCCCCGTATGGTTACCATACTGGAAGGCATAGCTGGTGCAGTGGCTCCGGGTAGCCAGGTGCAGTATAAGCCCGGATGCTTGCTGGCCTGGCCCAATGCCAACCCGATCGACTGGACCACCGGCGATGCGCATAGCGCCGATGTTACGATCGTAGTGCTGGGCCTGTCGGGGCTTCTCGAGGGAGAAGAAGGTGATGCCATTGCTTCACCCGACAGGGGTGATAGGGCTAGCTACGATCTGCCGGCGAATCAGATTGAATTCTTGCGTAAGCTCCGTGCTCATAACACAAAGCCCATAATAGCCATTATCACGGGAGGCAGCCCGGTAAACCTGGCACCGGTCGATAGTCTGGCCGATGCCGTGCTCATGGTCTGGTATCCGGGCGAAGAGGGCGGGCATGCCATAGCTGATGTGATTTTCGGGAAAACTTCTCCATCGGGTAAGTTGCCGGTTAGCTTTCCGATGTCCTATAGCCAGCTTCCGCCGTTTGATGATTACAGTATGCAGGGACGCACGTATCGTTATATGACGGCCACGCCCATGTATCCTTTTGGATACGGACTTACCTATGGAAAATTTGAATTTCACGACGGAAGCCTGCAACAGCAGGATAGCAGTTTGTTGATTCGGGTACAGGTAAGCAATACGGGAAAATATGCTTCGGCCGATGTGGTGCAGTTGTATGTTACTCCTCCACAGGGCAAGGCTTCTTTCCCGGTGCCGCGCTATGCTTTGAAAGGATTTCAACGGATCTGGCTAAAGCCTGGAGATACACAGGAAGTCTATTTTCAGCTTCCGCTCAGTGCCCTTCAGGTGGTCAATGCAGAAGGGAAAAAAGTATGGTTGAAAGGCAGCTATGAAATTGCAGTAGGGGAATCACTGCCCGACGCACGCAGTCAACAATTAGGCATGGCTGTGCCGGTGAAATTGAATTATGTATTGAAATAAAAAAGTACAAAAATGATGATGCCATTGATTGATGACACCAGCTAAAGCATCAACATCAAAAACGGGAATGCTGCCACATTCCCGTTGAAGGATAATGTAACAGCGGCCATTGCGCCGTGCTACAGGTGTTTATTGTTAAACCTTCAATTGTAAAATTATGAAAATTTGGTTTACCGCTAAGGATGTACAGTTGCGTACACCTTATCACCGCTACTTCAAAATCCTTTTTATTTTCAACTTTGTATTATTCGTTTGTTTTAGCTTTATTTTATCTCACCAGGCCCACGCAGATGTGTACTCATTTTCATGCATTCAACAACAGCAAATTCATGTAACCGGTCAGGTTGTAGATCAAAACGGTAATCCGCTTGCAGGTGTTTCCATCCGTGTCAGAGGCACCAATGCCGGGGCCATCACCGACAATAACGGACGTTTTCAGCTCGATGCGCCGGCGGGCAGTGTGCTGGAGATTTCATTCATTGGTTATCAGACCCAAACCATTACTCTGGGTAATGAAAACCAGAACTTGCGCATTCAGCTTCAGCAATCGGCCAGTGTGCTCAATCAGTTGGTGGTCATTGGGTATGGAACGCAGAGGAGAGAGGCCGTTACGGGTTCTGTTGCATCCATAACAGGTGCACAGATGAGAGAAGTTCCGGCATCCAACATTACGTATGCATTGCAAGGTCGATTACCTGGTGTAGAACTTTCTCAAACAGACTCTAAGCCCGGAGCAACCATGCAAATTCGCATCCGGGGTACCCGTTCTTTAACTGCAAGTAACGATCCTTTGATTGTATTGGATGGTATTCCTTTCCCCGGCTCAATTAGTGATATTGATCCGAACATTATTAAGAGTATTGATATTTTGAAAGATGCATCGGCAACTGCAATTTATGGTTCGCGTGGTGCAAATGGCGTGATACTCATTACAACCGATAAGGGTACGGCCGGTGAAAAAGCAAGAATTAGTTACAACAGCTATGTGGGAATTAAAAAGGTATTTGCCGAATATCCGATGATGAATGGCCCTGAGTTTGTAGCTCTTCGCAAGGCAGCCGGTATGTATACCAATGGACCCGATGAAAATGATTCGATTAATACCGACTGGCAGTCGTTATTATATCGTACTGCATTTGTTACCAATCACGAATTAAGTGTAGCCGGTGGTACACAGCATGGAGGATATAATTTTGGAATAGGTTATTATCATGATGAATCCGTTATTCCTACTCAACAATATGAGCGCTATTCTCTGCATGGTACGCTGGATCAAGGCGTAGGCAAATATTTCAAGGTCGGATTCTCAACAAATAATAATTTCAGTATCAGCCAGGGGAATCAGATAGATCTGTATAATGTATTGAGCATGTCGCCCATTTCAAGCCCTTACAACCCGGATGGATCTTTGAAAAGAATCATCCAGATGCCATTGGATCAGCAATGGGTGGAAACAAAATATATTATTGATAGTTTAAAGGATAAATGGCTGAGCCAGACAAAATCGTATGGATCTTACAACTCTTTGTATGGTGAAGTAAGCATACCCTGGGTGGAAGGATTAAAATACAGAATCAATTTAGGATTAAACTTTAGAAGCAG
>ERZ795042.707-NODE-707-length-24607-cov-7.086225_pt1 | contig 24607 bp, 16 predicted proteins | sample MGYA00375126_ERZ795042 | MGnify/ENA primary metagenome ERZ795042 (study PRJEB30171, sample SAMN05518105) | compost metagenome | isolation source: Feedstock adapted compost from Newby Island compost facility, Milpitas, CA | place: USA:Newby Island compost facility...
TGGTCTGCGGAAGCTGCTCCGGATGACGCTCTGTCTTTTTGATGTGTTCGGCGAGGATATCGAGATAACGTTTGATTCGCTCTTGATGTTCCGGCCGATTGGCGAGGTTGTACAACTCGCCCGGATCACTCGCCAGGTCAAACAGTTTTATTGTGACGCCCGGCAGCGGACGTCCCGGATCATAGCCATCATCTCGGACTCTTTTACCCCGCATGTACACAAGTTTGTATCGCTCGTCCCGGATGCAGATTTCGTCGTTGTGGGCATATTCCACAATGACGTAGGGGCGATGGGTGTTCGTTTCCCCCGTCAAGAGCGGCCGCAATGACTTTCCCTGGACACGCTCGGGAATGGGAACCCCACACAGGTCGAGAAGGGTGGGCACAATATCGATGAACTCGACCAGGGCCTTGGTGGAACTCCCCGGTCTAATGACAGGTGGATACCGCATGATGAGCGGTGCAGAAATTGCCGGATCATAACTGCAATGTTTTTCAAATCGCCCGTGATGACCGAGCATGTATCCGTGATCTCCGATGTACACGACAATCGTATTGTCTTTCAGCCCGCTTTCCTCCAGGGCTTTGAGCACAATCCCCACATTTTTGTCCATGAACTCCACCGACGTGTAGTAAGCCGCATTTATTCCGCGTTTTTCATCATCCGTTAAGTCGCGAAAAATGGCAGGAATTTGATCATTGTCTTCCGGCCCCACTTCCGGAACGGTGAACTCCTCCGGCCGATGACGCCCGCGGTATTCCACCGGAAAACGAAATGGGGAATGCGGCTCATAGAAACTGACCATCAGGAAAAAGGGTTTTTTGTGAGGACTGGCGAGAAACTCGGTTGCCTTCTGCGCAAAAAATGTCCCTGACATCTCGCTGTCCCATGCGCCATACGGCCAGCACATACTGTTAAGCCATATGCGTGCAGGATCCTTGAAGGGCCGCCACGGGGGAAGCACATTCACGCCGGGAGGCAGTGGGCGCTTCGGCTGTTGTTTGAGCCATTTCTGCCAGTCCGGCAAGTCCAGTCGCAAATCGAATCCATGTTTGAGCGGGCTGTTGAAATGCATTTTGCCGAAGGCTGCCGTCTCGTAGCCAACCTCTTTGAGCATCTCCGCGAGTGTCACCTCGCTCTGTGGAAGCGGCGTTTGCAGGAGTGTCACCCCCACACTCCTCGGATAACGTCCTGTGATAAATGACTGGCGAGAGGCTGTACAAATGGGAGAGTTACAGAAAGCATGGTCAAATCGAATGCCCTCAGCCGCCAGGCGGTCGATGTGCGGAGTCCTGACAATTTGATTGCCGTAACATCCTGTGACATACGCGGCGTGATCATCCGAGCAAATCCACAGGATATTCGGCCGCCGCGCAGTTTGTCCGATCTCTTCTGCACTCAAGAAAACTCCGGCAAAACCGACCGTAATAAAACAGATAAGAACGAGTGCAAATCGACAGCTCGCGTGAAACATAGCTAGGCCCCCCAGCGGACTGACTGTGGTGAACGACCATTCTGGAGCATATCATAATGCATTTCAGTCCAGTCGCAATGGCGCGACAATGCGCCGAACATTTTTGGAGAGGATTTTCTTCCCTGTATCACGTGGCCTTACGCACAGGCAAGTTTCTGGTCACATTAAAATACCATGAATTATTTTGCTCATGCTTTTAGATTCGTCGGCCGACCGCGATTTGTGACGGGCACAGCGCTGCCCGACTGGCTTTCCGTGGTCAATCGACGTCTCCGTTTTCGGCCCCAGCGGCTCGATCAGGCGGCTCACCAGGCAGACCAGAATGTCTTGGAACTGATCGCCGGAGTCAAGCAACACCTTGATGATGACAGACGGTTTCACAACTGCGAGGCCTTTTCCCGTTGCCTGGTGGCCGTGCTTCAGGAAGTGCGTCCGTCTCTCAATGGCGTGGGAATTCCACCTGTCTTCCTTTCCCATCTTTTGGTGGAAGTCCTGCTCGACGCACAGCTCGTCCAGGCGCGGCGGGGGGGTGTCGCCCGCTACTACGCCGATCTGGAAAGCGTTGATCCGGACTGGACGGAGTGGGCAGCAGGCGTAATTCTTGGTCATCCGGTCAGCGGGCTCGGACGCTTTATCCGCCTGTTTTGCCGGGAGAAAATTCTCTTCGATTATGCCGACAGTGAGTGCCTCCTGCGACGGCTCAATCAGGTCATGCGCCGGTTGCGGCTGCCGAATCTTTCTGATTCTTTTAAGAATGCGGTCGAAGCGTCACGCCCGATTGTCACCGCCCATGCGAAAGAGCTCCTTCAGGCACTGGACGGGTCCGTATAGCCATGGCAGAATAAAGGCACACTTTCGTGGCGCGGATGGGCATAGCCCTGACGTATCATGCGAAGAAGAATGGGAGGACGACCATGCGATTCGGAATCAACCTGCTGCTGTGGACCGACACCTTGTGCGACGAGTACCTGCCCCTTCTCGACGATGTCAAAGAGTTAGGGTTTGACCTCGTTGAACTTCCCGTCTTTGATCTCGACAACGAGGCCAATTACAAAAAGTGGGCCAAACGTCTCGATGAGCTTGGACTTGCGCGGACAGCCACAGCAGTTCGCACGGCCGATGCCAACCCGATCAGTTCCGATCCGGAAATCCGTCGCCGGGGCATCGAGGCCAACAAACGGAATCTCGATTGCTGCGCCATGCTCGGCGCCGAGATTATGGCTGGGCCATTTCACTCGGCTCTCGGCGAATTCACCGGCCGGGGCCCCACGGAAGATGAATGGAAATGGGGCGTTGAGGCCATGCGCGAGGTGGCGGAACATGCCGAGAAAGTCGGGGTCACTCTCGCCGTTGAATATCTCAATCGATTTGAATGTTACTTCTTGAACACCGCTGCCGACGGCGCCCGTTTCTGCCGGGATGTCAACCATCCGCGATGCAAAATGATGTATGATACTTTCCACTCACATATTGAGGAAAAAAACATTCCGGCAGCCATCCGTGCGCTGAAGGATTACCTCGTCCACGTTCACATCTCGGAAAATGATCGCAGCACCCCCGGGACGGGAAACGTCCGATGGCAGGAAACTTTCGACACCCTGCATGAGATTGGCTACAACAACACGATGGTCATCGAGGCGTTCGGGCTGGCGCTGGAAAAACTGGTCCCCGCCACCAAAATCTGGCGCCGGATGTACGAGTCAGAACGCCAACTCGCCGCGGACGGACTGCGGTTCATGAAGGAAGAAGTCGCCAAACGATGGAAATAAATCCAACACATTGACGGGAACGGCTCTGGCATCGCGACGAGTCTACTGCCACTACGCCGCCAGAGATCGGAACGAGGAGCGCAAACATGCTCCTGTGTCCTCGTTGTAACGTTCCGCTGAAAGGCTCCCGCACTCCGCAAGGGACGGCTTACTTCTGTCCCCAGTGCGGGGGCCAGGCAACGAGCTGGGCGGTGGTACGCGGTCGGGCCCCTAAAAGCATCGCCATCCAGCTTTGGCAACAAGCCAGAGAGCAAAAAGACCGTCACGGCGGTGCGTGCCCTTTGTGCCACCGCCCCATGGCCGTTGTCCCTGTCGTCCACAATGAGCGCGTCATCCCCATCGATATTTGTCCAAATTGCTACCTTGCGTGGTTCGATCGGACAGAGTGGGAGGCCCTGCCCCACGCTCCTCTCCCCGTCACCCCTCCAGAAAAAGAGCTTTCTCCAGCAGCGCGCGAAGCCATTGCTCGCGCCAAAATCGAGCAAATGGCTCGTCGCGAGGCAGCAGACGAGGATTTGCCTGCGGAACCCTGGCAATGGATTCCCGCGCTTTTCGGCCTTCCGGTGGAAGTCGAAGGCCCGGCGCTGAGAAGCATTCCCTGGCTCACATGGGGAACAGTGGCAGCCTGTGTGCTTGTCTTTCTCTATTCCCTCCAGAACTTGCAAGTTTTTGTCGAGCAACTCGGATTTATTCCCGCACAGCCGTTTCGTTTGGGCGGCTTGACGCTCCTCACATCGTTCTTCTTGCACGGTGGGCTCTTTCATCTCATCGGGAATATGTACTTCCTTCTGGTCTTTGGTGATAACGTTGAAGACCACATCGGCCGGTGGTTCTATCTCGCCCTGCTTGTTCTGGCCCATGTGACAGGCAGCCTTTTCCATGCGCTGGGGGATCCGCGTGCCGATATTCCCTGTGTGGGAGCCAGCGCGGGAATATCTGGAGTCATCGTGTTCTATGGGCTTCAGTTCCCCAATGCCAAACTCGGCATTTTATTCAGATATTTCGTTTACTTCCATTGGCTGCGATTCCCGGCCATCTGGGGACTTGTGGCGTGGATAATCCTCCAGGTTATCATGGCCTATTCACAATTATCCGGCGTGAGCGAGGTATCCGCCTTGGCCCATCTCGGCGGGGCCACTGTGGGAATGATGGCCTGGATCCTCTGGAAAAATCAGCTTCTCCTGGCCAGTTGGTTTGGCATCCCGCAGCCACCCCGACGGATGGAAAATTGATTGCCGGATGTTCCGGGCTCGACTTATTCGCGATTGCCAATATCGGAATTGGACGAAACGTTTTCACTCTTCTGGGCGCGTGGTTCCCTTTCGAATCGGATGACACCAGCCATCTTCAAACCGATCTCTTTCATCAGGCAGTACGAAACCGGCACGACGAACAGCGTCATGAGCTCGATGAGCATGCCGCCGAATGAAGGAATCGCGATGGGAACCATCACATCGCTGCCCCGACCGACGCTCGTGAGAACAGGAAGAAGTGCCAGAACCGTGGTGGCCGTGGTCATCAGGCACGGCCGGATCCTGCGCAATCCGGCGGCAACCGTGGCCTCGCGAATTTCTTCTACCGTGCGCGGCTTCCGGACCGCAAACGACTGATCCAGATAACTGGCGATCACCACACCGTCATCGGTGGCAATTCCCCACAGCGCGATAAACCCGACCCATACGGCGACGCTGAGATTGAGCGTCCGCATCTGGAAAAGATCCCGCAGATTGACACCGAATACTGAAAAATCAGCAAACCACGGTTGTGCATAGAGGTAGAGCAGCAGAAAACCACCCGATGCTGCGACCAGCACCCCGGAAAACACAATAAACGTGGTCAGGACGTTTCTGAACTGAAAATAGAGAATTAAAAAGATGATAAAGAAAGTCAGGGGAACGACCACCGCCAGAGTACGCGCGGAACGAACCTGGTTTTCGTACGAGCCGATGAATGTGGGCATTTCCGTTCCCGGGGGCAATACCAGTTCACCACTTTCCAGCTTCTGGCGCAACAAGCGCTGGCAGGCTTCTACCACGTCTACTTCCGCATAGCCTGGTTGCTTGTCAAAGATCACGTAGCCCACGAGCTTTGTATCTTCCGAACGAATTTCCATCGGTCCTTGGACATACTGAATATCGGCCAGCAGCTCCAGCGGGACCTGGGCCCCAGTCGCCGTGGTCACGAGAATGCGTTTCAGTTCCTCAATAGAATCGCGACGTTCCCTTAAGTAGCGCACGCGGACGGGATACCGTTCCCGGCCCTCCACAGTCGTGGTCAGCGGTTCACCGCCCACTGCAGTTTCTATCAAGTGCTGGAACTCTTCGATTTTCACGCCGTATCGCGCCAGGTCTTCCCGTCGGGGGACAATTTCCAGGTAGGGAGAGGCAATCATCCGGTCGGCAAACACGGTCTTGGGATCGACCCCCGGTGCCTCCTTGAGTATGTTTTCCACCTGAAGTGCCACCTTGTAAATGTCATCCAAACTGTTCCCCCGAATCCGCGCCGCCATTGCCGCCCGGATGCCGGTTTGCAACATCACGATGCGCGCGGCGATCGGCTGGAGTTTTGGAGCAGAGGTAAGCCCGGGCAGCCGCGCGGTTCTCTCGATTTCGCGCCACAGATCGTCCGCCGAGCGGATTTCCGGCCGCCACTGGCGATAAGGCCAGCCGTGAGGATCTGGGATGAGATTTCCGTTCGCATCGCGAACAAACTCGAGACGGCCGTCCTTTTCAATCGCTTTGAATGTTAATCGGTGGCCGTTGGCATCGACAAGATATTCCGGCTTATAGGTGATCACCGTTTCGATCATGCTGATGGGCGCTGGATCCAGAGCGCTATCGACGCGGCCGAGTTTTCCTACAACGACGTCAACTTCAGGTATTGCGGAAACCAATTTGACCTGTTTTTCCAAATAATCCTGAGCCTGGGCCAGGGCTGCGTGAGGCATGGCCGTGGGCATGAGGAGAAACGATCCTTCATCGAGTGGTGGCATGAACTCCCGTCCTAGCCCTGGAAACTCATGCCGTGCCCAAACCCAGAGAGGATGCCCCAGCACTCTTTGTCTGGAAATACCGATTCGCTCGAGAACACCCGGGACGAAAGCAAACACGCGTTCAAATCCAAGCCAGATGCACACCCCCAGGAGCAGACTGCTAACCGGAAAGAGATAGAAAACAAGCTTGTGTCTAAGGAAAAACCGCAGGAGAACAGAGTAAAACTTTTGAAATACAAGGAACACAGCCAATAGCCCTGCAATGACTCCACCGGCAAGAATGATATTCCGCGTAAGTCCCTTTCCCGGTCCAAGCGGTAACCAGTCCGCCGCCAAGATACCGATGGCAACGGTAGCAGCGACCAAGGTCAGAAGCTGCCGGTAGCGGAACTCCCACTGCGGGGCGAACTCTGCAACCAGGAACCCTCCGGCCCACGCTATCCCCACAATGACCAGCCACCATCCCAGGTTTGCCCCGGCGATCACACTTCCCACAAGCACAACCCCGGCAGCCGTCAGACGCAGCCAACGTGTCGGCTTTCTTATGCTGAACAAAATATGGGCCAGTGGTGGCAAAAGTGTGAGAGCAATGATGACCGATGCTATCAACGCAAATGTTTTGGTATAGGCAAGGGGCCGAAACATCTTTCCTTCCGGCCCGGTCATCACGAACACCGGCAAAAACCCCAGCACGGTTGTGCTTATCGCGGTCAGAACCGGCCGGCCCACTTCTGATGCTGCTCGGAAAATGACCTCCTTGCGCGGCTCCTCAGGTGAAGCTTCGTCCAGATGTTTGAGCATATTTTCCGTCAGGATGATCCCCATGTCGACCATCGTGCCAATGGCGATAGCGATCCCGGCAAGTGACATCAAATTGGAATCGACATGAAATATTTTCATGCCAATAAATGACATTAAGACGGCCATTGGGAGTAAGCTTGAAATGAGAAAAGAAGACCGAAAATGATTAACCATGATAAGCACGACAATAATCGTGACAATCACCTGTTGCCGCAGCGCGTCGCTCAGCGTCCCCAGAGTTTCCTGAATAAGCTGAGTCCGATCGTAGAACGGGACAATCGTGACCTGTGAAATCCGGCCGTCAGACAGTGTCTTTCGCGGCAGGCCGGGAGCAATCTCGGCGATTTTCTGTTTGACCCGTTTAATGACCTCCATCGGGTTCTCGCCGTAACGAACCACCACGACGCCGCCCACGGCCTCCGCACCGCCCTTGTTGAGGACGCCGCGGCGCATGGCCGGCCCAAGGGTGACATGGGCAACATTCTTGACAAGAATGGGAACTTCATGATCCGTTTTAATTACCGCATTTTCCAGATCTTCTACGCTCCGAATAAATCCGCGGCTGCGGATCATATAGTCAACACCATTAATCTCTATCGTTCGTGCTCCCACATCGAGGTTCGAACGGCGCACCGTATCCAGCACCTGTTCCAGGGTGACACCATAATGGGCAAGCTGCTCGGGATCCACATCGACCTGGTACTCTCGAACAAACCCACCCACCGAAGCGACCTCCGCCACGCCCTCCACCGACTGAAGCGCATACCGGACCTGCCAGTCCTGGATTGATCGTAGCTCTTCGAGATCCCATCCGGGAACCGGTTCGCCTGTTTTGGGATCGCGGCCTTCCAGCGTGTACCAGAAGACCTGCCCCAGCGCAGTGGCGTCCGGTCCCAAGGTCGCATTGACACCGGGCGGAAGTGATTTCTGTGCGACGGGGAGGCGTTCCAGGATTCGCGACCTTGCCCAGTAGAAGTCCACATCTTCTCGAAAGATGACATACACCATCGCAAATCCGAAATAGGAAGAACTGCGAATCGTTTTGACGCCGGGAACTCCCAGCAGAGAAACGGTGAGTGGATATGTGACCTGGTCTTCGACATCCTGGGGCGTTCGCCCCGGCCATTCCGCGATCACAATTTGCTGGTTTTCTCCAATATCGGGAAATGCGTCGACGGGAACCGGTGAGCGGGGCAGGAAAGGGAGATTGATGTCGAACGGCATGACCGCCAGTCCCCAGCTCACGATCGCTGCGATGATGAGAAAGACCACCAGCTTATTATCGAGAGTGAATCGAATGATTCCATCGATAAATTTTGCTGTAAACGGAATATTGTTGTCCGTCATTGCTTCTTTCTCCATTCTGCCGTTGGCGATGGACAACCAATATTGACTCGACTAACAGCTTCAGCGAATTCAGGCAATCGCCACTGCGCGTGTCAATGCTGATGGAAGTGATCCATGGGTGGCTGAGGCTGAGAACCGCCACTCGTCGCCGGATGCATCTCTTTTTCGATGCCAATCGGTTCTATTTGCTCCTTGACCTCTCCACAGCGAAGCATTCGGCTCCCAAAGTAAGGATTGGCCACTTCTTCCCCCTCCTGCAACCATTCCGCTCCCTGGTTGGAAAACGCCATCGGGCAATGGACAACGACGAGCGGCTTTCCGTGTGCATGGCCAAATTTTCGCACGACCTCAATCAGGGTCTGTGAAAGGTGGCGGAATGCGGATCGCAAAACTTCTATGTCCTGCACGTTCCTGGCCTGGTCGCACGCCATTTGCAGGTGCGACGCAATTTCTGCAAGCTGTTGCCGCTCCTTTTCCGGCAGGTCGGGGCGAAGAAGATTGGGAAGCGTTGCAGCGATCGCGGCGAATCCTGCGGCCGCCTTGGCCGGATCATCGCGCGAAAGCGCCTGCTGAATACTGAGGTAGGGCGTCCAAAGACCCTGGAGCGCCCGGGCGAGCGCAGGATCGCCAGCCGAACCAACCTCGCGTCCTTCCGTGGCAGTAGGCTCTGACGCCTGATCGACGGAATGCATCATGCTGGCGTTTCCGGCAAGTTGCACAGCGCTGTCCACTTTAAAGTTCCCTTTGACGACCACCAACTCCCCTTCTTTCAGGCCGCTGTGGACAATATATCCCTCTTTTACTCGTGGCCCGAGCACAATTTCGCGACTTTCAAAGATGGGCTCTTCACTGTCCGGAAGTCGCACATAGACAAGCGCCCGTTTGCCCGTGATCAATGGTGCAGAGGCGGGGATAACGAGCGGGGGAGTGAGTTTTTCATCCATCGCCACGTATCCCAGCGATTCCACGCGGACCAGGTTCATACCGCACCGCGTGCATTTCCCTGGAGAGTCCGAAATCACCTCCGGATGCATGGGGCATATCCACTTGCCAGCCAAAGAGGGTTCAAAAACCGTGTCTCCAGCCGCCAGATGTGCCTCCACCAAACCCCGTGCCAGCATCCCAGGTTTCAGACGGACCCCAGGGTTGGCCACGTTGACTCGGACTCTGATCGTGCGTGTCGATTCTCGGAGCGTTGGATCGATGAACGCAATCTGCCCGGAAAATTTTTCGCCGGGGAAGGCGTCTGTTTCAAAGACCACAGTTTGTCCATACCGCAACCATGGGATGTCCGCCTCATAACCGTCGAACACGGCCCAAACCTGTGACAGGTCGGCAATGGAATAAATGGGATCTCCTGTTTTGACATAATCCCCTTCTTTGGCGTGTTTATTGATCACAATACCCGCTATCGGCGCATAAAGCGTGACATGATCGGTCGCGAATCCACGCTGTTTGATTTCTTCAATCTGATCCGGAAGGATACCCCACAACCGCAGTTTTTCTTCTGAACTCTTCAGCAGAGAAGATGCGAGGGTGTACTGGGCACTACCGGGTGTAGCCGATTTCAGCGACATCTGCGCCTGCAACAATTCCTGCTGGGCCACCACCAACTCAGGACTGTAAATATCCACCAGGTGATCTCCCAATCGAACCGGCACACCGGTGTAATCTACATAGAGACGATCGAGGCGGCCTGGGAAACGCGCCGAGATAGTGGCCAAACGTGTCTCATCAAAATCGATTCGTCCCCATAACCGGATCTGACGGGTAGGAAACATACGGCGGACCGGAGCTGTTTCCACCTCGGCCAGCGCAACGGCTTCCCGTGTCATACGGATCTGGCGCACTGTCAATGGAGTTTCTTCCTCTGAATAAACGGGTATCAAATCCATGAAGCAGATCGGGCATTTTCCCGGACCGGGCTGGCGAACCTGGGGGTGCATAGCGCAGGTCCACCATTTGATTTTCTTTTCTCCCTGAATCTGGTTACTCTGGGACTCCGTGCGGGCACCGGCGGGTTGAGGAAGCGTCAGCCGAGCAACGCCCCAACCAACTCCGAACGCCGCAATGATGGACACGGCTATGAACCACCCGCGTATGCGGCTGAAGAGGGCTCGCCCGGTTTTCCGAGAGATCGCCACACCCTCATCGTGGGAAGTTTTCACCTCAGCCGAGACACTCCGCTCTTGTGAATCAGCGGAAGGGCGAAATTCGCTCATATTTCGTCTCCTTTACAATTTTTGGGAATATTTCTCAGCATTCGTTGTGTTGCCGGGCAACGACTAACGGAAGAGCAACATACTCACCCCACTCACACTTTCCCCAATAATTGACGCACTTTTTTCTCTGTAATATGTCAATGTTGAGTATTTGCACCGGTCAACGTATTTGGTTTGTCCGCGTTGATCCCTCCGCGTTTTTTGAAGTTGCTGCGGACGTATCTCATTGTGGGATCTCGGCCGCGCAGCACAACAGGATACACGGCATGCTCTGTCAGAGAAAGAAACAATGGCTGACACGGCATTCGCACTCTGGGTCATCTTGCCTGAACCAAACACCCGTGGCGCGATGCGTTTCACCCGGGCGAATCGTATTCGGCGCAGGATGCCCGAAGTATGCCTGTAAGATTTAGAGTATTAGATGAGAAGAGAACAGCACGCTAAATAGAGAGGAACATTCTGCCAGGGAGGCGCTAGAAGATTTTGAGTTAACGGAAGCTGTTCACAAAGAAGGCCGGCCGGACATTGCGTTCCGTCCCACGCAAACCATGCCACGTTATTGAGCAGAGTGGTAGTTGTGCCCGGACCTGACGAATCGGCGCTCACAATTCCGGGATGCGGGTGGCAGCACGGATGCCCGTTCTGAGGGTCAGCCGGACAGTCGGAAGAGGTTTGCCGTGAAGAAGAGTCCGCAATGTTCCGTCCTCCATCACGAGCTAACCCCAACGATTGGCTCCGGCCGCAATAGGGGCAACCGGGAGCCTGGGATGTCGGCATCGTTTTGACCGGAGGGACAACCTGTGGCAACAGGTACGCCTCGACACCGCACACTCCATGCGGTGCCCAGCCGATGAGAATCCAGGCAGCGATAAAAACTCGTGTCAGACGTGCCATTGCAAATCGTCCTGCTATGCAAAGTGTAGGCCGCTTCTTCGGATGCGTCAATACCAAACTCTCTGAAACGCATACAACATCCGGGGGCATTGCGAAATGAAGCCCGAAACCGACGAGATTTCATTGGGGGCACTTTGTGGTTACACGTCCGCCGTCCGCGCCCTGGCCAGGAATCCAGGTAGGGGCCATTCACAGATCGCCTGCCAACACGCGGAACGCGGCCAAATGGACTGCGCACAACACGTCAACGGCCCCCACGCCCCGTATTGGCCGTGGGTTAAGCGGTGTGCCTCGTCCCGGGCAGCCGGTCAGTTTTTGCGAACTTTTCTGACAGGCTATCAGCTTCTTCCTGTTCTACGGGGTGTGTGCTGCCCCCATACTGGGTGATTTTCACCAGGCCATGCGGTCATTTCTGCAAATGGGCTGTATCATGGACGTGGTGTGCCTTTGAAAAATGATTTGGGCCATTTATCCGGATACGAAAAGGAGTGGTTTCTCGCGCGGAAGCGTCTATTCCTCAACTTATCGTTATTCTGCTCGTCGGTTTTTTGGCTGGCACAATCTGTCGGGTGTGCAGAATTCCCATGCTGCCCGGCTACGTTCTGGCGGGCGCCATAATTGGTCCGAGTGGATTCAGCTTGATCGGCCCCGGCGACCAGATTGAGTCCCTCGCTGAAATCGGGGTTGTTTTTCTGCTGTTTGCGATCGGCATTGAGTTGTCCCTCGAAGAACTCCGTCATTCCTGGAGGGAATTCCTGAGTATCGGCACGATCCAGGTAGGATTGTGTTTCCTGGTGGTGGCGATTCTCTGTCAACTCTTTGGAATCAAACTTGGGGCGGCTATTGTGGTGGCCATGAGCGTTGCCATGAGTTCCACCGTTATCGTGTTCCGTGCTTTGACAGAATGGGGCTACACGACACATCCCGCGGGCCGTCGTGCCATTGGCATTCTGCTGTTTCAGGATGCTGCCATCCTTCCAGTTATGATGTGGATGGCCGCGAGCGAAAGACACACCAGCACGACCATTTCGTCCGCGATAAGTTCAATTCTGCTGGCAGTACCTCTGATATTGGCAATCCCGATTCTCCGTCTGATAGTCGCCCGGTGGATCATCCCCCGACTGGGGCGGCTGAGAAGTACAGAAATTGCGGTCTTGTTTGCGCTGCTCATTCTCACCACATTCGGTTATGTGAGTCACCTGATGAATCTTCCCGTTGCGTTAGGAGCCCTGGCAGCGGGGATCACCCTTAATGGAAATCGCATGACAAAACAGCTCGATGCCCTTGCGCTTCCGTTTCGAGAAACCTTCGGGGCTATCTTCTTTATCAGTCTCGGCGCATACCTCGACCTGCACGAATTGCGGGAAATAACAGGAGGGACGTTGATTCTGTGTGTTCTCTGTCTCGTTGCCAAGGCCGTTTCACTGGGGCTTGCCCTGCGGTGGAGTGGACTTCCCTGGCGGTCAGCGGTGGGACTGGGGGCGACACTCTTTCAGATGGGTGAACTGTCGTTCCTCCTGCTGTGGAATGGGCGACAAACAGGAATCATTTCCGGCGGCCTGTACAACGCACTCATGCTGGCGGCTATCGCTACTTTGATGGCCACACCCGTTCTGGTTTACTGGGGCTTTCGCATGATCCGAGGTTCGGTGCAAGACGGGCAGCCGGATCACAAAGCCGAGGAAGACACGGAACTTCGCAAAGTGGTTCTCATTGGAGCTGGTCCTATGGGCGGGCACATCGCCGCTTATCTGGAGACGCTGGGCATGGACGTTTGTCTTATCGACCAAAGCCCTCTCAACCTGCAGCCGTTCGCCCAGCAGGGTTTTCGCGCGATTTGCGGCGATGGGCGGGAACCGGATGTCCTTCAACGAGCAGAGATCCGGGATGCAGCGATGGTCGTGGTGTGTGTGCCGGATGATGGGGTGGCGATCGCCATTGTCAAAGTCGCCCGCCAGTTCAACCCGCGAGCCATGATCATCGCGCGCTGTCGATATCAGAGCCATCGAAGTGCTCTGGAACTCGCGGGTGCCAACTATATTATCGTGGAGGAAATCGAGGCTGCCTGGGCGGTGCAACGTTTCCTGCAAGGACGCTGGCGTTGAGCGGTACCCCGTCGAAATCATTCACGCAATGCGCAGGACTTTTGCCCCTGGTGTCTTTCCAAATTTTAAATCCTGGAGTGCCCGATTGGCCTCTTCGAGTTTGTATTTCCGCACGACCGGCCGGATTTCCGCAGCCTCGGCCAGTTTCAGGAAATCGATGACATCTTGCCTGGTGACATTGGCCACGCTCTTGATCTCTTTTTCCATCCAGATGTGCTCCGGGTAAGAAAGGCGAAGAAGTGCGTCCTTGTCCACCTCTTCTTTGCGAATTGCGTTGATCACCAGCCGACCTCCCGGCCGTAAAGAAGCAAGCGACTCCACAACCGGGCGCCATACCGGTGTGGTGTCAATGATGGCGTCCAAAAGCTCCGGCGGCCTGTCCGGGATATCCCCCGTCCACACTGCGCCGAGTTCGTGGGCAAGGGCTCTTTCCGCTGGATTCCGTGAAAAGACGTAAACATCCATGTTCGGCCAGTGGGCGCGCACCATTTTAAGCACAAGGTGGCCGGAGGCGCCAAAGCCCATCAGACCCAGCCGCCCCGTCTCTTTTAATTTCGTCAAACGGAACGCACGATAACCGATGGAGCCGGCACACAAAAGGGGGGCTACTTCCTGGTCGCTCAATGAGTCTGGCAGATGGTAGGCATATTCCTCGCGGGCGATCATCTTTTCCGCATATCCGCCATGCGCATCCCTGCCGGTCCCGCGGAATTGAGGACACAGGTTTTCTTCTCCCGACGCGCACTGGGGACATTGCCCACAGGCCGAAAAGATCCAGGCCACGCCCACCCGGTCTCCTATCGAGAATTTTCCAACATTGGGCCCGATCGCGATCACCCGACCCACAACCTGATGCCCGAGGATGATTGGTAAAAACGCCGGTGTGGCGCGACCTTCCAATTCGTCCAACTCCGTGTGACAAACCCCGCAGGCCGTCACCGCCAGGAGAATCTCGCCGGGGCCGGGCACTGGATCCGGCCAGTCCATGAGCGTCAAAGGTTGGGAATCCTCGGTGAGCTGCGTTATTTCACTGAGAACCATCGCACGCATGGCGTATATCTCCTTCGTGGCAGTCGAGCACCTTCTTCTTCAGCATGACCTATTCGTTGGTCATAGTTATAGTCTGCCAGAAGTTGTGAAGTAACGACCACCTACCGTGGTCCCTGTCAGCCAGTCTATGTGAGTGCACGCAACGGCGGCAGGATGCCTGTACTCTTGCCACAGGAAACGATCTTCAAGACAATGAGCACCGGGCCGTGGCCATAGCCAGTTTTGGTCCGAGCAATTCAGACCAGCCAGCAAGAGGTTTTTCAGGAGCCAGGCCATGCGTTTGTCAACGGTGCGGTCCCTTTTTTGGCAAGCGTCCTTCATCATGGCCATTCTTGCGGGTGCGCTGGTGGCGGCGGAAGAGCCATCCTCCGTCCCGGCGAAACCCGTTGCCATTCCCACGTTTCATTGCGTAGGACTATACTGGTCACCGCCAGGTGGTGGGGTCAACCGGCGGGTCTTCATACGCTTCCGCGAGGTGGGTACAAACGCATGGCACGATGGACTGCCCATGAAATTTAACCCCATCGCGAACACCGATGAAGACCTGGCTGACTATCGGGGGAGTATCGTCAACCTTCGGCCCAACACCACTTACGAAATTGAGCTTCGGTTGGAAGGCACTGATACGTCGACCAGATTGGTGGCACGCACGTGGGATGAAAAGTTTCCTGAGGGCGAAACCATTGTCTTGGCTGGTGGTACGAGCCCAGTCAACATCACTCAGTCTGGACGACCAGATGCCTACCGCGTTTACGACGGTAAGGGGGCCGTGATCGACGTGGGCCACCACCATGATGCATGCATCACCATCTCTGGGTCGTACATCATTGTCAGAAACTTCGTCCTGCGCGGGGCCGGTTCCCGGGATAACTTGAGGCGGTCCCCCATCGGTGCCATTCGCATCGAAGATGGTCACGACATCGTCATCGAAAATTGTGACATTTCCGACTGGGGGCGCATCAATCCGGAAACTGATTTCGGATTTGATTATGATGCCGCCATTCTCTGTCGGAACCGCAATGTGCGGCGGGTGATCATTCAACGGTGCAAACTCCACCACCCCTTCGCGGATACAAACACGTGGTACGAACCAAAATATCCCACGCATCCGCAAGGCCCACAGTGCATTTCTTTTTTTGACACCGCGGGCAATCACGTGATCCGCTACAATGAGTGCTACTCCGATCTTGACCACATGTTCAACGACGTGATCGGGGGCGGAAGTAACGGCAGTTTCCGCGGCGCGCCCGGCCCCGACAGCGATATTTACGGCAATTTTGTGAGCCATTGCTGGGATGATGGCCTGGAAGTGGAAGGCGGCAATCGAAATGTCCGGGTATGGGGCAATTACATCACGCAGTGCATGATGATGATCGGGAACGCTCCAACCTCGATTGGGCCCCTTTACATCTGGCAGAACATTGTCGCCCGCAGCCAGTGGCGCCCGGACCACACGGGCGGCTACTTTTTGAAGATGGGCTATGCGGTTAGCGAAGACTGGATGACAGGCCACATGTACGTCTTCCACAACACGATATTTTCTGGTGAACCGTTCCTACCCACCGGCGGATTAGGAGGTAACCGTATCGTGAAGCACTGTGTCTCCCGCAACAATATCCTTCAGGTAATGTCCCCAGATCAGAGAAGCATCAGCGCCTCTCCGGAAAATGTGGATAATGACTTCGACTACGACCTTTACAACGGTCGGATACCGGAAGGCCATGAGGCGCACGGAATCCGCGGTGTACCAATCTACGAGGAAAACGCTGGTCTCGATTTCCAGACTAAAACAGGCACTTTCCGGCTTGCCCCGGATTCACCTGGCCGCGGCGCCGGAGAGTTCATCCCCAACTTTTCTCCCCCTTTCGCAGGGAAACGTCCTGATATGGGCGCGCACCAAAGCGGGGCGAAACCTATGCGGTTCGGTGTATCCACAGAATGGAACCCCTGACCGATTCTTCCTCGCGTGACCGGAATGTGTGGCCGAGAACCCGTACCAGCGAGCTTTTAGCGGCTGTGCGGAAGCCCTCGCCGGAGCCCTCGTACTCGCAACCGCGCCGTACGATGGCTGCTCAAAGAGCGTGTCACCCTCTACAATGGTAGGCGGCGGAGGCTGGCATCACCGTAGCACGGGTTGCATGCCTTTGAGAAAAAGTCGGCAGAAAAACGACCGGCCTCCGAACCACTCACAAATTTGCGGGGGTTACGGATGAACGAGCGACGATTTTTCCCAGGAGGACGGATCGTGCGCCATCTCTTGGCCATAGTACTCGTTGTCGCGTCCCTTGTGGGAATCGGTGCTTTTCCGCAGGCCGGATTCGCTCAGATTTGTGGTTCCGTCACGGCCAAGTTTCCTGCAATCCTGTTTGCGGAAGCCCCATCCGGTGACGCAGGCCCTTCCGACCCAGGGGAAGAGGGGGACGACGTCGGTCCCGGGATGATTGGCCGTCTGATCCCCATTCAGTTGCCCATCACCGGTCCAAGTGGTGCCCGGGTGAAGCAGCTCATCCTCCGGCTGATCAATAATTTCAAAGGGCAAAAAGACAAACTCGTTTTCATCCTCCGATTCGATACCAAAAAAGGTGAAGAAGCTTACGCGGGCCGAAGTGAATTCGGTGCCTGCTACGATCTTGCAGACTTTCTGACGAGCGAGAGCCTTTCCGGCGTCAAAACAGTGGCCTACATCCCCAATCGAGCGGAGGGCCACGCTGTGCTCGTCGTTATCGCGTGTCAAGAGATTTACATGGCGCCGGACGCCGAATGGGGTGCAGCAGGCATTGCCGAGCGACGGATCACACCCCCGATGCAAAGTGCCTACCGGCACATCGCCGAACGCCGTCGCAGTATTCCTGTCGCGGTTGCCCTCGGAATGCTGGATCCCTCGCGAACCGTCCTCCAGGTGGAAACCGATACCGAGCGACTTTTCGTCACACCGGATGAGCTGGAAGAAATACGTAAAACGCGGACTTTACGCGGCGCACCCAGTGTGGTGTTTCCAGCAGGACAGCTCGGTCGTCTGACGGGTCGCGAATCGCGGGCGCTGGATTTGATCAGCAGCACTGTTACCGATGCGCGAGAACTCTACGCTGCGCTGGGACTTCGCGCAAATCTCGTCCAGGAAGAGCGCTTCGTCGCCGACCACTGGCGGGCTGTTCAGGTGCACATCGAGGGCCCCATCACTCCCGCTTCGGTCGAGCGTGCCCAACGACTCATCGAGGAAGCGAGGCAGCGCAAAGATGCCAATTTCGTCTGTGTTCGGATCGACAGCGCGGGAGGTTCACCGCGTGACGCTCTCAAATTGGCCTCGTATTTAGCGGCAGATTTGGATCCCGAAAAAGTTCGCACGGTCGCCTATATTCCCTCCCGCGCGCTGGCGGACGCCGCACTCATCGCCGTCGCCTGCGACCAGGTCATCATGGCTCCCGGGGCGTTGTTGGGTGGGGAAGGAAACGCCGTGCCTACTGAAGACGACCTACTGCAAATCAAACGCGTCGTGCGGGAGGTCATTGCCAAACGCACCGGTCGGACCTGGTCGCTGCCGCTTTCCCTGGTGGACCCCAACGTCGAATTGTTCCGATACGTGCGCAAGGGGATGCCCGATTTTGCTGAGTACATGTCCGAGGAGGAATGGGGACAGTTACCCGACAAGAACGAGTGGGAGAAAAAAGACCTCGTCAAAGAAAAAGGTAAACCTTTGCAGGTAGATGGCGCAAAAGCAGTCGAATACGGCCTGTGTCGGGACACCGTGGAAAGCTTCGCTGAGTTCAAAGGACTATACGGACTGGAAAACGATCCTGCTCTTCTGGAACCCACCTGGGTGGATACTCTCTTGCGGGCGCTTTCTTCCCCGTATATTGCCGTGCTTCTCCTGATTATTGGAGGGGTGGCTTTACTCGTCGAAGTCCAGACACCGGGCATTGGAATTGGTGGATTCCTGGCCGCGGTGTGTTTCGTGCTCTTTTTCTGGAGCCGATTTCTCGGAGGGACGGCCGGATGGCTGGAGGTCCTCCTTTTCCTGCTGGGGGCGTCCTGCCTGCTTCTGGAAATCTTCGTGCTGCCTGGTTTCGGGATCTTCGGCCTGGGCGGCGGACTGCTGATTGTGATCTCTCTGGTGCTGGCCAGTCAAACATTCATCGTACCGCAGAACAGCTATCAATGGCTCCAGCTTCAAAAATCGCTTTTGATCCTCCTTTTTGCGGCGATCGGAATTGGCGTCGTCCTGGCGTTCATCAATCGGTGGTTGCCGAAAACTCCCGGACTCAAGCACCTCATGCTTGCACCTCCGTCCGAAAACGAGGCGGAAGATATGCTTCGACGTCGAAGCCTTTTGGACATCGATGAATCCTTTGTGGGCCAACAGGGTGTCGCGGTCACGAAGTTGTTACCCAGCGGCAAGGCCCGTTTCGGCCAGCGCATCCTCGACGTAATTTCCCAGGACGGAGACCCTATCGATCCGGGCACTATCGTGGTGGTCACCGAGGTCCGCGGTAACCGTGTTTACGTTCGTCCGCAGGTGTCGTGACACGTGTCACGTCTTGTCACGCTGTTTTCTCCCTCGAATATGTACCCTCGCAGGCGATGTATGGGACGGCAGGTGTGAGTTCGCGTTCTGCCCACTCGATGAGGGGCAGGACCACCTCGTCGGTCACCGTCGCGTACTTGCCCCCAGGACACTGCTGTGATACACTGGCCTTCGACTGGCATGGAAAAGGCGTGATGAGATGTCTATTTGTTGTTGCCTGTCTGGCCGGTTGGTGGTAGAGGGAGTGATGGATGAACACTTGGCTGTGGCCGGTTCTGTTGATGCTGACAGGCTTGTTCCTGGCTATTCTTGAGTTGTTCTTTGTTTCTCACGGTATTCTCACATTCCTTTCGCTGTGTGCTGTTGTTGGGGCCATTGTCACCGGTTTTATGTATAGTGCCGGTTTGGGCGTCGCTTTGCTTCTTGTCAGCGTCTTCGGCATACCTGCTTTTGTGATTCTTGCGATTTATCTATGGCCCAAAACACCGGTGGGAAAGCGGGTGATGCTTCCGCCTCCCCAGGTGGAGGCGTGCCTCCCGGATAATCCCAAGCTGCGCGAGTTGCGAAGCCTCATCGGGCGGGTAGGCAAAACCAAAAGTCCGATGCTGCCCGCGGGGGTGGTCGTTATTGATGGTCGCTCCTATGATGCTGTGAGCGATGGTTTTCCGATCGAGGCGGATCAATGGGTCCGCGTGGTCAACGTTTTTGGCTCCTGGATCACGGTCCGCAAGCTTGAAGAGGGGGAACAACCTGTTGACCAGAAGCCAGAGGAGGAATCCGGAGAGAATTGGCGCGAAAAGCCAATTGAGGAAATCGGTCCGGACCCGTTTGCTGCCGCCTGAGAACATGGCGGCCCCCCGGCCGAATACGGAAACAAAACGGTTGGAATCGGCGTGGATGGTGTCCAACCATAACGGAAAAAGGTTAGAATTGAGAAGCCGTCGCGAAAGCTGCTGATGGCGGCGACATAAGGCCGACTGGTCAACCACAAACGGTCGCCAAACGAGGAAAGGGTTGCGAAATGCTCCCGATTGCCCAGCAAAACCAAGACATTTTCCAGATCATCGGCTTCGTGCTCATCCTTGCCGCCATTATCGTGGCGCTGGTTTTTCTGGCAGTTTTCTTCAAGTTTTTTCGCCTGTGGATTCAATCCAAGACGACCGGGGCCCGCATCGGAATCCTCGATCTTCTGGGCATGACGTTTAGAAAAGTTCGGCCCGAAGTGATTGTCCGAGCAAAAATCATGGCGGTGCAGGCCGGGATCACGGAGAAGGACGGCGTCACCACACGAGCGCTGGAAGCCCATTATCTGGCTGGGGGCGATGTCAACAAAGTGATCCGCGCCATGATCGCAGCACGGAACGCCAAAATGACCGAACTGGATTTTCGGTTGGCCACCGCAATCGATCTGGCTGGTCGAGACGTTTTGGAAGCCGTCCAGACCAGCGTGTATCCCAAGGTGATCGATTGTCCCAAGAAAGGATCGGGCAAGGAAGCGCTGGAAGCCGTCGCCCGCAACGGAATTCAGCTTAAAGTGCAGGCTCGCGTGACTGTACGAGCCAATATCCTCCAGTTGATCGGCGGGGCCACAGAAGAAACCATCATCGCCCGGGTGGGTGAAGGCATTGTCAGCGCCATCGGCTCCGCAGAAAGCCACTATGAGGTTCTGGAAAACCCCGACAGGATCTCGAAGGCTGTGCTGGCGCGACGCCTCGACCGGCAGACGGCGTTCGAAATTGTCTCCATTGACATCGCCGACATCGACGTAGGCCAGAACATTGGGGCGAGAATCCAGGCCGATCAGGCAGAAGCTGATATGCGCGTGGCACAGGCGAAGGCCGAAGGCCGTCGGGCCATGGCCGTGGCCGCCGAACAGGAGAATTTGGCGCTCATCGAGGAAGCCCGGGCAAGGCTCGTGGAAGCCGAGGCCGAAGTCCCGCGAGCTATCGCGGAGGCGTTCGAATCGGGAAAACTGGGAATCATGGATTACTACCGGTTGAAGAACATTCAGGCGGATACCGAGATGCGATCGGCGATCGCCCGGATGGGTGTCCCGGTCACACAACAGGTCCGCCCGCAGCAGGCCGGTTAGCCGCACGGCTTTTTCAGGGAGCCTTCGTACCACAGGAGCTGGACTTCATGGCAGTGAATCATATTTTCCTTCTGGCCGATTTCACGCAGCTCATTGTGGCGCTTATCATCATCATCCTGTCGATCGTGGGGTCCATCATCCAAAACCGGCAGGAAGCACTCAAACGCGAGCAACGAAAAAAGAATCGCCGTCCCCGACCTCCGGAAGATAACATCGATCTTCTTCTCAGAGAAGCCGAACAGGAGTCTCCGCGGTCACCTGGGGATCGTATGCAGGTTCGTCCTAAGCCGCCAGCAAGGCCGCGTGCGCAACCGATCGGATCCGACCGTCCATCCCCGCCGAAACGACTTCCGGAACCACCGGGTGGGGATATCGTCACAGCCTCACTCGCGGAGAGACGAACCGAGGAAACCATCGCGGAGCATGTGGCCCACACCTTTCATCATGCAGCCTCGCCTGGGGACCTGACACACAAACCCATGGGAAAACCGACAGTACCACCCCATGAAGTGCGCACGGCCCACGAGCCCGCACCGGTACAGCCGGAGGTGGTGATACCCGGCGTTCCAGAAGATATCTCCGTGCCGCCGTCTGCTGTACCCGCAGAGGCCCCCTTTCACCCACTATCCCAGACTCTCCTGAATACATTTAGCACTCCGGAAGGGATGGCCACAGCTGTCATTCTGCGCGATGTCCTGGACCGGCCGGAATGGCGATGGCGGCGGCAGTAATTCTCGCCGTTGACCCTGGAAAAGCGGCGAAAACGGTCACTCCTGTTAATCGGTCCTGAAGCCCAGGATACGAATAGGAGCCGAGGGAAGCCGTTTCAACATCTGGCTCGACCTGACTGTATCGAGAACCTGAAGAAAGAGCGTTGGAAAGGAGGATGTTCCGGATGAGTGTCCCAACCGCAGATCCCTCCCGAACCCGAATTGGTTGGATTGGCACCGGCGTGATGGGGGCAGCGATGTGCAGTCATTTGCTGAAGGCAGGTTACGCCTGTACCGTGTTCAATCGCACGCGTCAGAAAGCTGAGGAACTGCTCGCTGCCGGAGCACATTGGGCGGATAGTCCCAAAGAGGTGGCCGAAAGATCGGATATCGTCTTTACCATCGTCGGATATCCGCATGACGTCCGCGAGGTGATTCTCGGCCCGCAGGGAGTCCTTCAAGGGCTGGCCCCTGGGGGGATCATCGTCGAGATGACCACGAATGAACCCAAACTGGCCATCGAGATCCACGAGGCTGCCCAGTCCAAAGGCTGCCATGCTCTGGATGCTCCCGTCTCGGGCGGAGATGTGGGGGCTCGGGAGGGGCGTCTCTCCATTATGATTGGCGGCCATCCGGAAGTTGTGGAGGCGGTCATGCCGTGCTTCCGTCTGATGGGCAAAACCATTGTCCATCACGGGGGGCCCGGAGCTGGCCAACACGCCAAAATGACCAACCAAATTCTCATTGCCTCGACGATGGTCGGCGTGTGCGAAGGACTTCTCTACGCGTATCGGGCGGGGCTCGATCTCAATAAAGTGATCGAGTCTGTGGCCTCCGGCGCAGCCGGAAGCTGGTCCATCTCCAACTTGGGCCCCCGAATCATCCAAAATCGCTTTGAGCCGGGTTTCTACGTGGAACATCTCATCAAGGACCTTGGCATCGCCATCCAGGAAGCCAAGCGCATGGGACTCGTGCTCCCTGGTCTGGCGCTCGCCGAGCAGCTTTATCTCGCGGTCGCGGCATGCGGTCATGCGCGCAGTGGAACACACGCACTTCAAATTGCCCTGGCACGAATTTCCAATATTGATTGGCTCAACCGCCCGCCCACCTGGGCTGGTTCCTCGAAAGAGTAGCCAAAACATTTTTTGTCCAGCCTCGCGGCAGAATTTGAAATGGCGCCATCGGTAAAGACCTGGAGGTGAGCTATGCTGCGGTATGCATGTGCGGCTGTGGGAATTCTCGGGCTTTTCGTGGGGGCCGCCCGTGCATGGGGGCCCCATCCGCAGATCACGCGGGCGGCTTTGGAAGTCCTTCCCAATCTTGAAGAGGTCAAGGAGAAGCTCGGCGCGTCGAACGTGGTAGCCCTCGAGGAATACTGCTGGCTTCCCGATCACCGGGGACGTGATCTGGGAAGCTTTTACGCCGATGATTTCCTTCTCATTCCTGATCTTCCGAGGCACGTGGGCCATGTCATGCCGTCGGTCAGGGTGACCTTCGAACCCTACTTCCGCCGTGCCCTGTTGGCGCTCCGCACGGAGACACCCACCAACGCCTGCCGGCAACTGGGCCCCCTTGTTCACTTTGTTGAAGACGTGGGGGCGCCCCCTCACGCCAAAGAAAATTGTCCTCACCACGGGGAGCTGGAAAACTGGGTTAAAGCCGAACTCATCTCGATCAAAGGATATCGGCCCAAACTCCTCGGCAACACCGATGACGAGGCCGTGGCCGGATTGCTGAAGCGAATTGAAGGCCTCGTGGAATTCTCCAAAGAACGTGCGGAAAGAGCCCTGCCGCTTGTGTCACAGCCGAATCCGGACCGCTCTCAGGTGGAGCCGATTATCCTGGAAAGTGCGTTGGAAACCGCCCGTGTAACAGCGGATGTTCTGTACACTGTTTTCACCCTCGGGCTGAAACCTGGCACGGGGCCTGGCAGAGCTCGTCTCATTGTGCGCGTGACAGCCCCCGGGCTCGTGGAAAACAATGACCAGGAAGCGCGTGTTGTGCTGGTTGGCTCCCCCTATTCCACTCTCACCCAGGTACAAAGCACGACTGCCGCGGACCAATGGTTGGGCCAGGCTGAATTCCACAATCTGCCGTCCGGAGCCTACGAACTCGCCGTGTATCGCCCCGGTGCGTCACCGTCCAGGGCGTCGGTAAGCCTCGCCGATGGGGAAACCAAGGAGATCGAAATCGCGCTGCGTCCGACCGACCCACCCCAAAACCTTGTTTATAACCCCGACTTCACTCTCCACACCTTGCCTGTCGATACCCCGGACCGCTGGACAGTCACAACTCGTGGCAATGACAAAATCTGGACAAGCGCAGCCATGATCATCAAGCCTGGCACGACCTACCGTTGCGGTGCCGTTCTGAAATCGTCCAACGTCACAGTCACGTTTATTGCCCAACCCACGCAAAAACTCGGAAAATCCGTGGCACCCGTGCAGGTGTCCATAAATGGTGCACAGGCAGGCCAAAAACCCGGCGAAGTCGAACTGACGGCCGACGAGGAGCATCCTACGATGGTCGTCCAGATTTCTGGCCCGGAGGGGGCCCCCCACCTGGTGGAGAAAGTCTGGGTTGTCCCGGCGCGATAGTCCACCGTCGAATAGGGGACGGTGGCTTAAGG
>ERZ795042.712-NODE-712-length-24440-cov-83.474882_pt1 | contig 24440 bp, 26 predicted proteins | sample MGYA00375126_ERZ795042 | MGnify/ENA primary metagenome ERZ795042 (study PRJEB30171, sample SAMN05518105) | compost metagenome | isolation source: Feedstock adapted compost from Newby Island compost facility, Milpitas, CA | place: USA:Newby Island compost facility...
TGGGCTACTTCCACCCGAGGAACCACCCGAACCGCCAGATCCGCCAGTGCCACCGCTCCCGGCATTCCCACCGGATCCGCCAGTGCCACTACCGGTTCCAGTGCTTCCTCCTGACGAACCGCCGGTGCCTCCGCTCCCGGTATTCCCGCCACTGTTCCCGCCAGCACCGCCGCTCGTACCACTACCGGTGCTACCACCGCTGCCTCCCGAGGTACCACCTCCACCACTGGTGCCGCCGGTATTGCTGCCCGCGCCACCAGATCCACCTGAGCCTGGTGCTGGACAGGCAACGGCACCCACCCCGTCGTAACGCCATCGATAATAGTGCTGACCGATGTTGCCCATCTCGACTTTCCAGGGATCAGGGTTGGACGGTGTGTAGGTTAGTACCCGGCGTTCAAAGACCTGAAACATCACCCACTGTTGCGTACCAGCTACCTTGGCCTGCACCCAGTAGGGCTCAGAGATTGGATAGCCCATCACGTAAATCCAGTTGAACCACGGAGTTTGCGTTTGATAGTTGCCGTTGTTGTAGATGATTCCTTCGTGGTTCATGAAATCCCAGAATGCCCGAGGGATATTATGGCCAAGTGTCGTGTCGTAGTAGACATACTCGAGGTCGGCGCTCTGTCCGCCTGGATAGGTACCTCGTGTCCCGTCTGGATTGAGCACGGTCATTGCGTAAGAACCAGTTTGTTGGGGAGCGCCCGTACCACTCGTATTAATAAGGTTGCGTAGATCGGGATAGGTTGGCCAGGCATTGTCAGGATCACCAACGACGGAAATATGGGCACCATCGCAACGATCGAGGAATTGAGCGTTGCCAACCTGAATACGCCCAAGAATCAGCTCTTCGCTGAGGAGTCCGTTCGTGATGTACCAAGGGCTATTGGGATCAGTGACATCGGTCAGGCTAATCTCCATGCGACTTTTGTCGAAATGCTGAACGAGGCGTTTGCCTCCGGGGCTCTCGGTGTAGGGTTCGTAAAGCCCTGGCGTATTTGGCCCTGGGCCCCAGAGCCATGAGCGGTTGGTTGCGGTATGGGAGGAGACGGGGAGGTCGTAGCGCTCTCATAGCGATCGCGTGGTCGGATCAGCAAAATCAGCAGCCTGGACAGGGGCATGAGCTGTCCAGAGTGGAAGAACGAGCGTCAACGCAAGCCAGCACATGGCTAGGCGTAACCAGAGGGAGTGGCGTCTCATCGCGGCACCTCCATGATGACAGCCAGTGCACTGAGAGCCGACCGCCATTGCCACATGGGCCCATGTGATGGATTGGTTGGTCGTTCTCTTATTCGAGTGTACGGAGGTGGCGCAGCGCTAGTTCATGAAGAAAAGGTCAGGGAGCGGCGCATGCTTTTGGGTGAGGGTGGTTGCCTGACGGTCACAGGGATCTGCAAAAGAAGAAAACTATTGCTCGGATTGCCCCCGTTTGCGTTGAGAAAGTGGGGGCTTGTAGAACGGCAGGAACGAAAGAATCCCCGAAAGCGCACGATGGCTTTCGGGGAATGTAGGCTATGAAAGGGGGAGAGCCTTACCCGCGCTTCTCGTAGTACTCGCGGTTCTTAACGAGATAGTGGGCCCACTTCTCGGGCAAGTCCTCTTCAAAGAAGATCGCCTCGACCGGGCAAACTTCTGCGCACACACCACAGTCGATGCATTCATTTGGATTAATGAAGTACTGGTCGGCTTCATCGTCCGAGTGAATGCAGTCAACTGGGCAGACCTCCACGCAGGAGGCGTCTTTCACACCGATGCATGGCTCTGCAATGACATAGGTCATGTGACATTCCATCCTTTCTGCTGGTCACGCATTGACCTGCTGGGCGGCGCCGTTGCCGCTGCAACCTCCACGCGTAGTGTACTGAGTGTGATTTCATATGCCTAGGGGGAAGCATACCAAGGAAAAGCGCGACAGCGCTGGAGCAGTCCAGCGCTGTCGTGAGGTTTGCTCTGTTCGCGATGCTTACCGCGGGATCTTGCCTTCAGCGTAGAGCCATTTCACGAAGCGCAAGCGGTTCCACTGCTTGCGCGAGTCCATGTACTCAATGTACGGGTACATATCTCGGAGCTCGCGAAGCCGGGCAATCTGCTCGGGTGTGAACCCTGCTTGCGCAAGCTCGCGCTCGGCGGCCTGATCCTCGGGGCGCGGCGACACAGATGGCATTCTGGTCATCGCACTCTCCTCCCTGTTCCGCCCAGCGTTTTCACTGAGCGGCCGGAGCTTTCCTCGCCCCGGATGCATCTTCAGTATACCCCAGACATAGCCGCCTGTGAATCAGCCCATTCGTCCCTAGCGCTCGGCTTCGCTTGATGTCGCCTCTTCGTCGGGCGCTGTCAGCAACGACTCGCGTTCGAGTTGCATGCGCTGGCTCAGTCGGCGCTGACGCCGCTCCTGCTTCTTCTTTCGTGGCTGCTCCGCTTGCGCTCGCTCGAGCTTGCGCATAAACCGCTCGACTTGCCCGCCGGTATCGACGATCTTTTGCTCACCGGTGTAGAACGGGTGGCAGCGAGGGCAGAGCTCAATCCGGATCATTGGCTTTGTCGAGCCGGTGACCCAGGTGTTACCACAGGAGCAGACAACTGTTGCCTGCGGGTAGAACTTTGGATGGATGTCCTTCTTCATGCTCCCGCTCCCTGCGCCGCAACCTGAGCAGGCTGGGTGACAACCCGCTCAGGATAAACGCTGACGCGGCGCTTTTCTCGATTGATCCACTCGTACTTCACATAGCCGTCGATGAGCGCGAAGAGGGTAAAATCGCGACCCATCCCGACGTTCGTGCCTGGGTGGAAGCGTGTCCCACGCTGTCGCACCAGAATGTTGCCCGCACGGACGAACTGACCGTCAAAGCGCTTGGGCCCGAGGCGCTTGCCAGCGCTGTCGCGCCCGTTGCGCGTGCTTCCGCCACCCTTCTTATGTGCCATGGCGTTGTCCCTCCGTGTTTATGCCTGAATCTCTTTGATCTTCAGCCGGGTCAGGCGCTGCCGATGCCCATTCTTGCGGCGGTAGCGGGTCTTTGGCTTCATCTTGAAGACGATCAGCTTTGGCCCTTTGATCTGATCGACGACTTCAGCGATGACTCGAGCACCAGGAACATACGGCCGCCCGACCTGCGCGCCACCCTCGCCACCAACAAGGAGGACCTGCTCGAGGGTGACTTCGCTCCCAGGCTCAGCTTCGAGCTTCTCAACATCAAGTACGTCTCCAGCCTGGACGCGGTATTGCTTTCCACCTGTTTGGACGATCGCGTACACCACGGCTCTCCTCGTTCGATGCTGAACAAAACGTGGACGTTGCCGTCCACATCCCTCAAGCTTAGCGTCTGGTGCCTACGCTGTCAATGCTTGCGTGCTTACACCCCGCGTGTGACGCGCTGGAAGGCCCGATTCATGCTACGTGCCAGGCGTTGGCGCCGCACGCGGTCGGGATCGCGGAAGATCCACACGAGGATCATGCCTGCGATGAAACCGCCAATGTGAGCCCAATAGGCCACGCCGCCGGTTGCCATGGTCTCAACACCCAAGGAGGCGAGGCCTGAGAAGAGTTGCAGGACGAACCAGATGCCGATCCAGATTAGGGCAGGTACGTAGAAGAGCAGAGGGATCCAACCGAGAAACGTAAGGGTGCGAATCAGCCCACCGGGATAGAGAACGAGGTAAGCACCCATGACAGCGCTAATTGCCCCACTTGCGCCAATCATTGGCACACGACTGTCGGGGGCCGCAAGTGTTTGGGTGAGTGCAGCCGCAATACCACCGAGCAAGTAAAAGATGAGATAGCGGAGATGCCCCATTGAATCTTCAACATTGTCACCGAAAATCCAGAGATACCACATGTTCCCAAGAATATGCAGCCATCCACTGTGCAGGAACATTGCGGTGATGACAGTAAGGTAGATAGGGAACCCGACATGGGGCGCAAGATCTTGGCCATGGGTGAGTTCATAGGGGGTTGCGCCGTAGGCCAGGATGAAGTGCTCCAGTTTTCGAGGAGACTGTGCAGCGAGACTTAGTTGGTAAATGAAGACAAGGACATTGATGAGGATGAGCGTGACGTTGACGATGGGAAAGCTCTGGCGTCCACTGTTGTCATCGCGAATCGGCAGCATCTCCCCCTCACCCCCGGCCTACTTGCGCCCCTCAATTGTTTCCCTGATCCTAGCAGGATATTCCTGCTAAGATCAGGCTATGCTCTTCACAGAGAAGTTGCTGCGTTGTGGCTCGGTGCACTCGTGCGTCTAGCTTGCTGACGCCGAGCGCATCTGTTGCCAGCGTTCCTCGACTGTCTGCCAGACCCGACCAAGCAAGAGTCGTCGAGTCTCAGCTCCTGAGCGTGGTGCAACCAGCAACCCGATGGCTAAGCCGAGCGCTAGATACTTGAGCGCGGTGCGCGTCTGCCGTAGCATTCCGATCTCCTTTCAAGCCGCTCGGCTGTGCTAGGCGTGCTGGTCGGTTGCTTTCTCCACCTGCTTGCGAGCAGCATCGACAGTATCGCGAGCAGCTTGCTCAGTGCGCTCCGCGACGTCGCGCAGTGTCTGCTCTGCTCGCTCCGCCGCGTCAGTCGCGGCTTCCTGCAGGCGCTGCCCAACGGTTGGCACTTGTTGCAGCGTGGACTGAGCGCGCTCGCGGATTTGATTTGTCAAGGTTTCCGCCTGCTCTTTCACCGGCTGCACGCGCTGCTTCAGTTCGCTGCGGATCTCCCTCCCCGACTTGGGGCTGAGAAACAGTGCAAGGAGGATACCAGCAGCCAATCCACTCAGGAAACCGACCAGAAACCCACCACGATCCTCGCGCATGTCATTCTCTCCTTCCCTTTCGCACCATCACGCGCTTATTGGTTGGTATACCACAGAGCATGTCAGTATGGCGAAGGGAAAGCCCCAGCGTTGGCGCCAGTGCTATGATTCGCATTTAGGGAAACGTTCCAGGAAAGGGGTGCACGGGGGTGGATCTCCATGAGTATCAAGCGGCAGAGTTACTGAGCCGCTACGGCATTCCCGTTAACAGAGGGATTGTCTGCGAGACACCCGAGCAGGTGCGTGACGCTGCCCAGCAACTTGGTGGCCGCGTGGTGGTGAAGGCACAAGTGCATGCTGGTGGGCGTGGCAAGGCAGGTGGTATCAAACTTGCCAATGATCCGGACGAAGCTGCAACTGTGACGAGCCAGATCCTTGGTATGGACATCCGCGGCCGGACCGTTCACCGGGTTTTGGTTGCCCCCGCGGTTCGCTATGTCCATGAATACTACCTTGGCGTTGTGCTTGACCGGGGCGCGCGTTCGGTTGTCGTCATGGCGAGCAGTGCGGGGGGCGTTGATATTGAGGAGGTTGCTCGCCAGACGCCGGAAAAGATTGTGCGAGAGTATGCTGATCCGTTCCTCGGTCTGCACGACTATCAAGCACGCCGCCTGGGCTTTGCCCTTGGCCTCACTCCAGACCAGGTGCGTGGCTTCGCGACAATTGCACGGCAACTCTTTTCCGCATACAGTGAGCTCGATGCCTCGCTCGCTGAAATTAATCCTCTGGTGTTGACTGATACTGGGTCATGGCTTGCGCTCGACACCAAGATTGTTGTTGATGATAATGCGCTCTTCCGGCACCGTGAGTATGAAGCGCTGCGGGACACCCAAGCAGAGGATCCACGGGAGCGCGAGGCGCGTGCTGCTGGCGTGAGCTTCGTTGCTCTTGATGGTGAAATTGGCTGTGTTGTCAACGGCGCTGGCCTTGCGATGGCAACGATGGATGCGATCAAGCTCTACGGTGGCACGCCAGCGAACTTCCTCGATGTTGGTGGTGGAGCGAGTGCTGAGCGGGTAGCCACTGCGTTCCGCCTTGTGCTCGCTGATCCCAAGGTCAAAGCCGTGCTGATCAACATCTTCGGTGGTATTACACGGGGCGATGTTGTGGCACAAGGCATTCTTGACGCCTTAAAGGTTGTCCCTGTTCGAGTGCCGCTCGTCATTCGTCTTGTTGGCACAAATCAGGAAGAAGGGCGCCGCTTGTTGGAGGCGGCAGGCCTCACCGTTGTCGAGTCCATGGATGAGGCGGCGCAAAAGGTGGTAGCCGCGGCGAAAGGGGTGAGCGCGTGAGCATCTTGGTCGATGCAGCGACCCGTGTGTTAGTCCAGGGCATTACTGGCCGAGAAGGCTCATTCCATACGAGCCAAATGCTGGAATATGGCACGAAAATTGTTGCTGGTGTGACGCCCGGAGCCGGCGGGCGTACGGTGCATGGGGTGCCGGTCTTTGACACCGTCGCGCAGGCTGTCGCGGCTACGCAGCCGAACGCTTCGATCGTGTATGTGCCTGCTCCCTTCGCTCCTGACGCTGTCTATGAGGCGATTGATGCCGGAATTCCGCTCGTCGTTTGTATCACGGAGGGCATCCCTGTGCTCGACACCCTCAAGCTCTATCACTATGCGCGCCGCCATGGTACGAGACTAATCGGCCCAAACTGCCCGGGGTTGATTACACCAGGGCAAGCTAAGCTAGGGATCATGCCTGGCTATATTCACCGACCCGGGCCGGTTGGCATTGTCTCTCGAAGTGGAACCTTAACCTACGAAGTCGTCTGGGCGCTCACCCAAGCTGGCCTTGGTCAGTCGACGGCTGTTGGTATTGGCGGTGATCCCATTATTGGTACCTCCTTCGTTGATGTCCTCGAGCTCTTCGAAGCTGATCCGCAGACTGAGGCGATTGTGCTGATTGGAGAAATCGGCGGGACTGATGAAGAAACCGCCGCGGCCTTTATTCGTGACCACGTGACGAAGCCTGTCATTGGCTTTATTGCTGGGCGTACAGCGCCCCCAGGGAAGCGCATGGGGCATGCGGGCGCAATCATTGCTGGCGGACAGGGCACAGCCGCTGAAAAAGTTGCAGCGCTCGAAGCTGCTGGCGTCCGCGTTGCTGAGCGGCCAACGCAAGTCGCCGATCTCGTTCGCCAAGCGCTCGCGGCGCGTGCTGCATAGCGTGAGGGTCTCCTATGGCTGACCTGGCTTCATGCCGTTCAGCACTGATCACGGTCGGACGGCTAGCGGCGGCTCGCGGGCTTGTCTGGGGTACGAGTGGCAATATCAGCGCTCGGCTTGACGCAACAACCTTTCTCATCACCGCCAGTGGGACAACGCTCGACCAGCTCCAGGCATCTTCATTTGTTGTTTGTGACCTTGACGGTGAGCCTGGCGAGCCGCCGCGCGCTTCCAGCGAGATTCAGCTTCACCGGCGCATTTACCAGCGACGCCCCGATGTCAAGGCGGTGCTGCATCTCTCGCCGTTCTGGGCGACTTTGGCTGCTTGTCTCGATCTGCCGTTACCGACAGATGTAACACCTGAGTCAATGCTCTATCTTGGCCAGGTTGTTCGTGTGCCCTACATTCAGCCTGGCACTGATGCGCTTGGGCTGAAGACAGCGGAACTGCTTGGTGAAGCGGGTTCCGTTGCGCTGTTGGAGAATCATGGCGCAGTCACAGTCGGGGCAACGCCTGCGGACGCGTTGCGGCGGATGGAGACACTCGAGTTTCTCTGCCGACTTGTACTGACTGCACGAACAATGCAGCTGCCACTCCGTCGGGTCGGCGAAGAGGCCGCAGAGGCCTTACGGCGAAGTGCCTATCGCCGTGCGCATCAGGAAGATCACTAAACTGGAGCTCCAGGGCGACTACCGCCAGCGGCTGGCGAGCCACGGCGTGGATCGAGCAGCCGCTGGCCAATGGCACGCACAGCTGGGTAAGGGCTCGTGAGCGCGGCCTGCGCAGGAAGCGGGTGCCGATGAAGTTGCCAGAGAATCTCGGCAGCCGCTTCTGCCACGAATTGACAAGGATCGTTGACAAGCATAGCAAGAATGGGCGCGATTTCCGCTGTCGTAAGGTGCAGGGCAAGGGCTTCAAGCGCACTTACACGTACGCTTACCGGCGCATCTCGATCGCCGAGCAAAGAGGCGGCTTGCTCACGAGCGCGCTCCGTATCAAGCAGGAAGGTGAGAGCCCAGCACGCTGCTCGCATGCCCTGGCTCTCTGCATCAATGACTCCTTGCTCCAGTCGTGAGACGAGCAATGCCGGTGCATATTCCTGCGCAATCGTTGCAGCAAGTCCACGCAGCGCAGGATCGCTATCATCGAGCGCTTGTACAAGGAGTTGCTCGGCGTCCTCCTGAGGCAGGCGGAAGGGAGTTGCTGGTTCAAGGAACAACAGGACGAGGGCGGTTTCACGCACTGATGGTACGTCGTGCTGCACTGCTCGTGCTGTGATTATCCGCAGATGTGCAGGATCTGCAGCCGTGCGCTCCCAGAGTGCAAGAGCAGCGTTGCTCGCAAGCAGCCAGTCAGCATTGGCGAGCAGTGTTTCTCGATCGAGTGATGACACGACGTACCAGGTTGAGAAATCCCGCTGTGTTGTCATAAAGTCTTCTCGCCACGCAAGGAGTTGCCTTGCTACAGCCGCTGCTTGGTCGGGCGGTAGGGATGGCAGTGCACGCCGGAGTGCGCGACGGATTTCTGGATCGTGCAAGGCAGCGCTCGCGGACGCTGTATCCGCAGCCGAGTGCTGCTGTTCACTCAGAACGTGAAGGATCGTCAGCAGTGCGGCTTGGTCAGTGCAGGTGGTTCTCGCATCGTTTGCCATCATATTCACGTGCTCCCTCTTGCTCAATTCTCCGTCGGCTGCTATCACTACAGCAACCAAGGGTTGCAGGTGTCAGGTGAGGGTATTGTTCTAGGAGGCGTGAGGTTTCCGCCAATGCGACGGATGCGCGGTTACCCAGAGGACTTTGATGACGATGTGGATGTCATGGAAGTGCGGGGCAAGCGCGCCCGTGGCCGGCCTGAGAGCATGGAGGCCGCACGTGATGCCTGGGAGCCAGTCGTCTGCCCACGGTGCGGTGCTGATCACCCTGACATGACGCGTGTCCGTTTGCGCCGGACGACCGGCGGGATTGAGGCACGCTGCGGCTACTGTGGCGCCGTTGCAGCGCGGTATGCTGCCGGCGTTTGGACATCCTGAGCACGAAAAGGAGAGAACCGACGAAGACCTTGCATTTCGGTCCTGCGCTTGACCAGCCTGCTGGCCACATAGCCAGTCTGACGGAACGTCTTGCTGCTACTATCGAGGGTCTCACCCGAGCGGCGCTGCCTGAGGTTGTGCTCCATGAGGCACGCCGTGCGCTGCTCGATCACCTCGCTGTTGCAATTGCTGGCGGTACGCATCCCATTGCCCGAACGGTAAGTGCATTGGTCACCCAGCAAATGCCTGGCGAGACAGCGACGGTGCTTGCCACAGGCGATTGCAGTAGCGCGCTCGGTGCGGCACTTGCCAATGGCGTTGCGGCACATGTCCTTGAACTCGATGATTTGCATCAAGGCGGCACGATCCATGCTGGTGCTCCGGTTATTGCCGCAGCGCTTGCCGCTGCTGAGCAAGCTGATGTCTCCTGCGGCCAACTCCTTGCCGCAATTGTTGCTGGCTACGATGTCGCGATTCGCTTAGCATGCGCGGTGAATCCTGGTCACTATCGCTTCTGGCATCCGACTGCGACCTGCGGCGTTTTTGGCGCAGCCACCGCTGCCGGTGTCGTTTGGGGCCTCAGTGCCACCCAGCTTGTCAATGCGCTTGGAACAGCTGGAACCTTTGCGAGCGGCTTATGGGCGTTCCTTGACGATAGCGCGCAATCAAAGCCGCTCCACGCAGGCAAAGCAGCGCATGATGGCGTGCTCGCAGCCAGTCTTGCCCAATCAGGGATACGGGGAGCCCGTCGGATTCTTGAAGGGCCTCGAGGCTTCTTTGCGGCTATGGCTGAGGATGTCAATCCCGATTTCCTCACCATTGGTCTTGGACAACAGTTCATGATTGTGGACAATGGCTACAAGCGCCATGCCTGCTGTGGCCATACCCATACGGCTATTGATGCGGCGTTGATGCTGCGACCCCAGCTTGAAGGCCGACCGATTGATCGGATTGACGTCGAAACGTACCAAGTTGCCCTCGATATCACTGATTGCCCTGAACCAGTGACTGAGCATGAAGCCAAATTCAGCTTGCAGCATGCCGTGGCTGTGGCGCTATGCGATGGACAGGCAGGACTCTCCCAGTTTCAGTCAGAACGAGTCATGGCCCCTGAGATCGCTGCCCTGCGTCGTTGTGTTGCGGTGCGAGCAGATCCGGCAATGACAGCAGCCTATCCACAGACGTGGCCTGCGCGTGTGCGTATCTGGCTCACCGATGGTTCCGTGCTTGAAGCACAGGTTGTGGTGCCGAAAGGCATGCCAGGGAACCCTCTCTCTGATGACGAATTGCGCGCCAAAGCATGCGTGTTGCTGACGGAGCGGCTTGGTTCGCAAGCTGCACTTTTGGCAGACAAGGTGTTGGCTCTTGAAGAAGACCAGCCGGTTCGGTCCGTAATGGACATGGTGCGGCGTATGCTCCGCCCCTGAGAGGGAAGCCAATCATGGCACGGTTGCTCGAGCACGACGCGAAAGTGTTGCTTGCAGCTCGGGGAGTACCAGTCCCGACTGGTGATGCCGCCAGCACGCCGGCTGAAGCAGCGGCCATTGCTCGCTCACTTAGTGGCCCTGTTGCCGTTAAGGCGTTAGTGCCAGTTGGCCACCGGGCCAAGGCTGGCGCCGTGCGACGGTGTGCTGATCCTGTCGATGCTGAGAAGGCAACAGAGGCATTGCTTGGGCAGTCGATCGGTGGCTTTACGGTCGATCAGGTGCGTGTTGAAGCCTGGCTTCCCGCGACGGCCGAGTATTACCTGGCAGCCTTCTTTAACGAAGTCACCGCGGATGTGATCGTCTTGGCGAGTTGCAGTGGTGGCATTGAGATTGAACCCGCATCGGCTTCCGAGCGCCTGGCCCGGATAACAATTCCGGCGCCGTTTGCTCCACTTCCGGCCTTTCGTGCACGTGAGTTATGGAAGCAGGCCGGAGCGCCGAGTGCTCTCCTACCAACATTAGCTGGCGTCACCCAACGCGCACTTGCGGCCTTTTTCGACCTCGATGCGCTCTTGCTTGAGCTGAACCCCCTCATTGTGACGGACCAACAGCACGTCTTTGCTGCAGGGGCAGTGCTTGCTGTCGATGATGCAGCGCTTGTTCGCCAGCCTGGGATCGCCGAACGCGTAGTGCACGGCTTACCGTGGCGCCCGCTAACACCCCGTGAACAAGCTGTTGAGCGACTCAACCAAGAGGAGCCGTATCGGGGATCCGCTCGCTATCTCGAGCTTGATGGGGGCGATATTGGTTTCCTCTGTGGTGGAGGCGGAGCCAGCCTCTTACTCTTCGATGCATTAGTACGTGCTGGCGGGAAGCCAGCGAACTACGCCGAGCTTGGTGGCAACCCCACTGAACGCAAAGTTGCTGGTCTCGCTCGTGTCGTACTTGAAAAACCCGGTGTGCGTGGCCTCTTTGTCGCTCATAATGTGACGAATAACACACAAATCGATGTCATTGCACGGGGTGTAGTTGCTGCGCTCCAAGCGACGGGGAAACTCCCGCCAGCATTCCCGGTCGTTGCCCGGGAGGTTGGATTGCATGATGGAGTTGGGCGTGCCATCTTCGAGCAAGCTGGAGTTCGTTGGCTTGGAGAAGATGTCTCGCTTGACGAAGCGGCTGCGCTAATGGTCAGTTTGCTGCACGAGGCAGGATAGCGCATGGCGGTGTTGTTCGATCGGCAAACGCGGTTGCTTGTCCAAGGCATTACGGGGCGCGAAGGGCAAATGGTCACCGCGCACATGCTGCGCTACGGCACAGCAGTTGTCGCTGGGGTAACGCCGGGGCGCAGCGGCATGGCAGTTGCCGGAGTGCCGGTTTTCGACACGGTGGCTGAGGCCGTTGCTGCGACACAACCGAACGCAGCGTTGATTAGTGTGCCACCACTTGCTGTCCTTGATGCCGTCCTTGAAGCATTAACGCATGGGCTCCGATTGCTCGTGGTAGCAACAGAACGAGTTCCGCTGCACGATGCAGCCCACATGCTGGCTGTAGCGCGGGAGGCCGGGGCAACGCTGATTGGCCCGAACTCTGTGGGGTTGATCTGCCCAGGGGAACGTGTGAAAGTTGGGGCGATTGGTGGGGAATATCCGGAGCGCGTATTTGTCCCCGGCTCAATTGGCATCATCTCGCGCAGTGGTGGAATGACAGCCGAACTCGCGTTGATGGTAAAGCGCGCTGGATTTGGGGTAAGCACTGCTGTGAGCGTTGGTGGCGACGCCTGTATTGGCATGCCTCCCGCTGCACTGTTGCCGCAGTTTATGGCTGATCCTGAGACGACGGCTATCGTTCTCTTTGGCGAGCCTGGCACGCAGTTTGAAGAGGACGTTGCTGCCTGGTATGCCACTGTACGCCCGCCTAAGCCGGTGTTTGCGCTCATCGCGGGACGCTTTACGGAACAGTTGCCTGAAGGGACGCCATTTGGCCATGCGGCGGCAGTCATCCGAGCGGCACAAGGACGGCCAAGTGCGAAGATCGCTGCGCTGCGGGCAGCTGGCGTGTGGGCTGGCGACCAGCTCGCAGAACTGACGGAGTTCCTCGCTCACCTCCGTCGACCACTCCTCCAGCTGACGGAAGCGGAACATGCGTGAGATCAACGTCGTGACGATTCGTGATGCAATCCGTGATCTTTGTCTTGAGCTCTGTGTTGTGGCGCGCAGCGACGTTCGCCGGGCTTTTGCTCATGCAGCGAAGCAAGAGCGCTCGCCCATTGGCCGACGGGTACTGCTACAGCTCTTGGAGAACATGGATGTTGCTGTACAGGACCGCTTACCGATGTGCCAAGATACAGGAACGGTCGTTGTCTTTGCCGAGGTTGGACAAGACGTCCATATCGTTGGCGGCGGATTTGAAGAGGCGATTCATGCTGGTGTCCATGATGCCTACACCTCTGGGCTATTACGTCCATCAATGGTGCAACGGCCAATTGGTGATCGGCGGAATACCGGTGATAACACGCCTGCTGTGATCCATACACGGTTGGTGCCAGGAGATCGCATTCGGCTGGAAGTGTTTGCCAAGGGCGGCGGCGCCGAGAACATGAGTCGGCTTGCGATGCTCACACCAGCCGATGGTTGGGATGGTGTGAAGCGCTTCGTCGTCGACACTGTGCAACGCGCAGGGCCTAATGCCTGTCCGCCGGTTATTGTTGGGGTAGGGATCGGCGGCACGTTTGACGCAGTTGGCAAGCTCGCCAAGCATGCCTTGCTGCGTGAGATCGGTAGCCAAAACCCGGATCCCGAACTTGCCGTGCTCGAGCGAGAATTACTGGATGCGATCAATCGTCTTGGCATTGGGCCGCAGGGATTTGGCGGTACTGTTACCGCGCTCGCTGTCCATATCGAAACGTATCCCTGTCATATTGCAAGCTTGCCGGTTGCGGTAAACCTGCAGTGTGGCCCAGCGGCACGGCATGGCGTGGTCATGCTGCCGCGAGATGATAGCTAAGCGAACGCGGTGGATTGCGGTGCGAGGAGGAGTGAGGCCAGGTATTTCAGTGCGGCACCGGCACTACTGTGGACAACAATGGTAGCCTGTGCATCGAGCGGCGTCGGTTCGTTGTTGATGACTGCAACAAGTGCCCCGTGCTGAAGTGCTCGTCGTGGGACATAGGCTGCTGGATACACGCTGAGTGATGTGCCGATCACAAGCATGAGGGCAGAACTCTGGGCCAGGCGCAGGGCTCGGTTGAGTTCCGCCTTGTCCAGTGGCTCACCGAATGAGACCGTTGCCTCTTTGACAATGCCGCCACAGTGTGGACAAACCGGAATAGTATCTGGCGGACCTGGGTCAAAATCCGCCGCTGGCCAGCGCGCACCGCAATCAAGGCAGCGGATTTCGTGGGCCGTGCCATGCAGCTCAATGACCGAGTCAGGCGGAGAGCCTGCAGCTTGATGCAACCCATCAATGTTCTGAGTGATGATCTCTTGCAACAGACCGGCTTGCTGAAGGCGCGCGAGGACGAGGTGCCCAACATTGGGACGGGCTTGGCACAGTACCGGGTAACGCGCGCGACGACGATTCCAGTAAACACGGCGAATCTCTGGGTCACGAAGAAAGTCGCGGAATTTTGTGGGGTTGTGCTTTGACCAAAGACCGTTCGGCCCACGATAGTCAGGAATGCCAGACTCGGTTGAAATTCCTGCTCCCGTGAAAGCGATCGCTGGTTGAGTCTGGTAAAGCTTGTCAGCGAGTTGCTCGAGCGCGCGCCGCTGCTCGTCCGTGAGCGCGATGTCCATGCAACGTCACCTCCTCGCACCTGCAAGGATACCGATCATGTCAAGGGCAAGTGTGTGGAGCCAGCTGTAGGGTATGCTGCCGTAAGAAAGGAGTGGATGGTATGACAGCGGCGCGTGCAACAGTCGCGGTGATCGGCGGAGGGATTACGGGTCTCGCGATCGCGTTCCAGCTCTTGACACGAGGTGTGCACGATGTTGTGGTGCTCGAGCGGGGGCAGATGGGCGGGCAGGCGATGATCGCCTATGCTGGCTTGCTCTCGATTCCAGGAACTGGACGTCTTGATGATCCTTTGAGCAGTCTCGGCATGGCGAGCTTGGCCCGCTTCCCTGATCTCGTTGCTGATCTTCGCGAGCGGAGCGGTGTCGATCCTGAGCTGCGTCCTACTGGTGCGCTCTACTTGGCTATGACTGCAGATGAAGAAGCGGCGTTACGTGCCTGGCTCCCAACCTTGCAGGCCTATGATGCACGCTGCCGATGGGTTGACCAGTATGAGCTACGGGAGCTTGAACCAGCGGTTTCCCCGCTCTTTCGCGGGGCAGTGCTTGCTCCTTTTGAATGGCAAGTGCTGAGTCCGCGTCTTGTCCAGGCGTATGCCCGCGCGCTTGTACTTGGTGGCGGACGTATCCTTGAGGGGACAGAAGTTACTGGTGTCGAGGCTCATGGTGACCAGGTTGTCGGAATCGATACCTCGGCTGGACGCATAGCAGTGGAGCGGGTTGTCCTTGCTGCTGGTGCATGGTGTGGCGTGCTTGGCCCGCGACTCTTCGGTGTCGATGTGCCAGTTGGGCCACTTCGGGGGCAACTCCTTCGATTTGAAGCACGAGAACTTCGCTTGCGGCATTCGCTTTATCGTGGCGAGCTGTACATTGCACAGAAAGCTGATGGAACTGTCGCGATTGGCTCAACGGAAGAGGCAGCGACGTTTGATCGTCGGCCGACGGGGGCTGGTGTGCGGTCGCTCGCCACTTTCGCGACGGATACGGTGCCGGCGCTTGAGCATGCCGTGTTCCTTGAAGCGCTGGCTGGGTTGCGGCCACTCGCAAGTGATGGCTTGCCCCTGCTCGGGCAGCTGCCGGGCTGGCGGAACGTCTGGATTGCAGCGGGACATGCGCGAAACGGTGTCTTGCTGAGCACGATCACTGGTGTGGTGATGGCTGAGTGTATTCTCGGCGCAACACCGACCGTCGACCTTCATCCTTTTGATCCAGCTCGCTTAGTGCGACGGTATGGCGCACGGGACCGGTCAGCATGACGTTGCTTGTGGCGGCCAAGATCTTGCCCATTCTTTATTGAGGTGAGCGAGTGACTGGTGCGAGCGCTCGACGGGGTGTTCGATGCGTTCGTTGACGGGTAAGACGTGGCAAGAACGCGAAGGCCAGCAACCCTAACGTGCCAGCTGCAGCGGTGATCAGTCCTGCAGTCAGGAGGGGTGGCCAATATGCGAACGTGACCGTGTGTTGACCGGCAGGAATCCAGAGTGCCTGGTAGATACCATCGGCGAGTGCGATTGGAGCAGCCTGCCCGTCAATCGTCGCATGCCACCCTGGGTCAGTTGTTACCGCGAGCACGAGATAGACAGGTGCAGAGGTTGTTACCGTAAGGTGAATGCGGTTTGGCCCATCCTGCGCAAGGCTGATCGTGCCCTGTGCGTTGGGATCAGCAGCTGGGAGTGCAGGCCCGCTGAGGTAGAGCTTCGTCCGTGGATCAAAGGTGGCTGTGAGCACCCGATCAAGCGCGTGGTCGACAGGCACGACCTCAGCTTGGCTACTCAGCCAAGCGCGTGGCAAGGTTGTCGTGTCTTCCCAAATGGCCAGTCCATCGGTGGTGGTCAGCACGCGGTGGAAGCGTGTGCTTGGCGGTATCACATCGGCACGTGTGATCAGGTACCGGACATTGAGCAAGTCATATGCTGGCCAGTCGCGATGGTTTCGCAGCGTATCAAGTACGCGGGCATACGCAGCTGGCTGCATGGGATCGAAGAGTCCACTGGCATCCTCGAAGCCAAACACGGCTGCAGCGCTTGGTTGCAAGGGAGCCGCAGCCGACTCGATGCGGAACTGACCGCTTGCAGCACCGTGCTGCCGGAGGAAAGACACGACTTCTGGGTGTCGGTAACCGCTAAGGATGTCGTTGCTTGTAGGGTTAAAGCCTGCTTGAGCGGTTGCGAGATCAAAGAAGAGCAATCCGAGGCTCACAAGCCCAAGCAAGGAGCTTGTCAAGATCTGCCTGTACCAAGCCCAAAACAGAGCTGCAAGGAGACCAAGCAGCAGCAGAAGCACATTGAGATCGTCGATTGCGATGAGGATACGTGGGGGGATGTCTCGTGAGAGAAGCGTGTTGTAGAGCACCGGGAGTGCAATCCCAAGAATAAAGATGATCCCACCGACAAGAATGAAGATACCCCGACGGAGAATCACGCGTACAGCGTCCCAAGAGCATAGTGGACAAAGCAATGCATCGAGCCCAAGCGCGGCCAGGAATGCCACGGCGAAGTCGACATAGAGGAGAGTGCGGGCAGGAGCGCGGAGTAAGTTGTCAAATGGAACGAAGCGGTACACCCAGCCGTGGAGCGCACTGCTGGGCCCAAGCGCGTGGAGCAGCGCGATGGCTCCCAACGCGGCGAAGAACCAGCGTTGCCAATGGCGACTGAGGATGAGCCCGAGGGCGGCGAAAGCCAGAGCAATGATGCCAGGATAGCCCCAAGTCTCGGTCGTGCTGAAAGGCCCCCAGTAGTTCGTAGGGTTGCTGCCAAAGATGTGCGGCAGGAGGAAATGGGCGAGCATCACGGGTTCAAAGCTGAAAGCCGATGCATCATCATAGCTCAGCCCACCAGCGCGCACTGAGCGGCTTGCTAGCTCGAGCGAGGGGAGCACCGCCGGGGCGGCGAGTGCAAGGCCGCAAGCTATAGTGAATGCAATCCGGAGCGTGCTGATAAGCACAGGCCGAACTGCCTGCCAGAGCTGTAACCATGGAATAGGCTCGCGCTGGAGCGCTTGCCAAGCCGTACCAAGATCCATCCAATGTGTGGCACAGAGGACGGCAAGCCACCAAGCGGCAGAAGCCAACAGGCCGTAGAGCACGCTCTGCTGATGCCCTGCTGTTCCGAGGAGCGCGACTGCGAGTGCAGTGAGGACAGCCCAATACCATTGTGATCGAACGGTTAGTCGCTCAAGACCAAGCCAAATCCATGGGATCCACGCGCATGCCGCGATCATCGAGTAGTGGCCCAGGTGGGCAACGAAGAAGCCACTGAAGGCACACCCGATGCCAGCGCCCAGTGCCGCTATACGACGCAAGTGCAAACTCAGCCGGGCAACGGTATACCCACCGAGGCTAACGATGAGGTAATGGACGAAGACGAGTGCCTCCACGGCCTGGTACGTAAACGGTCTGGCAATGAAGTAGGCAACCCAATTCAGAGGATAGAGTAGACCAGCTTGGTAATTCGCCAGCTGGGGCATACCAGAAAACAGCGTCGGATTCCACAGTGGAAACTCGCCAGATTGGACCATCCGTGCGTTATAGGCGTGCAGTGGAAAAGTGAACGAGGCAAGGTCGCCTCCACCATTCGGCACGAAGGCTGGTGTTAGGAGCAGGCGCCAGAAGAAGAGCACATGAAAGATGCCGAGCAGGCCAAGTGTCGCAAGCTCGGTGGCAACTGCGCGCCAGCGCCCACCACGAAGCCAGCAGCCGACGATCACGAGCAACCAGAAAGCTGTGATGCTGGCGAGGAACCAGCGAGAGAGCAGAGGGCTAGCCTGGGTAATGGACGCGAGGGCCATAGAACCCTGCCGCGTTACTCGTTAGACATTGAAGAGGATGTGCAGAATGTCGCCGTCTTGGACGACATAGTGCTTCCCTTCAAGGCGCAGTAGCCCAGCGCGCCGAGCTTCAGCAAGTCCGCCGGTTGCAACGAGGTCGTCATAGCTCACGACTTCTGCGCGGATAAAGCCTTGCTGCAGATCCGAATGGATTGCGCCAGCTGCCTCGACGGCAGTCATGCCCCGACGGATTGTCCACGCTCGCACCTCATCTTCTCCGACGGTGAAGAACGAGATCAACCCGAGGAGCGCGTAGGATGTGCGGATAACGCGGTTGCGTCCTGGTTCGCGAATGCCCAGCTCGCTCATAAACTGCTCAGCTTCTTCGGGCGAGAGTTGGGCAAGTTCAGCTTCGAGTTTGCCCGGGAGTGCGTCGACTGCAACATGTGGCCCGCTGAAACGCTCGACGGTCGCACTGAGGAGTGCTTCGGCAGCGGCACCAAGTTGCTCTTCGCCAAGGTTCAGGAGAATGAGGAGTGGTTTGGCTGTCAGGAACCCGAAGCCGCGGAGCAGTTTCTCTTCGTCTGGCTCAAGGGGAACTGCACGGATGGGCGTGCCGTCAGTGAGCGCTTGGTGGAGCCGCTGCAGTACTGCCTGCTCACGTTCATGCGCCTCACGTTCACTGCCACGCAGCTTCGGGATCATTGACGCAATGCGTTGCAGGCGCTTTTCAATGACCGCAAGGTCGGCAAAGGCCAGCTCCATATTCATGGTCTCGATATCCCGCAGCGGGTCAACTGACCCTTCGGGATGGGGTACTGCTGGATCATCGAATGCACGCACGACGTGCACGAGCGCGCTTGCCTGGCTCAAATAGCTCAACAGCCGCCCGCTCAATCCCCGTTCATGGATCCCTTTGGCTAGCCCGGCAACGTCGTAGTACTGGACCTCAGCTGGAACGGTGCGACGCGGGTTGAACATTCGGGTAAGCACGTCGAGTCGCGGATCGGGGACTTTGACTGTGGCCAGGTTCGGCTCGGACTCGAGGTCGCTAAACCCGCCTGTTGGTGCGTCTGCGCCGGTCAGTGCGTTGAAGACCGTTGTCTTACCACTCTGGGGGAGACCAATTAAGACAAGTTGTACTGCCATTACCCCTGTCCTTCGATTGGCCGCGTATTACGCTTGCTCTGGCTGACGCGCAAGCAGTGGGTCGGGAATCCCGACCTCAGCGAATGCTGCTGCGCGGAGCCGACAAGCGTCGCATTGCTGACACGGCGTTGTTCCTCCCTGGTAGCATGACCACGTTAGACCGTAGTCCACGCCCAGGGCAAGACCAAGCCGAATGATGCCAGCCTTTGGGATGTAGAGAAACGGTGCAATGACGGGAATGCGCTGCCCCGTTTCAACGAACTGTTTGCTTGCGAGGTCAGCCGCACGCTGGTACGCTTCAAGAAATTCAGCTCGGCAATCGGGATAGCCTGAGTAGTCGACCTGACTCACTCCAATGAAGATTGCGCTGGCCCCAATTGCCTCAGCGTATCCCGAGGCAATGGCCAGGAAGATAAGATTGCGCGCTGGCACCCAAGTTGAGGGGATCCCTTGACTCGGCTGGGTGGGAATGGGCCCAGCACCAACAAGTGATGAACCACCCCACTGAGCAAGATCGATCGAGACAAGCCGGTGTTCAACGACATCCAAAGCCTGGGCGATAGCTTGAGCCGATTGCAACTCGCGTTGGTGACGCTGACCATAAAGGAAGGAGAGGGCATAGAGGGCAAATCCTTGCGCACGGGCAAGATAGGCTGCCGTTGTGCTGTCAAGCCCTCCCGAGAGCAAGACGACCGCGCGTGGCTGTTGACTCATGCTCCCCTTGCTCCTCCCTGCGCACTCCGTGCGCTCGAACGCACACCAGCGATTAAGGATGCCATGGTTTTTGTGTCCTGTCGCGACAACGTATGCTTAAGGGCTTATGAGCGGCTGGCGCGTGGAGGTGAGCCAGAATGGATCAGTGGCGGCGGAATGCAACGAGGGCGCTGCAGGAGACGAACTGGCATACCGTAGCGCTCGTAGCAGTAGCCAGTGGTATTGCAGCGGCATGTCACTGGGTATGGCAACGTGCTCCCGACCCAAGTCCACAGCGTGCTCTGGCTGACGGCTGTTGCCATGCTGCGACAGCGTTTGCCACTGCGTTGCCAGCTGCCTATCGTGTTCCTGATCCCTCACGGTTCCTCGTCGCTGCCGTGCTCGGTGGTGTTGCCATTGACCTTGACCATGTTGCCGCTGCACGGTCACTGCGACTCACGGATTGCATGACGATGCCGTCTCGTCCCCCGACGCACTCTCTGGCAACTATTCTCCTTGCCTCGAGTGTCGTGGCGTTGATCAGGCCATGGCGCGGGCTTGGCCTCGGTGCATTTTTAGGCTTGAGCAGCCATCTTCTTCGTGACGTAAGTACTGGTGGCGCGCCATTGTTCCGCCGCGATACGGTGTGGCGGCTCCCCTATCCACTTGCGCTCCTTGTCAATGGGATGATTGGGATACTTGGCTGGTGGCTCGCTGGGACTGCGCCCAAAGCCTCTATGCTCTCCGCATATAACGACTCGCCAGATCAACCATCATCCCGCTTCCAGTGCAACTGGCTAGAAAGTGCAGCAGGTTGGGCTGCTATCTGGTAGGATGAGGGAAAGGGAAGCTAAGGGGGTGTTGTGTCGACGGTATTGACGATTCATGGGATGCTTGGCCAGGCGCTCGTTGTGATTTATCTCCTCATCGCCCTCGGCTCGTATGTACGACGCCAGCAGGGTGGCCTGCCGATGTGGGTCCTCGGCATTGCCCATACCCTCCTGGTTCTGCAGGTAATCCTTGGTGTCATTCTCTACATCCGGGCTCCGCAGTCGATTTCTTGGGTCCATCCGCTGAGTGGCATCGTGGCACTGCTGGCGTTAGGGCTCACAACGCCATTGCGGCGGCGAATGGGACGCGGTGAGGCAAACGCCTTGTCAGCGCTCGCTGTTGTGCTCTTTGCCGCGATCGCCGTCGGTATTGCCGAGATGCGCTAAAGCTCGCTGATAATTGGCAGGATAAGTGGGCGGGTTTTTGCTCGGCGGTAAAGTTGGCGACCGAGGACATGCTTTGTCCGGCTTACGAGATAGCCGTGGCTAAACCCGCCCTTCTGCCGCTGGAGGAAGCGGCGGAAATCCTCGGTGACCTTGGCAAGTACCTCTGGACTGATCTGGCCATTGAGCCCCTGAGCGGTTACTTCTGGTCCGGCAATCAGCTTGCCAGTCTCGCGATCGATCACAAAGGTTGCAATGATCACGCCACTCGTAGCAATTTCATCTCGGCGCCGCAGAATCGCATGCTGGCTCGTGACGAAATCAACGAGAATTGGCCCAGTGTCGACAGTGCCCTCGCGCCGCGCGTCATCGCGGCCGAAGGTAAGCACGCTCCCAAGTTCGGGGATGATGATCCGCTCAGGTGGATAGCCGAGTTCCATAGCCAGCTCTCGGTAAAGGGCAAGGTGCCGGTACTCACCGTGGATTGGTACACAGAATCGTGGCCGTACAAGCCGGAGCATCAGCTTGAGCTCTTCGCGGCTCGCATGACCTGAGACATGGACCATTGGCTCAATTTCTGGGTAAATGACGCGCACACCGCGACGGAAGAGGGCGTCAATCGTCTGGCTCACGGTTTCTTCGTTGCCAGGGATCGGTGTCGCTGAGAAGATGACCGTGTCGCCTTCTGCAAGATGAATGTGGGGATGATCGCCACTGGCAATACGAGCGAGGGCAGCTGTTGCCTCCCCTTGGCTCCCAGTCGTGAGGAGCATCACCTGTCTTGGGGGGAGTGCCATCGCGACATCGAGCGGGACAATCACGCCGTCGGGCGGCTTGAGGTAGCCAAGTTCCATGGCGATACGTGTGCTCTGTTCCATGCTGCGGCCTGAAATTGCCACTTTGCGACCATGCCGGTGCGCTGCACGAATCGCCTGATCGATCCGCGTTATGTTGGAAGCGAACGTCGTTAAGACCACACGGCCCGGAGCTTGGCCGATAATACGATCAAGTGCTTCACTGACCACTGCCTCTGATGGGGTGTGCCCTGGTCGTTCGACGCGAACGGCATCGGAGAGCAGCACGAGAACGCCCTCACGCCCGATCTCGCGGAGCCGTTCCTCATCGGTCGTTGGGCCAAGTGGTGGGGTTGGATCAAATTTATAATCGCCTGTATGAATAACCCAACCGAGTGGGGTACGTAACGCAATCGCATAGCTGCCAGGGATGCTGTGGGTGACCGGAATGAACTCGGCTTCGAAATATTTCCCCAGCCGGTAACGTGTGTGGGGGCGCACGACATCAAACTTTGCTAGCTTGGGATTGCCGAGTTCCTCAACTTTTGCTCGCGCATAAGCAATGGCAAACTCTGAGCCGTAGATGCGAATTGGTGCAGCGCTTGCCAGTTCGTTGAGGAGGAAGGGCACACCACCGATGTGGTCTTCGTGACCGTGGGTCAAGAGCAGACCACGGAGTTTTGAGAGGCGTTCTTTGATATACCGTACATCAGGAATGATCAGGTCGATGCCACGTAGCTCTTCTTCAGGAAACTTGGCACCGGCGTCGATAAGGATCATCTCGCCGCGATACTCATACACTGTTAAGCTTTTGCCAATTTCGCCAACGCCGCCCAAGGGGATGATGCGTAGTCGCGGCTTTGCCATTGAATGTCTGCCCCTTTGTCCCATCGGCCTGCCCGATGACTCCCTTATCTCATTGATCGCCCTGGCTGGCCGCTTGGCTTGCACGCACAAGGCGGCTACTCAATCATACTGAGCGCTTGGCAAATTCTGCACAAAATGCAGCCGTTCGTCGACCAAGGCGGCTCTATCGTCTACAATAGACCCCATTGGGTAGAGACAAGCGTGGAGCTGGCCGTGGCAGCAGCGGTGGGGTGGGGGCGTGGATGAACGAGCCACAGCGGTTTCGGGACCGTGCCGAAGCAGGCCAACGCTTAGCCGAACGTTTGCGTGAATTGCCGATCGAGCGTGGTATTGTCCTGGCGCTGCCGCGCGGCGGTGTGCTTGTCGGCTATGAAATTGCTCGCATACTGCAATTGCCCCTTGATGTGATTCTGACTCGCAAAATCGGTGCGCCTTTCAATCCCGAATACGCCATTGGCGTCGTTGCAGAGAATGGATTTGTCTCAGTGAATCGCCAGGAGCTAGAACTGGGTGTTGCAACACCCGACTACATTGCTCGTGCTGTCCGAGAGCTTAGCGCTGAACTGATGCGACGCCGACAGCGCTACCGCGGTGGCCGCCCGTTGCCTGATCTCACAGGTCGCACGGCCATCATCGTCGATGATGGCGTCGCAACCGGCTTTACCATGCTCGGCGCGATTGCTGCGGTCAAAGAGCAGCATCCGGCTCGCCTCATCGCTGCCCTGCCAGTGGCTCCACCCCAGGCCGTCGAGCAACTCGCTCCACAGGTCGATGATCTCGTTGTCCTGCTGACTCCTGATCCCCTTGACGGCGTCGGCGCGTGGTACGAAGACTTCCGACAGCTTGACGATAATGAAGTCGTGGCGTTACTGCAGCGTGCCCAGCAAGAACTTGCACAGGCACCATAGGCAGCTGTGCAGAGCATTGCCTGCTCACAAGCGCTGGCTCGCTCGTATGTCTTGCCTATCGACGTGCAGTGCTGACCTTGTCTGCACACGCAGTCCTGCGTGCATTTCCCGATTACGAGTTCGGGCAAGAAGAACCTAATGCGTGTATGAACGAAGCGAGGAAGCTCCACGTCTCTCTGCTGGAACAATGAGGTTGCAGAGGCACCGTTGTGCTCGCTAAGATCAGCGGGAGTGGACGAGATGCAGGAGAACCGGGTATGACTGCGTTACTGTATCTCGATGACAGCTATCTCCGTGTGTTCGACGCGACAGTGGTCGCGGTGACACCCGACCAGGGCGTCGTGTTGGATCGGACGGCCTTCTACCCCGGTGGTGGTGGCCAACCGCACGACGTCGGTTGGTTGCGGGCTGGTGACGCTGTTTGGCGTGTCATGTCACTGCGCCGTGGTCTCACTCCTGGTGAAGTTGTTCACCTTCTTGATCATGCACCGGTGCCATCCGTTGGTACGAAGGTCCAGGGTGAAATCGACTGGGATCGCCGCTATCGGCTCATGCGCACCCACACTGCGCTCCACGTCCTCTGTGGTGTCGTCTTCCGCGAGTATGGCGCGTTGGTCACGGGCGGTAACATGGATGTTGATAAAGCGCGCATGGACTTTGAACTCGAAGACCTTAATCCCGAGCGCGTAACTCGGATCGAACGGTTGGCAAACGATGCCATCGCTCAAGGCTTGCCTGTGCGATGGTGGACAGTGCCACGCGAAGAGGCGGAGCGTATCCCAGACTTGATTCGTACAAAGGTCAATCTCCTTCCTCCTGATCTTCGCGAAATTCGGA
>ERZ795042.718-NODE-718-length-24264-cov-83.555248_pt1 | contig 24264 bp, 18 predicted proteins | sample MGYA00375126_ERZ795042 | MGnify/ENA primary metagenome ERZ795042 (study PRJEB30171, sample SAMN05518105) | compost metagenome | isolation source: Feedstock adapted compost from Newby Island compost facility, Milpitas, CA | place: USA:Newby Island compost facility...
GAGATCTTGAGCTTGTGGTGTTCCTCGTAGCGCTCACGGATCCCACGCAAGATCTCGATCGTCTCTTCGACCGTCGGCTCGTTGACCATCACTGGCTGGAAGCGACGCTCGAGCGCTGCATCACGCTCAATGTACTTGCGATATTCATCCAACGTCGTTGCGCCAATTGTCTGCACCTCGCCCCGGGAGAGTGCGGGCTTAAGGATATTGGCAGCATCAACAGCGCCTTCAGCTGCCCCGGCCCCGACAAGCGTGTGCAACTCATCGATGAAGAGGATAGTGCCCGATTCTTTCACTTCGGCAACGATCTTCTTCAGCCGCTCTTCGAACTCGCCGCGATACTTTGTGCCAGCAACCAGGGCTCCGATGTCCAGTGCAACAAGGCGCTTGCCTTGAAGTGGCTCAGGAACATCGCCAGCAACGATGCGTTGGGCCAAGCCTTCAACAATTGCGGTCTTCCCAACGCCCGGTTCACCAATCAACGCAGGGTTGTTCTTCGTGCGGCGCGAGAGGATCTGCATCACGCGCTCAATCTCCGCATGGCGGCCAATAACGGGATCCAGCTTGCCTTGACGCGCCGCTTCAGTCAGGTCAAAGCCCAAGGCATCGAGATAGGGCGTCTTGGTCTGCTGCGTTCGCTGCTGATATGCCGCCCCTTGATTCAACACCTGTAGGACCTGCTGGCGGACTTTCTCGAGGCTCACCCCAAGGCTCTCAAGGACACCGGCAGCAATGCCTTCGCCCTCACGGACCAAACCGAGCAAGAGGTGCTCGGTACCAATGTAATGGTGGTTCATTCGCCGGGCTTCATCGACCGCAAGCTCAATAACCTTGCGTGCCCGCGGTGTCAGCCCAATTTCCCCAACGACGGCGCTATCGCCACGGCCGATAATGAATTCGACCGCGCTCCGCACCTTTGGGAGCTGGACGCCCAAGCTCATGAGAACACGAGCTGCGACGCCATCCCCTTCACGGACCAACCCAAGGAGGATGTGCTCAGTACCGATGTAATTGTGATTGAAGCGACGCGCTTCCTCCTGGGCCAGCGCCAATACTTTCTTTGCCCGCTCGGTGAACTTCTCGAATTTGTCCGCCATTGCTCGCTCCCTCGACGACTCGTGGCGGCGTTCCTGACGGAGGAAGTGGCGTCCAACTTCCGCGGACGCTGCTTCGGCTGATCTCGCCGGAACCCGCGCACTTTCTAGTGTACCTGAAAACGCTGCCTGCCTTCTAGAGCGTGCAGAACAGCCAAATAAGGTGCGGCAAGCCCCCGCGCCAAAGGCTGGGGGCTGCCGGTTACAACTCCCGATTGCTCGGGGGAAACATCATCTTGTTCGTGTGCTTAGCTGGCGAGCAATCGCTTACGCAGTCTCGCCATCATCGGCCGGTGAGAGCTCAGCCGTCTCTTCGAATTCGTCTAAGACGTCCGCTTCATCCTCAACCGGCTCGGATTCTTCATCTACAGGATACGGCGTGATGCCACGATCAAGCAACTCCTGTTTAATCCGGAGGCCATCGGGACCCAAAGCCGCCTCAATTTCTTCATCATCAGCCTCCAGCGCACGACGTAAGCTCAGGCCAATCCGACGCCTCGTGGCATCAACTCGGATGACACGGACGATTACCTCATCACCTTCATGGAGAACTTCACGCGGGTGCTCAACACGCCACCCCGCAAGTTCAGAAACGTGGATCAACCCTTCAATACCATCAGAAAGCTGAGCAAAGGCACCAAAGGCGGCAAGCTGCGTAACTGTACCGCGGACAAGCTGCCCAACCGTATACGACTCAGCGATTTTCGTCCACGGCTCAGGCTGAGTACGCCGAATGCTCAGCGCAATCTTCTTCTGGTCAGGGTTGACTGAGAGGACGCAAACCTCAACTTCGTCCCCAACTTGAAGGACTTCACTCGGATGCTTCACCCGATTCCAGGAAATTTCCGAAAGATGAACCAGCCCGTCAGCACCGCCAATGTCAACGAAGACGCCGAAGTCAGCGATGCTTGTTACCCGACCGCGAAGTACATCGCCCTCACGCAGCCGCTCAATGAGTTGCGCCTTGACAGCGTCACGCTGCTCCTGCATCGCCTGACGCTCGGAGAGGATAAGCCGATTCCGGTGTCGGTTAATTTCAATGATCTTCAGGCGCAGGCGCGAACCAACCAAACGCGCCATATCGGCCTGCTTGGTGCTCTCATCGCCGCCGCGAATAGCTACAACCTGCGAAGCCGGAACAAATCCCCGAACACCATCAAGGTTGACCAGCAGGCCACCCTTGTTATGTCCAATAACTTCAGCCTCGAGGACCTCGCCAGCTTCATAGAGTTGCTGTAGCCGTCGCCAGCTCTTCTCTTGGCGTGCGCGGTCGATTGAGAGCACGGCTTGGCCGGCCTGATCTTCTGCCTGCATGACGAAGACGAGTACTCGGTCTCCTGGGCGCAACTGCGCCAGCTCCTCCGGCGAAAGCGTGGAGAATTCACGCGCCGGCACGACCCCCTCAGACTTACCCCCGATATCGACGAGGATCTCGTCGGGGTGAATGCTCATAATCGTGCCCTCAACGACATCCCCGTATCGGAACAGCCGATAGTCGTGGGCCGGATCACGCAGTAGTTCCTGAAAAAGTGCAACGTCACTGTCTCCAAGTACGGCTTGCTGGCTCATGCGCCCCTCATCAAGCTCGCTGACCATTCATCTCACCCGCGTGCCATAGTTTTACCCCCGGACAATAACCGGGAGCGAGACACTGGGACAAGTATAGCGGCCAGGTTGCCCACCCGCAAGGGAAAAGCCTTGGCTCTTTTCACGTAGGAGAAACCAGTTCTGCCTCAACAATAAGGTTTTCCGTATAGCGCTGCTTTCGGATATCCCAATATCCGGCACAGGTGACTAAGAGGAGTCGTGGCGGACCCGCGGTGGTATAGACACCGCTGGCAAAGAGTTGTAAAGCCGAAATCGTATGGATCCGCGTGACGCGGAACACCAAACGTTGTCCTCCAGTCAGATCGACCCAAACTGCCATGCCTGGTCGGGCAGCGCTGAGTCCAGCAAAGACACCACGCTGTCCAGTTGCACTATCAAGATGACCAGCAAGCAGCGCTGTTCCGGGTTGGCCGGGCGCTGGACCAAGTCGGTACCACTGCACGACAGTGACATCCGATTGCAGCGCCAACTCTCCAGTTCGCTGATCAAGACCAATGGCGACAACAGGGGCATTGAGTGACAACGCAGGAATCGTGAGGCGAAGGGGCTCTGGCTTGCTCCTAAGCAGTGCAAGTGCGGCAGACGTCGGTGGTGTTGGTTGCGCTGTCGGACTCGGCATCACAACTGGCGTCACGTGAGGTGTCGGCATCACACGCGGGAGCATATCAGACGGGAACGTCCAAGCAGTAGACACCTCAGCGGTTACTGTTAGCTGCGGAGAGGCTTCCATGACAACCGCAGGCGATGATGTTGGGAAATCGGTCGGAACCGCTGGAACAAAACTACGGGACGTCCCAGCCCAGCCAACCGGAACCATAAGCAGCAGGACAGTCGCAAGCAGGAATACAAGCAGCGCCCGGATCCGCCGCTGCAGCAGGTTGGCGGGAGAGAATGCGACTCTCTCCCGCCGCAGGCTTCTCTTCGCCATAGAACGATTAGTGCACACGAGCTCGTGTACGCACCACCATGACCGCACTCGCCGCAAGCGCAGCACCGGCTAAGCTAAGCACGAGCCAGCCGCTTGTCGGGAACGCTGGCTGTTGCGCAAGGCCACCTTCGCCAGTTGCTGCCCCCATCGGTCCACCACCCAGACCAGGGATCTGTTGAATAAGGAGCGTAAAAGTCTTATCCGAGAGCGAACCGACGGCGTATACCACGTAGCCTGTGCCGGCATTCAGTGTCAGGTTTTGCGGTCCAAATACCGGTGTCGTCTGGCCTGCTGGAGCAATTGCGACAGCGTATGTTCCAGCAGCGACATCAGCTTTTGCCTCTTTGGGGTTGGCTAAGTTACTCACCAGCTTCGCATTGTTCGCCAAGATGTCGACGGCTGGAGCCGCAGCATCGTGCCGAACGGTGAGCCGGGCTTTACCAGCAGCCAACATCGACGTGTCATTGACATACGCATCAAGTGCCGGCTTGCCATCAGCTGTGAGATGGGCAACCAGGCTGACGTTCTGGCCAGCTTGGAGGTTCGCCGTAGTACTCAGAATTGGTGCGCTTGTGGCAGCAGCACCGGCTGGGCGAATCTCAATCTTGTATGATCCAGGATCAAGGCTTAGTGGATCGGTCACGGTGCCGAATTTGAATGACTTGAGGGTCGCTTGGCCATTGACATAGACATCGACATCAGTGTTCGGGATGCCATGGACAACGGTCACCATGGCTTTATTCTGGGCCGCAACCACGGCCACAAAGGCAAGGCAGAGGCCAATCGCGAGCAAGACACTGCTCAGCCGTTTCATTCGTTCCCCTTTTGGTCTACCTATATTTTGTTATACTCTCTTCGCTTGGCGCCGCGTCGCCACAAGCCTTACGTTGAGTGCACTCACTATGCACTATACGGAAGCAATGCGCGCTCGTCAAGAGGGCAGCGCCAGATGCCACCCTCCTCACGAGAGCCGTGTCTGTTGAAGCCGGGCAACCGCTGACAGCGCCTCGATCGTGCGTTGCAGTTCCGGTTCATGCACCCAGCCCATATGACCAACACGCACGATGTGCCCTTTCAGCTTGCCCTGGCCATCGTTTATTTCAATTCCGAAGCGCTCACGTAGTGTCCGAACCACATCGTCAGCCGAGATGCCATCGGGAGGTACAAGGGCGGTAACGGTCGGGGAAGCATAGGCGGGATCGGCAAACAGCCGATAGCCCACTTTCCGTGCCCCATCACGAAAGAGTGCCGCAAGGCGCGCATGTCGCGCGTAAACGTGCTCAAGCCCTTCCTGCTCGATCAAACTGACTGCAGCATCAAGCGCATAAATGAGTGAGAGTGGTGCGGTACTTGGCATGTCGCCTTGTCGCGCTTGTGCTCGATATTCTTCTAAATCCCAAAAAGCACGGGGAAATCCGGCACGGCTCGCCGCTTCCCACACCCGTGGTCCAACACCGACGATCACAAGGCCAGGCGGACACATCCAGGCCTTTTGTGATCCACTAAAAGCCAAATCGACACCCCAGGCATCCATCTCCAGCGGCATCCCAGCAACAGCACTCACGGCATCGACGAGGAGCAACGCCCCATGCTGACGGACAATTGCCGCAACTTCGCGCAGCGGATTGGCTACGCCGGTTGAGGTCTCGTTGTAGGTATAGAGTACCGCCCGGACCTCTGGATGTGCTGCGAGTCCAGATTGGACAACGGCAGCCGTCGCTGGCTGGCCCCAGGGGACATCGACCCGATGAACCACAAGACCGTAGCGGCTCGCCACTCGTGCCCAGCGCTCACCAAAGTCACCCGCAACCACAGCAAGGACGGCATCGCCTGGCTGCAGCGTATTAACAATGGCAATTTCCCAACCAGCTGAGCCAGTACCAGGCAACACGAAAACGTCGTCAGTGCCATGCATTGGACGAAGTCGTGCAAGAAGCTGACGGAACAGCGCGCGGAACGCCTCACCTCGATGTGGAATCATCGGCCGTTGCAATGCCGTGATGACTTCTGGCGGCAGTGGCGTTGGGCCAGCAATACGCAAATTTGTTGGATCACTATTGTGGTGCACCGGAATGCCCTCCTTCGGAATGCGCAACCTGCGCTGGCAGCCTACATCATACGCTGCACCTACGGTGATTCTTCACGAAGACGGCGTTGCAGCGCATAGAGCGTCGTCAATGCCTCGATTGGCGAAAGGGCTTCAACATCGAGCCGCTTGAGCTCTTCAAGCACGGGGTGTGGCGGACCAAAGAGCGTGAGTTGAATCACCGGTTCTTGGGCATGGCTGAGAGCAGCCCGTCGGCGTGCCTTTTCCTGTGCAGCAGGTCCTTGTTCAAGCTCGGCAAGGATCTCACGGGCCCGGCGCACGACCGCCCGCGGCATACCGGCAAGTTGTGCAACATGAATGCCGTAGCTCTTGTCGGCTCCCCCTGGAACAACACGATGCAAGAAAACCACGCGCTCTCCTTCTTCAAGCACGTCCATGCGATAGTTCCGCACGCGCGGCAAAATCCGCTCAAGTTCTGTCAACTCATGGTAGTGGGTCGCAAAGAGTGTGCGGCAGCCGAGTCGCTGGCTATTGTGGAGGTGCTCGATCACCGCGCGGGCGATCGCGAGCCCGTCATACGTGCTCGTGCCGCGACCAATTTCGTCCAAAACAACAAGTGAGCGCGGTGTTGCATGATGCAAGATCGCCGCCGTTTCAACCATCTCGACCATAAATGTGCTCTGGCCGCTGGCAATATCGTCTTGCGCGCCAAGTCGGGTAAAGATGCGATCAACGAGACCAATCCGGGCTTGTTCAGCTGGCACAAACGAGCCGATCTGTGCTAGGAGGACAATCAATGCCACTTGGCGAAGATAGGTGGATTTGCCGGCCATGTTGGGCCCAGTCAGGAGCATAATTTGTTGCTCGCTTGTATCAAGGTAGGTGTCATTGGGAACAAAGCGACCCGATTCCAACACGGCTTCAACGATCGGATGCCGCCCCCCAGTGATAGCAAGCACCGTACTGTCATCAACCTCCGGGCGAACGTAACGGCGGCGCACTGCTACTTCGGCAAGGGAGGCAAACACATCGAGTTCAGCAAGCAAGCGCGCAGCACGACGGATCGGTTCCGCAGTACTGGCAACCTCTGCGAGCACACGTCGAAAGGCATCCTCCTCAAGTGCAGCGATGCGCTCTTCCGCGTGCAGCACTTGTTGTTCATAGATCTTCAACTCGGGGGTTATGTAGCGCTCAGCCCCAACGAGCGTCTGCTTCCGCTGGTAATCCTGTGGGACAAGCGCCCGGTTCGCGTTGCTCACCTCGATGTAGTAGCCAAAGACCTTGTTATAGCCAACCTTGAGCGACTTAATTCCGGTACGCTCGCGTTCCCGCTGTTCAAGGCTCGCAATCCAGGTACGCGCTTCTTGTATCGACGAACGCACCGCATCCAACTCCGGACTGAATCCCGGCCGGATGACCTGTCCTTGTCCAAGCGTCCCCGGTGGATCATCAACCACAGCTTGCTCAATCAGTCGCACGACATTTTGACAATCTGGTAGTACAGCATAGGTTGAGAGCGCAGGAGCACGTGAAACCAGCTGCTGGATAACTGGCAACGTCCGCAGGGATACGCCAAGTGACAGCACTTCACGTGGTCCGGCTGCACCTGTCACGACCCGGTTGATAAGCCGCTCAACATCTGCTACACGCTTCAGTTGCTCACGAAGCTGTGTACGAAGCAATGCGTCACCAACAAGCGCGGCAACACAATCCTGTCGCGCACGAATTGCAGCAAGATCGAGCAACGGTTGATTGACCCAGCGACGAAGGAGCCGTGCCCCCATCGGAGTACACGTCTGGTCAAGGACTGCGATGAGCGAATGCCGGCGCTCTCCTCGGAGATTTTCAACCAATTCGAGATTACGACGCGTTTGCGCATCGAGCGTCATGAACGTGTCAAGCGAATACGTTACGAGCTCGGTTATGTGCGCGAGATTCCCCTTTTGCGTCTCCTGGAGATAGAGCAACAGCGCCCCTGCCGCCCGAATGGCAAAAGGCTTTCCCGCACAACCAAATGCCTCAAGCGTCTCAACACGGAAATGCTCGCGAAGTGCGGCTTCGGCAGTGTTCAGCCGCCATGTTACAGCGTCGGTTGGGCTTCGATAGACACCTTCTGGTAAGCACTCGCACAATGCATCTGACGTTTCGTCGGGCAACTGCGGATGAATGACTTCCGCAGGGCTCAGGCGGAGCAATTCACGCCGTAACAGATCTTGTACCTGTTCAGCACGCTCAGCGAGCAGTTCGGTAACCGCAAATTCTCCTGTCGAGACATCAGCGACAGCGAGGCCAGCTCGCGTGCCTTCAAGCAATACTGCGGCGATATAAGTATTACGGCTAGCATCGAGCATCGCTGGATCGGTTACTGTACCCGGCGTCACCACACGAGTTACGCGACGCTCGACGAGATGTCGACCATCCGGTTCGCCAACCTGGTCACACAGCGCAACTTTGTAGCCAGCACTAACCAAGCGAGCAATATATCCCTCAGCGGCATGGTAGGGGATGCCAGCCATCGGCACGCGTTGCCCCTTACCCATCTCACGGGACGTCAGCGTAATGTCGAGGACTGATGCAGCGATGTGGGCATCGTCATCAAATGTCTCGTAGAAATCGCCGAGGCGGAAGAAGACGATCGCGTCAGGATACTGTCGCTTTACGGCAAGATATTGCTGACGGATTGGAGTGCTCATTCCGCTCCCACTCCCACAGCTGCCGGGCCCCCACTGCTCAGGATAGTGTACGGACAGGGAGAGTGGGTGGTCTAGTCAGCGGGATCTAGTCGACATCGAATGCTCGGAAGAGTAGACCAAGCGGTACCTTCGGGTAGAACGAGGTGGATTTAGGGGGGAGAAGGCGACCGAGTTGAGCGCGAGCCAACACATCAGCCAATTGCGGAGGGCGCAAAAGAACAGCCGCTGCCGTTGGATCACTCACAAGATGGCGAACAACTCCCTCCAGTTCCGGCTCATACCCTACGGCCTCAGGCGGCAGACCAAGGACTCGCCGAAGCGGTTCCATAACGAAATGCTCACACCGCTCAACTTCTAACTCATTCGGGACAGCAACTGCGGTGGACTGGTAAAGCGCATAGACATGCTGCGTCGCTGCCGACGCAAGCACAAAGATCACGCCGTGCACTGATTGTGCTGCTGCCAAAGTATGCTGTAAGCGCTCAGCCGTTAATGGATAGAGCGGACTCAACTCAAACACGTCACAGTACTGGCGGCACGCTGCGAGCACTGCCTGTACTCGCTCAGCCGTGAGCCCACGAACCAGACGATGAATTGGCCGAAGCTGGATACCTGGATCTGCAGCATCGACAAGGTGGACAAGGACGAGGCCAGCCGCATCTGCGTATTGATCACCACTGCTGCGCCGTGCATGCCAGTCAGCACGTGCTGCAGCGTAGCGATGGTGCCCATCGGCGATAACAAGCGGGGAATTCGCAAGTACCTGCGTAAGGAGACGGATTGCCACGGAATCAGTAATTGCCCAAAGCTGGTGCCGCTCACCCTTCGTGTCGTGGATATCAAGAAGAGGTTCAGCTTTGGTGCTCAGATCTTCGAGCGTCGAGCGCAGACGCCCCTCAGCCTGGGCAACGACATAGATCGCGCTGACATCGGCATTGAGTGCTTGGCGAAGCGCAAGTCGGCGAGCGACAACACTCGGCATGACTCCTTCATGTGGAAGTAACGTTGGCCGGCTCGTTTCATCCTGCACTGGGATAATGCCAAATATGCCCAGACGTCGATATGCGGAACCAAGACGACGATAGTGGTGAGCGTAGAGATAGAACCCAGGATGCTCATCTTCCACGAGGATGTTCTCTGCTCGCCACCGCATAAAGCGTTGTTGCGCTTCGCGAAAATGCTCTTCATCTTCATCCGGCAACTCAAGCCATATGCTGTGATAGGGATGCATTCGCCCAAGCTCACGAGCTTGGCGATGGGAGCGAAAATCGTCCGGGGGGCCAAGTATCGCGCTAAGTTGAGCAACATAGTGGGGGTTGTATCGCAAGGCACGAAACGGCAACAGTCGCACTTCCCCATGAAGTCGGGGTACTGCTTCGGTTACATCATGCTCAGGACACGTAGCGCCAGTGCGACCGTCCACGCTATAAGCTCATTCCTCACTAGCGCTGCGCTTGCAAGGCAAGCAACTGTTCCAGCACCGGTGCGTCGTCTTCCTCAGCGCCCAGCAGGACGAGCACAACAGCCTCTGGCTCTGGTGTGGCCTCACGAATCGCGTCCTCAGGCGAAGGCACATACCGATCATCGCCCCACTCAGGAGATTGGCCCACACGATACGTTTCGGCCAACCAGGTGCGGCTCACAATGGCATTGCTACCAAGTTTGCGTCGAGCACGTTCCTGATAGCGATCAATGCGCCCATCTGGATGCAGCACAAACACTTCAACCACGCGTCGCCCTTCATGACGGCCACGCGAAAGAATCCCCGCACCAGTTTCAACATCAACTTCGTTTGCAGGCTGCCCCTTTGCTCCTTTAACGAAGTAGCGCATTTCGACCTCCTTAGTTTCACGTCCGCTGGTGCAGACAGCATCTTCGCCCGCTCTTCAGCCTGCCACTCAAGCAAGTGTACTATGGCGACTTCGTCAATTTGGAGGCATGCTCGATGGACTCAGCACCGTCTCATAGATCGTCATGTGCTGGTCCGCAATGGTTTCCCAGGCAAACACTTGAACAGCGAGTTGCTTGGCAGCTTCACCAAGATGTCGGCGCGTCTGTGGTGCAGCAAGCAATATCTGGATAGCATGGGCAAGGGCCTCGGGGTCTCGTGGCGGGACAAGCCAACAATGCTCGCGGTCGCGCAGTGGCGCAATCCATTCAAGTCGCGCCGGGGTGGTAGTGACCACTGGTGCCCCCGCCGCCAGTGCAGCAATGAGTGTACCATGACGTAGACTTGCCCCCTCAGCAAATGGCAAGACAACGAGATCAACCGCTGCAAGCGCAGCAGCAACTGCTTCAGCATCAAGGTAGCCAGTGCGCAAGAGCGGAACCGGAGCGGTGGCAAGACGTTGTTCAACTGCAGCAGCATACGCTCCATGAACCTTGCCAGTCGCTCCTTGGGAGCCGCCGATCAGGACAAGGGCCGGCCGAGGTTCAGGTAGCTTCACAAGGGCCGTGAGCAAAACCTCGATCCCTTTATCTGGTGTGAGAAAGCCAAAGAAACCGATCGTTGGCCTTCGGCTAGCTCGGAACTGCTCAAGCAGTTTCATTCCTTCTGCCAAAGAGGTATTGGTGGAAACTGGGATATTACTGCCAATTGGCACCCGGTACAGCTGTCGTGCTTGCCACACAGCGAGTTCGCTCGCATCTTCCGGATTCGTAGCAATAACTGCCGCACTTTGTCGAGCAAGAAGGATCGTCGCCCAACGTCGAAGTGGACCAGCCTTAGGGAAGAGATAAGGCACGTTCGTGTCATGAAACGTCACGACACAAGGCCTTGGACGAACGAACAGTGGCAGGATCGTTGGCGCAGGATGGAGATCAAAGGCGCCAGCCTGATACTGGATATGTACAAGATCGGCGTGCATCTGGTGCGCCGCTCGTCGGACAAGTGGGATAAGCGACCACCCCCAGCGTCGAGCGGTAGCGATCACGTGTTGCTGGCCGGCGGCTGGCACAGCCGTTACGACGCCACACCGGCAGCCACGCCGTTCAAGGGCGTCAACAAGGCAACGCGTATAATCACCGACGCCTCCAGGCATTGGCGGATATTCGCCGGTGACCATCAGCACGCGTACCATCTTCCTGCTACCAACTCGCCGGACGCAGCCCGGAGCGAAACGCTTGCCAGTAGCGGACGACACGCTGGCGGCGCAAGGCGCGCTTATGGCCCAAAAGCCATTTCCCGCCTTCAATCGCGATCCGCACCAGGTAATTACTCAGCAGAAAAACACGGACAAATTGTGCAAGAGGACGGCCATAGAGTATGTCATAGAGTTGCACCTTGGCAGTATCAAAAGCAATCTGTCGCCGTGCTGGCTCCTGGCCAGCGCTTGCCCCCTCGACATGGACAATGACTGCGCGCGGTTCATAGACAATGCGCCAGCCAGCTCGACGAATTCGCCAGCACCACTCAACTTCCTCACTATAGAGAAAGAACCGCTCGTCCATCCCCCCGACTTGCTCAATGACTTGTCGACGAACCCCGAGACATGCGCCGACAAGCCAATCGACATCGTGCGGTTCAGCATCAGAGAAGTCGGCCATATAGTAGCGGCGAAGGACCCGATTATTTCGCCAATAGTCCTGAATCACTGTACTTTCAAGCAGAGCCGTGAGCAACGTAGGAAACCGGCGCCGGGATGGCTGAATGCGTCCATCAGGATACCGAAGCTGTGGTCCAACAACGCCAACATCAGGATGATCACGCAACGTCGCAACAAGCTGAGCAAGTGCATCACCAACAATTCGTGTGTCTGGATTCAGCACAATGATGAACGCGCCGTGTGCCGCACGAATGCCGGCGTTGACACCAGCGGCGTAGCCCCGATTCTCCGGGAGAGCGATGACACGGGCCCAAGGAAATTGCTGTTGGATCGCATCAACTGATCCATCGGACGACGCGTTATCGACGACAATCACCTCAGCATTCAGCCCGCTCGACCGACAACTTTCTGCGATCGATGTCAGGCATGCAAGCACATGCTCGCGGACGTTGTAGTTAACAATCACGACGGAGCAGGAAATTGTTGGATCGAGCGGCGCGAGCGCAACACGCACCGTGGATTCATCGCGTTGATGCTGGTGCATACCACGACGCACCAGTAACCAGACCACGAACTCAGCCGTGGCAAGCGTTCCTGCCAGGAAAAGGCCGAGCAGCCCATCACGATACCCACGTAGCTGCACAAATCGTCGCCAGAACGCTCGCGCAGGTTGTCCAAGATATGTCCGCAAGCGCGGCCGGTATCCTGCTTGTAGGCGAGCTTGGGCGTCGAGCCGAGCGTAAGCGAATTGCTTCGCAACAAATTCGCCCACAGTCTCATAGTTCACATGGAGCAACGGTGCGTGCAGCGTCTGGGCGTGGCCATGAAGTTCAACAACCTCATGGACCAGTTGATCAGGACGATAACGGCCCTGGCCAACACGAAAGAGTCGAAGCTGATAGTCCGGCCACCATCCTCCAGCCCGAACCCAACGACCGAAGAAAAAGTTTTGCCGGGCAAGCCAAAAGCCAGCGACCTCGTCCCTCACATGCTGAAGTGCAAGCCGTATTTCGCGAGCCAGAACTGGAGTAATGCGTTCGTCAGCATCGAGAAAGAGCACCCACGGGTCACGCACAAGCTGAAGCGCCGCGTTGCGTTGACTCGCAAAGTCAGAGAACGGACGCTCCACAACCTCGGCCCCAGTAGACTGCGCAAGCTGCACCGTTCCATCGGTGCTCCCACTATCGACAACCAACACATGACGCACGAGCCCTTGAACACTTGCAAGGCAACCGGGTAGATGCCGTGCTTCATTCTTCGTCAAGATAACGGCAGTTATTGGTAAAGGCTCAGTCATCGTCGACGGTCCGCGCAGCATCTGCATAGATACGTGCAATTTCATGCAATAGCTCGAGCTGTACACGTTGTGCTTGACGCCGCGGTGACACCAATGCCTGAAGCCAGGCCCGCACCGTTGCCAACAGAGCTAATCCCCAAAGCACACGGACAAAACGTCGGCCATGCCAGCGACGGAAATAGCGGGCCCGGCTGCGATGCAATTGCAAGAGGCTTGCAGTCGAAACCTGACGGCTGCTCCACCCGCCATAGTGGATCACACGAGCAGCGGGCGCAGTGAGCACCGTCCAGCCATGCGCCCGCATTCGCCGACACCAATCGATCTCCTCGCTGTAATAGAAGTAGCGCTCATCCAGTAGCCCAACCTGATCAACTGCTTCTCGCCGCACGAGCATGCACGCGCCAAGTGGATGATCAATGGCAAACGGCGTCAAGCCATCGCCTGGCCCAAACCGACCATTGAACCGAGAGCCAATGAGACGCTGGTGCAGCGGGAAAAAATCAAAGAAGTTCTGGATAAAGCCTGGGAACCGATATCCTGCAGATTGCAATGAGCCATCAGGATTAAGCAAGCAAGCACCAACAAGGCCGATATGCGGCGCTGCCCAGAGCGCCCTCCAGAGGGCAGAAAGCGCGCCAGGCAAAAGCACTGTGTCAGGGTTCAGCAAGAGAAGCGCTGGGGCGGACGTGTCGCGTATCCCGCGGTTGTTCGCACGCGCAAACCCCTCGTTTGCAGGCAATGCCATCACGCGAACCCAGGGATAGCGATTGTGCACAAGGGCGGGCGTGCCATCTGTCGAGGCATTGTCTATGATCAGGACATCTCCACGGAGCTTGCTGGCTTGCAGCTCCTCAGCGAGCGAACGAAGACAAGCGTCAATCACGGATGCGTTATTCCACGTTACGATCAGTACTGCGAGATCAGCCTGCTCGCGCATTGTCCCCTGAAGGATTGTGCGTCATCGCAAGGTACAACGCCAAGATCGAGGGTAGCGCAGAGGAGGAAGCGCATGCTAGACTGGGCATGATGAGGCCCATGTGGCCGGGCAGGTGGTAGAGTGCGTGTCGTTCGCAATGTTGGAACAATCAAAACACACCAACGCGTCTCACGACTGCTCCTCGTCGCGGGCTTACTCTGTCTGTTTGGCTCTATCGTGATGACGCTCTATCCGCAACTCCTCATTGGCGCCTACATTGTCCTCATTGCAGGGTTTCTTTCGTTCAATGCTGGCATGCAGAGCTGGGCAAAATGGAATCACCGTCCACGTCCTGACGAATTGCTTGATAGTACGCTGCGGCGGCTCAATGACCGATATACGCTGATCCATTACCCGAATATCAGTGGCCGTTTTCCTCCTGAACACATCCTAGTATGGCCTGGTGGCCTGCTTGTGATTACCACGCGCGAACTTGCTGGGCGCATTCAGGTAAATGGAAAACGCTGGCGCCGGCTCGATAATCTGTTGCTCCGTATCTTCACGTTCGGGGGGCCACCTCTTGGCAATCCAACCGTTGAATGTCTCGGACAACAGGAAGCACTTAAGTCATTTCTTGAACAGCAAGACTTGCCGGGAGCTGATACGATTGAGGGATTGATTGTTTTTGTTAACGACCGCGTCGAACTGCAAGTCATTGAAAGTGAGCTAACTGTCGTCACACGGAAAGAGCTCCCCGACGCCGTGCGTGCGCTCGGCAACGAGCGCCGGCTTCACGCCAAAGAGATCGAGGAAATCGTTACGGCGCTCTCACAAGGCGAGGCTGTCGAAGGGCCAATTGCGCTCCCAACACGCATAGCAGAGGAGAAAAAGGCTCGGACAGCATAGCGACGCATGACCGAAGAAATCAGGAGTAATCACAACTGGAACATAATTGGCCATGAGGCAGCTGTACGCCAACTGCAGCAAGCACTATCGCGCGGACAGCTTGCTCATGCCTACCTTTTCAGCGGGCCGCCGCACATTGGCCGGCGCACGCTCGCCGTGCGCTTTAGCCAAGCGCTTTGCTGTCAAGCTCCTGATGACGAACGGCCGTGCGGCCAGTGTCCAGCCTGTCGACGCATAAGCCACGGAACACATCCTGACTTCATCACGATATCATCTCCTGAAGGCGACACGCATGGAGGCAATACTCGGATTTCGATTGAAACGATCCGCGAGATCCGGACAGCGATCACGCTTCGCCCACTTGAGGCTCCATACCGTATCGTGCTCCTTGATGGTGCTGACGAACTTTCGCATGACGCTGCCGATGCCCTGCTCAAGACCCTTGAGGAACCACCGTCGTATGCGATCTTCCTCTTAATCGTAACCAGCCCTGAAGACCTGCCAGAAACGGTGCGGTCGCGCTGTCAGCTGATTCCTTTGCATCCGGTGCCACGAATGCGCGTTCGTGCTGTCCTTGAGGCACAAGGCTATCCTTCGAGCGATGCAGCGCTTATTGCCCAACTCAGCCAAGGACGAGTTGGGCTCGCGCTACAACTTGCAGAGGATCCTGCCCAGCTCGAGCGTTATCGCACTGCAGGACAGATCGGCCTTACCATGCTGACGAATCGGCTCAACGCACTGCTCCAGGCACGCGAGCTTGCTGAACGCTATCGGCGTGGTCAGCGTGAGACAGTTACGCATCAGCTGAGTGTGCTTATCACGCTCTGGGACGACCTTCTTGCTCTTCGCGCTGGCCTCAGCGAGCGGATCGCCTTCGTCGAATTCCGCGAGACTCTTGATTCGTTGGCACAGCGGTGGGACATCGCCGCAATTGCTCAAGGACTTGCCGCAACGTGCCGTGCGCTTGCCGATCTTGAGGCTAACGTTCAAGCCCGTCTTGCCCTTGACACGATGGTGCTCGCATGGCCAAATCCACCAGCATGAAATCCCAGCGTACACAGACCATCCTCGGGATCCGGCGATTAGGCAAGAACCAGCTTGAACTTCTTCACGTTGAAGCCCCACCGCCGGAATGGATCGCCGTCGCAGGGCCAGCTGGCGAGGAAGTAGCACGCGTGCTTGTCACACCCGGCCACTGTCTCGGCAACATCAGACAAGCGCAAACGATAGCATGGCGTCCGCTTACAGAGAGTGAACGACGAGCAATTCGACAGCATGTGCTACGTGCCAGCCGTCTTGTGCCGCGGGTAATAGAGGCTCTTGCGCAAGCTGCTCCAGAGGCACAATTCAATGAAGTTCGTCCAACACTTTCGGACGGGATAGTCATCGGGATCTGGTCACAGCATCCTCTGCCGACACAGCTTGGCCCATGGCTAAGCTCCCAGCTTAGCCAAACCGTGGTAATTGAGGAACAGGCAAAAGCCCCCTCGCACATCGGCAGCGTTGGCCTGCCACACGATGAAACGCAGCGAGAATGTGAGCAGGCGCTCGCGCGGCTGTTCGCACGCCATGATTATGCTCAACCACACTATCCCCGCCTCGGATCGTGGGTTGAAACGCCGAACGGTCCTGGGCGCGTCCTCCGTGTCGATACCCGCGATGCTGCCATTCTCATCCAAGACAATGAAGGCCGACAGGTTATGGTGCCTGCTACTCACTGTCGGCCATTATCTTCGACGACGTAAATGCCAACGATTTCCAGGACAGCGATCACTGACCAGCTGCGGGCGCAGCTGGCAAGTGAACCGTCAGCAGAGCATGGTCTGTCAAGATATAGGCAACACCGAGAATATCATCAACGACGAGATCGCGCATTGGAGCAAGTGATGGTGCGTTATCGGCAGCCATGAACTGCTGCACAAGCGTACCGTCCGTCGTCACGCGGAGAATTCGCCCATCGGCAAGGCCAATGTACCGATATGGACGATCAGGCTGGGCAGACAGCGCAACAGCGTCAGTAACAGCTGGATCAACCGCTGGCTTTGTCGTGCTCTCAAGCGCGCCGCGGTAGAAGGTGAGTATCGTCCCATCCTGAAGCAAGACGTAGATGCGACCATCGATCTGCATGTCACGTGCCTGGCGAAGCTGGTCTGCTGCTTGACCACCAGTCCAATCTTCGGGCTTGTTCTGATATGCACCGCTCAGGAAACGGAGAATTTGGCCGTTTTGGGGGATGAGCAAGTACAAGTTGCCAGAGAACGAGCCAACGCGGGCAACACCACGATAAGCTGTACCAACAGTGCCGACTGGCAGACGAGTCCACCGTGCGCTGGTAGGATCAAAGAGGTAGGCATTGGCTCCATCGAAAGCGATCGGTGCACCATCAGCCCAGGCAGCACCGAGCAACGTGCCAACGCGCTGGCCATCAACAGTATCTCCAGGCTTCAGCAGTTGGATGAGTTTGGTACCGGTCGAGTCCAGTCGATAGAGCGCATCGGTGAGCAGATAAAGCTGGCCATTACCAAGGAACAAGCGAGGAGTTACGCCCTCGGGCGCAGGCGGAACTGCACCAAGGACTTGAACGCCCTCGAGCCGCGTAATCTTGAAAACGCGGTCACGGGCTGTCGCTAAGGCAGCACGCTCCTGGGCAACCCGCTGCGGATCAAGGTTAAGCTGGGCTGCAGCATCGAGTCGCTGGCTAGCCGTCTCAAGATAAGCCCGGGCAATAGTTGGGTTTGAGCTTTGCGTTGCCAGCGTACGTTCCTGCGCAGCAGTCTGCAGCAAGGTATCGAAGCGCGAACGAAGTGCTTGCTCATGATCATGGCGCACTGAAAGCGCGAAAGCAGCAGAGAGCAAACCAAGAGCGCTCACTGCAATGAGCCCAGTTAAGGGACTTACGGGCAGCCGAGGAAGTTGCCGGCGAACTGGCGTGAAATCCGGAAGGCGAAGCGACTCTTCATATCGTTGCAAACGTGGCAAACCAAACGTCCCATCATCGGGCGGCGGGGCAATCTTAGGACGACGCCGAAAGAGGACCTGCCACAACCCGATGAACGCTACGACTGCCGCAACAGCGAGGCCGCTTATTGTCTCGCGCAGGGTTGCCCCCCTCCCCCTGCCACGTTTTACCAGCTCAGAATCGTACGCTCCGTTGAGCGGCTCCCAGCGCTGCGTTGTTTCCGGATCAGTTTGCTCCTGTTCGTCAAGCGCATCGACCGAGGCAGTATCGAGCATCTCATCCGGCCGGCGATCCACACTGGGAGCCATCTCCTCACTGCTAGTCTGCCTGTTCTCGTCTTCAAGGTCAACCGCGACGGCATTATCACACGCAAACGCATCCTTAGCGCGAAGCCGAGGTCCTCGGAAACGGTGGACCACTGATATCCAATTACCAAGCAGACGGCGTCGACCTGGGCGGACATCAGGAAGAACAAGCACAACGGCGTCAAGTTCTTCATATCCGAGTTCATGGCTCATCGCCTGCAATTCGGCAAAAATCGGCCGAGGGTCGTGGTTCGTCAGAAGCGAAGGATCCGCATGTTCAAGGAGCGCAGCGCCAAGCTCTGCACGGGTGAGGATAATGACATCACGCGGAGCAGTTTGGGTGTAGTACAGTGCTGGCTCAGCTGCACGCTGCTGGCCAAGAGGCAGAAGAGACGCCTGATCGTCCCGCAGGGGAAAACGATACAATTCGCCGTCCTGTTGGACGAAGGTGGCAGCTGGCGGCGCTGTCGCAAGAAGGAGTTCGCGATCCCAGAAGAATGCACAGGTATACCCGAAGCAACAACGTCGATCGGGAGTAGTGCTGGCATTCCATTCAGCAAGCCAATCATTTGCGGCAAGGCAGGCCTGGCGTACTCGTGCCGTGTAAGCGTCAACTGTTTGACCTGAGCGAGGCAGTGCAGCACGCCACAACTCTTGCTCAAACAATGCGAGGAGTTGTTCAGCAAGCTGCGCACTACGCGGGTTTTCTTCGACTGGTTGTAAAACAACAGCAAGTGCCCGACTCCCCGGAGTTCCAAGCATCCCGTGCCGCCACAAACGGCTATAGGGCGACGTCGCAACAGCTGCTACTCCACCAGTGACGCTCGACGGCTGCCCTTGTTGGACTCGACTGCTCCGCTGTGCGACTCCAAGTGACACAAACGCCCTCCTTGCCAGCGCCACACTCGGTGGCAGCACTCGCACCGTTTCCAACCCTTGCCTCATTGGCACTGCTAGTCTAGCACAGCAGGTGTACGTACGTCTAGAGGCGGGAGGAAACTGCTGCGTACGAATGCGTGCTAGTCGCGGAAGAGCTCACGATAGTGTTCAGGAGCCGGGCGGAGTGTGATCTCATTCAAAACAATATCGTCGGCTTCACTTTGCTGCGCAGTCTCAGAAGGCAATGCGTCGCGGTGGTTCCCACTCGCTGAAGGCGTCAGCCGGCCAACGAGATCCCGGATGGTTTCAGCCATCTCGCGCTCACCAAGTTGCCGAGCCAAATCGTACGCTAACCGCAAGTGGTAGCGAGCCTCACCATCGTTGCCCCGATCCAGCAGCAGAGCACCAAGGTTGTAGTGCAGAGCAAGCGCTGCTCGCCGATCACCAAGTTGCTCACTGAGCGTAATAGCTTGCCGATACGTGGCAATCGCTTCTTGGGTTTCGCCTTGCAAATCGAGGACAATCGCAAGCCCACGGAGCGCTCGAGCCATAAGTGACAACGCGTCAATTTCCTGTGCGGCCGCAAGCGCAGCACGGTAATGCTCGATAGCCTCCGGGAGAAAATTCAAAGACTGGTAAAGCTGTGCGATTTGTCCATGGAGCCGAGCTCGCACTTCTGCGTTACCGGTCCTGGCGGCAAGGTCAAGCGCTTGGCGCAAGTAGCCAATAGCACCGTGAGGATTTGTCAGTCGACGCTGCAACTCAGCAAGGGAAAGAAGATAACGCAGCTGCCCAGCGACATCGCCTGTTTCAGCAGCAAGGGCTACAGCCCGGCTTAAGCAGGATTCGGCTTCTCGAGCAAGTCCACGATTCAGTGAAACGGCGCCAAGGAGCGCCAGTCCTTGTGCTTCAACCCGTGGATCACCGGCCTTTCGAGCAAGCACCACTGCCTGCTGTGCAGCACTTTGCGCATCACTCAGCTCACCAAACTGTAGGAGAAGTTCACCAGCTCCAGCAAGCCAGCGCGCTTCGTCAGCAGCAGAATCCCGCTGTCGCGCAAGCTGCAAGGCATTAGAGAGATACTCTAATGCCTCACCGCGATGATCGAGTGCACCGTGAGCGAGGCCAAGCAAGCCAAATACGCGCTGCCGTAAGGCAAGATCATCTTCCGGAATCTCTCCCATGATGCTCTGAATGAGTTCGAGGGCACGCGCAGGCTGACGCGCTTCGAGCTGGAGTTCCGCTGCATCGAGCACCGCGCGCAGCGCTGCCGATCGATTCCCGAGCCGACGCTCCAGATTGGCCAGCTGTTGATAGTGCTCAGCAGCATCTTGCAGGCGGCCAATCCGCCGCTCAAGAGAGGTCAGCCCGACGAGGCACCGGCTCTCCATCGTTAAGTCACCAGCAGCACGGGCTCGGTCAAGCGCGGTAACAAGCGCACTACGGGCATGGGCAAAGCGCCCTTTCTCTCCTAAGAGCGCGCCAATTTGAATCGCAATCTCAGCCTGCAGCCGGTGATCAATCGTCCGCTCAGCTGCCTCCTGTGCTTGCTGCAAGAGGACATAGGCAGCGTCGAGGTCACCGAGTTCGCGCAGAATAACGACCTGGCGGAGCAGCGCATCCACCATCCCGGCATAGTGTCCAACGCGCCGCGCGCTCCGCGCAGCACGGTGGTAGAACTCACGGGCAGCCTCAAGATTGCCGTCTTGACGAGCAAGATCCCCAAGCATCAGCGCGGTTTCAACATCTTCAAGCGTATCGGTATCTTCGCGGCCTGATTCAAGCTGCTTCAACAAGAGTTCACGCGCCTTCTCGTGGTCGCCGCGATCAAATGCAAGCCGAGCAAGCCGGGCCAGAGCTCGGCGTTGGCCAACGACGTTGGCAATGCGTTGCGCAGCGCGAAGCGCTTCTCGGAGATGCAGCTCCTGCTCCGATGTCTCTCCTAACTCAGCAAGCAAATCCGCTGCACGCAGATTCGCCTCCATCAAGACTCGATCAAAGCCCTTTTGTCGAGCCGCCAGGATGACCAACCGCGCTAGGAGGAGAGCATGCTCTGGATGATCGAGTGCGATCCGACCAGACTCGTTCAAAACTTCCCAGAGATCGCCATCAGCCAGACGTGCGAGCGTTGTTGGCGCTTCGGCACCAGCATAGGCCTGCTCAACAGGAATCCGCCCAGCAACGGCATCTTCAGCCAAGCGATAGAGTGGGTTGCGCTCGACCCCTTGTCGTCGTCTCAACCACCGTCCAAACTGCTCGAGCATTCCCAGCTCCCTTGTTTCTCTTACGCTGACGGCTGGGCTGCGTGCTGCTCAGCCACCGCCATTGCCCATTGCAATGTTTCACGGGTAATGTTGCCACCGCTGAGAATAAGCACGACACGCTTACCGGCAAGTTGCGGCTGCAGACGATGCGCTGCTGCTAAGGAAGCAGCCCCAGCTCCTTCAGCAACAAGGTGAACTGCCTCAAGAAACTCAACGATTGCCTGGCAGAGTTCACGATCACTGACCAGGATCAGCTCATCAACGAGATCGCGAATGATGCGAAGCGGAAGCTCAAAGGCAACACGTGTCGCCAACCCCTCTGCGAATGTGCTGCCCCCCTCGAGCGCGAGCAACCGGCCTTGTCGCCAGGATTCGTAGACGACCGGCATACCTTCAGTTTGCACCCCAACCACCCGAATCGCAGGGTTGACAGTCTTCATTACAATCGCGGTCCCACAGACGCCACTGCCTGCTCCAACCGGCACAATCACAACATCCGGGTCGGGTAACTCGTCAAGAATTTCGAGAGCGTATGTCCCTACGCCAGCGATGAGGTCGGGTTCGTTCGCAGAGTGGATATAGCGGAGGCCTTCAGCAGCGGCACGTTCCTCGCAGGCTTGGCGAGCCTCATCGAAATCTCGGCCCGTTAACACGACCTCAGCGCCAAGCCGTCGCATCGCAGCAAGCTTGATCGGGTTAGTTTGCTCAGGGGCATAAATGATAGCACGAGCGCCAAAAAGCCGTGCTGCATAGGCAATTGATTGCCCATGGTTCCCGGTTGAGGCCGTGACCACCCCGCGAGCGCGCTCCTCAGGACTCAGCTTGCTGAGGAGATACACGCCACCACGAACTTTAAACGCGCCAATCGGCTGCAAACTCTCGCATTTGACGTAGACTTCGCAATCAAGCCGTTCGCTGAGCACCGGAGAATAAAGGAGCGGTGTCGGCGGCAGATAGCGACGGACAACCTGGCGGGCGCGGAGAATCTCTTGAAATGTCGGTGGCTCCAAGCGCATCTGACCCTTCCTGCGCAGACACGTGCTCCGGATTGTACGCACACAGCGTACGATACGTAGCGGGTAATGTCTAGGCGTTTTTGTCCTGATTTTTACAGGCTGGTCGGACGCAAGATCGTTAGCAAGGAGGCAGCATGCGGTGGGAAGAGCGAATCTCAGCAGCGATCGCCCGATGCGGCGCTCCGCTTTGTATTGGGCTTGACCCGATGCTCGAGCACCTGCCCCAACACTTGCCACGTACTCCAGAGGCTATTGTGCATTTCAACCGCGCCATCATTGAGGCGACAGCTGCGTTTGCTTGTGCGTACAAGCCAAACTTGGCCTTTTATTTGATGCACGGTCCAGCTGGTATCGCTGCGCTTGAAGAAACGCGTCGGCTCATCCCCCCCACTCACCTTGCTATTCTCGATGCCAAAGTCGGAGATATTGCGAGCACGACAGCAGCGTACGCCGAAGCCTTTTTCACCCGTTGGCAATTCGACGCTGTCACGGTGCAGCCGTACGTTGGCGAGGAAGGGCTTCGCCCGCTCTTGCTACGCCCTGAGCATGGCGTGTTCGTCCTGGCACGAACCTCAAACCCAGGCGCAAAAGAACTGCAAGACCTGGTGGTGGAACAAAACGGAGTTGGCCAGCCCATCTACCAAGTCGTCGCGCAACGCGTCCGAACGTGGCATGCCCAACACGGTACGTGTGGGCTTGTGGTTGGCGCAACCTATCCAGCGGAATTAGCCGCAGTGCGACAGGCTTGCCCGGAACTTCCGTTGCTTATTCCGGGGATCGGCGCTCAAGCTGGAGATCTTGCACAAGCTGTTGCAGCTGTCCGACAGGGGCACGGACCGGCACTCTTCACAGCAACCCGCTCAGTCATATACGCAAGCAATGGCACTGACTTTGCCGAAGCAGCGCGACAGGCCGCCCAATCATTGCATGAGGCACTCCGCCAAGCTTTCCAAAACTGAGAACTGTACAAGCGCAAAGACACAAGTGCCTTCCTGGAATTGTCCAGGAAGGCACTTCACCGACAACGCGATGATCATAGACTAGTCCGCAGAGGTTGGAACAGCAGTCAACGCTTTGGCGATCGCCTCGTCGAACTGTGGCAAATCGGCAGGGACGCGCGAAGTAATGAGGTTGCCATCAATGACAACAGGCTGATCAACGTAGTTAGCCCCCGCATTCTTGACATCATCGCGGATCTTATTGACGCAGGTCACCGTGCGGCCTCGCAGCACGCCAGCGGAAATCAGCAATTGCGGACCGTGGCAGATGGCCGCAACTGGCTTACCGCTCTCAACAAACTGGCGCGCAAACGCTACCGCGCGGTCATCGATTCGCAAATTCTCCGGCGAGCCACCGCCCGGGATCACCAAGGCGTCGAAGTCATCAACAGAGACCTCGTCGATCGTCTTATCAGGCTGGAGAACCGCGCCTTTCTTCCCGGTAATCGGCTCGCGGTTGAGACCAACGACAACGACAGTTGCTCCATGCTGCTCGAGGTAGCTCTTCGGATCAGTCGCCTCGACATCTTCAAAGTTATTTGCAACGATCATCGCAACACGCTTGCCCGTCAGCTCAGCCATATCGCCCTCCTTCCTGGCTACCACGAAAAAATCATGACACAACGCAGAGAAATTGACAAGGTTTATAGCAGAGATTGTCGCTAGGAACGGCGGCGCAAGCGCGGGTCAAGCGCATCGCGCAGTGCATCACCAAGGAAGTTAAACGCGAAAACGGCAAGGAAAATGGCAACGCCCGGTCCCACACTCATCCACCATTTGAGATTCGCCAGATAGCGCTGGGAGTAATA
>ERZ795042.721-NODE-721-length-24210-cov-6.909170_pt1 | contig 24210 bp, 19 predicted proteins | sample MGYA00375126_ERZ795042 | MGnify/ENA primary metagenome ERZ795042 (study PRJEB30171, sample SAMN05518105) | compost metagenome | isolation source: Feedstock adapted compost from Newby Island compost facility, Milpitas, CA | place: USA:Newby Island compost facility...
TCGGATGTTTATGAAGAGATTATACCTTCCATTGGCGATAAGTATCCGTATCCGGTCAAGGCCTTGTTTTTCTATATGGGATCACCTCCTTATGCACTGCCGGCCGGGCATACGAATATAGAAATCCTTGCCGACGTTCAAAAGCTGCCGCTGTTTATTGCGAACGATATTATCGTCGGCAGTGCGTCGATGTACGCGGATTACATCTTCCCGGATCTCTCCTTCCTGGAAAGGTGGGAATTCCATGGAAGTCATCCCAATATTCCCCACAAGGTCCAACCTATCAGACAACCAGTCATAGCCCCGATTCCCGAGGAGTGTACCGTTTTCGGACAGAAACTACCTCTTTCGTTTGAGGCGATGATCTTTGGGATTGCGGAGTACCTGAAACTGCCGGGCTTTGGCCCCGGTGGCCTGGGGGCAGACAAGAACGGACAGCCACTCGATTTAAATCATCCGGACGACTTTTATCTTCGGGCCGTTGCCAATTTGGCGTGGGGTGATCAGCCCGATGGCTCGGCGGCTGTCCCCGACGCGGCCGATGAGGAAGTAGAAATCTTTCTCAAAGCGCGACGGCATCTGCCGCAATCGGTGTTCGACGCGGCGCGCTGGAATCGTATCGTGGGTGAAAATCTATGGCGAAAAGTGGTCTATGTATTGAATCGTGGAGGTCGTTTCGAAGCCTTTGAAAAGGCGTTCAGTGATACTCATCATACACACGCCTTCAAAGGTCTGTTAAACATTTATCAGGAAAAAACGGCTACGACTATGCACTCTGGTACCGGGGAACCGCATCCCGGATTCGCACGATACATTCCGGTCCGAGACTATCTCGGGCGAGAGCCTTCCGAATTGCAGAAAGGTTATGAATTTCACCTGATCACACATCGGGTCATTAGTCAGACGAAGAGCCGAACAATTGTGGATCCCTGGTTGACGCCTTTATTGCCTGAGAACGTGTTGTTAATCAATCCACGCGATCTTGCCAAGCTGGGATTAAAGAGTGGCCAGCGGGTGCGCATTGTGAGTGCCACAAATCCCCAGGGCGAATGGGATTTCAAAAACGGAACGCGCCGAGCGGTCATCGCCAAACTTCACGCCACGGAAACCATCCGGCCAGGCATCGTAAGTTTCGCGCTGGGCTTTGGACATTGGGCCACGGGTTCGTCGGACATCGAAATTGATGGCCATATCGTGCGAGGCGAGGCCCGCCGAAAAGCCGGATTTCATGCGAACGCTGTCATGTGGGTAGATCCAGCTTTGAAGAATACCTGCATGCTTGATCCCGTGGGAGGAAGCGTGAGTTTTTACGATACGTACGTGCGATTGGAGCCCATCGGCTGATACCGCAAGGGGCTTGGCGGCCTGGAAAAAAGCTCCATGCCCGCAGCCCGTGCGAGTTTGTGCAAAGCGAGCGCTTCGGGATGGTGGACGCTATACGCTGCCCTGCTCAGGCTGCAAGGAGCCGCTTTCCCACTGACCCGAAACAGCAAGTCACGTTATCGCAACGTGCTTCCGCGCAAACGCATAGTCTGAAAAACCATCCGAAGTTCGGAAAGTGGATATTCGTGCAGTAAAACCTTGGCCACTATCGAACCGACGGTCCAACCGGTTCCAACACGCTGGCGACAATCTGGTCGATGAAGGGCCCCGCCTGCTGGAGAAAAGTTTGCAGTGGGGTGGCCTGGAGGTGCTGCTGGAGAGCCTCCAGTGATTCCCACTTTTCAATCACGTGGATGACATTCTCCCGGATGGGGGGCTGCACGGGGATTCCGCTCGGGATTTCCACAGCCGCGCCGTATTCCAGACAGCCGGGTTCGGCACGGACCTGATCCACGATTTTGAGAAACTCCTCAAGAACTTTCTCTTTCTGGCCAGGTTTCACGACAATCTGAGCAAGTACGTGGATCACTGCTTTTTCCTCCCGTCAATGCAACTGTTATTCAAAGCGTATAAAGACAGGTGTTTGTTTCCCGCAAACAGCATGCGAGCCTGCGGCGTATCAGAAAAATTAATCCAGGTGGGCTTCTTCCAGGAGCCATTTCCGAAATTGTTTCGGATCCGGGGTTATGCCCAGCCCAGGCTTTTCCCAAAGTTTTGCCTGAATCTTGCCATCTTGGGGGTTTCTTTCCAACGTGATTGGCTCGCTCACGTCTTCGGCCAGGAGATCCGGGCCCCAGTAATCGGCGGGATAACAGAAATTTGATAGCGTGCCGAGGGCGAGTCCGGCTCGGGTTCCCACGGCTGTCTGCGGATACATACCGAGGTAACACGGCACACAATGCTCGTGTGCCGCCTGGTGGATGGCCAGGGCAGGTGTCAGGCCGCCCACGCGGACAGGATTAAGGTTGAAATACTTGGCGCTGTGGAGTTCAAGTGCCATGTCGGCCTGCGCGGGAGTCGTGATCGATTCGTCCAGGCAGACGGGTGTCCGCAGGGCCTCCTGGACCATGGCGTGTCCCACGAGATCATCCGCCGACAGTGGCTGTTCCAGCATGCGCAGGTTAAAATCGTCGAATCGATAGATGATTTCCATCTGATTGAGGCTCAGCGCCCCTTCCAGATCACCATGAATATCCGCAGCAGGAAATTCATGACGAAGAACGTTGAGGAGTTGCAAGTCTAATCCTGGACGGATCTTCACGGCTACGCGGCTGAACCCCTTCTCAAACGCGTCTGCGACGGCCTGAACGAAACGTTCCAGATCGGGGCAGTTTGGCCGATCGAGGATGGTGCCGAGCGGGAGTTCCCTGTTCGTTCCGCCCAGGGCGGCGTACAGCGGCTGCCCCTCGATACGGCTTTTCAGATCCCAAAAGGCGATATCCAGAGCGGCCTTGGCGGCACGGTGTCCACGGATGATCGCTAAAGCCTCCTCCAGTTCGGAACTTGTGTTGAATTCCTTCCCCAGGAGGAGCGGGGCCATCCAGTCGCGGAGAACACGGTAGGTCCCGGCGGACCACTCAACGGTCCAAAAAGGCCCATTGCCTGGAGCAGCCTCTCCCCAGCCACTGAGGTCTCCGCTCCAAAGGCACACCAAAACCGTTTGCAGCTCGCGCCATTCCTGCGAGTTCGGCGAATAGGGAACGGTCTCAAAGCGAAAGGGGGAATTCAAAGGGAGGCCCAAAAGATAAAGATCAACGCGAGAGATTTTCATCCCAGCACACCTCACGGAAAAAGTCCAAATCCGAAGGGGTTTATGATGACGCCCCCCTGCCCTTCTCGCAAGCGGGTCTCCCTTGATCCACCTCCACTTTTTCAGAAAAAGTGTGATGGGAGCAATTCATGAATGGTCCCTACCGTTCCACGAGCCACTGAACCGAGCAGTTTGTGCTCCGTCGGCGAAAGGGACTATCCAAGGGTCGAAATATGGACGTGACACGCACACCCTTCGGAAGCGGGCCTGAGAAGCGGGGCCCTCTGCGCTAATGTCCCTCCCGCGCGAACCCATGTGGACGGCCACGCCGCCATCGGCAAGCGAAAAGCGGGGACGAGTCAGTTTGGCACCGATGTTGTCTTCGCAGTTCCGCGGCCTAAGATAAAAAAACGGCCACGGTTTGGCCCATTTGCGCGTGATCGTGCGATCGGATGGCAATCCCGGGTCCCAGAGAATTGGGTGGGCTTAGGTAAAATCTCCGTTTTGAGGTAACACGTCAAGTCAGCACATGGTCATCCTGGCGATTTCCGACCTTCATGGTAATCGACGCGCTTTGGAGCGAATCCTGGAACGGTCCGGGCCGTGTGACATGATCCTGCTTGCGGGGGATTTGACACATTTTGGTTCCAGCCGTGACGTGGATCCCCTTATCGAACGGTGTCGGCAAAAATCGCCCGTTGTTTACGCCGTCGCTGGAAATTGTGATACCAAAGAGGTGGCACAACGGTTGGAGGAGCTGGGGGTCAACCTGGCGGCACGCGGGACCGTATTCAACGGGTTGGGGGTGCACGGTCTGCCGGGAATACCGCACTGGCGACCAGGAATGTATCAGTTCAGCGAAGATGAACTCCGGGAAATGCTCGAGCAGGGTTGGAGTGAGCTCGCGAGTGCGTCATGCAGGATCACGCTGGCACATGCACCACCCCACAACTGTGCCGTGGACCGCGTTTACTGGGGCTGTCATGTGGGAAGCGTGGCTCTTAAAGAGTTTATTCAGCGCCATCAACCAGCAGTCGTTGTCTGTGGTCACATTCACGAAGGTCGGGGGATGGCCACCGAAGGAAACACGCAAATCGTCAACTGTGGGCACGGTTCGTCCGGATTTTATGCAAAGATTACGGTCGAAGCGTCTTCTGACTGCCCAACAGTCGAGGTGGCTCTGTATGAAGCGTAGGGGCTCGTTGAAGAAAGTGGGCGTTCAGGACGGGGTTCTACACCTTTCCTGGTTTGGCTTCCACCATCGACCCGGGAGCACGAACCGAGTAAGAAGCCACGCCGCACACCAACCGAGACCGGCTCCAAAAGCGACGTCGCTCGGGAAATGGGCCCCCGCAAAGACACGCTGCAGGCAGGCGCAGCCAGCCAATACGGCAAATACGGTTTTCCCGCTCGGATAGATAGTGGTCAGAGCAAAAGCCAAACCGGCCGCCGTCGCAGCGTGTGAGGAAGGGAAAGAGCCGCTGAGTTTTGCAGGATGAAGGGTGAGAACGGGAAGCCACTCGTGGAACGTGGTCCACACATTACCGGCGAAATCAAAGTCTCGGGGACGTACGCGGAATATGACAAGCTTCATAAGGTCACCAGATAGCCCGGCGAGAAGAGCCGCGCATCCCACGTAAAGTGCATGCGCTCGACGGGAATCGAGCGTCGCGATCAGGATCGCGATCATAATCACCCCAAAACCGTGAGCAAAGAATTCACTCAAGTTTGCGGCCTTGACCAGCCATTTTGGGAAGAGATTGGCACGGGCACACTCCGCGACGCTCAGATCAATGGCAAGACAGAAGGGAGCAAGAGCGACGAGAAATACGCCGACTCCCACGGGAGGGAGCGATTGTCCTGTGGCGGGTGCGGAATTGTCTGGGGAAAGAGGATAATCCATCCCTGCGGTTGATCTCAATCGACAAACAATCCTGACATGGCGCTGAGGGCTCCGGAAGGCCGTTTCATGCCCATTTTAAAACTCTGCATTGTAGCATTTTTGGCTTTTTGCTCCGAGAGTGATTTATGAGTAAGGAAGCAGTACCACTATTCCAGAATGAGCCCGGGAAAGTGACCAACGTGGATGTGATTGTTGTTGCCCCGCATCCGGACGACGCGGAGCTTGGGATGGGGGGCACTATTCTCAAAATGGTGGATCAGGGGATCACGGTCGGCGTTGTCGATATGAGCGACGGTGAGCCGACTCCCTACGGAAGCTCCGAGATCCGTGCCCGGGAGACAGCTCGTGCAACCGAGCTTCTTCGCCTGGCCTGGCGAGTCAATTTGGGGTTGCCAAACCGTTCCATGCAACCTACGCTGGAGGCGCGCGCACTGCTGGCGGGCGTCTTCCGGCTTGGTCGGCCAAAGGCGGTCTTTTGTCCCTATTGGGAAGATGCCCATCCTGACCACTGGGCCGTCACGGAAATAGCGGAGGCCGCCCGATTTTGGGCGAAACTGACCAAAACGAATCTTCCAGGCGACCCGTATTATCCGCCCCGATTGTATTACTACTACTGCACTCATCTTCGAAAACCGCTCACGCCCAATTTTATTGTTGACATTTCTGATGTGATTGATCGAAAATTGGACGTGGTCCGTTGCTACGAGAGTCAGGTCATCGTCGGGAGGCCGGTGGAACCTCTCTCGTTCCTGGATCAACTCAAAGCGATTGCGGCATCCCTCGGATGGTTCGGTGGATGTGCCTATGGAGAGGGGTTTGCTGTGAAAGAAGGCGTGTGTATTCGGGATCTCCGGGCTTTTCTGTTGGGCTGAAGTGCGGGAATCTGGGAAAAGAGCCGAGACGTCGGCTGGGAAAATTCCCCGTCCGCCCAGAAACGCTTGGGGGTATTCCGCTCTCCATCAACTTGGCTGACGCGTCCAAGAGTACCGTTTGGGCGGCCGACAACTTCTATTCAGGATAGGCGTTTAAGCTGGGCGGAGGGCGGATCCATGGCCTCCCCGGCTCTTGGGGGCCGATGGTTGTTACGGTATGGCGTATACTTATGGCATCACGAGGCACGTCAGGTAACAAGGTGGCCCCGTTTACCATGGAATGAGTGGCCCTGCTCTATCGATGTCCGACTGCTATGGGTGCTCAGGTTCAGCACAGTTTACTCCCCCTCACGCGACAATACCTCCGCCGGCATGCGCGGCGGTTGGGTCGCTCGCTGCGAGGGGCTTCTGACCGAGCGGATGTGGAAGCCATCCATCAGGTCCGGGTGGCGTGTCGCCGACTGCGCACCGGTTTCCGAGTGTTTAAGGATATCCTTGGAGAAAGAACAGTCCGGCGGTGGCGGCGGAGCATTCGCCCGCTGGCGAAGAAACTGGGTGAAGCCCGCGATCTGGACGTTGAGATCCAGGCCACCTCGCAACACATCGCGCGAGTTGAAGACGTGCAGTTGATTCCCGGCGTGACCTACTGGCTGGCGCATTTGGAGCGAGAGCGAGCCCGGCTTCAACCGAAGGTCCGGCGGGCCGTGCGAAAATTCTTGCGATCGGGTACATTGAGCGATATGCGCCGCTGGTGGAAGCGGTGGGGCGACGAAGGCACGCCCCAGAGCGAATCAACTGGAAATCACGCGCGAGATGCCGCGCGAATGACGTTCCAGATTTCGATTCTTCACCGGCGCCTGGAAGCGTTTCAAAAGGCGGCAGCATCACTGGGTGACCCGGCCGACCAGGACGGTCACCATGTTTTCCGGATCAAAGCAAAAAAGCTGCGGTATTCGCTGGAGTCCCTTTTGCCAGTTTTGGGAAGCCTTGCGGAAGTCGCCGTGGAAGCTTTGAGGCAGATTCAGGAATGGGCAGGGGAAATTCACGATTACGACGTGTGGTCGGCGCGGCTGGATAAGGCAATCAGAAGAGTTGAAGCGGCGGACCCAATGGAGCCCCGGTGGCTCAATCCGCAGCGATTGTTGCCGGGCCTGAACGCACTCGAGCAGTATTACCGCCAGACTCGAACACAGGTGTTCGATCGTCTGAGAGACTTTTGTTCCCAGCAAAAATTGCAGAATTTGTGGCGCTCGCTGGAGCAATCACAGTTTCTCGGGGACTCCTGTGATCCAGAACAGTTAGCAGCGAAACCCGCCTCCGACGGGCCGGATGGAGAGCGTATCTTGGGAGCTACTACCGAGGACTGATTGGTTTGGGAAAATAAGTTCTGGAAATGAATATGTGTTTAAAGGCGAAATTACTCGGCAGAAAATGAGTTGACGACTTGTCAGGGGGAGATCCAGAGAAGGCAACTAAGCCGGCGGTAAGCGAATTCCGATTTTGACCCGAACGTCACCGTTCAAATCAGATGACACCATTCGAGGAAAGCAAGGGAACGAGTGGTCCAGCGCACCCCGTTGCCGTTATTGATATCGGCACGAACGCTATTCGTATGGTGATTGCCCAGGTTTTCGAAGATGGGCAGATTGAAGTTCTGGAACGGGTCCAACGTCCGATTCGGTTGGGAAAAGACACGTTTTCCCGCGGCCGGATCGGGGCTCAGTGTATGCGGTCTGCTGTCGAGATACTTCGCAACTATCAGAAGATCATGGAGACTTATGGGGTAGAAAAAGTGAGAGCGGTGGCCACCAGTTCCCTTCGCGATGCCGCCAACGCCGACAACGTCCTCGACCGAATTTTTCTGGCATGCAAACTTTCCGTGGAAGTCATCAGCATCGCGGAAGAAGGCCGGTTGACGGTGGCGGCGGTGCGTGAGGCCGTGGAAGCCTTTCCTGAGGTCAATCAGGGCAAAACGCTGATCGTCGATGTGGGCGGGGGAAGCACCATCCTGACGATTCTGGAAGAGGGCGAGATCGTCAATTCGGTGGGGTGGCGTCTGGGATCTGTGCGGCTTTTGGAGACCCTGGGACTGCAATCCGAGCCGCCCGAACGCGCCGCCCAGGTTCTGGAACAGCACATTCGCAGCCAGGTCGCGATGGCCAAGCGCACATTGCCGCTGGCAGCGTGCAATACGTTTGTTGCGGTAGGAGGGGACGTTCGATTTGCCGCCCGGGTGGCCGGATACCCCAGCCGCTCAGAGAAACTGTTTATTGTTGAAAAGGAACAGTTTCAGAAGCTGATTCGGCGATGCCAGCGGCACAGACCGGAAGAACTGGCCCGGCAGTACAATCTTCCCCTTACCGAGGCGGAGACACTCCTCCCTGCCCTTTTGACTTACTGGGAACTCCTTTGCCACACGTCCGCTCCGCATGTCATCGTCTCCCAGGTATCGATGCGGGATGGGCTTCTGCTGGAGCTCGCCCGGCAGACTACGGGCAAGGAAGACACTGCCCTTCAGGAAGGCATCATCCACGCCGCCCTGGCAATGGCCCAGCGTTACGGTGCGGATCTGGAACATGCTCAGATTACTGCCGATATTGCGGCGCGATTGTTCGACACCCTCACCACCGATCACGGATTAGGAAGCCGGGAGCGGCTTCTGTTGCGGGTGGCGGCGATACTCCACGAGGTGGGGGGATACATCAACCTGAGTGCCCATCATAAGCACAGTTATTACATCATCGCGCATTCGGAGATTTTTGGACTGACACGAGCGGAGACGCAACTGGTAGCGCATGTGGCCCGGTACCACCGGAGAAGTTCACCCAAAGTTTCCCACCTGGAATACATGGCGTTGCCACGGGAATCTCGCGTGATCATCAACAAGCTGGCTGCCATCCTGCGTGTGGCGGACGCATTGGCACGTGGCAGGATTCGGCAGGCGGAACAGGTGGAATTTCACCATGAGGGCGACGAGCTGAGCATCGTTGTTCACGGAGCGGAAAACCTGGTGCTGGAGAAAAAATCGGTGGCAGCCAAAAGCGACATGTTCGAAGATGTGTACGGAATGAAGATCCGGTTCGAGCAGTAAATCACTATAGGAGTATTTGCCACTCGAGGCCCTTTGAGAAGTTTCGCGGAGCCAGTTCGGGGTCGGCCGATGAAGAAAAAGAGTTTTTCTGATCCTTCGCTCTACATTAACAGGGAACTAAGCTGGCTGGAATTTAATGAGCGGGTTCTTCAGGAGGGCTTATCGCCGGATGTTCCTCTGCTCGAGCGACTGAAATTCCTGGCTATAGTCAGCACAAATTTGGATGAATTCTATATGATCCGTGTTGCCAGCCTCAAACAACTTCAAAAGGCTGGGAAATCGCGGCGTGATATTTCGGGAATGACACCAGAGGAGCAGCTTCGGGCAATTGCCGAGCGAGTTCGCCGGATGGTGAAGGATCATGATCGCGGCATTCTGAGTGCCTTCGAAGAGCTTGCTCAACACGGAATCCAGTGGTTGCGACCATCCCAATGGTCCGAAGAAGATCGCGTTTTTCTCCGGCAGTACTTTGAGCGGGAAATAGCTCCCATTCTTACGCCGCTGGCCATGAGCGATTTGTCGCCCCCTCCGGCGATTCCCGGTCTCCAGGTTCATCTCGGTGTGGTGCTCCGTCCCCGGAAGAAAAGTGATGAGAGTGGGGAGAGAATCGCTTTTGTTCCAATCCCCACACGGCATCCGCGATTTGTATCCCTGCCGAGTGGTCAGGGGCACCGCCTGGCTCTGCTGGACGATCTCATAGCAACGTTTGTCCATAATCTGTTTCGGGGGTATCAGGTTGTCTATGCGGGTCCATTCCGCGTGACCCGGGACGCCGACGTTTCAATCCAGGACGATGACGCGAGTGATTTGCTCAGCGCGGTCGAAGAAGCGATCCTTGCCCGTCGCCGCCGCGCGGCCGTGCGCTTGGAGGTCGCCTCGGGGGCACATGAACGGCTGCACCAATTCTTGTTGAATCTGTTCCAATTGGGCGATGAAGATGTATTCGCTGTCGAATCATTTATTTCCGCGGCATCCCTGCGGGAAATCGTAGGGCTGCCAGGATATGCCCACCTGCGTGACCCCGACTGGCCGCCCCAGCCTCCGCGCGATTTGCTCGGGTGGGACGACCTTTGGAAAGCGATCCTGGACCACGATGTCATGCTGTTTCACCCCTACGAAAGTTTTGAGCCCGTGGTCACGTTTCTCCGCGAGGCAGCCAGCGATCCTGATGTGCTGGCGATCAAACAGACGCTCTATCGCACAAGTGGGGAATCACCGATTGTCGAAGCCCTGGAGACGGCCGGCCGAAAAGGCAAGGAAGTCACAGTGATCGTCGAGGTCAAAGCACGGTTCGACGAGGCGAGAAATGTCCAATGGGCGAGACGCCTGGAAGACGCCGGATGCCACGTGATCTATGGGGTGGCGGGCTACAAGACTCATGCCAAGGCGCTGCTGGTTGTCCGCAGAGAACAGGGTCGCATTCGACGGTATGTTCATCTTTCTACAGGCAATTACAACGACCAAACAGCACGGATTTACTCGGATATCGGGCTATTTACCGCAGACCCTGATATCACCACAGATGTGGCGAGCTTTTTTAATCTCCTCACGGGATATTCAGAGGCGGTGGGTTGGAATAAACTCACCGTTGAGCCAGCAGAGTTGAAGGCAAAATTCATCTCCCTGATTGAGCGGGAAATCGAGGCAGCCACAGCCGACTATCCGGGATTGATACTGGCCAAGATCAATTCACTTCAGGACAAAGATATTTGCGCCGCACTTTATAAGGCAAGTCAGGCGGGTGTTAAGATTAAACTGAATGTCCGAGGGATCTGCTGCCTGCGTCCTGGAATTCCCGGTGTTTCGGAGAATATTGAAGTGCGATCGATCGTGGATCGATTTCTGGAACACGCACGAATCTTCTATTTTTCGAACGGAGGGCGAGAAGAAGTCTATCTGGCCAGTGCGGATTGGATGGAGCGCAATCTCGAGCGACGCGTGGAAATCATTTTTCCTGTTCAAGACCCCGTTCTGCAACAGCGACTCATCGAAACTCTCAACATTTACTTTTCAGATAACGTGAAGGCGTGGGAACTCTGTCCTGATGGAACCTATCGGCGCGTTCCGACGGGCCATCCCCGGATTCGGGCACAGGAATATTTTTACCAGAAAGCCGTCGAAGCGGCCCAGACTTCTCTTCCCAAGGATATTCGCTATCGGCCATTACACCGGGAACAGGCGTCGGGCCAGGCTTCGGAACGATAAGACGGTGCGTCGCCGACGGAGTTTGCCGGGCAGCGGCCGGTCATCTTGGAGTGCCAGCATCCTCCCATTTCTGGCCGACAGTCGTGGAAGACCTACCGAAACCGGTGCGCGATCCTACGCGCGGTTGCGGCGCTGTCAAACTGTAGGACAATCGGTCGTGCCGGGCTGTGAAGTGCCCCAACACAGGAGATGGAGAAAAGCCCAGTTGGCAGGAGCGGCTCTCCGTGCCCTCCCGCGGATCACAGTCACAACCTACGCAGGAATAACCGACACCAAATCAAACACCGGCCGTTGGTATCGTCCAGAGAGCTGGCCAGTGCTTCCCGGTGAAAGCCGATACGTCTCAGGAAACCGCGGAGAAAGCGTGGGCGTTATTCCTCTTCTTCCTCTTCCAGCTTGGCTTTTTCGATGATTTCCCGCTGGATATTGGCAGGCACGACGTCATAGTGACTAAATTCGAGAGTATAGCTGCCCTGCCCGCCGGTAATGCTGGAGAGAGCCCGGCTGTAGTTGATGACTTCCGCGAGGGGAACCTCTGCCAAGATCGTTTGGAAGCCGCCGCCGGCGGAGGTCATACCAAGCACCCGGCCGCGGCGGCCGGACAGATCGCTGTTGATATCCCCCACTTTGTCGGCAGGTACGGTCACTTCGATCTTCACGATCGGTTCCAGCAAAGCCGGTTTGGCTTGCTGGAAGACGTTCCGAAACGCCATGGACGCTGCCGTCTTGAAAGCCTGTTCGGAGCTATCCACAGGATGATGTTTCCCGAAGAAAACTTCCACACACACATCCTGAACGGGATACCCGGCGATGACTCCCTTGGCAATTCGTTCCAGAAAGCCTTTTTCGACGGCCGGCATAAAGTTACTCGGAATAGTTCCACCCACGATGGAGTCAATCCACAGGAAATTCGACTCCTCGTGGTAATGGATTTCTTTCATTTCGGGAAAGCGTTCCTTGGTGGCGAACTCCTCAATCTTTGTGCCACGCGGGAAGGGGAACATCCGGATGTGGACCTCCCCGAACTGGCCGCGACCACCTGTCTGCTTTTTGTGGCGGTACATTCCTTCGGCCTTGGCCTGGATCGTCTCCCGATAAGGAATTTTCGGCTCCTTGACGTCCACCTCGACCTTATCCCGCCGCTTGAGCCGCTCTCGGATCACCTGCAGATGCAGCTCGCTCATCCCGGTGATGACCAACTCCTTGGTTTGCGGGTCGCGATCCAGACGGCATGTGGGATCTTCCTGGCATATTTTGGCGAGAGCACCGGAGAGTCGTTGTTCGTCGCCGCGGCTTTTCGGCGAGATGGCAAGGCCCGTCATGGGGGTGGGGAACTCGATGGGAGGCATGGAGAGTTCACCGATCGACATGCCCGTCCGAAGTTCCTCCACTTTCGTTACGGCGACGATTTCTCCCGCGATGGCCTCCTCGATCGGCACCATTTCACTGGCCTGAACATGGAAGAGCTGCGCGATTTTGACACCTTTCCGTTCGCCGACAACGGGAATGGTGCTGTTCGCCTTGAGCGTCCCCGAGAACACACGCAAATAGCTGATCTTCTGCACGAAGGGGTCGACGCGCGTTTTGAAGACCTGCGCAACAAGTGGACCGTTCGGATCCGCGTGAAGTTCCACCACCTCATCGCCGTCCAGCTTTTTCGCCTTGCGGACGAGACGATCGGGCGAGATACCGCACAGCTCAAAAGTTTGCAGCAACTCGGGGATTCCCACGCCCGTTTTCGCCGAAATGCACACGATGGGGATCAGCGAACCGTCCAGCATAGCCCGCGCGAGCAACCGCGAGATTTCTTCATCGGTAGGCATCTGGCCTTCGAAATACCGGGCGAGGACTTCCTCGTCGGCAACGACGATGGACTCCATCAGAGATTGACTGATGCTGCTCGGATCCACCACCGCACCGGCGACGTTGCTCTCTGCACGCAGGGTGCTCGCCACACCGCGGAATTCCTGTCCCAGTCCGATCGGGACATTCAGCAAAACGCAGCGTTCACCAAACGTTTCTTTGATCTGGGCAAGCAATTTTGGAAAATCGATATTTTCGGCGTCGAGTTTGTTGAGAATGATCAACCGGCCAAGACCTGCCTTTTCCGCCTCTTGAAAAACACGACGTGTGTTGACCTCAATTCCGGCCTGAGCGTTAATGACGATGGCCGCGATATCCACCGCTCGGAACGCCCCGATGACCTGCCCGATGAAATCCCGGTAACCCGGGGTGTCGAGCACGTGATAATGATAACCGTTGTGGTCGAAGAACGTGACTTTGGCCTCAATGGTGTAGCGGTGGGCTTTTTCCTCCTCGTCGAAATCGCAGAAGCTCGTGCCCTCATCCACGCTGGTGGGGCGGTTGATGGCTCCGGTGAAATTGAGCAGATGATCGAGAAGCGTCGTCTTTCCCACCGAACCGTGACCGCACAGAGCGATATTGCGAATCTTGTTGACGGACAGTTCTGCCATAGTCACTGTTCCCTCGCTTTCTCAGGGTCCACAACGCTCGATCGTACTTCCTTGAGTATGTCCCTCACCGAAGTGATGTTTGTGCGGAGGTTTTCTTTGGCCGTCACGATGGCCCTCCGGGAAAACCGGAGGCGATTTTTCATCCATGGTGCGACGTCACTGCCCCGAGCTGGCCGAGGCGGAGCTCTCTTGAGTCGCTCCACGGTCCTCGGCGGCCTCCAGGGCTTCCGGTAGGGTGAATCGCTGTTCATAAAGGGCCCGGCCCAAAATGCAGCCCGCCAGGCCCGCTGCCTTCAACGCGCGAATGTCCTCGAGAGTCGCGATTCCCCCCGAGGCAATGACGGGGACGGTGACGGACCGTTGCATCTCGGCCATTGCGGCTACGTTGGCCCCTTTAAGCATGCCATCGGTCGCAATGTCGGTGTAAACGATCGCCGCGATGGGCTCGGTTTGGAATCGCCGCGCCACATCGATGGCCGGTTCCCGTGTGGTCTCCAGCCATCCATCGGTAGCGACCAATCCATCCCGAGCATCCAACCCAAGGACAATTCGGCCCGGAAATTGGCGGCACAATTCTCGGAACCATTGAGGATCCTTGATTGCCCGCGTGCCGATAACCACCCTGGTCACTCCGATTCCGAGCAACTCCGCCACGGTTTCCGTTTGCCGCAATCCCCCCCCGACCTGGCAAACAAGGCCCGTGGCCTGGATAATCTTGATTATTACGGGAGTATTAGTGGGGTTTCCCGTCCTGGCCCCGTCCAGGTCCACGATATGGACGCGTCTCGCGCCGAGTCGCTGCCAGTGCCGTGCCATTTCGACGGGATCTTCTCCGTACACCGTCTCGCGGTGGAAATCCCCCTGGCAGAGCCTCACGCATCGGCCGCCTCTAATATCGATTGCGGGCCAGACTTCCACTCCGTTCTCTCCTCCCAGGTAGTTTGGACGCCAGTGTAAAACCTGTAATATGACACATTCCGCCTGCTCCTTCAAGTCGGCACGAGTTCTGATGGAGGTGGCGAGCACGCGAGCACCGAGCGTGCGATTCCCCCTCCCGTGACTGAACACCTCTCTCCCACGACACCGGCGTCATGATGTACAATCAAAGGCACTCAAGTAACCAATTTTTGCAAGAACAGTGGATTTGCAACCGAAGTGAAGGAGCCAACGATGTCTGACGCGGTGTACAAGAAGATTCAGCTTGTAGGGACCTCGACGCAGTCATTTAGCGACGCTGTTGCGCAGGCCGTCAAAAAGGCAGCCAGCATGGAGAAAAACCCCTCCTGGTTTGAGGTGGTCGAGTTGCGCGGATCGATTGCGGACGGAAAAGTGGCGCAGTTCCAGGTGACCGTCAATATCGGCTGTCGGATTGTAGACGAAAAGTGATCCACGGCCTGGATAGACGCTATTGAAGCCGTCATGCCAATGATGGGCACAACCGGCGTGGGCCCTCCGCGGTGGAATGCGGTTTGCATAACGGAAGCTCTATCCACGCACGAAAGGATTGTGGGCTTTTTCATGCCCCACGGTGGTCGGAGGGCCATGCCCTGACCACAGTTGCGTTTCCGAGGGCAGTGAGTAGATCTTCGACCTGATTCCTTCCTCCAGGAGTTCAAAATCTCCACCTGGGAAGTCGGTTCGGCCGACGCTGCCGGCAAAAATCACGTCGCCAACAAAAGCGTTGGGCGGGTTGGTGTCGTTCAAAAGGTAAATGACGTGCCCTTCGGAGTGCCCGGGAACTTCCCGGACAAGGATTCGCATGCCCGCATACTCCAGAAGCTGGCCGTCCTCGACGAGTTTGTCCGCAGGTGGCGTTGTTAGGGGGAATCCGAAGTCCGCTGACAGGTTGAGGTTGGGATTGGTCAGCTTCTGGGCATCCTGTTTACCCACCACAAGCTCGGCCTCCGGCCATCTTTGTTTGATGGCTTCCACGCCTGCGATATGATCCGCATGCCCATGGGTGATCAGGATCGCCGCCGGAGTGAGGCCGAGATGGGTTACTTTTCGGATGATTTTTCCCCAGTCGAGGCCTGGATCGATGATGACACAGTCAGAACGGTTATCCCGGGAGACCACGTAGCAGTTTTGGCCAAACATGGCCGAGACAATCGTGATCACTTTGGGATCTCGCTGTTCCACTCGGTTCTCCTTTAAAATGGGTAAGAGTGTAAACCGGGAAAATGGGCAAAAATGGGAGTCCGATAGGCGTTAGAGAAACCAATCGCTTGAGTTTAACCATTTTAATAACGGACGTGCGCGAAAGCGATATCCCATTAAGACGGGTTAAAGGATACTTTTTCGACACGCATCATGCGGTGCTGAGATCCCAAGACTTCTATTTTGGTAAGGATAGCAACACGATCCATGTGTTGAAGTGGAGGCATTCGGATGTCACTGAGACGATTTCTTTTCTCTTCCTGTCCTCTGGTCGCGGTTATCGCCGGGATCAGTTTTTCCAGCGGCCTGGTAGCCCAGCAGGCGAATGATCCGTCGAGGCAACCGGCGGGCGCACAGAGCCAGTTAAGGATTGCCGATCGATCTGCACCCCAGGAAAACGCGGTCGTAGAACACCCCCTGATGCCTGCCATCCGCTGGGCTTATCAGGGGCTGCAGGATATCCAGAAAATTCAAGATTACTCCGCGATCATGGTCAAACGCGAGCGGATTGACGGAAAATTGAACGATCCCGAGTATGCGTTCGTCAAAATCCGGCATAAGCCGTTCAGTGTTTACATGTATTTCCTGGAACCGGCCTCGGTAAAGGGACAGGAAGTCATCTATGTGGAGGGTGCGAACGGCGGCAAGATGTGGGCCCATCCCGCGGGGATCCGGAACAAGCTCATCGGCACAGTGTCGCTTGATCCCACAGGGCCGATCGCCATGCAGAATAGTCGGTATCCCATTACAGAAATCGGGATCCTCAATCTGGTTCGCCGGCTGATTGAGGTGGGTGAACAGGATATGAAATATGGGGAGTGTGAAGTCAAGTTTTTTGAAGGCGCAAAAATCAACGATCGTACCTGTACATGCATTCAGGTGGTGCATCCGGTTCCGCGGCGTAACTTTCGGTTTCACCTTGCCCGCATTTATGTGGATACCGAATACAACCTCCCGATCCGTTATGAATCGTACGACTGGCCAACGGAGCCGAATGGCCCACCGCAGCTTATCGAAGAGTACACTTACCTGAATATCAAGCTCAACAATGGCTTCACGGACATGGACTTTGATATTCGCAATCCGAACTACGACTTTCGAGTCAAAGACAAAGAGGAACAGTAAGACTTTGGGCTGACGAGTTGTGCAGTCACTCTCCCGACTGCCTCATTTTTGCCAAAAGAACGTCTAACACGCGCTTCGCCCGGGCGTAAATGCCCGGGCAAGTGCTTTCTCGCGGGCCCGCTACGTTGAGCACACGGATCTTATGCAAGCGGAGCCACCCGATGATCCGCTGTGCTAATTGCTCTGGATCGGTGATGCGCGCAAGATCCACCACGAGTAGAGGTTTGTTGTACCGCAAAGCGAGTATGGCCGTCAGGCGAGTCCCTCCCGTCAGGGTCTCCCGAGTCAGGATGAGGGTGCCGTCAGAGTCCCGTACATTCCACTCGGTGCGGACCGCATACTCGGTTGTCGGGGTTTCAATTAACGGGTATGTCTCGGAAATTGGGCCGTCCTCCGCGAGTCGGCCGGCAGGACACCAGCCGCCGTGAGGGAAATTACTTTCCCGGGCGGCATCGAGAGCGGCCCTATCGACCCCCGTCTGGCCTCCGCTGATGACCACGAAGGGGGCATGACTCCTCAGCCAGGGCGGGATTAGGTTCCGAGAGCAGTCAGGCCTCTCTGATGGTTTTACCGAGTTCGTGTGAAAACCTGTTTCCTTTGTATGCACGTCAGGCCCCCACTGCTTGCAATATTTAGAGTATTGTGAGAGAGACGCGTGTCCTGGAGTACTCGTGGATTTGCCGTCGCGTCAGGTGCTCACCGGCGCGGTAACAGGATAAGAGCCGAGAATCTCCAATCGTTGGGTCTTGCTTTTGAGAGCATTTAGAGCACGACGCACCCGCTGTTCGGACTCATGACCTTCCAGCTCCACGAAGAAGTAATAGGCTCCTCGGCATCCCGGGGCCGGAAAGGATTCGATCCACGTGAGATTGAGGCGATTCCGCTTGAAGACGTTCATTGCGTCAGCCAGGGCTCCCGGTTTGTGTTCGACCTGGAACATCAGAGCCGTCTTATCATTGCCTGTTCTTGCGCAGGTCTGATTTCCAATGATCGCAAAACGCGTCGTATTTCCCGGATTGTCTTCGATATTCTCGGCAAGTGGCGTCAATCCGTAAAACACACCAGCCTGAAGACTTGCGATGGCGGCTGCTCCCGGCTTCTCCGAAGCAAGTTGTGCTGCCGTTGAAGTGCTGGTGACCTCAATAAGGCGGGCGCCGGGGAGATGTTTAGCCAGCCAGTTGCGGCATTGGGACAGGGCCTGCGGACGGCTGTACACCTCCCGAATTTCAGAGCGCGGGCATTTCGCCAACAGCGTATGGTGAATTTCCAGCTCCACCTGGCCGCAAATCCGTGCCGGGGTGCGGATGAACATATCCAGCGTGTCGGCGATGCGGCCGTCGGTGGAATTTTCCAGGGGTACGATTCCAAACTGGGCATGACCCCGGAGCACCTCTTCAAAAACCGCTGCGATGCTCCCCACAGCAACGTATTCCACCTGCTGGCCAAATCGGTGAATGGCTGCGAGGTGACTGTAGCTGTACTGAGGGCCAAGGTAGGCCACCCGAAGAGGCTTGATGAGCGACCGGCAGGCGCTGAGAAGTTCACGGAAGATCGCCTGCGTCGCCGCCCGGCTCAATGGTCCGGGGTTTTTTTCCAGGACCGCTGCCAGTTGCCGATCTTCATCGGAGAGTTGGAAGTCGGGTTCCCCTGCTTCTTTGCGCAATTCGGCCAACTGGAGGCTCAGCTCGGCACGGCGATTTATCAGTGCGAGGAGATGCTGATCCAGGGCCTGCAGCACCTGTTGGACTTTGCTGGCCGTCGGTTTTCCGGTCACACCGAAGGACTTGGCAGATTTCAGGCCTTTGGCCATGACAACACCTTACGCTGACGTCTTTGGCCGATCATGCATACCCCCCTTTCCCCCTTGTAGTTACGCAAGGGTGGGTTGTCAATCTACCCTCCAAGTGGGCACGCGTGGCCAGACACAGCGAAAATGAAGGCGCCGTAGGACGTGTTCAGGCATGCGATATACACTGCGTACCAGCATGCTGCTCTCTAAAGTGTATTTCCAGTGTGCGATCGTTCGACGGAGCCGAGTGGCGATTGGTGCAGCGAACAGTGGGCACGCTTGGACCAAGCCGGTGTTACTGTCAAGATGGGCAAGTTATCACTGTGGTATCCGGCCGATGGCGCGTTGCTCGGCAGATGCGCGCTCATGCGTGGTCGTGTTTGGCTGCGCTGTGATCCGCACGCGGTGTGGTTTCTTCGGCCAGTCTCTGGATAGTTTTCTCTTGAGCGAGAACTGAGGACTTCGCGCGGACATTCGCCGCCTGTGACTTGTCGGCTCCCACACGCCACACACCTTGTGGAAGGGTTTCGCCGCCCCGTTAATGTGTTACCATAAGAAAATCGGGTGATTTCGGACGGCTGACGGGTGTGATGTGTCAATGACCGCAAGAACGAACAGGTGCACACTGGAGCGTGTGAGGCCGATATTCCAAAAAGTTCAGTAGCGACAGAATCGTTTGTGTAACCAATAGAGAAGAATGGAACACGGGTTATGGCGGCGAGTTTACGAAAGTTTCGTGCGCCTTCCGCTGCTGATTGGGACACCGTTTACCGCGAAGGCTTGCCCCCGTGGGAGATGGGGATGCCATCCCCCGCACTGGAGGAGTTTTTGAAACGGGAACTCTTCCGCAAGCCCAGTGTTCTGGAACTGGGATGTGGTACGGGAGCCGACGCAGTGCTTCTTGCGCAAAAGAAGTTCGATGTCACGGCCATCGATTTTGCACCCACCGCGATTGAAAGGGCCCGAACACGGGCTCAGCGGGCAGGGGCCCGGTTGTGCCTCGTTCTCGAAGATGTCTTTCTGTACAACTATAAGGGTGCGACGTTCGATCTCGTCTACGACTGTGGATTTTATCAATATGTCCGGCTGTGGGAGCTGTCGAGGCTCCTCGATCTACTCTGGCGTGTGACAAAGCCCGGATCATATTATCTGTCGGTCAGCTATTGCGGAACGGACGAATTTCCCGGATTGACGAGCGTTACGGAAGACAACATCCGTTGGGAGTTGGGCAGATTGTTCGAGTTGAAAGAACTGGCTACATTCCGCTTTCATTCTCCTCTTCAGCGGAAGGAGATCGAGGGTATTTCGGCGCTGTTATACCGTCCAGCCCCGCAACGACGGAATGGAGAGTAGTGAGGTGGGAATGACTGTGCTAGAATGCACTCGGGTGGAGGCTTCGAGAGGACTAAGTTGGAAACACAAGCAGTCAGCTTGTGCTTGTAAGGAAAGGATGCTCGAAATGAAAACGTCGGTCATCTGGATCTTCTTCGTCGTGGTGGTGACGCTCTCCGTTGTTTCTACGGGGTGCCGAAAGGGCTCCGGAACGGGCGAAGGGCAGCCGGCTGGTCCTTCAGCGACGGTTGAAGGTCAGGAAAATCCGTCCACGCCCGGTCAGGTGCCACCGAGTTCGGAGGAGAGCGCGGGGCCGGCTGCTGCCCCTGCCCCGGGTGTGCAGTCGCAGGCCCAGCCCTCGAACACGATGAGAGAGGAAGCTTCCCCCACCGCGTCGTCGAGTTCCCCTCAACTTCAACAAGGCACGGCCTCCTCCGAAGAGGATGAAGGCGATGTTCGTCTCGGTCGAATGGTAAGAGGATTGTTCCGAGCGGCGGGCTCTGCCATTCCCGGCGTTTCTGCACGCGAGGAATCGCAGACGAACACGACCGAGGAAGCTCCTCCATTCAGGCCACCTCAGCGGTGATTGACTAAGGCGCTCCGTGATTGCTCATCGCCCGCAGCGTGCTCCAGCCATTAAGGCGTACGCTCTGAGATCCTTTCGCGCTCGTCCCCGGTCACAGATGTGCGGTGGTGAACAAGATTCTCTGCTGTATCGAGCGTCGGGGCATGTCCTACTTCTCGCGCAAGGCAACGTGGTACATCAAGGAGGAACGGATAAATCGGGGCCTGGCGCCACGCTTGGCGTTCTGGGCCAAGGAAAACGACGGTCAGCCCGATGATTTGTCGTACATGGAAATGTGGCTGGAAGGATCCACACTGAATCGCAGCTCGCTTGCAGCGCCACATCCGAGGCTTCGAACCTCAGCCGCGAACTGCCCCATCCCCCTTTTGCAAAAGTTCATGGGATGCGACGGTCACAACGTCTTGGGGGGCAATTCGTGAGTCTCGCCTGCCGTTCTAACCGGCGACTGGCCGAACAGTCAGCGGCCGGTCGGTGAAATGGATTCCCAAAGGTTGGATCGGAATTTGAAAAGCGGCTTTCTCGGGGAAATTCTTCGGAGGGACACGGTTGTTGTGCGCGCTCAAACGGAACGCGTGGTGTCATGCTGGAAAACGGCCCTGACAAGCAGCTCCCTCCGAAGGCGGACCTGACGGGCAGGTCCCTCCGAAAAACGAGCTGAGAAACAGGTGCCTCCGAAAGTGGATGTGACGAGCACGTCCGTCCGGACTGAATCCAACGCCCACGGGAAGCGCGTGGATGTTCGTGTTTCCATTGACGCACGAGAACTGAGCTTGGATCGGCGGTTCCAAGTGTTTGCAGGGGTCATACCTGCCCCGGTATAATCGTACTTGCACCCCGGAAGATGGACTTGTTGATCGTTGACGACACGGCGAACCGTAGCGCCCGTGTCAGCCAATCATGGGGGACAGTTCGATCGACGGGACAATATCACGGCGGGGTCCGCTTCGAATTGGCCATTGCTTTTTCGATGAGAGTAGTCGCCGTCAGACGGGTTTTGGCTCGCCCGAGGCGGTGTCGATTCGTGGGGATAGTCGAACGGCGGTTGTATGTCGGGTTGGGGTGCAGAACCTCGTCTTCTGAATTTCAGAAGGTGCCACCATGAATGCGCACGATCAGGAACGCGCCCGATCCGGGGCATCGGCAGGCTTTTCAAGTGTTGACGACGCTCGTCTGGTCGAATTGGCGGAGCGGAAAGCAGCCCGATTGGGGTTTCGTTTTGTGGATGTGCGGGCTGTTTGTCCTTCCCCGCAGATTCTTCGTTTGGTCCCGGCAGATTTCGCGCGATCGTATCAAATTCTGCCCATTGAATTTGATCAAGAACGCCTCGTGGTGGCGATGAGCGATCCGCCTTCGCCCGAGATGTCCGATCGGCTTCGTTTTGCGCTGGATCATCCAGTGCGGGTAGTTCTGGCCGTCAAAGAACATCTCATCGAGGCTATTGAAAGGGCGTACGGAAAAAGCACGCCTGAAGAGGAAAGCGGTCCGAGTGCGGAGTCCGAGGAAACACCGTCCGGTGCGTCGGTGGAGTTCGTGGAGGTGCGGGAGGAAAAGGCAGCGGCCGGAGAAGTGACTGCTGTCGACCCGGAATCCGCGGAGATCACCCGAACTATTCAGGCGGTCATCGGTGAGGCCATCCGGCTGGGAGCATCCCGGGCGGCGCTGGTCCACTATCATGGGACAACCAAAGTGGGCTACAAGGTGCACGACGGAATCTGCACACGGGCCGATATCCCGTTCGAACTCCTCGCGCCGATGGCCGCGCGCATGCTGGCAATGATCAATTTCTATGGTTACGTTAAAGTCGTGGCACGCGGCATCGAAAGAAAAATCCGGGTTGGATGTCGAACGACGCCCTACGGTTTGTCGCTGATCCTGGATTTTGACAGGGATGATTCCGCCGTTCAGGCGGCCAGGGAAAAGGCCGTGTTGCTGGGGTATGGCTTCGATGACCTCGAGCGTGCTCAGATTCCCGCGGAAGTTCTGGCCACTGTTCCCGCGGATATTGCGCGAGCCTATCATATTTTGCCGCTCGCTCTGAAAGGTGATATCGTTACCCTGGCATTTGTGGAGCCCCCGACCCCGCAGCTTTCGGACGAGTTGCGGTTCACACTTGGACGACCGTTTGAAATCGTCCTCGCGCCCGAAGGCAGAATTCGAACGCTGGTGGAAAGACTCTATGGTCCCACGGAGCCTGAGGTGGTGGCCCTTCTTCTCGCGGAGCTCGCCCGACCGTTGCCAACCGTGGAAACACCGCGGCCTGCAGAATGGGCCCGGCCTGTTCCCTCTTCGGGGCATCCGGCGGAAGCTGTTTTTCAGTATCTGCGGCAGTTTGCCACGGAAAAGCTGCTCGATCTGTTCGAGGATATTCGCAGGCGGCCGAAATTGTGCATCAGATCGGCAGAGAAATGGCAGGTAGACGTGGTTATTCCTCGAGCAGAAATGATCTCTGTCCTGCCCGCGTCCTTACGATCCTACCTGGAGAATCGGCTGTGGCTGGTTCGCGAAAACATCATCGCCCGGCTTTTTAACATCCTTGCCCAGAAGGAACAGGTTCGCAGTATTGCCCTGGCTTATGCGCTGTATGTGGCTGCCTGTCGCATGTCGCAGGGGGAACGGGAGGTTCCCCTGGACCCGGTGCTGCTCATTGATGAGTGGTTCAATTTTCTGTTCTGCTATGCGTTGAAAATAAATCCGACTCTGGAAAGCAATTCCGCTCTCTTTAACTATCTTGCGAATCACTCGGGAAGAATTCGCGGAACGGGTAGCCCAAATTGCTGAAGATCCGTCTCTGGTGCAGAACGTCGGCGCTGCCAAACGGTGGCTGGAAAACCTGTCACGGCAGGTTGTCATCCGAGATCTGATCGACGAAAAATGTGGGATCCCAGAAGCAATGCTCAATCTGTTTATGGCGGACGCGCACCATTACAGCGCGTCCCATATGCTGATTGTGCCCCATGATGACCATCTGGAGGTAGCCTATCGCGTGCAGAACCAGCTTTTCGCGACAACCCGGTTTCCGGTCTGCTGGTTCTTCCCCGTGTTATCGCGTCTCATGTGTTGTCTGATCGACTATTCCGAATGGCAAAGCACAGTTGCCGGCCAACCGGTCAGGGCTGCGGTGCGACTTATCGCAACGCCGGCAGGATTAGCCGCGTTAGTCGAGTTCCGGCAGGATCCCCGCGTTGTCGAGACTGCTCAGTCCCTGGCGGTCAGCGCCAACTGCCGCTTCATGAGGCTTCAGGACGTCCACGTACCGGCAGAAGCCCTGCAACTCATGGATGTGGGAGTGGCACGCCATTTGGGGTTATTGCCGCTCGGGATAGAGGGTGACGCGGTCGTGGTAGCCATGGCGCAACCGCCGACGGCACGCCGCCTCCAGGAACTGCAGATTCTCTTCAACCGCCCGATCGAGGTTGTCATCGCTCCCGAACCTGAACTTCTCGCGGCGATCTATCGGCATTATCCACCGCCTCATCGCTTCGAGGTGTCGCCGATGGCGACGTATATCTTCCAGCAGTACACCGGGCTTCTCAAACCGGGCGT
>ERZ795042.725-NODE-725-length-24100-cov-194.366438_pt1 | contig 24100 bp, 17 predicted proteins | sample MGYA00375126_ERZ795042 | MGnify/ENA primary metagenome ERZ795042 (study PRJEB30171, sample SAMN05518105) | compost metagenome | isolation source: Feedstock adapted compost from Newby Island compost facility, Milpitas, CA | place: USA:Newby Island compost...
GTCGGTGGTGGATGATCGGGGCACGCTTTGGGCGTACGAGCTACCGCGTGGGCAGTTGAAGTATCAGCGGTGAGCGGGGCAGGGGGTGCGGGTCCTGAGGGATCCGCACCCCCGATGTTACAGGAAGAAGGTTCGGGTGTCTTAAGGTATGAAAGGATTGATAGTAACTTCAGAAGCGAAGAATCAATGACTCAAAAGTTTGATACTTGGATTTCACCGTTCACACATTCAAATCCATGTCGTGTTGTTGGTGTCCAAATCGCTGAATAAGGAAAGCTACCGATGAGTCACGGATACGCAGGCGATGTCGTCGATTTCCTCAAAATGGAAGAGGATACCCTGATCGGTCGTTTGATATATGGGGTTGGGGCGACGGGCGCAAATCTCTATCGTAATACTCAAATCAGGGCATGGCACAAACAGATCCAAATCCTCCGAAGTCAGCTGTCAGATCCTGTATTCCGAGAGTCTCTAATCGTGTTGGTATATGAACTCCCCAGGCGTTTCTGGCGGCCGTACGTCGTATTGCTCCATGAAGGGGTAGTCTTCGGTATTGAGCTTAAAATAGGGGCTAGAACTTTTCCGGAAAATAGGGATACTCTGCAATCTCTATGATAATCGGAGTGGCCTCATGAAACGCACCGACGCACAATGGGCACGCATCGAGTCCCTGATCGCCCCCCTCCTTAACGCTCTGATCGACGCGGCTTTCCCCGACGCGCCGACCGCGAGATCCTCGAAGCGATCCTCTGGATACTCCAGACCGGCGCTCTCCGGAGGAGTGGAACCGAAACGGCACCCTCCAACGCATTTTTCAGCTGCTGGCCGAAGAACTCCACCAACAGGGCAAGCTCGAGCTTTCGGAGTGTTTTATCGATGCCTGCTTTGTCGTTGCTAAAAAGGGGGACGTGTGTGGGCTCCTGGCCAAATCAAAAAAGAGAAAATGACGTCACGGCCCGTGCCATCCTCCCCCGAGGCGAGTAATCGAATGAAGAAGGTACGCCAGCGGGGGACGAGTGCGGAACTCGCATTGCGCCGTGCCCTCCATGCCCGGGGTCTACGGTACCGTCTACACGTGCCGTTGCTGTCGAAGCCACGTCGGGTAGCCGACATCGTGTTCCCGGGGCCGAGAGTGGCCGTGTTCGTGGATGGATGCTTCTGGCACGGTTGCCCCCAACACGGCACGTGGCCGAAGAGGAACGCCGACTTCTGGCGCGAGAAGATCGAGACCAACCGGGCCCGCGATGCCGATACCAACCGGAGGCTCGAAGCACTCGGTTGGAAAGTGGTTCGGATATGGGCCCACGAAGACCCGGGGGAAGCCGCCGAGCGAATCGCCCGCATCGTCGAGGAACGCAAACGAGAGCGAAACGAATGAGCCTCACCGCCGACACGAAAGACCCCCTCACCGCGAACCATACGGTCCCCGAACCGGGCCAACTCGTCGAGGTCCGTCGGAGACGATGGGTCGTCTCCGACGTGGATGCACGCTCGGTGGCGCCCGGCAAGCCCCCGAGCCACCTCGTCCGTCTGTCTTCCCTGGACGACGATGCCCTCGGTGAGGAGATCGAGGTCTTGTGGGAGATAGAACCCGGTGCCCACGTACTCGAACGCGAAGGACTCCCTTCCCTCGACGGACTCGACGACCCCGAGACGCTGGAAGCATTCCTGGACGCCATAAGGTGGGGAGCCACCACGAATGCCGATCGAGGATACCTCCAAGCACCGTTCCGGAGTGGGGTGAGTATCGAAGACTACCAACTCGACCCACTCGTCCGGGCGCTCGACATGGCACGGATCAACCTCCTGATCGCCGACGACGTCGGACTCGGCAAGACGATCGAGGCGGGGCTCGTGATCCAGGAGATGATGATCCGACATCGCATCCGTACCGTGCTCGTGCTCTGTCCGGCCTCGTTGCAGGAGAAGTGGCGTGTGGAGATGTTGGAGAAGTTCGGACTGGACTTCCACGTCGTCGACACCGAGTATCTCAAGCGCCTGCGGCGGGAACGAGGGTTGCACGTCAACCCCTGGACCTCCCACCCACGCCTCATCGCCTCCATCGACTGGGCCAAACAGGGCGAGGCCCTGCGCCTCCTGAGGGATGCCCTCCCACCGTACGTGACGTACCCCCGTAGGTTCGATCTCCTCGTCGTGGACGAAGCCCACAACGTGGCACCCACCGTGGGACGCCACGCGAGCGAGAGTCTGCGTACGCGACTCGTCCGTCTCCTGACACCACACTTCCAGCACAAACTGTTCCTCACCGCGACCCCCCACAACGGCTACACGGAGTCGTTCACGGGACTCCTCGAACTCCTGGACGATCAGCGCTTCGCCCGTAACGTGATGCCCAACGAGGCCCAACTCGCCCGCGTCATGGTGCGACGCCTCAAGAGCGATCTCGTCGACGCGGAGGGCCATCCGATCTACCCGAGGCGTAGGCTCGAAGCACTCCCGATCCACTACACGGAAGAGGAACGCCGACTGCGTGAGTTACTGGACGAATACATCGCAATGCGCACCTCGAACGACGATCGGGAGTACGGGAGGTTCGTCTATCAATTGTTGCGCAAGCGGCTCTCGTCGTCACCCGCGGCGTTGGCCACGACACTGGAACGCCACGCGGAAGCCCTACTAGGACGGGCCGAGGTTCCTCGGCCCGATCGTCTCGACGATCGCATACTCCGACGTGCCATCGCTCGGACGGAAGAGGATTACGCCGACGACGAGGAGCGCGAAAGGGCCGAAGCCGAGGCGACGGAAGAGGTGAGCAAGCGTCTCCGACCACCCACCCCGGAAGAACGCCGCCTCCTCGACGAGTTGCGTCGACGGGCCAGTCTGGCCGCGAATCGCCCCGATTCCAAGGCAAGGGCCATACTCGCATGGTTGGACGAGCACATCCTTCCCAACGGTACCTGGTCGGACACCCGCGTCATCCTCTTCACGGAGTATCGTACCACCCAGCGGTGGCTGCAACAGATCCTCGTGAGTCACGGCTACGGGGGCGACCGCCTGATGCTCCTCTATGGTGGCATGGACCCGAAGGAGCGCGAGGCCGTCAAGGCCGCCTTCCAAGCCAGTCCACGGGATGCGCCCGTACGTATCTTGCTCGCCACCGACGCCGCCTCGGAGGGTATCGATCTCCAGAACCACTGCCATTACCTCATCCACGTCGAAATCCCTTACAACCCCAACGTGATGGAACAGCGCAACGGACGCATCGACCGTCACGGGCAGCGGGCGCCCGAGGTGGTAATCTGGCATCCCGTGGATGCCGAGGGCGGGGTCGGCGACGACATCCTGCGTGCCTTGCGGAAACTCGAGACCATGCGGGCCGACATGGGGAGCGTCAATCCGGTCATCGCTCCCCAGTTGCCAGACCTGATAGAAGGACGTCGTCGTGATCTGGACATCAGTGTCGCGAAACCGCGTGTGGAACAGGCCCGTCGTTTCCTCAAGGTCGACCGGGACATCCGTGAACGGATAGCCCGACTCCACGAACGCCTGGTGAAGACGCGCGACGAGATGCACCTTACTCCCGAGCACGTGGAGCGGGCCGTACGGACGGCGCTACGCCTGGCGGAGAAGCCCGATCTGGAACCGGTATCCCTACCCGGGACCCCGGAAGGCCGTGTCTTTCGCATGCCTTCCCTCTCGGGTTCCTGGGCCCGATGTCTGGAAGGACTGGAGCATCCCTATACCCGTGTCGTACGACCCATCACGTTCGATCACGAGGTAGCCAAGGGGCGGGACGACGTGGTACTCGTACATCTGAACCACCCGCTCGTACAGATGAGCCTGCGCCTGCTCCGCGCCGAAGTGTGGGCCCGCGACGACGTCAAGAAACTGCACCGCGTCACGGTGCGATCCGTCCCCGACGACCTGCTCTCCGAGCCCGCCGTCGTCGTGTTCTCCCGTCTGGTCGTTACCGGGGGCAATCGTCACCGGTTACACGAAGAACTCACCGAAGCGGGTGGCTACCTCCGAGAGGACGCGTTCCGACGCGAGGATCGCGTCGGCAAAATACGTGGATGGCTCGAACACTCCACACCGGCCGAACTCTCCGACGCCGCATTCCTCGTCTTACGCACACGGTTCGAAGAACACCGTGGAGCGATCCTCGACGCCGTACATGCCAGATCGAGGGATCGCCTCCGTATCCTCAGGGGCACGCTCGAACGACGCAAGCAAGAGGAAATTGAGGACATCCTCAAGGTGCTCGACGACCTTGAGAGGGAACTGGAGGCGGAATTGGCCAAGGAGGAGCTACCCCAACAGTTGTCCCTCTTCACGGACGAAGAGCGGACCCGATTGGCTCGTGACAGGGCGGCACTCGAAGCACGACTGGCCCGTATCCCGAAGGAACGTGAACGGGAAGTCGCTGGCATAAAGGCCCGCTACGAGGATCTCGCCGACCACACGTTCCCCGCTGCGGTCGTGTTACTGGTACCGGAATCATTTGCCAGGGTCCACCCCGAAAACGATAGAGCATGAAGGAGCCCCTTTCCCGTCACGACTGGCTGAACCTGATGGAGGTGTCCGGACCGTTCCTCACGGTTCCGGTACTGGAGGAGGTCTTCCCTCACGGCCTCCAAGGACTCGAACCCTGGCGTGCCCGGCGGCTACGACAGGCCTACGACGAATGGCGGGAGGCCATCGACGCGGACGACCCGGAACTACCCGCCCTACACCGAGCATGGATCGACGAGGTGCTCGCGACGGCCCTGGAGATGGACGAGATCGTGCTCCGCCGAGACGATGCGATTCCCGACCAACTACGTGCGACGTTGCCCGAGCACGGTTTGGTGCTCACGCCGGACCTTGTGCTCGTGGATCCCAACAGGGGCGATACGCCACTACTGCTCGTCCACGTCCTCGACCCCGAGACCGACCTCGAACGGGCCCGTCGCTTCGGGGGACTGGTGGCCACCCCCGCAGAGCGCATGGTGACGCTCCTCCGCGCCACCGGATGTCCCCTCGGCCTCGTCACCAACGGCGAACGATGGATGCTCGTCCACGCGCCGGTAGGCGGCGTCACCACCTACGCCAGTTGGTATGCACGGCTATGGGGGCAGGAACCGGAGACGCTCCGGGCTTTCGTTTCGCTGCTCGGCGTACGACGATTCTTCGGTCCGGAGGACGAGAGACTCCCCGAGCTGTTCGAGCGCTCGTTGGAGCACCAGGACGAAGTCACCGAGAAACTCGGTGACCAGGTACGCCGGGCCGTCGAAGTCCTCGTCCAAGCCCTAGATCGCGCCGACCAGGATCGCAACCGCGAACTCCTCCGAGACGTGTCGCCGCGTGAACTCTACGAGGCGGCGCTCACGGTGATGATGCGACTCGTCTTCCTGCTCGCGGCCGAGGAACGAGGTCTCCTCTCGTTGGGTGACGAGCTATACGACGCCCACTACGCCGTCTCGACGCTGCGCATGCAACTACGTGCCGAGCCGGAGGAGATCCTCGAACGACGCCATTCGGCCTGGTCCCGGTTGTTGGCGCTGTTCCGAGCCGTCTACGGAGGCATCGAACACCCGGCACTCTCCTTCCCCGCCCTCGGCGGCTCGCTCTTCGATCCCGACCGATACCCCTTCCTCGAAGGACGCAAACCCGGCACGAGCTGGCGGACGCACCCCGCCGAACCCCTGCCCATCGACGATCGAACGGTGCTCCTGCTGCTCGAAGCCATCCAGACCCTGGAGGGTCGTACGCTCTCCTACCGGGCACTGGACGTGGAGCAGATCGGCCACGTCTATGAGGGCCTGCTAGAGCGCACCGTGGAACGGGTGGACGACGTCACACTCGAACTCGAGGCAGCGGCCAAGGCGAAGGACCCGCACGTCACCCTCGGCGAGCTCGAAGCCGCCGCCCTCCGCGGAAGGGAGCACGTGGTAGAGCTACTTGAGGGACGCAGCGGACGCTCAGCCTCGGCCATCCGCAACGCACTCGACCGGGAACCAGACGACTTCCTCGCCAGCCGTCTCCTCACCGTCTGTCGGGGCGACGTGGAGCTCCGCGACCGCATCTTGCCCTATGCGCGTCTCCTCCGTACCGACCCGTGGGGTTATCCCCTGGTCCACCACGTCGGTGCCTTCGTCGTAGTACGCGGGGCCGACCGGCGCGAGACGGGCACCCACTACACGCCGAAGAGCCTCACCGAGCGGATCGTTGAGGAGACGCTGACCCCGCTCGTCTACCGCGGGCCAGCCGAAGGCAAGCCACGCGAGGCATGGGAACTGAAGCGCCCCGACGAACTGCTCGACCTGAAGATATGCGACCCGGCCATGGGTTCGGGGGCGTTCCTCGTGCAGGTTTGCCGCTACCTCTCCGAGCGGCTGGTGGAGGCCTGGGCACGGGAAGAGGCCGAAGGTCGCGTGCTCGACGTCGAGGGCCGCGTGCGCCGCCCCGACGAGGACTTCGATCCGCTCCCCGCCGACGTGGAGGAGCGCGCCGTCGTGGCCCGGCGGCTGGTGGCCGAACGCTGCCTCTACGGCGTGGACCTCAACCCGATGGCCGTGGAGCTCGCCAAGCTCTCGCTCTGGCTGACCACGCTCGCCAAGGGCCGTCCCTTCGAATTCCTGGATCACCACCTGAAGACCGGCGACAGCCTGCTGGGCATCCACGACCTGCGCCAACTCACCGAACTCCGTCTGGACCCGACCGGCGAGGGACAACTCCGACTCTTCGGTAAGCACGTGCACAAGGCCGTGGAGGAAGCCATTGAGTTGCGCCAGATCATCGCCGAGTCGCCCGTGCGGGATCTCCAGGACGTGAAGGACATGGCGGAGCTCGAGGCAGAGGCTCGGGAGAAGCTGCGTGTCGCCGAGACGCTGGCGGATGCGCTGGTGGGGATCGTCTTCGCCGCCGGAAGTGGTCGGAAGGCCGAGGAACGACTGGCCATCCTCGCCACCTTGGCCGACGAAGCCGCCGCGGGGAACGAGGAGGTGCTGGATGCCCTCCGTCGCCGCGCCGCCGAGGACCTCGCGAAGGACGCGCCCGACGGAAAACCCCGCCGCCCCTTCCACTGGCCGCTCGCCTTCCCCGAGGTGTTCGTGCGAGAGAACGGTGGCTTCGACGCCTTCGTGGGCAACCCGCCGTTCCTCGGTGGCCAGTTGATTACCGGTGTAATGGGCACTGCCTACCGCGACTGGCTCGTCGAGCGCATCGCCGAGGGGCGGCGCGGCTCCGCCGACCTCGTGGCCTACTTCTTCCTCCGCGTATGGAGCCTGTTGCGTGAGGGGGGCGGTTTCGGGCTGCTCGCCGTGAACACCATCGCCGAGGGCGACACACGGCAGGTTGGGCTCGAAGCCATGGTGAAGGACGGCGCCGTCATCCACGCCGCCTACCCGAACGAGCCCTGGCCCGGATCGGCCGCCGTGGTCACCAGCCGCGTGCACGTCCACAAGGGCCCATGGCAGAGCGAACGCCGTCTGTCGGGCCGCTCCGTGCCGTTCATTTCCCCCTTCCTCTCCGACCGCGAGGAGTGGACGCCGAAACGGCTGAAGGCCAACGAGGGCATCGCCTTCCAGGGCTCCATCGTCCTCGGGATGGGCTTCGTCCTCACGCCCGAGGAAGCCCAGCGCATGCTCGACGCCGACCCGAAGAACGCCGACGTGATCTTCCCCTACCTCAATGGTGAGGACCTCAACACCGATCCAGAGCAGCGCCCGAGCCGCTGGGTCATAAACTTCTGGGATTGGCCGGAGGAACGTGCACGGACGTACGAGTTGCCTTACCGACGCGTATTGGAGCGAGTGAAGCCAACACGTGAAAAGAACAACAGGAAAGTCTATCGAGAGAAATGGTGGCAGTACGCAGAAAAGCGCCCAGCCCTCTACCACGCCATCGGCCGTGGCCACGCCTTCGAGCGGCACCCGGACGGCTGGGACCCGGCGACGAAGCCGATGGAGCGGGTGTTGGTAACAACCCTTCACACTAAGTACTTCGCGCCAATAAGCGTCGCTAACAACAGCATTTATTCTCATGCATTGGCTTGCTTCCCTATGTCTGGAAGGGTTTCCGAGACTCTACTCAACTCATCAATTGTCCGAACGTGGGTATACAAGCAGGCTTCGACTATAGGTCAGGGCCTTCGGGTCACACCATCTGATTGCCTGGAAACACTACCGCTTCCCACTGGATCGTTTCCCTTCGATTTTGGCAGTAAACGTAAAGAGTTGCTCAAGGAGCTTGGAATAGGCTTAACCCAACTCTACAACCGCTTCCACGACCCCACCGACCGCGATCCTCGCCTGGAAGAACTGCGTGAGTTGCAACGAGAGATCGACGTGGCCGTCGTCCAGGCCTACGGCTGGGACGACCTCGACCTCGGCCACGGCTTCCACGAGGTGCCGTACCTCCCCGAGAACGACCGCATGCGGTTCACCATCTCCGAACCCGCTCGCATCGAAGTCCTCCGCCGCCTGGCCGAGTTGAACCGCCGGCGCTACGAGGAGGAGGTTGCCCAGGGACTTCACACCAAGGGTCGGGCCAAGAAGGGCAGCCGCAAACGCGCCCCACGCAAGACGTCGCGGAAAGCCATCGCCATGTCCCCCGGACAGACGCGCCTCGTTTTCGACGTCGGCGCCTCGTCCACGTCGTCCGCCCCCGACGCCGAGGACGTCATCATCTCCTACCTCCGCACCCATCCCGGCTGGCATGCCAAACGCGATATCCTCGCCGCCACCGGTCTCGCGGACGGCGCGTGGAACGCCGCCATCCGTGAGTTGGTCGAGCGCGGCCTAGTCGAACGACGTGGGGAGAGACGTGGGACGCGGTACAGACTGAACGAACAAACGGTATCTGGAAATGAGTGAATCACCCTATAGAATGACGGTCGATCTCAATGTGCTTGACCACTTGGCGGAAGGTCTCTATAGTAGCGTGGCGGCCGTCTTGACGGAAGCAGTCGCAAATGCTTGGGACGCCGATGCACGACGAGTCGACATCAACGTGAACCTCGAAAACGATATCATTTCGATTGTAGACGATGGCGTGGGTATGGACCAAGACGCGATCAATGAACACTACCTTCGGGTAGGCTATCGTCGCCGGGCAGAAGGTGAGACCACCCCTGGGGGACGTCTGGTCATGGGACGCAAAGGGATAGGGAAACTCTCCTTGATGTCGATAGCAAACGTCATCGAAGTGATCACCAAAACCCAGGATGGTAGTCCGTTGGGATTTCGCATAAGTGTAAACGAACTGCGAGAAGCGATGGAATCTGGCCTGTCCGAGTATCGGCCAGAGCCGTTGGAAACGCTTGATGTCGATTTTCCATCTGGTCATGGTACTCGAATAGTCGTTTCGGAACTAAAGCACAAACGTCTCAGAGAAGTCGATCCTTCCTCCCTTCGCCGACGCTTGGCAAGACGGTTTTCAGTCATCGGAAACGAGGAATTCAGGGTATTTGTGAACGATGAAGAAGTGACTTCGAAGGATCGAGAGGATATCGAGTTCGCCGAATACTTGTGGAAGTTCGGTAGTACCCATATCGACATCTCGGATTGCGATCGGCTCAAGAAGGGACCATTCGAAGTCGAAGATCGTGAGGAAGGATGGCCACCAGAATGGACTGTCCGGGGTTGGATAGGAACGGTTGACAGACCAAAGAGCCTCTCGACACCCGAAGGAAACCTGAACTCAATCGTCGTCTTGGCGAGGGGCCGGCTCGTTCAAGAAGACATTCTTCCACGAATCTCAGGTGCCGAGGTTTACACAAAGTACGTGACGGGACAGGTAGAAGCAGACTTCCTGGATGAGACTAGCGAAGACGACATTGTCACGAGCAATCGTCAAGCACTCATTGAGGACGACGAACGGGTCGAGAGACTCTTGACCTTCCTCCGAAGGATCATGCGCCGAATCGCGGACGAATGGAGTGAGCTTCGCACGATGGACAAAACTGGCGAGCTTCTCTCCAGGTATCCTGGTGTGAGAAACTGGCTGGATGACCTTGAGGCCGGATGGAAGCCCAAGGCGGAGAAACTGTTGGAACGGATTGCCACGATGGAACTTGGTTACGATGAACCAGAGGTCGAAGAGGAGGCAAGGAAAACCTTGCTTCGTCATTCGATCCTCGGTTTCGAAAGACTCAGACTTCGGGGTGATGCGGAGGAACTCGAACGAGCTCTGGCTACGGGGCCGGATTCATTACTGAAGTTGTTGGCAGACAAGGATGCTCTCGAGGCGTCGTTCTATCGAGATATCGTGTCCAACCGATTGGAGGTCATCAAGAAACTCAATGAATTGGCAGACGAGAATGTTAAGGAACGAGTGCTACAGGAGTACCTGTTTGATCACCTTTGGTTGCTGGACCCTGCATGGGAACGCGCAACGGGCTCCGAAATCATGGAAGAACGATTGCGTTTGAAGGAGCCCTTCCGAGACGACGAGGATACCAAGGCACAGTATGGGCGCGTAGATATTAGATACCGCACCGTAGCTGGTAAACATGTCATTATAGAGTTGAAGCGCGTCTCGGTAAAACCAAAGATCTTTGAACTCGGCGAACAGGGGGCGAAATACGTGGACGCCTTGAGAGAGATTCTGCCAGCCGAAGAAAAGGACCGAGCAATCGTGGAAGTCGTATTCGTCGTCGGCCGCAATCCGGATGAGCCGTCCGATCGAGTAGCGAGCGTGATGAATGGCGTCGCCCCTGGATCTCGACTCCTGACTTACGAGCAGCTAATCGTCCGAGCCAAGCAGGCATATTCCGAATATCTCAGCAGGATGGCTGTGGCAGACCGTATAGAAGCCATGCTTTCCGAAACGGATGCTATGGAGACACATCATGGATCCTAATCAGCTATTCATGGATGAACGCTTGACCGGGTACTGCGTCCTATGTGGCGGTTCATCGGATACCCGGGACCACGTTCCCCCAAAGGTTTTCCTGGATAAACCATATCCAGAGGAATTGCCCGTCGTGGGGGCATGCGATGAATGCAATAGGGGAGCATCATTGGACGAAGAATACCTCGCCTGCTTTTTGGAATGTGTCGTTTGTGGTACTACCGATCCTTCGGGAGTGAGACGGCAGAAGGTCAGACGCATCCTTGAGAGAAAACCAAGATTGAGGAAACGCATTGCCGAGGCAGAGAATCGAGATGAATCGGGAAACTCGGTGTGGATGCCAGAAATGCACCGAGCGGAGCGTGTGATTCTAAAACTTGCTCGCGGACACGCTGCATACGAGCTATATCCTCACCTAGAGGAGCCTTGTGACATGGATATCGTGCCACTGATAGCCATGTCCGAGGAGGAACGGATTGCATTCGAAGCAGTAATGTTAGGTACGTATCAGGGCTGGCCTGAGCTGGGTAGCCGGGCGTTCATGCGTGCAATCGGGAGTAGCCCTGACAAACGCGAGACCGTGGGTGGATGGATCATCGTGCAACCCGGGCGCTATCGCTATGCCGTTTTGGAGGGAACTATCGTTCAAATCGTCCTGAGCGAGTACCTTGCGTGCAGGGTTGTATGGGAATGAAGATGGCACCTTAAGGAAAGTAGAATCTTAAGACACCTTGCCTAACTGACAACACAGGGGTTCTGTCCCTGACCATGAGCCAACTCTGAATCCATATGGAAGTACCCCCTACGGCCTGGATCGTCCTCGACACCCGCCCCGCCGGCGCCGTCGGGGCGACGCGTTACGCCCTCCCGTTGGAAGGCCCACCCAAGGACTTCGAGGCGATAAAGGAAGACGCCTGGGTCCTTGTTGCCGTCGCACCCGGATCGATCGCTGGCGTGGGACACGTGATGCGCGTACGGCGGGAACTCGAACGTACGACTCTGTACTTCGACCGCTACCATGGGATTGATGATCCCATACCCCTGGCACACCTCGGTCTCTCGACCCCGAGAGGACAAGCGACGCGCTTGGCCTGGGATGCCTTCTCGGAGGCGTTCTCTGCCATGGGGTTGACCGACCCGTCGGACGTCCCGCTCGTCCAGGACCACGCCTACGTGCGGGATCTACTCGAATTGGCCGTCCGTGACGATCTACTCGGACCGGCCGATGGTCCCTACGAGTGGGTCGTGGACATGAGCGTGCGGGACCGCTACCTGGTAGGTAAACTCGCACCCCGACGCCCGAGCGTCCTCGTCCCCTCTGGTATCGAACCGGGAGCCTTGGACGACGAGCTACCCGAAGAATTCGACGAGGAACGACCAGCCCCCCTCCACGAACCCGGGGCCGAATTCCCCAGGGTCTCGGGCATGGCCGATCCCGAGGAGGACTCCTTCGACGAGACGGAGGTCGCCACCAACCAGTCCCTCGTACCTTCGAGTATCGGCTTGACCTTCTGTGTCGCTCCCGAGGTGTCTTCACTGGAGGTGGAAGCCCGCTGGGGGAGCTACGAGCGCGTGCCCAACGAGGAACACGAGGTCACCCGGACACGCACGAACCGGAGGACGGGAGAGACGGAAGAGGTCAAGGTGAAGGTCTGGGCACGCGTCCCGTGTGGAGGCAAGGTCTCCATACCCCTGACGGACGGCCCCATCCCCCCACTGACCCCCGATTCCAGTCGCCCCGACGTCTACGTCCAGGGCATGGTTCGCACCAACGAGGCGGGGGAACGTATCGTGACGCTGTTCCTCGTCAACGGACAAGAGGAGCCCGAAACGAACAAGGATGCGGCGTGGCTCTTCCAACCCGAGATCGTCGTGCGTGCACCCGAAGGGAGTGGGAATCCCGCAGTGTTCAGGAGACGCCCCACGACCGACGTCGTAGTCGACGACGAGGAACGGGACCGACTCGCCCTGATGTACCGCAACTTCGTGGAATTCGCCGTAGGGCACGGGGTGTCCGTCCACGCGGAAACGACACCCGACGATCCCACCCGCGCCGTGGAGGTACGTACGGAGGTCATGCCACGGTACGACGTACCCGTGACCGAGATCCCGGGAGGAGATCCTCGTGATCGCGCGGCCATGCGTACGATGGTCCAGCGGGGATGGCTGGACATGAAGCGTCTCGCCGAGATGGACGAAGACGAACTGCGTACCGCCCTGTACACGCTCAGGAACGACTATGAAGCCTGGATCGAGGAACAACGTCGACGTGTCGGAACGGAGATCGAAGGGTACGACGACACGGCCAGACGGATGCTCGAGCTGTGCGAGAACACCCTCCATCGACTCGAGGAAGGCATCGAAATCCTCTTCGAGCGTCCCGAGGCCCTTCGGGCGTTTCGTTTCGCCAACCGAGCGATGGCGTTACAACGCGTACGTAGCATCTATGCACGCAGACGGCGACGTGGCGAAAAGGTGGACCTCAAGGAAGTAGACGAACCCAAGAACCACTCCTGGCGTCCGTTCCAGTTGGCATTCCTGCTGTTGTCCGTACCCGCGCTCGCCGATCCCCGTCACCGAGACCGCACCAAACCCGTGGAGGCGTTCGCGGATCTCCTGTGGTTTCCCACCGGCGGTGGGAAGACCGAGGCCTACCTGGGCGTGGCGGCATTCGCCATGGCCATTCGGCGCCTACAAGGCGATCTCAATGGTTACGACGGATCACGGGGGTTGACCGTGATCATGAGGTACACGTTGCGTCTCCTCACGCTCCAACAATTCCAGCGTGCCGCGACGCTCCTGTGTGCCATGGAACTCCTCCGTCGCGAGGACGAGGCCCGATGGGGAGAGGAACCGTTCACCCTAGGATTGTGGGTAGGCAACAGAGTGACACCGGGCAGGACGCAAGACGCCAAAGCATTCGTGGAGGACGTGAGACGCTCCGGTTACGCGCACTCGGGCACGTCCTCTCCCGCCCAACTCACGAGCTGTCCCTGGTGTGGCACCATCATAGATCCGGGACGCGATATCGAAGTGGATACGAACGTGAAGAGGACCACGCTCTACTGTGGGGATCCGTTGGGACTGTGTGAGTTCTCGAAGACACGGTCACAGGGAGCCACGCATCCGGGCATCCCCGTGAAGGTGGTGGACGAGGAGATTTACCATCGTCCACCATCCATGATGATCGCCACGGTGGACAAGTTCGCCCTGATGGCGTGGAAACCCGAGGTCCGAACGCTCTTCGGGCACGTCAGAGAGGAATGCGAGCGCCACGGTCTCCTGTGGCCGGGTCACAGTTGTGGTACGGGGCATATAGCAAGAAATGGTCTCCCCAGGGCAAGGATTCGGCAAATACGTCCCATTCGCCCCCCGGACCTGATCATCCAGGACGAGTTCCACCTGATAAGCGGTCCGCTTGGCACCATGGTGGGACTCTTCGAGACCGCCGTGGATGACCTTGCTTCCTGGGATCTCGACGGAATCCGGGTGCGGCCGAAGATCGTGGCCTCCACGGCCACGGTCCGCCGAGCAGCCGAGCAGATCAAGGGAGTGTTCGTGCGTCGCGTGGCCATCTTCCCTCCTTCGGGGCTCGACGTAGAAGACAACTTCTTCTCGGTGCAGCGATCGATCGAGGAAAAACCGGGCCGTCGCTACGTGGGCATCTGTGCACCGGGAAGCTCACGACCGGCGGTGCTCATACGTACGTACACCGCTTTCCTCACGGCGGCCCAGTACCTGTACGATCGCTTCGGTCCCGTCGCCGATCCATACATGACGCTGGTGGGATACTTCAACTCTTTGCGAGAGCTCGGAGGCATGAGGAGACTCGCCGAAGACGACGTGCAGACCCGTTCCTTCAGGGTAGGGATGAGCCTCATCAAACGACCCGGTCTTGCGCAGCGCAAGGTGAACAGTATCCTGGAACTCACGTCCAGGATACCGAGCCGGGACATCCCGAAATACCTGGATCGACTCGAGGTGGAGTTCGAAGGGTTTTTCGACCCCACCGAAGGGAAATGGAAACCCGCATGGGAAAACGGAGGGGAACGCCCCGTCGACGTGGTACTGGCGACCAACATGCTCTCCGTGGGGGTGGACGTGAACCGACTCGGCCTCATGGTCGTCAACGGACAACCCAAGGGGACCGCCGAGTACATCCAGGCCACCAGTCGCGTCGGGCGCGCCTTCCCCGGCCTCGTGGCCAGCGTCCTGACGTGGGCCCGCCCTCGCGACCTCTCCCACTACGAGACGTTCGAACACTACCACGCCACGTTCTACCAGCACGTCGAGGCCAGATCCGTGACGCCATTCTCCCCCAGGGCCATGGACAGGGGACTGACGGGCACGATGTTATCCATCCTGCGCCTCCGGTTCGAGGAACTGGCACCGAACACGGGTGCCGCGAACATGACCGATCCCTCCCGTGAGGAGGCTAGATACACGAAAGAGGTGATCACCGACAGGGCATGGCACGTAACCGAGGACTACGACAAGAAGAGGTTGACCGAACGAGCCCTCGAAGAGCGATTCGACCGATGGGTAAATGAAGCCTCCATAGGCGGTCGACGACTCGTCTACGAAAGACGTAAGTCGGACACCTCATATTCCCTCCTCGTCCAACCAGGGAATGGCCCCTGGACCATCTGGACGGTGCCCACGTCGATGCGTGAAGTGGAGCCCGGTGCGAGGCTCGTCGCTGACGACACACCCGACGATCTTTCGGCCGCTCCGCCCTGGAGACCCAGAAAACGCCAAACGAACGAAGTGCACGATGAGTAAGACTTTCGTCGGTTCGATAAGGCCGAGTCAACTCCTATGGACGTATGGACCCGGCGCCTTGATAGATCTGCCCAACATCTCCGTAATCACCATGGGGCTGGATCACTGGAACGAAGGTGACTGCAGGGTCCTCCCGGAGGAACGCCTCCTCGGGATGGTACGGAGGATACTCGGTACCCAGGTTCGTTCCCTCCGCACGGCTCCCATCGTGGGGAACGACGTCGATCCCCTTTCCCCACGAGCCCGCATAGGAGTTCCCGTAAAGCCTTTTCCCCGCTGGTTGCGATGCGTGAAGTGTGGACTCCTATCTCCCTACGACGCGGGATTGTTCGCGTTGAAAAGCAACCCGTATCGCCCGGATCAAACGAGGTTCGTGCACAAAGGTTGTAGGGGATCCAGAGGGGATCAACGTCCCCGTGACGTAGACGCCGTCCCCGCACGCTTCCTTTTGGCTTGTCGGGCGGGACACCTCGACGATTTCCCTTGGCACTGGTTCGTGCATGGCGGCCCCAGCGAATGCAAGGGTACCCTACGCTTTTTCGAGAGCGGTGCGTCACTCCAGACCGAAAACCTCTGGGTGAAATGCGACGAGTGTGGTGCGGCAAAGAACATGGCCCAGGCCTTCGGCAAGGCGGGTATGGACAACCTCCCCGCGTGTCGAGGACGACATCCCCATCTCGGGGACTCCTACGAGAAGTGCGAAGAAGAGGCACGGACCATTCTGCTCGGGGCCACGAACGGTTGGTTCTCCGTCACGCTGTCGGCCCTCTCCCTCCCTCACGGGGATGCCGGACTTGCGCAAATCTTGGCCGATTCGTGGGACTTGTTCGAAGACATTGGGTCGGAAGAGGAACTGAAAGGGGCACTCAAGTCCATCGTCAAGAGGGGTATACTCCCGGGTATCGAACGTTACGAACCCTCCGAGGTGTGGCGAGCCATCCAAGAACACCGTGCCCGACCAGGAGACGGCGAAGCGGAAGGGGGCGAAGTGTCGGAACGAGACCTCAAGGAGCCCGAATGGGCGGTCCTGACGGCCCCCCAACCGCCGACGGATTATCCCGATTTCATGGCCAGGGTGGTGGACGTACCCGAGGGTTTCGAACCCTTCCTTTCCCGGGTACTCCTGCTCGAACGTCTCCGTGAAGTCAACGCTTTGGTGGGCTTCACCCGTGTCGAATCTCCCGACGAAGGGGAAGGACCCGACGAACGGGCTCCCCGGGCGCCTCTGACCGCCGGTCCTCCCTCGTGGGTACTTGCTTCCGAAGTGCGTGGAGAGGGCATATTCATCCAGTTCGACCCCACAAGTCTTGCTCACTGGGAGGAGCTCAAAGCCGTGAAAGATCTCGACAAGAGGTTGCGAGAGGGGCATCGAGGATGGAGGAAACGACGGGGGAAAGATCCCGAAAGCGGTTATCCCGGCATCCGGTATGTCATGCTGCACACGCTGGCACACTTGCTCATCCGAGAACTCGCCCTGGAATGCGGGTACGACGCGGCCAGCATTCGCGAACGCATATACGGCGACGTCCAAAGGGGACGCAACCAAGGGGGTATCCTCTTGTACACGGCAGCGGCCGATTCCGATGGTACCCTGGGAGGACTAGTGGAACTCGGCAAACCCGAGAATCTAGGCCGTCTGCTGAGGCAGGCCCTGGACAGGGCGAGGGTCTGTTCCTCCGATCCCCTCTGTGCCGAGCACGATCCGACGACCGACCAATCCCTACACGGCGCCGCTTGTCACGCCTGTTCGTTCGTATCCGAGACGTCCTGTGAGAGGAGCAACAGATACCTCGAACGGTCCCTCGTCGTACCCACCTTCCAATGCCCCGACGCGGCGTTCTTCTCATAAGTATCATGAACGAATTGCTGGAGGCCACCCTGGATTTCGTCAGGCACGTCCCTACGGAGCGCGTGGAAGCAGTGGCCAGACGCTTCCAGGGCATTCCCGGTGGAGCGGAGCCCACGGACCTGGAAGGACTGCTGACCTCCTCGAAAGCCAAAGCGTATCTGGACGAACTCGTCCGAACCTGGAAAACGACAGGCCTCTCCGGCGATTTCCTGTCTGGCCTACTCGTCGGTGCGGCCGCTTCACGGGAGGAGGTCCTCTCGGAGTCCGTAGTGAGGTTCGTATGGACGGGTCCCACCACCCCCTTGGTTCCAACGAGGCGCACCGACCAGGTCCTCCTGGAACTCGTCCGACAAGCGGAGAGGGAGTTGTTCTTCGTCAGTTTCGTCACCTACCACGTCCCATCCCTCGTGGAGGCTTTGAACGAGGCCTCGGGGCGTGGAGTCGAGGTCTCGTTCCTCTTGGAATCCCCAAAGAGCCTCGGGGGGACGCTGGAAGAGAACCTGATCGAGCGAATGCGTGAACGCGTACCCAAGGCAAAGTTCTACGTGTGGCGCACTCGTCCCGAGCCCTTCGTCGGGGGAAGGGTTCATGCCAAGATCGCGCTAGCAGACGACCGGATCGCCTTCGTGGGGAGTGCCAATCTCACCGAGCACGCGGTATCGAAGAACATGGAAGCCGGTATCCTCCTGTCGGGAGGTCCCATACCGCAAGAGATCCACGAACACCTACACGCCCTGGTGGACCTGGATATCATCGAAGAGTGGACGGGCTCCTAAGGGGTCACACGGCTTCTCCCTCCATCGACACGATCTCCAAGAGCCGTCGTCCTATCGCCTCCGCGAGTCTAGGCGGTACCGCGTTCCCTATCAGACGCCCCATGGAGGAGAACTCTATGGGAGACCCCGGCGGAGCGAAACTCCAATCCTCCGGGAACGACTGTAGGAGGGCCGCCTCCCTGAGGGAAATGGCACGGTCCTGCTCGGGATGTCCGAAACGACCACTGCCGTATCCGTAGCACTGCGTGGTGATCGTCGGCGCGGGCTCGTCCCAGGCCATCCGGCCATACACGGAAACGTAGGTCCTTCCCGAGGAGCGTCGGTGACACGCGGCCCTGAGTTCTTCCGGCCAATCCCTCCAGGTCCCTCCGGGTTTCGACGCCCTTATACGAGCGAGGTTGAGGGGAGAGAGGCCGGCCGCCTTGTGGAGGGGATCGTCCGGATGCGTCTCACCAGCTCGAATGGGGTCAGATGCCCGATGGCCTCCCTCACGGTACGTTTACCGCCATTCGGCCATCCCGTGGGGAGCTTGGCCTCCCCGACGAGGGAAGCCACGAGGACGAGGCGGCGGCGGGTCTGGGGTATCCCGAAATCGACACAATCCAACACCCCGTAGTCCACGGAGTACCCCGAGGTTCTCAAGGTATCCAGCAATTCCTCGAAACTCGGGTGTTCGAGGAGACCCGGCACGTTTTCCATCGTCACGAGTTCGGGCCGGAGGTCCCGAAAATCGTCCGCGTGAAATTGTACAGAAGCTTCCAACATTCGTCCCTTTTCCTGCGTGTCCGTCTATAGGTGGAGTATGGCTGACATGGTACACATCTAGCTATGAGGCGCATCCTTCCCCCTTTCAAGAACTTATCTTTACCCACGAATGCCGTGGGGATTAGCAGGAGCGTGCTGATAAGATCACCTTTTATTGGAGCAATAGAAAAAGAGGCTAGAACATATCCGGAAAATAGGGATACTCTGCAATCTCTATGATAATCGGAGTGGCCTCATGAAACGCACCGACGCACAATGGGCACGCATCGAGTCCCTGATCGCCCCCCTCCTTAACGCTCTGATCGACGCGGCTTTCCCCGACGCGCCGACCGCGAGATCCTCGAAGCGATCCTCTGGATACTCCAGACCGGCGCTCTCCGGAGGAGTGGAACCGAAACGGCACCCTCCAACGCATTTTTCAGCTGCTGGCCGAAGAACTCCACCAACAGGGCAAGCTCGAGCTTTCGGAGTGTTTTATCGATGCCTGCTTTGTCGTTGCTAAAAAGGGGGGGACGTGTGTGGGCTCCTGGCCAAACGAGGCAAAGGAAGCGAAATCATGACGATAGCCGACGTGGGTGGGATGCCGCTGGCGGTGCTGGTGGCCAGTGCTTCGCCGCATGAGACCGGTTGGTCGAAGCCACTCTGGCGATGCGTTCATGCCGAGGCCAGGCCGGTACGTTTGATTGGAGATCGGGCTTATGACAGTGATCCGCTGGATAAGGCATTGGCGCAACAGGGTATAGAGATGATTGCCCCGCATCGGCGCAATCGGAAGCGGAAAAAGACGCAGGATGGGCGTAAGCTTCGTCGCTTGTGACGCCGTTGGAAAGTAGAGCGGTTGTTTGCGTGGTTGGGGGATTTTCGCCGGATTGCAATGCGTCATGAGCGCTACGCGGAAAACTACCTGGGTTTTGTGTTGCGCGGGTGCCTCATGATCTTCTTGAGAACCTTTTTCGGATGACTTCTACCAAGCTCATCGTGTACTCGAAAAAGACCCTGCAGGAGCTCAAGGGAATTCTGAGGGCAGGGTTTTCGGGCGAGGGGATCGAACTCGAGCTGTGATCCGTCCGTTCGACGTCCTTATTTTCCTATGTCTTTCGCTTCTTAGGCGGGCGGGCCGAACGGGTGCGCCGTCTCTTGCGCGACCGTCGACGTGAGAAGAAGACAAGTGGCCCCACTACGACGAGGATGAGAAAGATCGCGGTGATCCACATGATCGGATCGTTCGGGACGAGTTGTAAGAAAATTTCAAGTAAACGTTCGATAATTTCCTCCAAGATTTCTTCCAACAAAAGACCAAGCCAAAAGTTAGGATTTTCCCACAGCTTCTCCTTTCGGTTTGTTTTTTTCGTTTCTTTCCCCATTTTCTTTTAAATAGGGAGAAGCGAGGGGATTTGAAAAAAATCGGAGCATTTTTTTCGGAACGGAACGTGGATCCGCCATGGATCGGGTATCTCCTTTCGAGTTGTCGGTGGACCTGGCGGTCGTCGAACATCTCGGCGAGCAGCTCTACAGCAACGTGGGCGCCGTGCTCACCGAGGTGGTGGCCAACGCATGGGACGCCGACGCGACCGAAGTGCGCATTGAACTTCGGCGAGACGCGGGCGGAAACGTGGAGCGGGTTCTGGTGCGAGACGACGGCGTCGGCATGTCGGCCGAAGATCTGAACAGGCGCTACCTGCGCGTCGCCTATAGGAAACGACAGGAGGAGGGCGAGACGACGCCGAAAGGGCGTAAGATCATGGGGCGCAAGGGCATCGGCAAGCTGGCCCTGCTCGCCATAGCCGGACGCGTCCGGGTCGAGACCAGAAAGAAGGGCGAAGATCTTCTGGCGCTGGAGATCGTCCTCGACGATCTGAAACGGGCGATCGCCTCGAATGGACGATACCATCCGCCCGCCGTGGAGCCTCGACACGCCGATCTCGTCGGCGAGCACGGAACCGTCATCGAACTGAGCGAAATCAGACGGGAACGATTCGGGCCGATTTCGTCCGCAAGCCTCCGAAGGCGGCTCGCACGGCGATTCTCCGTGATCGGACGCGGGGACTTTCGCGTCTTCGTGGACGACGAGGAGGTCACGCCCGCCGATCGGGACGATCTCAAGTTCGCTCAGTTTCTATGGCTCTTCGAGGGGACCGATCTCGACTACGAGAGCCGCTGTCCCAACCTACAGGAGGCCCCCCGGAGCGTCCCGTCCAGGGCGGACGATTGGGAGGAGGGATGGACGGTGAGGGGATGGATCGCGACGGTGGAGAAGCCGCATAGCCTCGCCACCCCGGAGGGAAATCTCAACAGCGTCGTCGTGATGGCGAGAGGACGGCTCGTCCTGGAAGACGTGCTGCCCAGGATCTCGGGAGCTCAGTTGTTCACCAAGTACGTCACGGGACAGATCGAAGCGGACTTCCTGGACGACTCCTCCCGGGACGACATCGTCACGAGCGATCGTCAGCGCGTGCTCGAAGACGACGAACGCGTGGTGAAACTCGTCGAACATCTGAAATCGGTGATGGCCATAGTGGAAAGCCAATGGAGCGATCTGCGGCAAAAAAAGAAAAGACAGAAGCTTTTCGATCGCTTTCCGGGAATAAAGGATTGGTTGAACGAGCTCAAGGATGGACCGCGGAAAAAGGCCCAGAGGCTGCTGGATCGAGTCTATTCCGAATATTCGGACGATGAGGACGACGATAGACTCGTGGAGCTGCTGCGTTCCGTTCTCTACGGCTTCGAACGCCTCAGACTCCGAGAGGTGGATCTCGATGAACTGGAAAGAGCGCTCGAAGCGGGCGTCGAACCTCTTCTTCGGCTGCTTTCCGACCGCGACGCTCTGGAAGGGGCGCTCTATCGCGACATCGTACGGAATCGTCTGGAAGTGATACAAACTTTGGAGCGGTTGACGAGTGATGATCAAAAGGAAAAGATCATTCGGGACTATCTCAGTGAACATCTATGGCTTCTCGATCCGGGATGGGATCGGGCGACCGAGGACCCGATCGTCGAAAAAGGCTTTCGCAAGAAGTTCAAAGAAAACGGCGACGAACTCTACGGTCGCGTCGATATTCTGTTCAGAATGGTGAGCGGCACCCACCTACTCGTGGAACTGAAAAGATACAGCTTCCGTCCGCAAGCGTTGGATCTTTACGATCAGGTGAAAAAATATTTGACGCTTTTGCAAAGCGAATTCCCGCACGAACCGTTCCAAGTCGTGGTGGTGCTCGGTCCAGTGAACAACCAAGTCGTGAAAGAGGCGGAGGAATTGATGCAGACTTTGCCTAGAACGCTGGAGATGAACGTCAAAGCGCGCGTGCTGACCTACGACGAGTTGATTTTGAATGCGTCCAATCAATATAAAGAATATCTCGAACGCAGTCGCGCTCTGGACAAGCTGGATCGAATTCTCACGCCCGCAGGCGATGCCGAAGAGTCGTAGCGAGATCATGCGTTCGGTCGGGCGCTCCGCTACGGGAGCCGAGTTGCGCGTGCGCGAACTGCTCGACGCGGCCGGCGTCCGCTACGAGACCAACGTCGAAAACCTGCCCGGATCGCCCGACGTCGTCCTGCCCGACCGGAAGCTGTGCCTGTTCGTCCACGGCTGCTTCTGGCATCGACATCCGGGGTGCAAAAAGACCACCACGCCCAAGACCAACCGGGAGTTCTGGACGAAGAAGTTCGAGGCGAACGTCCGGCGCGACCGCCGCATCGCGGAGGAGTTGCGCGCCCTGGGATGGGAGGTCGTCGTGATATGGGAGTGCGAGACGGAGGATCCGGAAACGCTCAGGCGGCGGCTTTCCGAAACGCTCGGCTTGCGATTCTGACCAACTCTCTACCTATCGCCTCGGCCAGACGGGGCGGCACGGCGTTTCCGATGTGACGCCCCAGCGTGGCCATTTCGACGCGTCCGCCGGGTGGGACGAAGCTCCAGTCCTCCGGAAACGACTGCAGGATCGCCGCCTCGCGCAGCGAGATGGCACGATCCTGCTCAGGGTGTCCGAAGCGTCCGTTTCCGTATCCGTAGCACTGCGTCGTGATCGTCGGTGCCGGCTTGTCCCATTCCATGCGGCCGTAGACGGAAGGATAGGTCTTTCCCGTCGTGCGGAGGTGACACGAAGCCCTCAATTCCTCGGGCCAGTCCCGCCAGGTTCCGCCGGGTTTCGAGGCGCGAATGCGAGCCAGATTGAGCGGCGAGAGACCGGCCGCCTTGTGGACGGGATCGGAAGGATGGGCCTCTCCCGCCCGTATCGGGGGGAGATGGGCGATCGCTTCCCGGACGGTGCGTTTGCCTCCCTCGGTCCAGGGAGGTGGGAGGGAAGCTTCGCCCACGCGCGAGGCCACCAGCACCAGTCGGCGCCGCGTCTGAGGCACGCCGTATTCGAAGCAGTCGAGCACGTCGTAGGCCACCGAATAATCGAGTCCCTGCAGGGTTTCGAGCAGGGCCAGAAAGCTCCGATGGTCGAGCAGCCCCGGCACGTTCTCCATCGTCACGAGTTCGGGCCGCACGTCGCGCACGATCCGGACGAATTCGTAGAGAAGCCTCCAGCGGTCGTCCTCTCGTTTGCGGGTACGTCCGTAGGTCGAGTAAGGTTGACATGGGGCGCATCCCGCCACGAGCCGGAAGTCCCCGCCTTCGAGCGCCCCGGCCACCGTCTCGGAAGGCAGAGATCGGACGTCCACGCGCTCGAACCGAGCGGAGGTGTTCGTCTCGTAGGACCAACGACAACTCTCGTCGATGTCGTATCCGACGCGGACTTCGATACCCGCACGTTCGAGGCCCGCCGTCAGGCCCCCGATTCCGCAAAAAAGATCGACGGCGACGATTCGCATGAATCGTTCTTCGGTAGAAAACGCGACGGTGAATCGAAACGGCCGAAAAAAGATAAGAAAGTTCCACGACAAGATCGAGGGGAAAATTTTTAAACCAGTTTCCCGACCGGCATTCTCACCTTCCGCCGCACTTCTTCCGGGTCTTCGCCTCGGGCCAGCAGCTCGCGCGCCATGCGCAGACGTGCCCGACGCTCCAGACGTGAGGCGTCCTGCAGGACCTACGTTTTACGATTCTCTCTATCGAGAAAAGAGTTGCTCAGGTAATAGCACTTTCCTGAAGCTCTTTCAATGTGCGACCGCGTTCGTCTTTCCACTC
>ERZ795042.726-NODE-726-length-24080-cov-2594.583559_pt1 | contig 24080 bp, 11 predicted proteins | sample MGYA00375126_ERZ795042 | MGnify/ENA primary metagenome ERZ795042 (study PRJEB30171, sample SAMN05518105) | compost metagenome | isolation source: Feedstock adapted compost from Newby Island compost facility, Milpitas, CA | place: USA:Newby Island compost...
AACCAGAAATACGAAATGCTTATTGAAACGCCAGATCATATCAAGCTGTTTTAATGAGTTATCCATCGTTGTAAATCCCGCATAGCTATCACATGATAGTGATGCTTATAAAGATATTCCATATACAAATTAAATAATGCTGGAGGAGTGGTTACCCAGGGATGAGCTATATCTGGCACACCATGGATAGTAAGCACCACAATTTTTCCATTGTCGGCCTGACGAATAGCCTGAAACACTTTTGCGGTATCGTTACCCGATGTGCTGAAGCTGGGAATGAGATAAGGATTATCCAAATCCGGATTGTAGGCCTTATTTCCACCTGTTCTTGCAAAAACATATCCTCTCTGTTTTAACCATGCGATCACTTTATAACTGGTATCATATCCTGGATATGCAAAGCTGATCGGCCTAGGAATTCCATAATCCAGACACTTTTTTTCAATATAGCTTAATTCTTCGACAAATCTTGTGCTATCCATTTTATTCACATGAATATGATGCCAGGTATGATTACCGATCTCAAAACCCATATCATTCAACTCTCTGATCTGATTCCAGGTCATGTATTTTGTGCTATCATTAAAATCGGGTGGAAACTCACATACGAAGAATGTAGCTCTGAAATGATATTTTTTTAAGATAGGAGCAATGAAATGGTAATCCGAACTTACCGCATCATCAAAAGTGAGTACGATTGTGTGATCAGGAATCTTAGGTGTATAATTATGTTCAGGTACCTGAACTTTATACAGAGAAATAATCAACATAATAAATATAGAAAAAACAACCGTCATAAAATAACTATTGATTAAAAATATATTTTATCCCTGCTTCGTATTGTTCCTTATACCCATATTTATTTTTGCTCGTATAAAAAAGATTTATTTCAAAATTTTCATCTATATTCAATCCTAACCCACCTATTATGCTTCCTGTAGATTCCCAGCATAGACTTGCATGAAATAATTTTTGATAATTTAACTGAATAGCACTAAGAAAAATGTCATTAGATGAATAAAATAGTTGATAGGCCAACAAAGGTTTAAGTGAAAAGTCATTTTCACTTACTGGAATCAGGTAAGAGGCCTGTATCTGGCCTATTTCCCAGTCGCTTTGCCGATTATTACTTTTCTGAAAATAGTTAGATAAGTTATATCCAGTGACTCCCAAAGATAGCCTATTTAGCTGAAGATATGCTCCAAGATTACCATCAATTTTAGGGCCTTCTCCATTAAATTCTGCTATCACAGGATCTATAGCTTCACTACCGGATAATTGTTTGGTATCTAAATGAGCTTTGTAAAAGCTCATACCCCCACCCAGGCGCAAAGAATTTTTCTCGGTAAAAGTAATCTGATATGCATAGCTAAGTACACTGGTATATTGATCAAATACTCCACTAGAGAAGGAACTAAGTATAATACCTGCGCCCATCTTTCTGGAAAAAGGCATATCGAAGGAAAAATTTATAAGCTTAGCGGATCCTTCAAATCCTGTCCAGGTATTACTAAACAAGCCATAAAATCTGATATGTTCAGTACCTGCAAGTGCGGGATTCCATAAGAACCCGTCCTGGTAATATTCAGATACTACATTATTAAATTTCTGCTGACAATTGGCGGGGAGAAGACGTAAACATAAAATAATTAAGATTACAGCCTTATATTTTTTTATCAGCATACTCATGGTAGTTAAGATTAACTATTCCCATAAAATTCTATTTCTATTATTCCCAAATTATTGTTATCACTTACACTATCTGTTTTTACCTCATCCTTCAATATTTTCCCTGACAGTTCGGGTTCTATTTGATTCTTATCTTTATATGTTGAATTCAGAAGTTGTATCTTAACTTTTGAGCCTCTTAATGACTTGCATGAGATGGTATAGTATCCTAATGTAGGTTGAGTATTTCCCTTGAATGCTGTTTTACCGTCTATTGTTACAAGTAAGGGATAACTCCTGGTCCTGAAATGATTTAACTTCATTACAATTTCATTGATAATTGCTGGATGGACTAAAGTGTATTCAATCCATGCAGTGGATAGTTTTCCATCATTGCTCCATGCAGTTGTTTCGTCATCATCATAACTATCGGAAGTTTTATTCTGATTAGCACCAGCAATGGCTTTTTCTATAGGAATGAATGTACGAATTGTAGCATAAGATCTTGACCGAGGAGTAGGACCTCTATCCAGGTGGCATGGCAGACCATCTGATGGAAGTATTCTTGATAATCCATTCTCTACCGGGAATGGTTGTGTATAAATAACAAGTGTTGCGGGATGCAGCCCTTCTGATGTTGCATGAATTGTTATTTTCCCAGGTTCTCGGGTTGAACGAATAAGAAACCTATTTACGCCCCCTTCCACCGGAAAGTCTTTGGATAAAACATAATTATCTTTCCCCATAGCAATCCCACCTCTCCATTCAGCAGGGCCATCTAAGGTATAGTGGATCATGTTCATTGCTGTTGGGCAACGATTACCGGTTGAATCTACTACTTCTACCTCGATGAGGTCAAGGTCGTGCCCGTCTGCAACAAAGGGTGTTGGACGCTGTATAGCTTTGAGACGTATAGCATATGGATGACCGCTTGTTCGTATCGTATCGCTACAAACAATATGATGATGTGAATCGTATCCTAATGCTACCAGTTGTCCAGGCTGAAAGGATACCTTGGGGAAAGTGAATAGAAAATCATTAGTTTTCTTCCCATATCCGATTGAGTTTCCATTGACCTTCAATTCAACTTGATCAGCAGTAGATACCACATAAATATCTTTTTTTACATCTGGTGTATAATTCCAGTGTCCAATGATGTGTATACGTTGTTTTTCCGGATTCACCCAGCCATCCCACATAACCTGGTTTGCAAAGAAGCCTTGCTTTTTTATTCTCATTGCATCTACTACGCCACTTCTACGATAGTTTTCTTCTCCGCGGTGATGAGTATTAGTATCCGAGAATATAATCTTAACGCCTCCACTGCTAACCCGCTTTCCTGTACCCGGCCTTTGTTTCCAGAAATCGTCCCATCGTTTTACCATTTCAATAGCAAAACTTTCCATATTGCGGTTATATGCTGAGGCGTCTTGCCCATTATATGTTGGGCCATCACCATCTTTATGATAAGGGGGCGTATAATCATCCCAGTATTTACGAGAGCCTTCATCTCTACAATATTCCATTGCCCATAGAGGTTTATTTGCACTTTTATTTATGTAAAGCATCTCTCCACCATATTCAGCAACTTTACTATTAAGCATTTCTCTGGCACCTATGGCTCTTCCTCCATGGGGGTCATATTTATTTCGTATGTCTTTCATCTCCTGCATATGTTGCTCGCTAATTCCATGGTTTCCACATTCATAAAAAATTATGCTTGGGTTATTTCGGTTGTAAATAATTGCATCCCTCATGAGCTGTTTTCTCTGCTCCCATTGTATGCCATGTGCATCTGATTCTGCATCTCCAGCAGGCATAGCTTCCATAATACCTAGCCTATCCAGTGATTCAATGTCCTGTTTCCAAGGAGTGATGTGCATCCAGCGCACCAGATTCCCGTTCCCTTCAAGAATAAGGCTATTACTATAATCGCTGAGCCAGGCGGGCACGCAAGGGCCAATAGCTGGCCATTCATTTGTTGACCGTTGTGCATAACCATGAATCATAATGACACGATCATTTAAATAAATCATGCCATTTTGAAATATAGTTTTCCTAAATCCCGTTCTTGTAGTTACGGAATCAATTATTTTTCCATTTTCAAGCAAAATAGTCTTTACATCATATAAATATCCATATCCCCAACTCCAGAAATGTAGGTTTTTAATGCGTGAAGAAGCTTTTACTACTTTCAATTCATTAGGTTGAATGGTAATTTTATTTCCGATAAATGATTTTACCAGCTTGCCGTTCAAATCGAAAATGGATACCTGGTAAGTAAGGTGTTTCACTTCGTTTGTTTCATTTTTAATTTCTGATTCCGCATGAATGGTAGCGGTATGATTAGGTATGTCAAAGTTATCAGCATACACGTATATTCCAGTTGTATGGAGATTTGAGTATAAAGGAAGTGTTTGATAAACCATGGGAGTAATGTGTAGATATACATTTTTTGTTATTCCTCCATAATTTGCGTTAAAATTTTTATCCTCCCATTGAAATTTGGTATGCGTAGCCTGTTCCTGATAATTCCAGTCATTATTAATTCTTGCTGCTAAAACGTTATCTGTATCACCAAAATTTACTACGTTTGTAATATCAAATCCAAAAGCCATTACTCCATTCTCATGTCTTCCAATAAATTTTCCGTTCAGGTAAAATTCTCCTGCCTGTCTTATCCCTTCAAATTCTATAAATACTTTTAATCCTCTGTAGGATGAAGGTATTTTGAAATGTTTTCGATACCATGCGATACCTGTTCGCAAGTCGTGAATATCTTTTTTAAAAGCATCGTCTTCATTCCACGCATACGGTAGTGATACTAGTTTCCAATTATGGTCGTCATACATTTTTGCCCATGCGAGGGTGTTATCTCCGACATGTACCCTCCAATCTGGATTTATGTTAAACTTTATTCGTTGTGCAATTGCCGAAACGCAAATTAAAGTGAGAAACACCAAATATGTTGTTGTTATTATTGCTCTCATACTCAATGAATGACAGTTATTGTGCCCTTTATCTTAACTTCATCATTCGACCATAATACGAAGTAATAGCTTCCATTACTTACTATCTTACCATTTACTCTTCCATCCCAATTATTTTGATAATTTTTTTTCTCATAAATTAGTTTTCCGGAGTAATCGAAGATTTGAATGCGGTTGTTAGGGTATGCTTCAATATGTTCAATCTTCAACTCATCATTTATACCATCTCCATTTGGCGTAATTATTTTATTATAGCTTGCTTGTAACAATGCTTTTACCTGAAAAGATTGAGAGCTGTCTGCTGGTAGGTATTCATCATTTCCACTTTGATGTGCGGTAATGGTTACCGGGCCCACATTCACAAGATGAACTTTTCCATTTACAATGGTTGCCACATAAGGATTATTGCTTGTATATATTAATGGTAATCCCGAGCTACTTGTTGCTCCCGGGTCAAAATCCGGTTCACCTAAATATTTAGTGGGTATGGGTGGAAAATAAATTGTTTGTCGTTGCCTGGGTTTTACTACGATCAATATTCTTGAAACATCTGGTGCTGGGAGCCATGTGCTGTCGCCGGCCTGACTGGCAGTGATGATAGTTGTACCTTCCTGCTTAAAATGAATTTTTCCATTAATGATAACAGCCACAGTGGTATCGCTACTGGTGTAGGTTACAGGAAGCCCGGATGTAGCGATGGCCCCTGGATCCAGATCAGGATCCCCCAAATGCTGAGGTGGAATGGAGTCGAACGTGATGGTCTGATATTTTTTCGTAGTAGCCTCTGTTCCCCAGGCTTCTAATCGGATGTAATCATACATAATGCCGCCTCTTGTTGCCCCTCCTGTAAGCCGCAGGGTAAAATCAATTTCATTATCTCCTGCATGCAACAATTTGGCTGGAAAAGTGAAACGATAATCACCAAAGGCGCCATGAATTCCTTCACGAACCATAGCATCGGAAGGATTCGGCGGATAAATACCGGTTGGTGGATTGGTGATATTGGTACCATTTACACTCACAATAGAAGCGGCATCTTCTGCAGAGGCATAAGCTACATATATGGCAGCTGTGGTATTTGGAGTAGGATCTTTGGTCAGCGTGAATTTAACTCTCCATACTGGTGCCTGAGACTGCACACTCTTGTCGTATGGTTGCACATAGTTCCAATCAGTATGATAATCACTCTTACCGATCGTATAGGTAATATCATTGGGAAATTCTTCGGGATAATCTAAAAACTTAGCCCAGTTTTTACTCGGGAAAGTATCACTGATCCACCAATCTTTGCCATGACGGAATTCGGTTGCATTTCGATCGGAGATGCCTATCGCCCAAACTGTAGGGGCTGTTCTTTCGGGAACCCATACGACATTTCCAAGATTTGTAGTTTGTCCTGCTGTGACCGTTACAAAATTTGTTTTTCTCATTTCTCCGGCTGCGCCAGGTCCAAAAGCGTAGATGTTATAGGTTCCTGGTAACACATGAGGAATAATAAAGTTTCCATTCGAATCTGTTTTTACCCAGAACTGATAATTTTTTGACCAGAGTTGAAAATCTTGTATTCCCGCAGTAGATTGTGGAGGTATGGCCACTCCCACCCACATATTGGCAGCTGATGCAGCCGTATCTGTAGAATCCTGAATCACCAGTTTACCTACAATAGTACCTCTTCCGCTATCGGGCACATAATCGGGATTGATAAACCAGCTGTAAGGCCATTGATTTTGTTCTTTTTTGGCCTGGGCAATAGCATCAGCCCATAGCGTGTTTGGAATATCAGCTGTTCCAGATGGAACGCTGTTGAAGTAAATTAAGAAAGGCCCGTATACTTTTTTCCAGTTTTCCCCGGCGGCGATATCTCCATCATTTCCCATTCCGTAATGTTGTCCGTTCAACATATTCAACAACGTGGGACCCATATGTGCTGTCAGTTCCCTTTTCATGGGACCACCATTATAATATTCACCACTGGGTTTGGTGATCCAGATACCCACCCCCTGAGAGGTGCTTACCCAACCCCATGCATTCAGATCACCAAGATCTGCGCTATATTTATATTTATCTTCATAATGATTGGTGTAAATACCCGTTTTATATAAACTTACTTCTTGTGGAGCTCCCTCAACGGGCACCGTACTATCCGATGGTGATGCCATTTTTAAGTTACGAAGTGAGTCGACTACTAACCAATCGAAAATTGAACCTACATAACTAGCCATGCGCCATTCTCCTCCGGGGTTCTCTGGATAATTTGCCGGGTGAGACAATTCTGCGGCTGCATACACACCATGAGTGTCATTTAACAAAGCATAATAAATATCTACATCCATAGCTGCTGTAGAAGGTGATCCATCCCAGCTCATGTGAAATCTCACTTCAGCAAAATTTCCGCCATTGGTTTGTGGATTCGATACCAGGGTATAGATACAGTTGCTTGGGTTCTGATAGTTTGGCATATTCCAGCTCCAATATATTTTTCCTCCGCTGTATCCTCCGGCAAGCATATTGATCCCATTGTAAGTTAGATTGATTATTGTAGCTGAAGATTTATCTATCGTAAAAGATACCGATGCATTGCTTAAAGTAACTGTAGATCCATTGTCTTTAACCATCACTGCAGTTTTCACAGTTGTCGGGAAATGATAAAATACAACATGTGGAGTTAAAATCCCATTAGCATCTGCTTTGATATACGTAAAATAAATATCCCCGTTATTAGCAATGTCTATTTCAGGATATTGACAGGGCTCGTCGACACCAACACTTCTCGATGAATCTTTTATTTCATTCCATGTAGTGCTTCCTTCAGCCAGTTCCATTACTCTTGCTACGCTTCTACCTGAATTAGCTGAAATTACATCAATAAATGAGGTAAACAAATTACCTGACGTATCATGTGTAATATTAAGATAATTTGCGTCACGACTCGATAGTGTATTACCTGCTTGAAACCAGCTTATATTATTCAAATCTGTTCCAATCACCGTAGCAACATTTCTATTATTAGCATCCATATAGATAACATACAAACTATCATGTACAATGGTTATTGCGGTATGTCTCGCTCCATTTGTTTTACGCCCGTTAGATAGGGTGGGAGGTACATTCAGATTGACCCAGTTATTATTCATGTATCCATACACTGTAATTTGACCGGTACTGCCGGTTCCAGCTGCATAAACAATATATGGTACATGATTACTATCACAAGCTATTCCAACACCAGATGCTTTATCAGTAGATATCGCTCCTGAACCAACCATCTGCCAGTTTCCATTAACAAATTTTTTTACATAGGGATTTCCGCCTGATCCCATTTCCGCGTAAACGACATACGGGACATTGTTACTATCAAATGTCATCCAATGATTATGCGAACTAAGCAACTGAGAAACAGTATTGAGTACTGAGCCAGTTGATACGTAAAGATTATTTGGATCTCCATTTAAGGGTTCCCATTGATCTGAACCTGGATTATATGTTTTTATGGCCAATCGATTACCATTATCACGATCCACGTAGCTAATATAAAGTTGATTGTTATGATCTTTAAAAAGGTGCAAATATGAAACTCTGCTTGATGATACACTTCCTCCAATTAACACCCATTTTTTATTCAGATATGCCTTCACCTTTCCCGTATCGGATTCGGTGAATGCTACATAGGGGATAATTGTATCATTTCTGCTGATCGTTACTACAGATGTGTAACTTGATGGGTTCTGAGCGATTTCATCATCTCCAGATAATGATTGCCAGCTTGATTGGCTGAAAAGAGGGAAACTTGACAGGCAGAACAAAGCAATGAATGAAAGATCCCTAATATGGTGTATAATGCGTAATCGTTTGTTAAACATTCTCATTGCCATTTAAAAGGTAAATACCAATTTTTCGGGTCAGCTAATCTGGCACTTACCATGGCAGCATCAGCAGCATCCCCTGCTGAAGTAAATTTCGCTGCTATATGAGATTGCAGAAAGGCTACACCACTTCCTGCTTGTTCTTTTTCTCTTCTTAAAGCAATGCGAAGCAAATCGGGCCATCTATTCCCTTCGAAGGCCATTTCTAGAGCATCCTCATCGATTAAATCATTTTCGAGTGTTAGCGTCAGTCCTTGCTCATCTATAATTGGCTTGTCAATATCCGGACTGCTCATATCATAATATTTAGTGGAATCGATATAGTCTGGTGGTAGAGAAACACGCCCACGAATGCCAATATTTCGATGCCACGGCCCTCTATAAAATGGATAATTCCCGAAGCGAGCATCGAAATCGTATGGTGGTCCAAAACTTTGCTGAATATTTGTAACATCGCGTGATTGACCCCCTCCAACACCAGTGGTATCATAAACAGGATCGTATTCTGTTCCTATGCCTACATTTAATAACGCATAAGCTAACTTTTGATGATGGTCTCGATTGGCTGCTTCAGCATAACGCAGATGAAGCAGGGCTGCACGATAAAGAATCCATTTTCCGTTTGTTACAAAGGGTTGAAGTGGATCAAAATAGGCAGTAAACTTATTTACAATTGGTGCTCCTGCACTCCATTTCCAGGAGGCATTAACTCCCCTGTAATCACCGGGTGTGTGATCATTTCGTGTCTGATTGTTCCAGTTTTGGATAGCAAGAGTAGATGGTTTCAACAAATAATCGCCTACAGAATTATCAAATAGCTTGATGAATGGATTCGTCGGAAGAAAATTCTGATCAAAGGGTAAATCCCAGATGATTTCGTAATTTGAATATCTTTCACCGTATGGCTGTGAAAAAATATTTACCCAGTTTGCACCATATAGGTTGGCTGTCCAGGCCACCTTATAAGTCTCATACCATTGTTCACTGTTCATATCCGGATACAGTATATCGGCATAATTCATTACTATGTGATAATGCGTAGCAGCCTGAGTATATTCTCCTTTCCATAGATATAGATCACCTAATAAACACCTAATAGGAATAAAAAACTTTGATGTACTGTATCCATTAATAGAAGTCATCAAGGATATATTTGATGGCATTAGATCTTTGTAAGGAAGTGATTCTGTAAATTGAATCAGCGAATCCAGTAGTTGATCAAATGATAGCCTTGGATAGTTGTTTGGATTATTTACTTCATCGATGTTATCCATTGGGCTTGTAACATACGGAATGTTGCCGAACAAAATCCCGAGTTCAAGGTATAGCCATGATCGGATACCCCCCACGGTTGAATATCGAATATCGTAATCTGTTTGATTTATTCTTTTACTGGCCAGCATGATATTTAGGTTATTTAGCACATCATTACAATCTACAATTAACTCATAAAATGGCCTGGGATTGGCATAAGGATTATTAACGCTAACGTTATGCAAGTTAATTTCCTGAAGATAACGATCGGCATTAGGGGTTACATCCATTAAGTCTCCCTGTAACTCATTAAGAATTACAATCCTATCGGCAAGACTCAGTAGTTTACCATAAATTGCAATAACTGCGGCATCAGCATCATATACATTTTGATATACTTGTTGATGATCTAGTTTATCCTCTGGAAGTATATCAAATGTTTTTTTACATGAAACAAACGTCGTAATAATGAGTATTGTTCCCAGGATGATCTGATAACTGTTTCGATAAATTTTTACACAAGTCATTTTTTCAGGATTTTATAGTTTATAATCCTATTCTTACACCTGTTTGTATGGTTTTAAATATAGGTTCCAGTCCCACATCAACTCCTTGCCCGATAGGCCCATTTATGGAACTAAATTCTGGATCATAACCCAGATATTTTGTCCATGTCCAGATATTATTACCAGAAATGTAGATTTTCAGGTATTTAATAGCTCCATTCTTAAAGTCTAAATTATAAGATAGAGAGATAGTTCTAAGCCTGAGGTATGATCCATTTTCTATCCATCTGTCTGAGAAACGTGAGTTACCTGCAGGATCTGCCCATGTAGCTCGTGGTACATTGGTGATCTGGCCGTCTGCTCGCCATCTATTAATTACTTCATTCGTTTGGTTGTTAAAGTTTTGCATGGATTCCAACTCTCGACGGAGAGCATTATATACATCATTTCCAATGGAGTAGGTAAATAGCGCATCCAATTGCCATTTTTTCCAGGTTAGGTTTTCAGTTATGCCGCCGAATAGTTTAGGATTTGGATTTCCTATGATTGTCATGTCAGCATCATTAATAACATGATCCCCGTTTATATCGGCGAATCGTACGTCCCCTCCTTTAGGCATATATGCCTGACCGTTATTATTAACATAAGTTAGGCCTGAATTAGCTGCTTCCTGATCGGAAGTAAATATTCCCTCGGTTTTATAGCCATAAAATAAGTTTGCAGCGTATCCCGCCTTCGTGAGAATTGTAGCGCCAGCATAATTCGTAATCATTTCACCACCTGGTATGCTTAAAACTTTATTTTGGTATTTACTTATGTTTACACTCATATCCCATTTAAATAATGGGCGGTTGAATATACGTCCACTGATGCTAAGCTCCCACCCGGTATTTTTCATGCTTCCTCCATTCACTATCAGTGAATCAAACCCCGATGCCGTAGGCAGTGGTTCGTAGGTAAGCATGTTTTTAGTTTTATTATTAAATATATCCACATTTACATTAATGCGTTCATTCAAGAATGATGCATCTAATCCTACATCAAATTTTTTTACGGTTTCCCATTGCAAGTAAGGATTTGCAACGTTGCCTCTATACAATCCTTCAAGACCGAGCAAATTCTGTGAAATGTATAATTGTCTGTAATTATAGTTCCCTATATCATCATTACCAGAAATACTATAAGTAGCCCTGATTTTCAGTAATTCAATGAAGTTTAGTTTAGACATAAAATTTTCAGATGAGATGACCCAAGCAGCTGATAATGCAGGCATCACTGCAAATGGCACTCCATTAATTTTGAAGCCGTCTTTTGCCTGTTTTCCAAAACGCGATGAGGCATCTATTGCCAGGTCCCCTTTAATGAAATACTTATCGAATAATTGATAAGTTGTATTGATATATCCATTCATCCAGTTCCATTTTCCTAATTCACCAGTTGCAATCCTCAGCGCAGGCTGTCCCATGCCTACACTTACATATTCATCAGTAGGTGTGTTATATGATAATCCATTATGTGCTTCTGCTTGATTGGTTTGATATCGTAATCCCGCATTTATAGATACTTGATGAATATTCCGAATACTATGTTGATAGGATAACCTTGTATCATTATAAATATTGTATAATCGTTCCACATTACTTCCTGTTTGATTATAAGCTATTCCTTTAATTAAGGTGTCTGGTGGCACACCGTAGCTTGGCATAAAATAACTTTCCCTTACTTTGTCGAAGGTTATTCCCAGTAAAGATTGGATGTTCCAGCTTTCGTTCAGCTGATATTTAAAATTTACTGATCCAAAAAATCTGTAGCTTTGATTAATACCTTGCATTCTATTCAGGATAGCTACAGGATTAGCTATTCCAAAGGTATCTGAAGGGCTAAGGTTAGGTGAGGGAATACCCTGGTCATTTAGTATGTGAACGGGAATAAATGGTGCCTTGATTAGGGCGATGTTTAAAGGGCTATAGGGGCTCAAAAGGCTTTCCTCCTGCAGGTTGTGTGAACCAGATATCAATGAAAGATTTAAAGCTGCCTTTAATCTTTTTGAAACATTCAAATCTCCGTTAAATCGCGTGTAATATCTTGTATCATTTGTATTTTTAATTATTCCTTCATTTCGCCGATACCCTAATGAGAGGGCATAAGTTGCAACATTATCTCCACCCGTTACTCTCAAATAATAGTTTTGATTATAACTGTTGCTAAGCACTTCTTTCTGCCAGTTGGTATTGCCGTGGTATGCAAAATATGATGGGTTGCCCGGGTTATCATTCATGTAAGGTAATACTGCTATCTGCTGCTGAGTTAATCCACTCGTACTCAGTAGATCCGTTAGATAGATTCGATAGTCATTAGCATTCATAACTGGAATTAAATTCGGCGTAATGTTGTATCCTCCGGATACGTTAAAGTCTATCCGGGTTGACAATTCCTTTGCTCTCCCCGTAGTGATCAAGATTACCCCGTTACCTCCTTTTGTTCCGTATGTCGTAGATCCGTCTCTTATTACAGTTATGTTATCGATATCCCGGATATCTATATCGCTTAAGGGATTACTAACATAGCCTGTTATGAATGATGTTCCATATTCATGATTATCGTATGGCATTCCGTCAACGACAATGAGAGGTTCATTAGTGGCTAGCAGGGAATTGTAACCACGCAAAAACATATTTGCGCCAATACCCGGGGTACCTGATTTTCTGATGACATCTAAACCTGCCACCATTCCTTGAAGATATGAATCAGGACTTTCAACAGTAGTTCTTGCCCATCTATCTTCCATGAATAAAGAAGAAACGCTATTGCTGGTTTGACTCAATCTTTCTTTTTGATAAGGTAAGTATGCCTGGTCATAGACGCTAAAAAAGGGTTCCTGAAATATCCGTGCTGTGATAATTGAACGCCCCTTAAGTGCTACTTCTTTATCCTGATATCCTTGACCTGAAATTGAGATCGTCACCTGGTAAGATGGAACTTTTAGATCAAATTCTCCTCGATCATTTGTAATTGATGCCGCATAATCTCCGAATGATACATTTATGCCAGAAACAGGTTTTCCGGTAATCCCATCATATATCGTTCCGTGAACGGGCAACGAATCGTTAGATGAATGATCTAGGTACTGGGCGTTACCATGTGATGCATGGAAAGCTATAATGATATTCAGTATCAAAAACATGATGAATGCATGATAGGTTTTGTTCATAATTTCTTTAGTTTAGTTCAGGAATGAGTTTAATGTACGCTAATAAAATAGTATTACTTCCATTAGTAGTAGTATTATTTCCTATCAAGAAGATGTCCAGTAATCCATATGTATTCGAAGAATACTCTCCTAAATACACCTCATTATAATTATTAGGTGTAACAACCGTGTATGGAAACTGGAAATCAAAATTTATTGAGGAAGGAGGTTGTGGGATCGTATCAAGATGTGAGTGAAATCCAAGCATCATTTGAAAGTTCCCTGTTTGCACGTCATTCATAGATACCCAGTATACCTTATACTTAACTGAGTTCAGAACCACCGGATATCTGACCCAATATGATGCAATTCCATAGTTGGCCATGTAAAATTCCCTGAATATGGAGTCGGTTATTGGATTTCTTCTGGTGATAATAGAATATGATTTTGTAGGATCCATACGGTCATAAAAATTCTCACCTTGAATAATGATTGGTTTAATCTTGGTGGATAAATCGTAATTAATATTGTTCATTACATATACTATGCCGTTGCTTGCTCGATAAGTGCTGATGATAGCTGATTTATCAAGATGGTAGATTACGCTGTCATTAGCTGAGTATAAGTTTGCCGGTAAGTTATCGGGATTATATATTCCTCTAATAGCCAGGTCTTTTACAATGTGCCATTGTGTAATACTATCAGTTCTGGCAGTACTTGTATCTGTAAAATAGGTTTTAAGTTTATTCTCTTCTTGTTGGTAAGCCTGATCTGTTAGGATGATATAGGTAAGCAATGAATCCTCATTACTAATGTTTACTTTTTGCAAATATCGATTTCTGTATACGATTCCTGTTCCTGGTTGATAAATGGGTTTACCAGCAAGTGGATCTATACCAATTTGAACAGCACTGTCTGGGTCTTGATAGCTATATAATAGCGATTGTAGATATTTTTGTTGTAAACTACCAGAAAAAGTTGTATTAAGGTATTCCCATATATTCATTTTAGGAATTAGTGGCTGATCGATTACATGTAAAATGCCATTATTTGTATAAATATCTTCTTTTATTAGATTGGCATTTTCTACAGCATTCTTTTTAAATATAATGTTTTTTCCATTTAAAGTTTTTACCCGAATGGAATCTAGTATCATACTGGTTGTGAAAGCAGTAAGAGAAATGTGATTGGCTATTAATTGTTTCAGCTTTGAAGTGTCCTGGATCCAACTTGGATCTATATTCTTCATGGCTTCATTTGTAGGAGCCCAAACAGTATATGTTCTGGAAGAAGCTATAATGCTATCGTATCCTGTTTCATGCAAATACTGGCTGAACATACTAAGATCCGGATCTCGCTGAATAGCCTGTAATAAATTTTCTTTTATTTGAGGATCTAAAATTTTATTGTGGCTATCCCATTTTTCCTTTTCACATGCATTTAATAGCAGAGTAATTACCGGAATCAGAATCATGAATTTAATATAACGGTTCATATGTTAATGAATAATTTAATTATTGATAATGAGGGTTCCCTTGTTGGTCGAATCTCGGATATATTTGATCCATGTCAACTGGGATAAATTCAATCATATCTAACCAGTTTGTGTTTTGTGTTCCCTGTAAGGTTGTGAATCGGATAACATGAATATCTGTTGTTTTTATATCGATTGTTCCCACAAGCTGACTTGCCCAATTTGCACTTGGTGGGTATGTATAGTATTTCCATCCTTGAGCTTCCATTTGAGCATCTGTTCCGGTGGGCATATAAGTTGTGAAGTTCATTGTTCGTTGTAAGGGCACTCCATCGATGGAAATCTGATTTACATTTGTACAGCTACCACATCCCTTAGCGGTTCTATAGCAAATCCATACTTTGTATTTCCCTTTTACAATTAATGGAGTCTTGAATTCTATCCATGGACTTCTACCGGGTCCGCCAAGTGGAATTTCTAAATAGTCTCCGTATACAAAAGTTCCGCCTACCTTATAGTTTACCCCGGTTGGACCGGGATCATTGATGAATGAGGGCATGTTGCTTAATGTGAACGAGTAATTTTGTTTTTGATAATATTGGGGGAGATTCATAATTTCAGGGAAACGGCATACGTCCCAGTATACTGGAAATGGCGCTCTTACTTTTACAGTAAAGTGCCCCATTGCATCTTGAAGTACACCATTTGTTGCTGAAATATCGCCATATTGCCTGTCCAGTTCCACGCCTGGTTCATGAACTCCGTTGAAAACATCATCGTTGATTAATACCTTCTGTCCGATAAGTTTTGAAGTTACTACTTCATCAGGAACCAGTGTATGATGTGATGCGCTAGAAATAATATCTGCTAGGTAAAGTGGCCCGTATAAGATGTGATAGGCTACATAAACATGCAAACTATCATTAGGATCTAATGGGTTAGCAAGGTTATCATATCTCGCTTTTAAATCAGCATAAGTCGCAAATCCAGCGGCTTGTAATACGGAATCAGATTCTGCAATCACTGTGAGCCAGGCCTCTGCTGTATCTGGATTTTCAGTGGGAAGGATATTAAGCGTATCGTAATATCCTGTTTCTTTTAATGCCTGTGTAAACATGCTATATCTTGGGTTGTTTTCTATAAGTTGTGCTAAGGTATATTTGGCGGGTTCAAGAACATGATCAATTACATGGATAATACCATTCCCTACTCGAATATTTGATTGGATAATATATGCTTGACGATTTACCTGGATGCGCGTTAATCCATCTTCATTTACAGCAAGAGTGGTCAGGTATTGTCCATACATGTTTAAAATGGGTAATTTACCATCTGTGAAAGATGTCGTATACAGCGTATCTGCAAGTACATGAAACTTTACAAGAGCCTTTAGGCTATCTACATTAATATCTTTTACAGAGCTCTTCCCTATTTTTTTCAGATATTCATTAATTGCCTGATTAGTTGGCAAAAAGAGCGTATAAGTCCCGTACGCTCCCAAAAATCCTTCATACCCGGTGATACTTAATATTTCCCTAAACTCAGAGAAAGTATCTGGATGTTCATCTAGATATCCCGTGATGTTAACCACATCACTTGTCGTATATACGATGGGAACTTTCTTACATCCTATCCAAAGGATGATCAGCAATAGGCATGTTAGGCAGCAGCAGATAAATATGTTTCTGAAATCTATTCTCGTTTTCATATTTTAAATATTTATTATTGATAATATGGATTCTGTTTTAATTCTGGATCAAGCAATAGTTCATTTTGATTAATGGGTAAATAATGACTTCTTACGTCTTTGTATTTATTCATCACACTTTGTTGTAGGTATCCAGGTACATTTTTAATTACAGCATTTAATAGTATATTAATTAATTCGTAATTATTTCTTTTACAAATTCTCAGTATATCAAACCACCTTTTCCCTTCATAAGCAAATTCTCTTGCTCTTTCATCTAATATGTATGTTGAAATATCTTCTGGCGATCCTGGATCTGGCGATTCTGCTGTGAAATCAAGAGCATGTGCTCTTGTTCGTATCATGTTTATTAGATCTATTGCCTCCTGTCCGCGACCTACCCAGGCTAATGCTTCTGCTTTTAGGAGTAGAATATCTGCATATCGATATACGAACCAGTGCGCAAATGATTGGTCGGATGTCCGCATAATGAGATTAGTTCCACTCGTTGCTCCTGCATATTTCCAGATTGTCCCATCAATTGCATTTAAAGAGCCTCCATCTCCTCGAATATCTTTATGTGTGGGGTCTGTTTGATCGATTCCGAATACTTCGTCCATAACTGTAGGAGCAGCGACGAAGTGCCGGGTAGAAGATATCAGCAAATTGTAGAATGGATTCAGTTTTTGTTGATCAAACTGAAACTCAAAGATGCTTTCTACTGAATTTCCTTTGAAATAGAGGGTATTAAACCATTCAGACTGGTTTGTGCCATCTACTAAACCAAATCGTTGGGAAGTGATGATTGAATCACACATTGCAATGCAACTATCATATTGATCCATCCACAAATATGCATCAGCTTCCATTGCGAATACTGTGTATTTTGTTATTCTACCTTTATCTGTATTGGGATTTCCATATGTATATGGAGCATATAACTGAGCGAAATGTAAATCATTCATGATTTGATTATACACCTCCTGATCGGTGCTTTTGGGTATTCTTTTTATCAGGCTATCGCTCGATGTGGATTTTAATACAAGCGGAACTTCCCCGAATGTACGCAGGAGATAAAAGTACATTAGTGCGCGAATAGCATGAGCCTCTGCCAGATAAGCATTTAATTGATTCTCACTTAAAGTGGGGTCCTTTTTCAGTACAGCAGGTCCAAAGTCGAGTACTGTATTGCAGTAGTTAATGGTTCGGTATAATGGTGACCAATCAGTATAGCTATTTGAGGGTAAGATATTATCATTCATAATATTAACTTCATCAGTAGACGTAAACTGAGTTGATGCAATCATATCACCACGAAGCTCCCCCCACACAAATAAATCCTGAACAAGAGTGTTATCAAGTAAGGATGCATATATCCCAATTACTGCTGCCTGAAGTTGCTCTTTCGTATTCCAGTAATTATTCCGTATAATACCATCCTGCGGCTTTACGTCAAGCCATTTATTACAGGAGTAAATTCCTGTCACACAAGAAACGATGCATATGAATAAGAATAATTTTCTCATAATTAAATATTTTCGTGATTAAAAATTAACGTTTAACCCAAAGACTACATCTATTGGAATAGGTGTTAAAGCATTATCTACCGGATATGCAAATGGATTATTGTTTCCAATAATCGATTGGTCAGGGTTCTGCCCCTTATATTTAGTCCATGTATATAAATTTTGCCCAGTAATGTAAAATGATGCGCCTCTGATTTTTAGTCTATTTAAAAGCTCATTTGAAAAGTTGTAGCGTATGGTAACAGCCTGAATACGTAAGAATGATGCATCTTGAACATATCTGCTTGAGCCCAGCCAATTATATCCGGATCGATAAAGTGCACGAGGAATATCAGTAACATCACCCGGATTTCTCCATCTTTTTAACACAACGGTACTCTGGTTATCAAATCCATACATGTTACTTGTTACCATATCTGCATAATTTACGATTTGATAACCCAGTCGAGATACGAAAAATGTAATTAGCTTCCAGTGTTCTTTGTAGGTTATATTGATGCCAAAACCTCCTGATATTTTAGGCAGGCCATTTCCAAGATAAACGATGTCTTTATCGTCTATAACTCCATCATGGTTTACATCTTCATACATGGCATCTCCGGGTTGAAACACATAATCGATATTAGGATAACCGAATCGCATATAAACAGGATTACCATTCGGATCCGTGATTATTTTTCCGGATGCATCTTTTGCAATAGTTGATTCTTTATCTTTATAAACACCTAAATATTTGAATCCGTAGAATGATCCGAATGGATTGTTAATTTGAAGATAGGTTTTGTATATTCCATTTTGTGTAATAGATGGAGTATTTGTTCTTGGAAAATAAGGCGATATGCTTCTAATAATATTGGCATTTCTTGAAATGTTAAAGTCGAACCCTATTTCCCAGTTTTTTGATCTATATGGTATTGTGTTCAACATAATTTCCCACCCCTGATTATCCATTGTACCTACATTACTGGGAATGGAATTATATCCCGTATAAGCGGGGATTTGAATATTGTCATAAAACATGTCTTTGATTCTGTTTCGATATAATTCCAGATCAAATCGAATTCTGTTATTGAACATCCATATGTTATACCCGAGATTCGATCCAACTAACGTTTGCCATCTAAGATCTGACAGTTCCACATTAGATGGGTAAACTCCAGACATTCCCATGTAACTATAACTGAAAGGTGAATAGATGTTAAAATAATTCCATATCGGCTTATCTGGTGGGGTCGAACCACTATGGCCATAACTTAAACGAAGGCTCATATCATTTATAAACGAATATTTTTTCATAAATGATTCGCCTGATATTCTCCACCTACCCGATATTGATGGGAAGAAGCCATGCCGGTGTGTGGGTCCAAATCTCGAACTTCCATCCATTCGTATTCCTGCGTTTATAATATATCGGTCCATTAAATCATATTGCCCTTGCAATACTATTCCAATACTTCTCGTTTCATTTTTAGATGAACTTAGTGTTTGAGAAGATGTTGTTATGGTTGAGGGAGCTGCGGGGTCTTGCAGTGAAGATGATGCAGTGTTAGACGTAATTTCATTAAATGCAATGGTTTTGTTGTCATCTGTTTGAATCGATAGCAACGCCTGTAACTGATGATTTGCGTCTGGCAAATTGTGATTAAAAATTAGATTTGTTTTGGTATATACATCAAATATATCACCATCACTGAAACCAGCCCGATTTACAACGGCTTCAGTTATCGGACGACCAGTTGCAATTTGTGGAAGGAATGTATTTACCTTAGTATTATTAATGTCAAATTGTACGTCAAATGTTCCGATCAGAAATGATGGAAAGACGTCGTACTGAATGTGGAAGCGAGGGGTTACTCTTTCTCCTACCTGCCTATTAAGTGCTGTTTTTGCTAGTGCAACTGGGTTGTATGTAGTGTAATAGCTTCCTTGAATATTCGATGCGGGTGAGAAATAATTTGGTGTTAGATTACCATAAATATCATATTCGTATATTGACATATTTGGCATTTTACGATAAGCTACACTTCTCACCTGGTAATTTGAGTTAGGTACATAGTTACCATTCGTGATAATATGCGTGTAGCTTACATCAGACCTGAAGTGTATTCTATCAGACACATTATAGTCAAGATTAATTGTTGATGTAATTCGATTCAAATTCGTCCCGATGGTGGTTCCTTGTTGTGTTAGATAGCCAACTGAAGCATAATACCTTGCTTTCTCCCCTCCACCCATCATAGAAATGTCGTGTTCCTGCGAATAACCTGTTTGAGTAATAGCCCCAATCCAATCTGTATTTCTGCTATAATTATAATACCAGTACGGATCAGTAGGATCATAAGCAAATTCCTTATTACTTCTAATATCAAGAGGAGCTCCCCCGGCATTAGCAACTTCTTCCATAATTAGTGTGGTGTACTGGTATCCATTTAATAATGGAATACCACGTGGTTGTTTGGAAAATGATCCTTTCAATGAATAGCTTATGGATGGTCTTCCAACTATACCACGTTTTGTATTAATTACAATTACGCCATTAGCAGCTCTTGAGCCCCAGAGTGCGGTAGAAGCAGCATCTTTCAGAATAGTAATATCTTTGATATCGGAAGGTGCAATATTTAATAATTGTGCATAGCCCTGTTCATCAGCTGTACCGAAATTAAAATCAGAAGGTATATCAATATTGTAAGGCATTCCATCAAGTATAATCAAGGGGTTATCAGATCCATTGATCGTTGTAGTTCCCCTAATACGAATTGACATGCCTGCGCCTGGATCACCTGTTGTAGCGCCTATATCTACGCCTGACACTTTCCCTTCAAGCGCCATATCGATAGATGGAAAAGAAAGATTTTCCAGCTCTTGTGCTTGAATAGTGGCAGTAGCAAATGTGGAATTTCGCTCAGGAATCATCAAGCCAGTTCCATTATCAACAGTTCTTCCTGCACTAATTTGTACTTCAGAAAGTCTTCGGGATGAACTCTCCAGGTGAATATTAATCTCGCGTTGATTATGAATGGGTTGAATAATGGTTTTATATCCTATGTAAGAAATGGATATTCGATTATTTGCTGGGTCGGTTACTCGAAGAGCAAAATTCCCATCAATATCTGTTGTCGTTCCATTTATAATCCGATTATCTCTATCAAGTTCGGCAACTGAAGCGCCAATAACAGGCATATGTGTCGTTGCATCTGTAACCTTCCCTCTGATTATAATTCTTTCCTGAGGCTGTTGGGCATATACACCCTGGTCCAGGATTACACATCCGCAAATTAAAGTTAGAAGGGTAGTGAGTAATTTTTTCATAGCATTACCTGTTGAATTTAATTTATTGGTATTGAAGAACCTTATCAATAGAATGAATTACTGTTCTGTCGGATAGATTATTACTAATGTTAAGATTCACATTTGCCGTATTACCTACCTGATCTATGAGCTGCATGTTATTGAGCTGATTATTAATGGTAATAAATGTTGGATTTCCATCGATTGTTTGATAAAGTGTTTGAAAACTACCTGATTTTTTCCCATCTGGTACAACCGTGTTTTTATTCAGGATATGGTAATAGATAAAGTTGATAACTTTTTGTTGATCGTCGGGATTGGAAGGTCTAAAATTGGGCACACCTGTGCTGGTATTTCCGGGTAGAAGACCTTTCTTTACTGCATTTGAAATTGCTTGATTTGTAGGAATAAACACGGTGTAGAATGTTCCCGGCGTCATTCCAAGGATTGTTTGTGTTGAGGGCTGCCAGATTACGGAATTTGAAAGATATTGATAAAAATATCCGAAGTCATTCGGATCAGTATTAGCTAATTGCTGAATATGATATCCAACAGTATGCTCTGTGAACTTCAGCATACCATCGGTATAATATACTTTTCCATTGTAATACGTTTCTGCACTATCAATATGGATTACTGTTCCATCATCAGCATTTCCACTTGCCCATATCGTATTATTCTTGTAACGAATGTATTCTCCATTCCATGCTTCCACAATACCTTCTCCTGAAAGATCATTTAGTTCACCATTATTTGTTATGAATACAGATGTTTCAAGGATACGAAATACCCTAGATTGGGGGCCTGATCCATATTGAACTGAAGCACCCGGGGCTTGATACGCCCAGGAGCTCATATTTTCATTATAATCATACCCATTATTTCTAAAAGCTTGGTCAGATATCATGAACATAGTATAATGTACGCTTGGATTAATGATGGAGAATTTTATTCCATCCTGGTCAAGTGCACGGGTCATTAAAGAATAAACAGGATTTAGAAATGCTGCTGCATAGATACATCTAAATTCATTTGCATCCTGTACGGTATTTATTCCATAAAAAAATCCATTACTACATACTTTCTTGTCAATTACGTTTGCAAGAGTAAATGTTGGTGGCTCACTTTCGCTATTAACTGTATTTGTAAGTTTACTTGGCCACAAACATTGCTGCCACATGTGAGCATTTAATAGGGTAAGTAAAACTGACGGAGGAGCAGCATCGAATGTTTTGTAATATCTGAGAATTTTTTGTTCATAAGCTTTCAATACATCATTAGTTGGTACTACTAAAGTCCATCCATTTGTCTGAGCATCTGTTCCAGAAAGCATATAATTTTCGTTATTGGGAGAAAATGCCAGACTTGCGTCGTATAGTTTTACGTAGACTGAATCAGATGACCCCGTGAGGGCCTGATAGCGTTGCGTAAGAGACGCATTTGATTGATATCGAACAAGCCTATCGAGCAGGCTTTTAAATTCACTGTATTGTGGATTTGTGCTCAGGTATTGTTCGAGGTTGGGAAGAGGAAGAATGACCTTATTAATGACGTGGATGATTCCATTTTCAGCTGGAATATTCGCCTTGATAACGTTTGCATCTGCCACATTAAATCCCGTAAATGGGGTATTCTGATAAAAGAAATTATAATCAAGTGCGCTTAATCCGTTTGCAGCGAGAAATCCTGTAATAAAATAGGGAATATATTTATAGTTGTTATCATTAGCTGCATAGCTTCCATTCCGATTGGCTGCTACTACTACTTTTCCATTTTCCTTATATACCCAGTCGTAATAAGCCGTCTGTCTTTTGAATGCCATACTGGTATCGGCTCCCCCCGGCTTCTGATAATCTATAAGCTGATCCTCCCTGTAAGCATTGTACACTAAGGCATAACGTACAATCTTGCTTGCCGTAATGGAGTCGAGCTGGTCATCACCTTTGATCCCCATTTGTTGATAAAAGGCCTCGAATGCCGAATCATCGGGTGCAAATAAGGTCCAGTATCCTCCACTACTCAGTGTCGCCTTATAACCAGATTTATCTATTGCTGCAAGTAAATGTTTGAAATTGCCCATGGCTTGCAGCTGTTGATAAATAGGTGGTGCCAGCCAGGATGGGCGACCATAATACGCATCCCATTCTTTTTTCTGGCAAGCAGTGAACAGGCAGATCATGATCAATGAACAGCATGCAAAGGGTAGTAGGTATCTTTTCTGCATGTATAAGGAGTTTTATTTGTGTTTCAATTATTTCTATATTTCCTAACTCGATATCGCCATGCTTTCGGCTTTATTGTTTTAAGGATATGGCCTTTGGTTGCGAAGTAAAATTAGAATAGTTCATCCACCCAACTATCCTGTAGTATCCTGCTCTGTCCTGTGGTGTCCTGTTCAGTTTTGTCTGATTGACGGTTTAAAAATAGAGTGTTTTTTTCTGACAACTATCCTGTGGTGTCCTGCCCGGCAGGATAGTTATAATATTCTGATTATCAATACAAAATGAATTCGTTATTTGCTTTGAATGGCATAAACAGGTATTCCTGGCTGGAAGCTGACCAGGATTTGATCGATGATCACCCCGGGGTCGAGGGGTGCGATTTTTAATTCATGCCATCCGGGTCGGCTGAAAT
>ERZ795042.730-NODE-730-length-24017-cov-321.140806_pt1 | contig 24017 bp, 20 predicted proteins | sample MGYA00375126_ERZ795042 | MGnify/ENA primary metagenome ERZ795042 (study PRJEB30171, sample SAMN05518105) | compost metagenome | isolation source: Feedstock adapted compost from Newby Island compost facility, Milpitas, CA | place: USA:Newby Island compost...
CGCACGCAGACGTCCTGCGCCAGCCCGCCGACGAAGACGCGGCGCACGCCGCGCTCGCGCAACAGCTCGTCCAGCCCGGTCGCGTCGAAGGCGGAGTAGGCTTCCTTGTCCGGCTCGTCGGCCTTGTGGAGGATCGGCGTCCCGGGCGGGAGCTCGAGGTCCGGGTGCAGCTCCGCCCCCCACGTGCCCTGGATGCAGTGGGGAGGCCAGGGCCCGCCTCGGTCGTGGAAGCTGACGTGGTGTTCGGGGTGCCAGTCGCGGGTGGCCACCACCAGCGCGCCGGCGCGTTCGGCCTCCCGAACCCAGCGGTTCAAAATCGGGACCACCCTATCGCCTTCGTTCACCGCCAGCGCTCCGCCCGGGCAGAAGTCGTTCTGGACGTCGACCACGAGAACGGCGTCATCGGGGCCCAAAGGCCGCTTTTCGTCCATGGGTTCCCCCTTCCGCTCCATGTTGGGGATAAGCAGCCTCGGCCCCGGGGACAACCTTACCGGCTCGAAGGCGGGCTCTGGAAAGGTGGGCGGTGATCCGCTATTCTTCCACGTCTCAATAACGATTGGTGTCTCGCGTGATACGCGTGGCGATCCGCGGAGGAGCCATGAAAGCTCGACTTGGTTGGAGTGCCGTCGCAGCCCTGTTGCTCGGAACCGCCTGCGGCGGCGGCGACGACGAATTCGTACCCACGTCGCTGAGGCTGGTCACAAACGGCGAATTCCTTCGGGACCAGACGGTGCAGATCGAGGTGATCGGCATCGACGACAAGGGCAAGGAACAGGTCCTCGACGAGGGTCTCTCCTTCAGCTCCTCCGACGAGCGAGTCGCCACGGTGGACGAGACGGGCCTGGTCACCGTGCACGCGGGCGGTCCGGTGACGATCACCGTGACGGCGAAGCTCGATTCGATGAAAACGCCCCTCACGGCTACCATCGAAACGCGGGCCACCTGCGAGTACCCCGCCTATGACACGGTGCTCGGCCAGGGGAAGGTCTTCCCGCCCCTGGCGTGGCCGGCCTACCTCCCCAACGGCCAGCCGATCTTCTTCAAGCTCGCGGACGTCTTCTGCGATGCGGACTGGGACTGGGTGGACACGATCCACTTCGTCTTCAGCGCCGGCTGGTGCGTCCCCTGCTCCAACTACGCCATGCAGCTGTCCCAGGAGGCGGGCGCCCTCCGCCGCGAAGGCATGATGGTGGTCACGGTCGAGATCGATACGACCTCTCCCGGCGTGCCGGCCGACGCGAACTTCGCCATCGATCACCTGACCGAGCTCGCGCACAAGGCCGGGGTGGATCAGCCCGCGGGCATCGCCGCCGGGGACCTCGACACCCACATCTGGGACGAGGCCACGCAGTCCTACGTCCGCTCCAAGAATTTCCTGCGCCGCAGCAACTTCATCGGCTTCTACCCGACGCGGTCGATCGTCCGGAAGCGCGACATGCGCATGATCGTCGACGGCAGCGCCAACGGCCCCTGGGCGGGCTACGCCTTCCCGCTCCTCGACATCGCACGGGATCCCGAGGCCGACTGGTCGAAGCCGTCCGGCGGGATCGGGGAGGAGCCGGTCGAGCCGCGTCCCGGCGAAGGGGAATGAGGCCGAGCAGCGCCACCCTCGGGCGTTGAGTGCGGGCGGCCCGGCAAGGGCCGCCTTTTCGTATCCGGCGCCCGGTCCCGCTGCGGGCGGTGGCGCCCGGCGCCCCGCCTTCGCGACTTCGTCCGCGATCGCGGGGCGTCCTCTGCTATGTTGAGGACTTCGATGAGACTGCCTCGCACGACGTACTGGGCTTTCGTTCTCGCGCTTTTCTTCGCCTGCTCCGATCCCTCCTCCAGCGGGGGCGCCGGCGGCTCCGGAGGCGCCGGAGGTTCCGGAGGCGCGGGCGGCACCGGGGGCACCGGCGGCTCCGCCGAGACGAGGTGCGAAGGCGGCGCGGGAGGCGAGATCGCCATCCCCACCGACGAGCCCGACACCGGCTGGGAGCCCGAGGTGCCCGCCTCCCTGTATCGGGACGTCACGGCCGATCCCCGCCCCGAGACCTGCTCGTCCGAGTACGGCTACGTGGCCAAGGTCCTCGGCTGGATCGCCGCGCCCGGCGGCAAGCCCCTCCCCGGCGCCTACGCGCAGCTCTGCATCTACGCGGCGAACGGCACCTACGTCTGCCTGCAGCCCGCCGAGGCCGGCGAGGACGGCGTCTACGAGATCGAGGTGCCCGCTCCCTTCCGCTGCGTGGAGTCGGTGGCGATGCGAGCGGCGATGGCGGATTCCCACCGCGCCGTCGTCTACTGCCCCTTCGTTCCGGGGGACGAGCCGGTGACGCGGCTGGAGACGCCCACCGTCCTCCCCTTCCTCCCGCCCGCCGAGGATCTGCCCACGGTGGACGAGGACGAGACGGGGGAGGTGGCGCTCCCCGACGGCCTGCGGCTACAGGTCACGCCCTCGCTTTTGGTCTACGGCTGCGAGGACTACGCCAGGCTCGGCGGCCGCCGCATCCCTGCCGACGCGGTGGGCCTCTGCGGCGAGGCCAGCCAGCTCGACGGCATCTACGCCTTCCGTCCGGAAGGCGCCATCTTCCCGCCCGGCATCCCCTTCACCCTCGAGAATTCCGCCGGCCTGCCGCCGGGCACGCGGGTGGAGCTGCTCGTGCTGGGCGGCCTGGCCACCGTGCTTCACGACGGCAGGCTGGTTCCCGAAGGGGAGTGGGCCGTCTTCGGCGAGGGGCAGGTCTCGGAGGACGGGACGACCATCGTTCCCGACGAGGGAGTCACCCTCCCCTTCCTGACCTGGCTTGGGTATCGACTGAAGGGATGACGAAGATGCGAATGCGCACGAACTGGCTCGTGGCGATCCTCATCGCGCTCGCCGCCTGCGGCGGGGAGAACCCCGGCGTGGGCGGTCCGAGCGACCGCGAGAACTACCCGGCGGGCCCCTACGGTACCACCGACGGCGCCACCATCGCCAACCTGAGCTTCCAGACCCTGGAGGGCGAGCCCTTCGAGCTGGACAAGGACGTCTTCAAGGACCCGCACAACCGCGTGCTGCTCCTCTCCAGCGTCGCGGGCTGGTGCGCTCCCTGCCGCGAGGAGCAGCCGCTGCTCAAGTCCTGGTACGAGAAGTACAAGGACCGGGGCCTGATCATCGTCGAGGCGCTTTTCGAGAACAACGAGCGTCAGCAGGCCACCGCCGCCGACCTGCAGGCATGGCAGAAGCAGTACAAGCTGCCCTTCCCCGTCACGCTCGATCCGGAGTTCAAGCTCGAGCCCTTCTTCGCCAGCGGTTCGCCCACGCCCCCGCTCTCCGTCCTCGTGCGCGTCGACGACATGAAGATCTTGAAGGTGGTCGTCGGCACGGGCAACGAGCAGTTGATCGAGAGCATCATTTTGGCGAACCTACCAAGGTGAGCATGTTTCGGCGCAACCTCGTCTGGCTGTTCGCGATCCTCGCCCTGGCGCTGCCGCTTGCCGGCGGGGCGGAGGAGGCCGGTCCCAAGGCACCCGATTTCTCCCTGCGCGCCCTCGACGGCAAGCGCGTGAAGCTCTCCGACTACGAAGGGAAGGTCGTCCTGCTCAGCTTCTGGGCAACCTGGTGCGCACCCTGCAAGCAGGAGCTGCCCATCCTGCAGCGTCTGCTGGACAAGTACGAGAAGGACGGGCTGGTGGTCCTGGCGGTCAACATCGACGATCCCAAGACCGTGGCCGAGGTCCGCCGCTTCGTCGCCGATCGGAAGCTGCGCATGCCCGTCCTGCTCGACGGCGACAGCAAGGTGCTCGGGCGCTTCAACCCACGGCACTCGCTGCCCTTCCTCCAGGCCATCGACCGCGAAGGCCGGCGAGCCTTCCACCACACCGGCTTCACGAGCGGCACCGAAAAGGAGCTCGAGGAGCAGATCCTCTCCCTTCTCGGCAACGCGAAGAAGACGGAGCAGAGCGAATCCCCATGAGCGCCGGGCGGATCGCGGCCGCCCTCGTCGTTCTGCTCTCCCTGCTGCCCTTCGCCTCCCGCGCCCAGGAGAGCCTCCGGGTCACCAACACGACCCTGTTCGAGTACCGCGGGAACAACGAGAACGGCATCGACACGGACGACGAGTACGGGGTCGGACTGGACAAGCTGTACCTGGACGGCCAGGTGGGCGACACCTCCGCGCACCTGCAGCTCGACGGTGTCTACTTCACCGCTTCGCCCGACCTGCGTGGCGTGCCTTCCGGGCAGCGCTCCGCCTACGTCAGCGAGGTGCGCCTCGAGCGCTTCCGCGTCCAGCACGAGTTTTCCGAGGTGACGCTGCTGGGCGGCGACGCCCACCTGCAGCTCGGGCGCGGCATCGCGCTTTCGCTGCGCAAGGTGGACGAGCTCGGCCTCGACCAGGCCCTCCGCGGCGGCAACGTGGTCTGGAACGGCGACCTCCTCCGCCTCCAGGCCTTCGCCGGCATCACCAACATCGCCAACATGGACGGCGTCACCCAGCGGCACCTGGAGGATCCCAACGACACGCTCGCCGGGGCCAGCGCCACCTGGCACGCCGGCCCGGCGGACGTCTCGGTGCACGGTCTCTTCCTCCAGAACCGCGTCCCGCTCCTGGAGATGTCGGGAGACGACCACACCGTGCTCGGCGGCGCCTATGTCGACCTCCCTCTCTCCTACGGGCTCTCGCTCTACGCCGAGGGCGCCGTGCAGCAATACCGGCTGGTCGGCATCGACCACACCGGCAGCGCCGCCTACGCCTCCGCCGACGTGGACCTCGGCATCGTCTCGCTGCTCGTCGAAGGCCTCTACCTCGACGATTTCCGGGTGGCTGGCAGCATGGACGCCACGCTGCAGCAGCCGAACGTCTACAACCAGCCGCCCACCCTCGAGCGCTTCGACCAGGAGGTCCTCGACAACCAGAACGTGCGTGGCGCCCGGGCCAAGATCTCCCGTCCCCTGCTCGACGGCCGACTCGTCTTCTACGTCAACGGCCTGTTCCGCCGGTTCGGTCCCGACGAGGCGGCCGTGGACGCCCTCCACGGCTACGGCGGCTTCGAGCTGACCTATGGTTCCAGCTCGCGCTGGTTCGCCAGCGCCGGCTACCGCGAGGAGACGCAGGACGGACGCACCATCAAGACCATGATCCACGGCGAGAGCGACTGGGTGCAGGAGCTCGGCAAGGGCTACTCCGTCCACCTCAACGTGAGCCACGAGTCGCGGACCCTCGACGACCGCCCCTACCTCCGCGGCACCACCCTGGTCGGCATGGAGAAGAACCGCCTCGGCGCGCTCATGCTCGAGATCGGCTACGACACCCACGATCCCCAGCAGCGCCAGTTCTTCCTCGCCGGCATCCTCGCCTGGCACACCTACGAGTGGCTGACCGCGCGCGCCGTCGTCGGCTCGCAGCGCGGCGGGCTCAAGTGCATCGGCGGCGTCTGCCGCGACTTCCCCGCCTTCACCGGCGCGCGCCTGGAGGCCGTCCTCCACTACGACCTGCTCTGAGGTCGCTGGGAGCCTTGCTCCGCCACGACCTGGCGCGCGTAGCGCCGCGCGATCCAGGCCGACGCCAGGATCTGCATCTGGTGGTAGAGCATCAGCGGCAAAAGGAAGAGGCCGAGCGACTGGCCCCCGAAGAGGATGTTGGCCATCGGCGCTCCGGCCACCAGGCTCTTCTGCGAGCCGCAGAAGACGATCGCCACCTCGTCCTCCTTCGAGAACCTCCCCAGCCGCGCCGCGCTGCGCGCGAAGAGCTGCCCCAGACCGAAGAGCAGCGCGCAGATCCCCACCACGCCCGCGAGCACGGGAAGCGGCAGTCGTGACCAGAGGCCCTCGAGCACCGAGGCGCTGAAGGCCGTGTAGACCACGAAGAGGATCACGCCCTTGTCCACCAGCCCCGCCAGGTAGGTGCGCTTCCGCACCCAGGGCCCCACCCGATCCTGCAACGCCTGCCCGAGGAGGAAGGGGACGAGGATCTGCGCGACCACCCCCACCACCGCGCCCGGGCCGATGCCATCTCCCGCCTGCGCGCCGAGCAGCGCGCTGGCGACCGCCGGGGTGAGCAGGACCCCGAGGAGATTCGAGGCCGAGGCGGAGCTCAACGCCGCGGCGACGTTGCCCTGCCCCACCGCGGTGAAGGCGATCGAGGACTGCACCGTGGACGGCACGGCGCAGAGAAAGAGCACGCCGCGCACGAGATCCGGCGAAAGCAGCCGCGTTGTCAGGGGCAAAAGCAGCATCCCCAGCAGCGGGTAGACGAAGAAGGTGCAGGTGAGGACGAGGAGATGGAGCCGCCAGTGCGTCAGGCCCGCGAGCGCCGCCTGTCGTGAAAGCCGCGCGCCGTGCAGGAAGAAGAGCAGCGCGATCGCCGCCTGCGCGACGAGATCCAGGACGCGCGCCACCCCGCCGCGCGCGGGAAGGAAGGTCGCCAGCAGCACCGTCAGGGCGAGCGAGAGGGTGAAGCGATCGGGGACGAATCGTCGGAGCCGGGCGATCACGACATCGACCTCAGAGCGCGGCCGCGAGGACATCGGCGAGGCGGTCGATCTGGTCGGGGCGGTGATGGGCGCAGGCGGAGAGGCGGATCCGGCTCGTCCCCTCCGGCACCGTGGGCGGGCGGATGGGGAGCGCGAGGAATCCGGCCTCCTCCAGCGCGGCCGCCACCCGCACGGCGCGCTCGTCGCTGCCGAGGATGGCCGGGACGATCTGCGTGCTCGACCGCCCCACGTCCACGCCGGCCGCGGCCAGCCGCTCGCGCAGCCGCCGCGCGTTCTCGTGCAGCCGCTTCCGCTCCGCGCCGAGCGAGGGGACGAGCTCCCACGCGGCATCGGCCGCCCCGAGGACGGGTGGCGGAAGAGCGGTGGAGTACACGATCCCCGAGCAGCGATTGACGAGGAAGTCGCGCAGCTTGCGCGAGCAGGCCACGTAGGCGCCGAAGGCGCCGAGCGCCTTGCCGAAGGTGCCGACCACCAGGCCCGCCTCGGCGGCCTCGCCCCCGGCGAGTCCGTATCCGTCGGGCCCGAGCACACCGGTGGCGTGCGCGTCGTCCAGGTAGAGGAAGGCGCCGTACCGGTCGGCGAGCTGGATCAGACCCTGAACGTCGGCGACGTCGCCGTCCATGGAGAAGACCGTCTCCGAGAGGACGAAGCGCGGCCCCGCGTGCGCGGCGTGGGCGCGCAGGAGCGACTCGAGGTGGTCGAGGTCGAGGTGGCGGTAGCTCAGCACGCGCGCCCGCGCCGTGCGGCAGCCCTGGCGCATGCTCGCGTGGTTGAGTTCGTCGGCGAAGACGAGCGGCTCGCCGGGGAGCGTGCGCGGGTCGAGGAGCGCCGCCAACACCGAGGCATTGGCCTGCCATCCGGAGGCCAGGACGAGCGCCGCCTCCGCCCCCTTGGCCCTCGCCACCTTGCGCTCAAGCTCCTCCAGCGGCTCGAGATTGCCGGTGACGAGGCGCGATGCTCCCGCTCCCGTCCCCCACCGGCCGGCGAAGAGCGCTGCCCGCTCGGCCAGCGCCGGGTGGCGGCTGAGGCCCAAGTAGTCGTTCGAGGAGAAATCCACCAGGAAGCGGCCGCCGGTGCGGATGCGCCCCTCGGCCGGTCGCTCCACCGCGCGCAGCCGCCGCAGCCGGCCCGCCTCCTCGCGGCGGCGCAGCTCGGCCTCCCAGATCTCGTCGAAGCGAGGCACGCCGCGCTTCTAGCGCCTTTGGGCCTCGTGCGCAAAGGGGCCGGCATGGAAGTGTGCGCGGTAGTTGGCGAAGCGCCGCCGCATCACCGCGATCGCCTCCGGGTTGTGATCCACCAGCACCGCGTGACGGCCGTGCTTCGCCGCAGCCTCGCCGAAGGAGCCGCTCCCCGCGAAGAAGTCGAGGACGCGATCGCCGCGGCGCGAGTGCACCCGCACGATCCGCTCCAGAATCCCCAGCGGCTTCTGCGTGGGGTAGCCCGTCTGCTCCCGGCCGTTGGGGCTGACGATGGTATGCCACCACGTGTCGGTGGGCGTCTTGCCCCGCGCCGCCTTCTCCGGGCCCACCAGCGAGGGGGCCATGTAGGGGATGCGGTCGATCTCGTCGTAGTTGAAGCAGTAGCGGCGGGGGTCCTTGGCGTACCAGAGGATGTTGTCGTGCTTGGGTGACCAGCGCGTCTTGGAGCGCGCGCCGTAGTCGTAGGCCCAGATGATCTCGTTGATGAAAGCGTCGCGCCCGAAGATGCCGTCGAGCGCCACCTTCACGTAGTGCACCTCGCGGTAGTCCAGGTGCAGAAAGAGGCTGCCGTCCGGCGCGAGTAGCCGGTAGGCCTCCTCCAGGCGCGGCACGATGAAGGAGAGGTAGTCGTCGTAGGCGTCCTCGAAAGCGACCGAGCCCAGGACCGTGGTCCGGTAGCGCCGACCTCCGAAGCCGGTGCGGTCTCCCTCCTCGTCCCGCTCCGTGCGCAGGCTCGTCTTGCGCTGGCGCCGGCCCGTGTTGAAGGGCGGGTCGGTGTAGATGAGGGCGAACGATTCGGACTCGAAGGTCCGCAGGACCTCGAGGTTGTCCCCTTCGAAAACCTCGATCGTTCCGGCACCGAGCGGCGCCGGCGGCGGTGGGAAGTCTCGCATAGTCCTGGGATGACGATTCGGGACCCGTCGCCATCATACCAGTCCGGAGCCACCCGCCCCGCCTTGCATCGCACCCCCGTCCACGCTATCCTCCCAGGCTGCCGAGAATGATTCTCATTCTCGGCCTCAATCGAGCGCGGCCCGAAAGCGGAGCACCCCATGCAGGCACAGGCGGATCACCCCAAGACGGAGATCGGAGAGGGACTGAAGGTCGAGAAGATGCCAGGGCACTGGCTCCTCGCCCGGCTCGGAAAACGCGTCCTGCGGCCCGGCGGCCGCGAGGCCACCGCGTGGCTGCTCGCGGAGGCCCGGCCCGGTCCCTCCGACGACGTGGTCGAGTTCGCCCCCGGCCTGGGCGTCACCGCGCGCGAGATCCTCGCCCGCTCGCCGCGCTCCTACACCGGCATCGAGCGCGACGAGGGCGCCGCCGCGGTCGCGGCGCGCACGATCGGCGCCCTGGGCTTCGAGAACGCCCGCATCGTGCAAGGAGACGCGGCACGCGTGCCCCTTCCCGACGGCAGCGCCAGCTTCGTCATCGGCGAGGCGATGCTGAGCATGCAGCCGCCGCAGAAGAAGGAGGCGATCGTACGGGAGGCGGCGCGGCTGCTGCGGCCCGGCGGCCGCTATGCCCTGCACGAGCTGGCGGTGCGGCCGGGGACCTCGGCGGAGGAGAAGGAGGAGGTCCAGCGCGAGCTCTCCTCCTCCATCCACGTGGGCGTGCGCATCGGCACGCCCGAGGAATGGCAGTCGCTGCTCGAGAGCAACGGCTTCCGCGTGCGAGCGCAGACCACGGTGCCGATGCGCCTTCTGGAGTTCGACCGGCTGCTGGACGACGAGGGCCTGCTCGGCGTGGCGCGGATCGCCTTCAACGCGATCCGCACGCCCGGGGCGCTCGCCCGCCTGCGCGAGATGCGCAGCGTCTTCCGCCGCCAGGCCGATCGCCTCTGCGCGATCTGCATCGTCGCCGAGCGCGCGGCCAACGCCTGAGATCGTTCCGAGTCTGAAAAGGCGTTCGCGCCTGCGGCAGCACCGAAAGGCCGCAGGCGCGAACTCGCCAGAACGTCGTCACGAGCGGGTGCGGGCGCCGGAGCGAGTCGCTCGGCATCGCGACGCCCGTCGGCGCCTGGCCCGACTCACCAGTCGAGGACGTAGGCGAAGATGAGCGGCGCCACGATGGTGGCGTCGCTTTCGATGATGAACTTGGGCGTGTCCACGCCGAGCTTGCCCCAGGTGATCTTCTCGTTGGGAACGGCGCCCGAGTACGAGCCGTAGCTCGTGGTCGAGTCGCTGATCTGGCAGAAGTACGCCCAGAGCGGCACGTCCTTGCGCCCGAAGTCCTGCTCGAGCATGGGCACCACGCAGATGGGGAAGTCGCCGGCGATGCCGCCGCCGATCTGGAAGAAGCCCACCGGCGTCTTCGGAGCGGTCTCCAGGTACCACTCCGCCAGGTTCTGCATGTATTCGATCCCCGTGCGCACGGTGTGAACGTTCTTGACGTCGCCCGCCATCACGTGCGCCGCGTACATGTTGCCGAGCGTGGAGTCCTCCCAGCCCGGCACCCAGATCGGGAGGTTTTTCTCGCAGGCGGCGAGGAGCCAGCTGTTCTTCGGATCGATCTGGTAGCTGTCCTTCAGCTTCCCGCTGCGCAGGACCCGGTACATGAACTCGTGCGGGAAGTAGCGCTCGCCCGCACGGTCGGCGGCCACCCACTCCTCGAGGACCGCCGCCTCGATCTTCCGCATCGCCTCCGCCTCCGGGATGCAGGTGTCGGTGACGCGGTTGAGGTGGCGCTGGAGCAGCCCGTACTCGTCCTGCGGCGTCAGATCGCGCCAGTTGGGGATGCGCACGTAGTGGTCGTGCGCCACCAGGTTGAAGATGTCCTCCTCCAGGTTGGCGCCGGTGCAGGTGATCGCGTGTACCTTGTCCTGGCGGATCATCTCGGCGAGGGAGATCCCCAGCTCGGCGGTGCTCATCGCGCCCGCCAGCGTGATCATCATCTTGCCGCCGCTCTCGACGTGCGCGCGATACGCCTCGGCCGCGTCTTTCAGCGCCGCCGCGTTGAAGTGCCGAAAATGCGTCTGGATGAACTCCTTGATCTTCATGGGATGGCTCCCCGGCGATTGGTGTTTCCGTGCGCGCGGCCGTCGCCGAAACGACCCGCGCGGAAGAGCGCCCCACGACCGGGCTCGGCCGGGGAGATACTTGGGTGCGGCGTGTCGCGCAAGGCCATCGGTCGGCCCCGGCTACCCCCTCGCCACGACCTCTGGTAGTGTCCGCCGACCGAAGATGCTCGGACCGGGACAGACCATCCCCGACGTGACCCTGCTGGACGCCGAGGGCCAGCCCGTGCGGCTGCGCGACCTCGTCGCCGAAAAGGTGCTGGTGGTCTACTTCTACCCGAAGGACGACACGCCCGGCTGCACCGCGGAGGCCTGCGGCTTTCGCGACGCCTACCAGGACTTCGTCGACGCCGGGGCGGAGGTGGTGGGGATCAGCCAGGACCTGGGCGACTCTCACCGCGCCTTCGCGCGGAAGCACCGCCTCCCCTTCCGCCTCCTCACCGATCCCCACGGCGCGGCGGCCCGCGCCTTCGGCGTGAAGAAGACGCTGGGCATCCTCCCCGGCCGCGCCACCTTCGTCGTCGACCGGCGGGGGCGGATCGTCGACGCCTTCTCCTCCCAGCTCCGCGTCGGCACGCACGTCGAGCGGGCGCTCCGTCACGTCCGCGAGCTCGGTGCCGGCCAGGACGCACGATGAACGCAGAACCCTCATATTCGCGCGGGTGGATCCCCGCGCTGTCGAAGTTCGTTGGCCGCCCCTCGCGCGCCGCAGCACTGGCGACAGGGGCGGCCCTCCTTTTCGACGTCGTCTCGCCGTACGTCGAGCTGCACGTGTCGACCACCCTCGTCCAGGCCACCGTCGTCGCCTGGATCGTCCGCGATGCGCTCGCCCGGCGGCCCTGGCGGAACGCGCCCGCTCGCACCACATCGGTCGTGCTGGCGACGATCCTCGTCTCCGTCCTCTTCGTGGCGGCGAAGCTGGACGTGCTGCTCGAGCACCTCCTCGGTGACGTCGAGCCGGCGCGCGCGGCCGAGCTCTTGCGCACCTACGGCGTGGTGGCGTCCATCGCCAGCTTGGCCGCGCTCTACGAGCGCTCGCCGGCGCGCATGGAATTCCTCTCCCGCTTCGCGCTGCGCCCGGTGCAGACCATCGTGGTCTCCTACGCGACCACCATCGTCGTCGGCGCGCTCCTCCTCGCTCTGCCCTTCAGCCTGCGCGAGACGGAGGACGCCTCGCTCTTCGACGCGCTCTTCGTGGCCACGAGCGCGGTCTCCGTGACGGGCCTCTCGGTGGTGGACATCCCCGCCACCTACTCCGGCTTCGGCCTCTTCGTGCTCCTCGTGCTCGTCCAGCTCGGCGGCCTAGGGATCATGTTCCTCTTCGCCGCCTTCGCGGTGCTCTCTGGGCGGAAGCTCTCGGCGCGCAGCGAGCACGACCTCGTCGAGGCGATGGGCGCCGAGGCGTCGACGGGCTTCGGGCGGGCGCTGCGATTCATCGTGCTCGTCACCCTCGGCGTGGAGTTCGTCGGAGCGATTCTCCTTCTGCCGTCCATGGCGGAGCGGGTGGAGATCCCCGCCGCCGCCTTCCACGCGCTCTTCCACTCGGTCTCCGCCTTCTGCAACGCCGGCATCTCCACGCTCCCGGAGGGAATCGGCGGCGTCGGTGCGGAGGGCCTCGTGACGATCGCCACTCTCGCGGTGGTCGGAGGCCTGGGGACGCCGGTCCTCTTTCCGCTGTGGCTGCGGCTGCGGGGCGTGCAGAAACTCCTCGGACTTCACGCGCGCCTCGCCCTCGCCACAACCGCCATCCTCCTCGTCGTCGGCGCGCTCGGCCTCCTCCTCCTGAACGGCATCGAGGGCGATTCCATCCTCGAAAAACTCGGCCACGCCCTCTTTCTCTCGGCCAGCGCCCGGACCTCCGGCTTCCACCTCGCCTCCGTCCGGTCGATGAGCCCCGCCGCACTCGTCTGGCTCATGCTCCTCGAGATCGTCGGCGCGAGCCCCGGCTCGACCGGAGGCGGCCTGAAGACGACCACCTTCGCCGTGCTCGCCCTCTCGGTGGTGGCCGTGCTCCGCCGCCAGAGCGAGGTCGTGGCCTTCGGTCGCGCGGTCCCCAAGGAGGACATCCTGCGCGCCATCGCGCTGCTATTCTGCGGGCTCGTCGTCCTGGCCGTCGGATCGCTCCTCCTCCTGGCGCTCGAACCCGAGCGCCCCCTGGCCGCCGTCTTCGAGGCCGTCAATGCCTTCAGCACCACGGGCATGACGCTTGGGCTCACGCCCGAGCTTTCCCCGGCGTCGCGCCTGGTGGTGATGCTCTTGATGATCGTGGGGCGCCTGGGTCCGCTGACCCTCCTCGCGGCCTTCTTCGATCGCCGCCGGCCGGTGGAGGTGCACTACCCCGCCCAGCACGTGCAGTTCGGATGAGGTAGCCGAGAAATGGAACGAGTCGTCGTCGTGGGGCTCGGCAGGTTCGGCCGCGCCCTGGCGGAAACCCTCGCGGAAAAGGACGCGGACGTCCTGGCCATCGACCGGGACATGGAAGTGGTGCAGGAGACGTCGGAATTCCTCCCCGCCGTGGTCCAGGCGGACGCGACCGATCCGGAGGCGCTGGCCTCCGCGGGCGTGAAGGGTGCGTCCGCCGCGGTCGTGGCCATCGGAGACTTCCAGGCGGCCGTCCTCGCCACCTCGATCCTGCGGGACCTCGGTGTCGAGCGCATCACCGCCCGCGCCAACTCCGAGCGCGAGGCGCGCATCCTCCGCCTCGTCGGAGCCACCGAGGTCGTCTTCATCGAGCAGGAGATGGGTAGGCGGATCGCGCTCTCCCTGCTCGCCCGCTAGATTTCCGACCATGTCGACGCGTCGACCGCACCTGGGCAGCCAGACGCGCGAGAGCCTGCGGCGCTGGGCGCTGTCGCGGGGCGCATCGCCCGCGGCCGCCGCCGCGCTCGCCCACCTCCTCGTCGCGCGCTTCGCCGGCCGCGACGCGGATCTTCCCGTCTCGCGCCGGCTCCTCGACGCCGCGCGCGCGACCTTCGCCGACGACCTCCCCGAGGCCGCGCCCGTCGAGGACCCCGACGGCACCATCCGCTTCGCCGTCCGGTATTCCGACGGCGCGCTGGTCGAGGCCGTGGCCATCCCCCATCCCGGCCGGACCACCGTGTGTCTGTCGAGCCAGGTCGGCTGCGCGCGCGGCTGCGTCTTCTGCGAGACGGGCCGGCTCGGCCTCACCCGCAACCTCGAGGCGCACGAGATCGTCGGCCAGTTCGCGGCGGTGGCGCGCCATCTGCGCTCGATCGGCCGCCCCGCTCCCACCAACGTCGTCTTCATGGGGATGGGCGAGCCGCTCGACAACCTCGACGCCGTGCTGCGCGCCGCCGACGTGCTCAGCGACGACGCGGGCTTTTCCGTGGCGCCGCGCCGCATCACCGTCTCCACCGTGGGCGTCGTTCCGAAGATCCCCGAGTTTCTCGCGCGGGGCCGCTACCGGCTCGCCGTCAGCCTCCACGCCGCCAACGACGAGGATCGGCGCGCGATGATCCCCGCCGCGCGACTCTGGGACCTCGCCTCGCTGCGCGCGGCGATCGCACAGTCGCGCGAGCCCGTCCTGCTGCAGTGGACGATGATCGAGGGCCGCAACGACGGGCCGCGCCACCTGCAGGAGCTGCTCGAGTTCTGCCGCGGCCTCGACGTGCGCGTGAATCTCATCCCCCTCAACCCCGGGCCGGAGGAGGGGCTGCGCGCGCCTTCCATGGAGGCGATCCGCGCCTTCCAGAAAGCGCTACGGGATGCGGGCGTGCGGGCGCTCTTGCGCATGCCGCATGGCCGCGAGGTGGGCGGAGCCTGTGGCCAGCTCGCCGGCGCCCTGCGCGACGCCCCCGACCGCCGCCAGCGCCTCCCCGTACTCGGCCGGGCGCGCGTCTGATCTCGTCATCCGACCCGCGCGCCGACGCGGTTCCCCGGCCGAGACAGACGCTGCACCAGCCGCGCGAGAAAGGCGCGCGCGCCCGCCACGTCGCGGATCCGGAGCGGCGCAGCACTCGGCCGCGGTCCCACGTGGATCGCCAGCCCGTCCGCGGGCAGGGCCGCGAAGAGGTCCTCGTCCGTGCGGTCGTCCCCCATGGCGAGCGCCATGGCCAACGGACCGACGCGCTCCAGAGCTGGCGCCACCACCATGCCTTTGTCCACGCCCCGTGCGCGCACCTCGAGGATCTTGTCGCCCGGCAGGATCTCCACCGGGTCGTGCTCGGCCATGGGCCGAAGAGCCTCGTGCAGGCGCCCGGCCTGCAGCTCGCCGAATTCGAGGTCGGCGAGGCGGTAGTGAAAGCCGAGCGAGGCCGTCTTCTCCTCCACGAAGGCGCCGGGCGTCTCGTCGGCGAAGCGCTCCATGACCGGGCGGAAGGATTCCTTCCACGCCACCGAGACGTCCGCGGCCATCCGCCACGGCCCGCCGGGATCGCGCGTCCACAGCCCGTGCTCGGCGTGCAGTGTGAGGTCCAGATCGGAAAGCCACTCCGCCAAGAACTCGCGCTTGCGCCCCGAGACCACGTGGACCGTCGTCCGCGGCAGTCGCGAGAGGACCCGGAGCAGCTCGAGGAGCTCCTCGTCCGGGCGGGCCAACTCCGGCACCCCCTGGAAACGGATCAGCGTTCCGTCCAGGTCGAGAAAGAGGACGCGGTGCCGCGCCGCCGCAAGCAGGCCGAGGGCGCGCTCCAGATCCTCGTCGGAGGAGTAGGTCGACGCGTTCGCCGTCGTACCGCCCGAGCGGTCGAGGTAGTCGAGAAAGGTGCGGGCCCACCAGTGCACGTCCGCCGCGAAGACCCGGCGCCGCAGCGCCCGCATTCGCACGCGCTGCTCCTCCTCGGACATCTCGATGGCGCGATGGATGGCGCGCTCCATCCCGTCCACGTCGTAAGGGTTGACCAGCAGCGCCTCACCGAGCTCCGCCGCCGCCCCCGCCAGCTCGGAGAGGACGAGGACGCCATCCTCGCCGACTCGGCAGGCGACGTACTCCTTGGCGACCAGGTTCATGCCGTCGCGGACCGGCGTCACGAGCATCACGTCCGCCGCGCGGTAGAAGGCGGCGAGTTCACGCGGCGTGAAGCCACGATGAAAGTAGCGGACCGGCGTCCACCTCTCCGTGCTGAAGGCACCGTTGATCCGCCCCACCAGTTCCGCCACCCGCTGCTCGGATTCGGCGTAGTCCTCGATGCGCGTGCGCGAGGGCACGGCGATCTGGATGAGATGCACCTTCTCTCGCAGCTCCGCATGCCGCTCCAAGAGCCGTTCCAGCGCAGCGAGGCGACGCGTGAGCCCCTTGGTGTAATCCAGCCGATCGATGCCGAGGAGGATGACCTGCCCTGCGTTCTCCTCGCGGATTCGTCTTGCGTGCGCCTCGACTTCCGGATCGGCCGCGTTCGCGGCGAAGCGACGCGCGTCGACGCCCATGGGGACCGTCGCGAAGCGGACCTCGCGGTCCTGGAAGCGAACGCCTTCCAGCGTGGCGGGAAGACCGAGGAGCGACGAGAGCGAACGCGAGAAGTTGCGCTGATAACCCGTGGTGTGAAAGCCGACGAGATCGGCCCCGAGCAGGCCTTCCAGAAGCTCGTTCCGCCAGGGCAGGGCCTGCAGGACCTCCATCGCCGGGAAAGGGATGTGGAGGAAGAAGCCGATCTTCGCCCGAGGGAAGGCCTCTCGCAGGAGTTTCGGAAGAAGACACAAGTGGTAATCGTGGATCCAGATGCGGTCGCCTTCCCGGTAGATGCTCGCCACGAGGTCCGCGAAGCGCTCGTTCACCTTCGCGTAGGTCCTCCACTGGACCGGTTCCTCGGGGATGTGATCCAGAAGGTAGTGGAAGAGAGGCCAAAGGACCCGGTTGGAAAAGCCTTCGTAGTAGCCCTTCACCTCCTCCTCGGAGAGCTCGATCGGAAGGAGACGGAGCTCTTGCAGCTTCCCCAAGACCTGCCCGCGTTCCTCGGGGCCGAGATCGTCGAGCGCACCAGGCCAGCCGATCCACCAGCCGTCCGAATCGCGATGCGGGCCCGAAAGCCCGGTGGCCAGCCCGCCCATGCTCGGCTCGACCGTCACTACCCCGTCCATCCGCGAAACGGTCACGGGAAGCCGGTTCGATACGAGTAGCAGCCGGCTCATGGGCTTCCGATCTAGTGCTCGCCCCCTCCGGGGTCAACGACGAATCTTGCCGAATTTTCTACGAGTGAATACGTCTATTACTTGACTGCCCGCATCGTGAAATTCGAGACAGGAGCGAAACGATGATCCGTTCGCTTCGTTCGGTAGCTTTCGTTGCCCTCGCGCTGGGCTGCAGCGCTGCCGAGAATCCGCCCCGTCTCCGCGTGAAGGTCGCGGCCGACGCGAGCGAGATTCGAGCCGTGCTTACCGATCTCGGCTACGAGGTGAGACTGACCGAGGCCGCCGCCGTCGTTGCCGACCTGCACTTCCTCGTCTCCGAGACGGCGACCGCGCGCTACCGTCCCGCCGACTGGCTTTTGCCCCGCGCCCACGCCCACCCCGGTCACCATCACGGCGGGGCGATCGCAGGGGAGCTCGCAGGCCGCTTCGTGCTGCGCTGGCTGCCCGAAGCCAGTCGGCTGGGAGAGGCCACGCTTCTTTCCGGGCGCTACGTGGGCGCCTCCTACGCTTTCGTCCCCGCCGAGGAGAACGACGGCGTCGAGCCAGAGGATCCGCTCCACGGAAGGGCCGCCCTGCTCGGGGGGCGCGTTCTTTCCGATGAACGCGAGCTCGTCTTCGTCGTCCTCTTCGATCCGCCCGACCAGCGCATGGACCACGTCCCCTTCGACGCGGTGATCGACGACGATTCGGCCGTGCTCGGCCTGCGACTGAAACTCGAGGCGGACGGAGGGGTCAGCCTCTTCGACGGCATCGACTTTTTCGCCCTCGCGCCCGGCGCGGGTGAGCCCCTGGTGATCGCCTCCGATCATCCCGACCCCGAGGTCAGAGTCGCGCACCAGAGGCTGCGGTCCGCCTTCTTCCACCACCGCTTCCATGAGGTCCGCGCGCTCCGCGGCCGCTAGCGCCGGTAGCGTCCTCGCTGCTCTCGCGCTCGCACCGATCGCCGCGGCGGAAAGCGCTGGCCCTCTGGCTTACGAATCGGAGGTCGTGGGCGAAGCCGCTCCTCGCTCCTCCGCCTCCGCGCGCAACCTCTCGCCCGACGAGCTCGACCTCCTTCCCCGTCGCGACGCGGAGGACCTGCTGCGCGCAGTTCCAGGCCTCGAACTCGTCCAGCACGGCAGCGAGGGCAAGGGGCGCCAGTTCCTCTTGCGCGGATTCGACGCCGGCCACGGCGCCGATTTCGAGGTGACCGTGGACGGCATCCCCATCAACGAATGGTCGAACGTACACGGCCAGGGATACGTCGATCTCAACTTCCTCGTCCCGGAGGCGATCCGCGCCCTCGAGGTGACGAAAGGCCCCTTCGCCCTCGCGCAGGGCCCGTTCGCCGTCGCTGGTTCGGCCGATTTCCGCACGGGCATTCCCGTCGACCGGCAAGGCCTGCGCGTCGACTACACCGCAGGCAGCATGGGACGCCACCGAGGCGCGCTCACCTGGGCCGGGCCCGCGGGGCGCTTTCTGGCCGCGGAAGGCTTGCTCGACGAGGGCTTCGGCGAAAACCGAGACATCCGGCGCGGCGCGATCCTCGGCCGCTGGGAGATCGGCGACGTCTCCGAGGGTGGCGCAGTTCATGCGCTCGCCGCCGCGCACGTCGCACGATTCGGCCTTCCGGGCGCCCTTCGCGACGACGAGGTTCGCGCGGGCAGTCGGGGATTCTACGACGCCGCAGATCCGATCGGTCGCGGTCGCTCCGACCGGCTCCTCGGAGGAGTCGGCTGGACGCGCCGCAGCGCGGCGACCGATACCCGTGCGCTGGTATACGGCGGCCTTCGCTCGCTCGAAGTGAACGAGAACTTCACGTTCTTCTTTCTCGACCCCGTTCGCGGCGACCGGCGCCTCCAGCGCGAACGTTCCGGACAAGCTGGCCTTCGTGCCGCGCACCGCATTCGCCTCGGCGAGAGGATGAGGCTCGAAACCGTTGGCGGCGTACGAGTCGAGCGGCTCTGGCAGGCCGAGCGGAAGGTGAGCGACGAGGGCGTGGAGCTCGAGAGACAGCGGGAGCTTTCGGCCCTGCAGTCGCTCTCGCATCTCGCTGCCGGCATCCGTCTCGAAGCAAACCGCCACCTCGAGCTGCGCGGCGGCGCGCGCCTCGACCTCGCCCTCGTGGACGCCGAGGACCACCTCACCGGAGAGCGGGCGAACGGTCAGGCCGTGGCGCTCTCGCCCCGATTCGGCGCCACCTGGCGACTCGCTCCCGCCTGGAGGCTGCTTGCCGCCTACGGCCGCGGCGTGCGCCCGCCCGAGGCCCGCGCCTTCCTTGCCGATCGCTCGCCGCCCATGGTCCAGGTCGATTCCGCCGAGCTCGGCCTGCGCTTCCGTCCGAGTCGCGCGCTCGCGATCGGCGCATACGTCTTCGGATCGCACGTTCAGCGGGAGGCGATCTACGACCACCTCTCGGGACTCGTCCTGGAGCTGGGCGCGAGCCGGCGTCTCGGCGGGGAGGTGGAGCTGGACCTGCGGCCCATGCCGGGGCTGCGCCTCCTCGCCGACCTCGCCTGGGTCGACGCTCGCTTCGTCGAATCCGGGCGCCCCGTCCCCTACGTTCCTCGGCTCGGCGCTGGCCTGAGCACGTTGGCTCGCGCGCCCTTCGGCACGGAGGCCGGCCTCCGGCTGCACTACCTCGCACCGCGCCCTCTGCCCCACGGCGCGCGGAGCGCCTCCCGACTCGACCTCGACCTCCGCGCGGCGCACGCCGTTGGTATGTTCGAGATCGCACTCGAGGTGGAAAATCTTCTGGGCCTGGACAGGCGAGAGGGCGAGTACGTCTTTTCCAGTCGTCGGGACCCAGGCCAGGCCGATGGCGCCCTGCCCGCCCTGCACTTCAGCCCCGCGCCGCCGCGCCACGCCCGTCTCACGATCTCTGTGAGACTGTGGTGAAGCGCCTCGCGCGAAGCCCCTCGCCGACGGGCCTGCCCCGACCGGGTCAGGCGCTCCGTGCCGGAATTGCGCGAGGGCGGCGCCCGACCCATCTTGGCCCTCCTGCTTCGCAACAGGAGGCCAACGTTGACTCGTCTTCGTTTTCCCCGGTTGCCTCGACACCTGGGCATCATTCCGGACGGCAACCGGCGCTGGGCGGTGGCGAGGGGGCTGCCCAAGGAAGCCGGCTATGCCTTCGGCCTGGATGCTGTGAACTTCCTCGTGAACTACGACTGGGCCTGGGACGTGAGCTGCGCGCTCGAACGCCCGCCGCAAGGGGGAACGCGTCGCGATCTCATGGAGTCGATCGGTTCCGCCGACGTCCCTCGCCTCGACCTCATCGTCCGCTGGGGAGGGCGATGCCGCTTGAGCGGCCTGCTCCCGCTCCAATCGGTCTATGCCGACTTCTTCGTCGTCGACGCGCTTTGGCCGGATTTCGAACCGGAACACCTCTTCCGCGCCCTCGAGTGGTACGGAAAGCAGGACATCACACTCGGCGGGTGAGAGCCCCTCACCGGTCCAGGCCGTAAAACTCCCGCAGCGAGAGGCCGCGGCGACGAACGAGCTTGTGCAGATCGATGGCCACGAGGATGGACGAGGCCACCAGGAGCATCCGCACCCAGGTCTGCCAGTCGTCGATGGGGACGAAGCGCAACACGAACTGGGTGGGCGGAAGATAGGTGGAGATCACGTGGATGCCGAGCGCGGCGATGGTGGAGACGAAGAGGAAGAGGTTCTGGAAGGGGCTCTTGGCGAGCACCGAGAGCCGCTCCGAGCGACAGTTCCCCACGTGATAGGCCTGGTAGATCACCAGCCCCGTCATCGCCACCGTCCTCGCCCGTTCGATGGACGCGCCGCTGGCGAGCTCCCAGTAGAAGAGCAAGAGCGCACCTCCGCCCATCACCAGGCCCGTCACCACGAGCCGTTCCCAGAGGACGGCGGAAAAGATCCCCTCGTCGCGCGGCCTCGGCGGACGGCGCAACACGCCCTTCTCGCCCGGCTCGAAGGCGAGAGCCAGATCCTGCACGCCGTTGGTGACGAGGTTCAGCCAGAGGAGCTGCGCGGGGACGAAGGGGCTCGGCCAGCCCAGGGCGATGGCCACGAGCAGCGTGAAGATCTCCGCGGCGGCGGTGGAGAGCAGGAAGAAGGCCGAGTTGCGCAGGTTCTCGAAGGTGATCCGCCCCTCGGACACCGCGGCGTAGATGCTGACGAAATTGTCGTCCGCCAGCACCATGTCCGAGGCCTCGCGGGCCACGTCGGTTCCGCTTCGTCCCATGGCCACGCCGATATCGGCGCCGCGAAGGGCGGGGGCGTCGTTCACCCCGTCGCCCGTCACCGCCACCACCTCGCCGCTGGCCTTGAGCGCATGGACGATCCGCAGCTTTTGCTCCGGCGCCACCCGGGCGAAGACGGAATGCGTGCGCACCGCCTCGCGCAAAGCCTCGTCGTCCATGGTGGCGAGCTCGCGCCCCGCGATGGCCCGCTCCCCTTCGCCCGAGATGCCGAGCTCGCGGCCGATGGCGAGCGCCGTCTCCGCGTGGTCGCCCGTGACCATCAGCACGCGGATTCCCGCCTCCTGGCAGCCCCGGATCGCCTCCTTCACTCCCTCGCGCGGAGGGTCGACCATGCCGGCCAGCCCCAGGAAGACCAGATCGTCCGGCATTCCCTCGCGTTCGAAATCGCGCCCGTCCGGTAGATGCGCGTGGGCCAGTCCGAGCACGCGCAGGCCGCGCGAGGCCATGCGCGCGCTCGCCTCGCGAACCGCCTCCTCGTCGAGGGGAACCGTTCCGCCCTCGCCCAGCATGGACCGGCACATGGCCATGACGCGCTCCGGCGCGCCCTTGACGAAGAGCATCGGGCCTTCCGGCCCGTGGCGAAGCGAGGCCGAGTACTGGAGGGCCGGCTCGAAGGGGATCTCCTGGATGACCACGTGGTCGCGGCGGAGCCTGTCGTGCTCGAGGCCGATGCGGTCGGCGGCGACGAGGAGGGCCACCTCGGTGGGGTCGCCGCGGCTCTCCATGCGATCCCCCTCCATCCAGTAGTGCGCCTCGTTCGTCAGCGCCCCGGCGCGCAGCGCGGCGCGCACCGCGTCGTCTGCCTCGACGATCCCCTCCCGCGGAACGGGGACGTGCCGGCCGCCCGCCCAGACCTCGGTCACCGTCATCCGGTCCTCGGTGAGCGTGCCCGTCTTGTCCGAGCCGATGACGGTGGTGCTGCCGAGCGTCTCCACCGCGGGGAGGTGGCGGATGATCGCGTTGCGTCGGGCCATGCGGCGGACGCCCACCGCCATGGTGACGGTGAAGATCACGGGCAAGCTCTCCGGGATGGCGCCCACCGCCAGCGCCACCGCCAGCACGAACATCTCGGCCACCGAATGACCGCGGGCGATGCCGATGGCGAAGCTCAACGCGCAGGCGAGCAGGATGCCGATGGCGATGACGCGGGAAAAACGAGACATCCGCTGCTGCAGCGGAGTCTCGGCCTTCTCCTCCTTGCGGATGGTCTCGGCGATGGCCCCCAGCTCGGTGGCTGCGCCCGTCTTCACCACGTAGCCCTGGCCTCGGCCCGAGGTGACGATCGTCCCCGTGTAGGCCATGTTCACGCGGTCGGCGAGGGGAAGGTTCTCCGGCATGCGCCCGGCTCTCTTGTGCACGGGGACGGACTCGCCGGTCAGAAGCGACTCGTCCACCATCAGCGCCTTGGTGGAGTCGAGCCGCAGGTCGGCGGGAACGCGCGCGCCGGATTCGAGCAGGACGCGATCACCGGGGACGAGAAAGCGGCTCTCGATCTCGCGGACGCGACCGTCGCGGACGACGTGCGCCTTCGGCGTGAGCAGGCGCATCAGCGCCCGGACCGATGCCTCCGCCTTCCGCTCCTGGAAAAAACCGATGACGACGTCGAGGAAGATCGCCAGCGCGATCACGCCGGCGTCGACGAACTCGCCGAGCAGGAGCGTGATGCCCAGCGCGACGAGGAGGATGTAGACGAGCGGGCTGGCGAATTGCCGCAAGAAGACGACCCACGCGCTCGTCGGCTTCGCCTGGGGAAGCTCGTTGAGTCCATGGCGCCGGAGTCGCCGCGCCGCCTCCTCCTCGGTCAGCCCCTGGGGTCCCGTGCCGAGGCGTCGCGCCACCTCCTCGGCCTCGAGCGCATGCCACGCGTCGGTCTCCTTCTGCCGCTCCACGTCGCTCCCTCTACCGCGACCCGCGGATCGAATCGTGCCGGGCCGCGGCGTCCATCGCCAGCTTGCCGAGCCCGACGAAAACCCCTCCGGCGGCGAATCCCCCGACCACGTCCAGGGGCCAGTGCACCCCCACGAAGACACGGCTCAGGCCGATCGACAAGCAGAGAATCGGCACGAGAATCGCGAGCGGTCGCGCCCAGCGCGGCTCCGTTCGGACGAGGAGGAAGGCCGCCAGGGCCCAGACGACGGTCCCGACCATGGCGTGACCGCTGGGGAAGGCGTGGGTCAGCGGCAGGTTCTCGGCAAAACCTTGCGGCCGCTCCCGCCCCACCAGCCACTTGAGCAGGACGTTCACCGCCTCGGCCAACAGGGAGCCGCCCCAGAGCACCCAGGTCGCCGCCCGCCAGCCCCGGCGATGCGCCCACATCCCCAGCCCCACCGCCAGGGGTACCAGCACCCAGGCCGAGCCGAGCTCCGTCACCGCGGCAAAGAGCGCCCGGACGGGGCCCTCGCCGGCTCGTTGCGCCCAGCTCAGCACCTCCTGCTCCCAGCCCAAGGTGCGGCCGCTCGTCACCCAGAGCGTCGTCCCGACGAAGAGAGCGAGCGAGAAGGCGACGGCGGAGATCCAAGCCCTCGGTCGTCCATGCGAATTTTCCGAACCCGTCTCCACTCCGTCGTCGCCCTTCTTCCCCTCCCCGACCGGTGGCAGGATCCGCTTTCGCCTACCCGCAGTGCAACCGGACGGGGAGGTCGTCATGAGCCAGATCGTCCTTTACACCAATCCCGTTTCCCGCGGACGGATCGCGTGCTGGGCGCTCGTGGCATGGAGTTCGGGTGGCTCTAAAAGCGCCCGAAGTTTCTCGCCTACGCAAGGAGCGTCATGCCCCGGCCGGCGGCGCGCCGCGCCCAAACGATCGACGACGCGCTGGTGAAGCAGCGAACGGGCTGGCGACGCGCGAGACCGGGAGCCTGTTGCAGTAACCAACCTGCCGCGGCGACGGTCGGTTTCTACGACAGGCTCCTAACCGTCCGCCTCCTCGGCCCGCGCCGTCCTCTGACTCGTCTCCAGCCAGCCGCCGCCCAGCGCCCGGTAGAGATCGGCCACGTTGGCGAGGCGCTCGAGGTGGGCGTCGATGAGCGCCTGCTGCGAGGCGTAGAGGTCGCGCTG
>ERZ795042.731-NODE-731-length-24015-cov-47.344574_pt1 | contig 24015 bp, 22 predicted proteins | sample MGYA00375126_ERZ795042 | MGnify/ENA primary metagenome ERZ795042 (study PRJEB30171, sample SAMN05518105) | compost metagenome | isolation source: Feedstock adapted compost from Newby Island compost facility, Milpitas, CA | place: USA:Newby Island compost facility...
AGTGGGGAATTTTCAACCGGTGATATTGGGGATTTTAACACCGTTTTCTACAATTGACAGAGGTCCAGTTGTCCGCATTCACGTAAATGCGAACAAGCAACGTATTCATCGGATAAAGCCGGATGAACTCCTGGTACGTCATGCCCAGGTCCGTATGCTTCGTGCTGGCGTACGGCCCCATGTCGTTGGCCAGATATACCCTGGCATCCGGCCAGATTTCCTTCGCGACGGCTTCCACTTCCGGGATGCTGTTTCTCGCCACCACCACGGCCAGATAGTTGTCAAACACCTGTTTCAGATCCTTCGTGATCTCCGCCATCACCCGCATCGTCGGGTCCCGTTTCGGGCGCACCACCGCCTTCAACGTATTGTTGTTCATCGTTCCGTACCCGCCGCCGATGCCTTCCAGGATGAACTCCTCACCGTACTTCTCTTCCAAAAACCGCAGCAGCTTCTTCCCCGCCTTCTCGTACGACACGCATCCCGGCAGCCCAAGCAGCAATACCGTCATCATCATGACCGCTATCGCCTTCTTCCCAAGAAAATTCAATGCCGTTCACCCCACCTGTAAGTGGTTTGGATCTCCCCCAACTGAAAAAGGCAGGAAGGCCGCGGCCCATCCTGCCTTTCCCGTTCCTCTCCCGCCGTCGTTCAGCTTCCTGGCAATATCAACCTCTGCTTTGAGCTAAATCTTCACATTCTCCATGGTCTGATGCCCACATTCACTCAATGTCGTCGTACAGCGATCCTTTCACCGTCACTTCGATCCGGTCCAGATCCCGGATGCCTCTCAACACCCCCAACTTCCTGTATTCCGGCCCCATCTTCGACAGATCCACATCTTCCATCCAAGCCCGCACGGTATAAGTGCCGTCAGGCATGTGCGCATGGGTATACACCGGCGCGTTGGCCACGTTAATCTGGATGGTCACGGTCGTCCGTTCCGTAATTCGGTACATGCGTTGTCCGCTCTTCACATATTCCGCATATTTGTAGGCTGTGTAGCTGTTCCGGGTTCCCGATTCCTCGTGCCCTTCCATGATCTGTTTCCAGTACGGGTGGGTGTATCCGCCGGCATCCTGGGCATGCGGCAATTCTTCCACTTGCTTCTCATACCGGCTCTCGCTGGTGCTCCGGTCCAGCACGCGAAGCAGAACCAGATTATCCACCCCCGTCGGATCGTCCGCCGTCAGGCTTGCCGCTTTCCGCCCGTAACTGTTCCCTTCTTTCGGCACCGGCTCGTTCTGCAGATTGACCGCCTCTTTGTGACGATTGATGTAGATCAGATCCGATTCATACCGGAATGCCCGTATGACCGCCTCAACCAGATCTTTATGGTCCTTCGTGTCCGCGTTTGTCGGCTTGTACGTCACCGTTTCGATCGTAAACGTGTATTCCCCGGCCGGGTTGAAGTAATATCCGGACTTGATCGGATAATCCACGTCCCGCACGTCACGATCCGACGAGAAGACGGCGTAGTCATAATCCGTTTTGCCATGCCGGCGCTCCCTTGCCGCCTCCCGGTTCGGACCGTACAGGCTCGCCATGGAAGTCGCGACTTTCCACTCCAACACCCCGCTGTTCTGCTGCACAAACGTCCGTACATACTGCCCGTCCACCGCACGGGGATGGATCGGATTGCCGTCGGCGTCCATGTGGTACATCCAGCGGATCACGCGGATGTCGTACGGTTCACTGGACCACCACAGCTTCTTCTTCAGGTCCGATCGCGTATTGGAGTCAATTCTGTTGGCGAATACCTGCGGCGGAATTTCCGGCATGCCGTTGTAGATCTTTGCCCGGGCGTTCACCGTCTTGACGCCCTGGTTGAAATCGGCCTGTGCCGTGCCGTATCGTTCCTCGTCATGACAAGCGAGCGTCTGATGTTCTTCGCCGGTTTCCGGATCGGTCACCGTCACGAACTCGCACCTTGCCACCGTGTAAACGTAGGGCCGCGTCACGTGCCCTCCGAAAGAAATGCGCCCCGTCCGTTCCGCAGACGGCCCCGGATGATATACCCCCGCGACCGGATCATCACCGAAGTCGACGCGGCGAAGCGTCGCCGTGATCACCGGATCGCGTTGGATCACTTCCTTCTCTTCATGGACCGCCGGATTGTTGTGAACCTGGAAGTTGCGAAGCACCTCCGGCGTCTCGTTCGTGACGTTCAGTTGCCCGGAAGCCGGGCCGTTCCACCGGTTGTTCGACAGTCCGGGCAGGGACAAATGAGCCGTGATCGATGAATTGGCCAGCGAAAATTCCACATCCCGGCTCAAAATGTGGTAATCCAGCTCAAACTCGCTGGTGTCGTCCATAACCGCAGCCGGCTTGATGACGGTTTCCGCACGGTTGTTGTCCAGGTACGCCTCCTCCGGGCTTGTTCCCTCCGGATTCACGTCGAACGCCACCGTCACCGGAGCGTCCGGCATCGTGAAGGAGGCATAATAGTACTGCACTTTCTTCTCCGCGGAAATGGTGGTTTGTCCCTCTTTGGCGTCCGCATACCCGTCATAGATCACCGGTTCAACCGGACGCCCCCGGGAATCGGTGATGGTCCACCGGTACGGTACGGCGGCTAGATCATTGTCGTAGCTGGATGAAACCATGGCTCCCACGGTCACCTGGTTTCCGGCAGCGGCACTGGAAACGTGCGGCGAAAAGCTGACGGACAGATCCTCCGCCAGTTCCGTGTAGAAGGTTAGTTTCAAAGGGTAGACAAACCGGATGCTGACCGCCCCGCCGCCGTCCAGGGTGCCGGACCCGACGGCCGCCTCGCCGGAATTGCGCATGGTGCGGTTGCCTTCACCGTCGACGGTCTCGAACGTGAAGCCGTCCGCCAGGTGACCCTTTTTGTTGATGATTTGGCTTGGGGCGATTTTTTTGGACCCTGCCGGGGCGGGGGCAAACGGGTCATCTTTGTCAAAGTAGGCCGAGGCCGCCCCCCAGCTGACCGGGCTTTCCCTGCTCCAGATGGAATAGCGGTTTTCCCCGTAGTCCGGATCGACGATGGGCAGTTCGACTTGCAGCCTTTCGCCGATGATATCATTGAATTGCACATTTTTGAAAAAGTGAAATTTCGGCTTTCCTTCAAAGATGAGAGTATTCCCTTCGACTTTCACGCTGATGGTATCCGGATCAAACTGCTTGTCCAATGAAACATCCGGTTTTGCCGAAGACACAAACAGTTGCACCTGCTTGCGGGAGGCGAGCAAATCTTTCAGTTCCTGATCCAGGCTGAGCTTGAATTCAAAAGACTCAACCTTATCGGAAAGTGCCTCTTCGTCCAGCAGATTGTTTTTTAGTTCGTGGTCGAAAATTTTTATGTCGTCCCCAATGCTCCAATACCCACCGCTGTGGTGCCACAGTTCGAGGGACGGATTGTAGGTTCGGACCGCCAGCTCATGTCCCCTCGGGGAATTTGGGCCGTCGTCAGTGATCACGTGGATTTCCGGTGAAACGGCAAGTGCCGACGTCATTCCCAGGCCAATGCACATCAGCACCAGAAACACAGCCACTGCCGCCATGAACGATCTCTTCATGCCATCCCCCTCCCTTTTTTCCGGTTCATTCTCCTTTACCGCTTTCTACTCCCACTGGAACATTTCATCAAACGGAAAGTCGGGGTATCTTTCCGAGGGGGTCCATGCCGTTCTGGGAACAAAAACTGCTTTCCGTTCCGTTTCCCCGATCGGGTCCACGATGTTCAAATATCCCAATTCAGGATCTTTGCCGCTCAACTTGCTGCGGTCAATCACGTCAATGGATATGGCAATGTTGATTCCCTCGACTTCGCTTGCTCTGGAAATGGGAACCACCTTCGTGAAACTGCCTTCCTGTGGAATCCGGTTCTCCATGATCCGGGTAAACGGCGTGTACCCCTCCGTGGGCTTGTTCTTTAGATGCACCCTTACTATTAACGTCCACACATACCCCTCCGGAATCTCCGGATAGGTCACGTTGATCACATACTTCCCGTCCTCTTTCACAAACTTCAGGTACTTCGCCATGTTCAGCGTGAACTCTTTCGCCTTCTCCACATTCACCCGTCCGTACTCGTCCGTGTCCGTCACCGGATTGAAGGCGATGCCGTCGTAATACTTCACCGTCCCCCCCGCCGGCTCCGGTTCTGGCTCCGCTTCCGGCGGTTTCCCGTTCGACGTGATGTACACCGTCCGCACCTTCGAATCCCATTCCACCTTCGCCCCCAACGCCTCCGCCACATACCGCGCCGGAACGAAGGTCCGCTCCTCCTGCAAAAGTGCCTTCGTGTCCATCCGGTACACCCTGCCGTTGATTTCGTACTCTGCCTTCCCGATGGTCAGCACCACCCGGGTCGGCGCCTTCTCGAATATCGCCTGACGTTTCTCCCGGTCCCACTTCACCTCCGCACCCAGCGCTTCCCCGATGAACCGCACCGGAATCTGGGTCCGGTTGTTCTCATCCACATACGGCTTGGCGTCCGGAAAATAAAGTTCCTTCCCGTCCACCACCACCCGAAGCGGCATCTCCACCGCCGCCGAAGCCTGATACGGCAGCAGGCTGATCGCCAGCACTGCGGCCAGTAAACCATTCCACTTCTTCTTCATCATTCCTCCACCTTTCGCATCATTTGCTTGTTTTGAAAGATCAAGCGGTTACGCCCATGCCGGACCCGTTCCCGCCACAATCCGATTCTCCGTTTCCCGATATTTCTTCGCCGCATATTTGAGGCCGTCCGCCATTTTGCGGACCCGCTCGCCCAGTTCGCGGTTCTCCCGGCGGATCTTGCGGCAAAGATCTTCCACTTCGCCCACGGCCGACCGAACATGCCACTCGGAATAGCGGCGTTCCACATCTTCCGCCAACCGCATCACATGGTCCAGCAGCCGTTCCACCTCCACGTCATGGCCGTCCTGTTTGCTTCGCAACTTCTGCCAGACCTCGTCCAGACGGTCCAAATTTGCTTTCATACGAGACTTGTACACGGCAAAGATGGCGCCGGCAACAAGCAACAACGCCGTCACAATCAAACCGGCAGGCGTGAACACTCTTGCCACCCGGACCGCCCCAAGCACGATGCGAAGGCCTTTTACGGCGATCTTGACGCCTTCCCTGCGAATCCACTTGATCGCCTTGTTCGCTGCCTTCCGGGCGCTCTGAATCACTCGATCACGAAGTTCCTGCCATCGCCGGATTACGGATTCCCCAAAGTCCCGCATCAAAGACAGCATCCGCTTGCACCAATCAAGAAACTCGGTCGCTGCCCTGATCGCGCGGTCCCTGAACTCCGTCAGTTGATCACGGACCAGCTTTCTGGTATCCACCAACCACTTTGCAAAGTCGTCACCCCATTGCTGCAATAGACGCTGGAATTCCTTGAACGCCAGCTCGATCGTTTTCCAATCTGTCTGGATAAGCGGCAGTATATTTGGAAGAAGATGCCCGATAGCGGTGAAACGAACCAACACATAAGACACCATTACCGGTACCAGTGGGAGACCGATAACCACAGCCGCCAAATCATACAAATCCCATCGTCCGTTCCACACTTTGAATATCATCTGGACCGCGTAGGCTTTCAACGGCTTGGGCAATGATTCGAAATCGGTGGTCACAGTATGGATCATCTGAATGTACGCCGGCCTCGACTGAGAATCCGCCACCACCAGCTCCCCGTTCTCGATCGCATAAGCATCGAGCCCATGGTGGTCGAACGGATTCCCGCCTTCTGCGGCCGTCTCGATGAGAATCCCCTTCGTCGGATTGTACAGCAAGGCCGGCACGAAGTCTTTGATGTTCTGGTACTCCCGGATCTTCCCCGCGCCGTCCAGTTCTCCGATGACCTCCGCATAGTCCCCCAACACTTCCCGGTTGAATCCCGGAGCGTTGAAGGTCGTCACGGACACCAGCTTCCCTCTCAAATCTTCCGGCAGATTGAAGGAAGCAAAAAGCGCCAGGTTGCCGCCGAGAGAGTGACCGGTCAGATACAGCTTGTCCACCTGATCAGCCCTGAGGTATTGCCGGATGTAGGCCATGGCATCCTTTTGCTGGTCGTTGGTCTCGTAAGTGGTGCGGAAGTTGTTGATCCAGTCGTTGTTGTACTCGGGGTTGAATATGTCCTCGCTGCCGCGGAACGCGATAATTTTGGCATCACCGGTGTCGACGGTGAAAGCGACAAACCCGGATTCGTTCCTCAAATTTTTGGATTCGACGTTGGTGATCTTCCATTGCCGGTATTCCGGGTTCCGGTCGATTTTGTCGAGAAACGCCATCCATTGGTTGAATTCTTCCTCCGTGTACTTTTCCCGGAGGTACTCGATGCCTTCCGTGATACCTTCAAACCTGCCCTTTGCCTGGTAATAGTCCGCCACGTCGCCGAGGGTGACGAAGTCTGGGTTTTTAATTTTGTATAATTTGAATAAATGAGTATCTTCTTTTCTTGAATGCTGAATATCCAAATAAACCAATTTGGCAATATCTTTCAATTCGAGATCGCCCAGAGGGGTTGTCACTTCACTCCCCCCTTCTGGCGTGCATATTGTTCCCTTCTCTCTCTCCATATTTCAAATGTCTGATCAATTTCATCCTTTCTCTCGTACATCGTTCCTTTTCCTGTGATTTTGAACCCGTTCCCGGTCACAAGCACGATTTCATTGTTTTTTTCGAAATCATCATAATAAAAAGTGGGACCATATTCAGACTTCATGGCTTCATCGAATTTGGCATAGTAGACTGGATTGGTGTAAATAATACTAACAAAGGCAGAGATATATCCTTTTTCCACCATCCGGTCCATAAATGTTTTGTACTTCTCGTACTCCCCTTCCTCGTCCATCGTGCCGTCCGGATTGATATAGTTGTCTGCATCCACGTAGACGTCAACCAACAGGGTATTCATCGGATAAAGCTGGATGAACTCCTGGTACGTCATGCCCAGGTCCGTATGCTTCGTGCTGGCATACGGCCCCATGTCGTTGGCCAGATGTACCCTCGCATCCGGCCAGATTTCCTTCGCGACGGCTTCCACTTCCGGAATGTTGTTTCTTGCCACCACCACGGCCAGATAGTTGTCAAACACCTGTTTCAGATCCTTCGTGATCTCCGCCATCACCCGCATCGTCGGGTCCCGTTTCGGGCGCACCACCGCCTTCAACGTATTGTTGTTCATCGTTCCGTACCCGCCGCCGATGCCTTCCAGGATGAACTCCTCACCGTACTTCTCTTCCAAAAACCGCAGCAGCTTCTTCCCCGCCTTCTCGTACGACACGCATCCCGGCAGCCCAAGCAGCAATACCGTCATCATCATGACCGCTATCGCCTTCTTCCCAAGAAAATTCAATGCCGTTCACCCCACCTGTAAGTGGTTTGGACCTAAATCACAGCCCCGACCGAAGAAAGGCGAAGAGAGGCAGGAAGGCCGCAGCCCATCCTGCCTTTCCCGTTCCTGTCCTGCCATCAGCCGCGCAGCTTCCTGGCGATCTCGCTTTCCGCTTCAAGCTTGACTCTTGCAATCTCTTTCAGATTGTCGCTGATCGTATTCACGCAACTGATCATCTTGTTGAAGCTCGGCAGCAGGCTTTCAAACTGCTCCACGAACGCCACCTGCGATTCGCCTTGCCACCAGCTGCTGACCGACTTGATTTCCTTGTGCAACTGGTTGACCAGGTCCGTCGCGTTTTGCGCCTTCTTCTTGATGTTGCTCGCCACTGAATTCGCCTGGTCCGGACTGAATGTAAGTTTGCCCGCCATCTCTTCATTTCACCTCCTTTCCAGGACCTTCGGTCCCGTCCCCTGATTCATCCACCCATGGGACATTCATGGTCAGACCGCGGGAGGCCATCAACCGTTTCAACTGGGCTTCCATGGCGCCATCCACCGCCTTGCCAACCCATGTGTCGACTCCCCGCAAGCTGGATTCTGCGGCACCAGCCATGCGCTCCAACGCCCGTTCAAATTCGGCCTCCAGGTTTTTTTCCGGATAGCGGATCACCCATGCGGAAAGCACGAGTTGCACCGCCAGGCAATAAATCTTCGCTGTACGGCCGACTTCGTCCACGGCTTGTTCCGCAAGCTGCCGGAAGCTGTCTTCCAACTGGAACAGCGCTTCCGGTTCGTTGATAAGGCGGGCCTGCACCAGATCATAAAAGGACGTGCCGAGAGCACCCATTTGGGAATCGATGGCCCCGCCCATTCGGCGTTCGAGTTCTTCCAATACTCCGGGAAGATGATGATTTTCCAGGCGCTGCACAACGGCAAGCAAACCGGCCGGATCGTGCAACTGCGGTTTTTCACCGCCGACGGCTTTGGCAAACACCGTAACCACTTCTTCCACAACGGCCGCATCCTGTTCATCCAATTGGTTCAATTGCGAAAACCATTCATGCAGACTGCCTCTCTCGCCTTCCACCACCATTCCCCGGTCATCGAATGCGTATTTGTCTGTCCAGGGATCTGCAAAAACACCCGCTTTCTGCTTCTGATGAAGACGTGCAAACCGCACGGTTTCCGGATGGTCGCCGACAGCAGACAGCAAACTGTCATAAGCAAGATAATTGACAACCGCCGGCAATTCCCTCCGGATAAAACCCGGCAAATGGCCAATTCCGGGAGCATCGAACACCGTGCCTCCACATCCGGCGTGTGATGCCGCATACAAGGCCAAGGCTCCTCCAATGCCGTGGCCCGTCACCATGTGCCGCTCATTGCCGTCATGGGCACGCAGAAAACGGACGGCTTCGGCGTGCATCCGGCCGTGCCCGCCGCAAACGTTCCGGAGTCCTTCCGTCATCGCGTCGCCGACAAAACCGAAAATCGTCAAACGATCGTTTTCCGCTCCGACATTCAAAGTGAAGACCTGAACATCCTCCCATTTCTCTGAAACGACGATCGGCAATTCATGTAGTCGGTCATGTTTCACGGCTTCCGGAATGACTTGATGACCGCTTTCATCCCCGCCGTACGTGTCCAATGCAAGACGGATCCATTCTTTGACGGAGGATGGTCTATTGCGTTCAAGAGGCAAATTCAATTCGGCCAGCAGGCTCAACATGAGCAGATCACGTTCGCAAAGCTCCATCCGTTGTCTCCCCTCAGCGTGACGATAGCCAGAAGTCCCGGATCATCTGCTGTTCGGCGAGCAAACGCTGCCGTTCCCGTTCCGCTTCCGCTTTCTGAACCTCGTCAGCCAGCTTCTTCAGTCTTTTTTCCAGGTTTTCGAGATTTTTTTTCTGGTTCCGCATCATGCCGCTGACCGTTTCCCGTTCGGAGCGAAGAGCGTCCGCCGCCTCACCGGTCCAGTCTTTCAAAACATGATCCAGCTCCTTATTGATGGTTGACGCATGCCGTTCCGTGTCATCCGCCGCATTCCCCGCTTCTCTGGCCGCTTGGCGGATTTCGTATTGCATCGTCTTTCACCGTCCTTTTCACCGCAAATCGGGTCAATCGCGCCAGAAAGCATATCGCATCCGGACATGTTTGTTTTTCGCAATCCAGTAACCGTCTCCGAATTCAAAATGCTTTTCCTGCGTACCGTACGGCAAACTGGTGTCGAACACCCTTTGATCCCGCAGGCTGCCAAGCAAAACGCCGACCTGTTCTTCGCGCAGCAGCTTGCCGAGCGAATCCCAGTTGCCGCCAAGATCGTTCGTCTGATCGGCGGCCAGGACAGCCACTTTCAAATCGCGGTCCTGTTTGATGATCCGTTCCAGCAATTCCTGCAGGGCATACATGTCGCCGCCGGTGAAACCGCTCCAACGGTCAAACACGAACACGATCTGGTTCCAGCGTTCCGCCAACTCGACAGGGCTGCGGCCCGCCGTTTTCCAGTCCATAAGTTCCCTGCGGCGATCGTCCAGCTTCTCCTTCATCGAATCGACCCACTCACGCAAGTCCTCCAGGGCGCCCAGGTCGGTTACATTCGGCATTCCCATCAGCGGATAGAGGCCAAGCGAAGCGGAATCCAACGCATAAACTTCGAGATCCGGCTGCCGTTCGGCCAGCATCTTGATCCAGGAAACAAGCAGAGAACTCTTTCCGGTCTCGGACTCGCCGACGACGGCCACCACCGGATGCTTGGCCAGATCGAGAAAGACGGGCTGCAAATCGTGAACGGCCAGACCGATCGCCAATGGTGCGGTGTCCCGGTTCAACCCGCGAATGTCGATCGAGTGCGGCAAGAGCGGAATCGGGGCCGCACGCCGGACGCCCGCGGCTTGTTGGATGTCCCGCAGCCATTCCTCGTGGGACCGATGTCGAAACGCCGGCAGAGCCGTCTGGAATTCCAGGGGCGGATTTCCGCGGACGAGTCCCCTGCCGGCGGTGTTGCCGGGTTCCAAACCGTGGGTGCGGCCGACAATGGCATCATAATCGGAGCGGTCCGTCAACGAATAGGAAACCGCCATTCTGAAATTGACAGCAAACCTGTAGCGTACCGACGAACCGTTTACCGCCGTCACGATCAGAAAGATGCCGTATTTGACGCCTTCCCGCGCCAGCACCACCATTTTCTCGTCCATTTCGTCATAGGTTTCGGACAGCGCCATATAATGGTCCACGATCACGATAACAGCCGGCATGCTGCCGCCCTGTTCCCGATAGGCGGCAAACCCATCGGCATTTGATGCCTCGAAAACCCCCTTTCGTTCCTCCATCAATCTGGAGAGGTACCTCATGAATTGTTCCAACTCATTCTCCTGTTCCAGCGTCAGGACGCCGCCGACATGCGGCAATTCTTCCAGCCTTCTCAGCCCGCTGCCGCCAAAATCCAACAAATACACATGCACATCGTCCGGCGAATACAGCGTAGCCAAACTCATGCACAGGCTCCGAATCAACGTTGTTTTTCCGGTCCCCGGCGCGCCGTAAACGATCAGGTTGCCTTCCGAAACAAAATCGAAAACAAGCGGTTCCTGCCGTTGTCCCCGGGGATCGTCCAGCAGCCCGACCGGAACGGCAAGCAAAGTTTCCCGCTTCGGCTGGAACATCCGGGCGGGGCCGCCGGCGTCAATCACGTCATCGAGATACAAGGTATCGGGGAGCGGCGGCATCCATGGCCCGTCGAGAGGTTTGATGCCGGCCTGTTCGGCCGTTCTGCGCAAATGTTCGACCATGGCGCTCAACTGGGTCGGCACTTCGCCGCCGGCGATTTTCTCTTCTTCCAGCGGATAAATTTGTTCCGCCAATCCATTCAACGCCAGTCGATAGATTCGTTTCGTCCGTTCTCGCTGTTCCTGCATCCGGCCGTCCGGATCGTATTCCGCGCCGGCGTATGCGGATTGAAACAGTTCAAACAATTCATCGCTGCCGACCTGGATGTAGGCCCGACCGGGCTCCTTGAGCAACGCCGCGTCCGGACGCTTGATAACGTCCTTGCTGTCCGTTTCGTCCTGCACTATGAGACAGATCCGGAACTTGGAGTTGCTCCAGATTTGGTCATCCACGATGCCGGCGGGTTTCTGGGTGGCCAAAATCAGGTGGATGCCGAGGCTTCGTCCGACGCGGGCGGCACTGACCAGTTCTTTCATGAAATCCGGCTGGTCCTGTTTCAGCTCTGCAAATTCGTCGGCAATCATGACCAGATGGGGCACGGCCGGCATGCCCTCCCGGGACTTGCCGTGATAGAGTTTCTGGTAACGGTCGATGTTGTTGACGCCGAATTCGGAAAACAGCTTCTGTCTGCGCAAAAGCTCGCTTTTGATGGACAACAGGGCCCTGGTCGTCTGGTTGCCGCCCAGATTGGTGATGGTGCCGGCCAAATGCGGCAATCCCCTGAAAGCATCAGCCATGCCGCCGCCCTTGTAGTCGATCAGCACAAAGACGACATCATGCGGATGATAATGCATGGCCAGGGAAATGATGATGCTTTGCAGCAGTTCGCTTTTGCCTGATCCCGTCGTGCCGGCGACCAGGCCGTGCGGCCCGTGACCGGTCTCGTGAAGGTCAAGGCAAAACGGCGTTCCGCCCGCCTTCACGCCGATCGGGACGCTCATGCCCGTATACGTTCTGTTGCGCAGCCATTGACCCAGGGCATCGAACTGTTCCGCTCTTTGCACGCCGGCCATCTCGAGCAACGTAAAGGACGTCGGCAGCGAAAACCTGGCGGACGGGCTTTTGATGCGGAGCGGAGTCAGCCTTCTCGCCGCGATGTCCAAATTGCGCAAACCGGCGAGGGAATCCGGCATGAACGACTGCTTCTCGCCGGTTTTGCGGTTTGCCAGTTCGCCGCTTTTGCCGCGCAGGGAAATGACGAGATTGCAGTTCATGGGCAGATAGGCCGCGTTTTCGGCCATGAAAACGGACGAAACCCCCAGCTTTGCCGCGCCTTCATACAGATATTTGGCGATCGGCTCATTTTCCAGCAGGGACGGATCCTCCACGATGAAGACATAGTGGGGAATCGCCAAAATCCTTCCGCTTTCGGCGCGTTTCTCCCTTTCCCGGATCACGTCGTGCAAAGCCGAAAGAACTTGGCGGGCCATGGCCTGTCCGCAGACAAGAAAGCGAAACCGGAAGTCGTCATCCCACAGATGGGGAACAAATCGCAGCCACATCCAATGGTCGAGCCGATCTTCCGATGCCAGGATCACCACTTTGACGTCGTCGTAGCCATGATGCGTAATCAGTTGCAGCAGCAACAATGTGGCGAGTTCCACCGTTTTTTCCGGTTCTCCGGCGATGCCGCACAGTTCCGACTGCACAAGATTGACCGTGATCGGCACGTTGGGGATGTGCCCGAACTCGAGTGCCAGACGATGCGGTTCCATCAACAGCGGATCGGATTCCAGGATGACGGCTTGCTTTTCGTATTTGATGCTTCGTTCCAACGGAGCGCTGCCAACGCCGATCCTGAGCGCGAGAAAATCATCGTAAGCCGGCGTTTTTTCCCACAGTTTTCGGTCAAGACGCTCCATCCGCCTGATGCATTCTTCCGGTCCGGGATGCATCTCCAGCATGGCTTTCGTTTGCTGCTCCCTGGCCACGGCCAGTTCACTGCGGACGTCGGCGATAAACTGCAGATATTTGGTTTCCCGTTCTTTCTTGCGCTTCTTGAATTTGCGGATTTGCGACGCCGCGTTGGTCAGCGAAACGAGCAGCGTCATCACGGTCATGGCGATCGAAAGAAGCAGAAAGAACGAGCGGGTCGTCATGGCGATCAACAGGGTGACCACCAGCATCACACCCGGCGGCGCCAAAATCGAAAACCACGAAATGTCCGGTTTTTCCTGGGCGGCCGGAGGATTCGGAACTTCCACCTCGCCCCGCGGAAATTCCGGCAGAAATCTCGGTTGCCGGCTGAATTCGATCATGTGCTCTCCATCACGCTCCGTGGTTGTCCCCCGGACAGCGGCATGCAGTGCCATTTCCGGTTCGACCAAAACCAGATTTCGTCCGTGATGACATGCAGATAGTCCGCCGTCCATCCGCAAATGCGGATACCGGCGGGGGTTTCGGGGTCAATGCGAAAAATATGGCGGTGGTAGAGACCATTCGTACAGTACAGATAATGCCCGTCCGTATTGAGGCTGATCGGGACAATCTCTTGCAGCATGTCGGTGCGGCCGGAAACCAGATCAACCAGCGTGAGCCTTCCGTGGTTGGCATGATCGGCGAAAACAAGCTTGCCGCTTGTTGTCAGCACCATGCTGAATGCCCTGCCGCCGGTCACCGTATCGCGTTCGGTTCCGTCCAGGCGGCAACGGATGATGCCGCGATTCGTCGCCGCATACAGGAAATCCCCCTCAATGGCGAATCCCGTGACCGGCTCACCGAGCAGGCTGTTCCGGTCTCTGCCCCGCAGATCGCAACGATAAAGGCGGCCGTCTTCTTCATTGAGATAAATCAGCGACCCCTGGTGCAGGACGAGCCCGTAGCCGGGTTGATCGACGAGCACTTCCACCCGTTCGTTTCCCGGATCCAGAAAACAGATTGAATTCCGGCGGCGCTGATCGCTGAAGTATACGCCTCCGTCCGCAACATTCATGAACCAGCCCATCATGTCCAGTTTGGAACGATGGATCGTCCGGCAGGCGGCCGGGTCGCTGATAAGGCGTCCGTTTCCGGTGACGGCGATCAACCCGCCGTTTGCGAGATTGTAATCCATCGGCGAAACCCTCTCTCAAATCAGAGTCAGGATGGACCCGTGCATGACGCCTTCTTCCTGCAACGTTTTCTCGTTGTCCAGGATACAGCCCAGCGGTTCGGCCTGCAGACGGTTGTTCCGGTCCATCGGCATAACCAGCGCTTCTCCCAGCAATGCGATCAGTTCCCCGACCGGTACATCGCCAGGAACGCGCAAATCCACTTGCATGTCCCGGACGTTCAGTGTCACCATCAATCCGTCTTTCATGGACATCCCCCGTCAGTTCACGATTTGCACCAGCAGCAGACGTTCGCTCCGCATCTCGTACTCGATCCCCGTTGCGCTTTCCGTCAGCTGCATCAGTTTCGTTTTGAACTTGTACGGCGTTTGGGCCGTCATGCGCACTACCGTGAAGGCACGCTGATCCGATCCGGTGCCCGCATTGAATGACAGGTTGACGGTGATGTTGTTGAATGCGCCGCTGACGGACGAAAATTCGAGCGTCGTGCCGGAAACGTCAATGGCCGTCAATCCAAGAGCATCTTCGAACGAACGGGCAAAATGCTGCACAAATTCGTCCACATCCAGCACGGCATCGATATTCCGGTGATCCTCGTACTGCAGGCTGAGATCCCGGGCGGCCCGGCAAGCATTGGTCAACGCCGCGCCGATCAGGATTTTCTCGCGCATGACGTTGGCCATTTCAACGATGGGCATGATCAAAATGAGCGACAGGAACGTGATCAGCAATCCCCACGCAACGCTTTTCAAGGCTTTCAGTCCATCTCCAGATCTTTGTAATGCTTGAGACCGATGGTCTTCAAACTGAAGGAAACCGGAAGATCCCGGCTGATTTCTTTGCCCCACAGCGTCACTTTCAGCGGATAAACCGCCTCAATCGTGACGGTGACGGCATCGCCGCGCTGGCGATACGGCTTGTCCGCATCCGGAAGATCGGCATACCACAAAGCGTCATCCAATCCGACGGCGCTTTTCCCGAGCGAATTCAGGACCGTAATTTTCACGCCATCCGATTTTTCCCGGAAGACGGGCCTCTCCCGGATGCGATCCAACGCATCGTAATAATAGGTTTCCTTCACATAATTGTCGTTGGCGGCTGCCTGGGACAGATTGAACGTCTCGACCACCAGCGTCATGTACCAGGGAAAAAAGTAGATGAAATTGACGAAAAGCAAAAATGCGACGGCGGATAAAATCGAAACCAGGATCGCTTTGGCCATGCTTTGCATGACGGCGACATCACCCCTGGATCACGTCATCATGTCCTTTATGGCATCCGTAAACATGGTCCAAATTTCTCTGATCCAGTTTTCCAAAAATTCATTTCGGATCAGCAGGACGATCGCGCCAATGATCACGATGATCGCCACCGTGGCGGCGATCTGTTTGACGCCCAGTTCTCCGCGCTGATCCTTCAGCATCGCTTTGAAACTTGCCTTTTTCGAATGTTTCATGACATTTACCTCCTCGAAGGACATTGGATTGATTTATTTGCAAGAAAGAGAAAACGCATTATTGGAACAAGCGCAGCGAATCCATGATTGTGAACAGGAAATAGAGGGCAATGTAGAAAAACAGGATGACAATCAACAACAACTGAATTCGCGAATTGGTTTTCATGCGCCGCTCCAGTTCGTCTTCCAGAGCCCGCACCCGGAATTCGTCAAGTTCGTTTTTCAGGTAGGACATCTGCGACACGTTGTCATACCCCCTCAGGCGTGTTTCCATGATGTCGCAAAACTTGATCACGTACCGGAGCGGAACCCTCCTTTTCAATTGCTTCAACGCATACGTCTCGCCGAATTCGATGTTGTCCAGCATGACGCCCAATTCTTCGGCCATGTCCGGATTGGCATGCGGTAGGTAGTCCTTGATGACGTCCGCCAGGTAGATATTGACCGATTTGGAATATTGGTAATACACCATGCTGTAAAATGCGGGAAAATCAAGGCCGATGTTCCGGTTTTTTCGCTCGATGTTTTTTTCCAGTTCCGAAACCGGGTAGAGCCATCCAAGCACGATGAAGATCCCGGAGACGGCCCCCAGCAAAGGATTGGCACTGAACATGACAACCGTCACGAGGATGGCACCGCCGGTCCACAAAAATTGATCCAATCGGATGTCTTCCGGTTTCATCGGCAAGTCCAGCCGTTCGATCATTTTGCCGTAGCGGTCACGGGCTTCCGGTCCGACCAGATTTTTGACATATTTGCGGGCGAACGACCGTTTCCAGCCTGTCCACCGTTCCCTGAACGCTTCCGACCGGCGTTCTTTCATGAATCGGCGGGCGCGCTTCTTTTGACGGCCGCTAACCGGCTTGAAGAACGGATACAGCAGAAGCTTGATGATGTACAGAACCGAAATCATCGCTGACAATTTGGCCAGCGTCACCATTTGCCCGTTCCTCCGCTGCCGAAATCACCCTGCAGCGCCTGGCATCGGGCAAAGCTGACGCAGATCACGCTGATCCATACGGTATTGATCAGTTTGCCGATGTCGCTCCCCAACATGAAAGCCCGGAACTCTTCGACCGACAGGGAATAGAGAAAGAACATCGTGATGATCGTCGTCTTGAGCAGAAAATCCCGGTTCATTTTCCGGAAGATGCGTTCCTTGCGGCTGTTGATTTCCCTCAGCACCGCGTTCTCGTCCACGATGTCAAGGAAAATGTCCGCCATGCCCTTGCGCTCGTTGTATTCAAACACGATGGCTTTCCTGGCGAAGTTGTCAAACTTCGGCCCCAATTGCCGATTCAGCAGTTCCATTGCTTGCCGGAAGGAATATCCGTTGTTCTCGCAATTGTCGACGAATTGTTGGAAATACGGGCGAATGTCGGGACTCAGATATTCGTCGTTTTCCAGCACTTTCTTGATGGCCACCAGCACGCCGTCACGGGCCAACGGACAAATGAGGTCTTCGGCGTCCATGATCTGTTCGAGGCGTCTGGCCTTGATCGATTTGGATTGCATGACGAACAGCGTCAAGAGCCCGATGAAAACCGAAATGGTGATGACGACGGAGAGCGAAACGTTTTTCATGTACAGCACCACCAGCATCGCGACGAGCGCGAAACTGATGGCGAGCAATGAGTTGAAACTTTCCAGGGTGAGCGGCATGTTGAAATCGAGAATCAGATTTTCGATCAGGCGATTGTATTTGGCGATGACGGTTTCTTTCCGCCTGGCAATCCGCTCCCGCTTGATGCGTTCCACGTACCGTTTCGTGTTGTATTTGCCCAGATAATCCGCAAACGTTTCCAACAAATTGAGAAAAAAACGGAACGTCCCCTGGAAAAAACGGACTTCGAACACCGCATTGAACAGGGCGAATGCGGCGGCACCGATCATCAAGCTAAGCAGAAGCGTCGCATCCATCTTCGACGTACACCTCGATCTCGCTCTCGTCGGGATCCTTCGTCAAAAAATCGAACCGGTCGCGCCGGATGCCCGATTTGATCATCATCTGCTGGGCGTGTTCGCTCAATTTGCCCACCCGCTTGTGATAACCGATGATTTTCACCGTTCTGCCGCTCTCGTCTTCTTCCACATCCTCGCAAAAATATTTGTAGATTGGATTCATGATGGGTTTCAGCCCTTCCGATCCGAGCACTTCCGATATCGACATCACCCGGCGGATGCCGTCCGCCAATTTTTCGAGGTGAATGACGAATTTGACCGCGCTGCATATGTTGCGAAGCGCCAGTTCCGCCGGCTCGTTGGAGGCCATCAGATACGCCGTCAGGAACCGGTAGATCGCTTCCTCTTCTCCCTCGGCGTGCAGTGTCGTGAAGAAATAGTGGCCGGTTTGCGCAGCCCGCAGCGCGGTGGCGAACTCGCCCGGCGTTCTGAGCTCTCCGGGACCGATCCAGTGCGGGGACTGGCGCATGGCGTTGATCAGCAGGTTTTCCATCGTTGCCGGGCTGGAATCGTCATCATCGGGCACCGATTCGTATTGCAGCACGTCATTGATGACGCGTCCGTGCTCCTGATTGCCTTCCCGTCGCAAAAGCCGCATTTCCGAAGGATTTTCGATCGTAATGATGCGCGACAGCGGCGGAATCTCGCGGACGAGAATCTCGTTGAGCGTGGTTTTGCCGCTGCCGGTTGCCCCCACCGTGATCCAGGACTGATTCGCTTTCGGAATCAATGAAAGCAGGCGGAACATGTTCATCGAGAACGAGCCTTGCCGAATCATGGTCTCGGGCGTGATGGTTTTTTTGTTGAATTTCCTCACGACGAACGCCGGCTGATTGTAGGGGGAGATTTCGGCATGGGTGGCGTTGACGCGATAGCCTTCGATCGTGCGGGCGTTGACCATCGGGATTTTCGGCGTGAGCCTGACCTTGGAAACGCCGATCAGCTTGGAAATGATGCGTTCCATGTGTTCACGGTCGGTAAAATGCTGATCCCAGGGATGCGTTTTCCCTCCGCTCTCCACGAAAATTTGCTGCGGCCCGTTGGCCCGGATCTCGTCGATCCGCGGGTCTTCCATCGCCTTCGTGATCGGACCGTAATGGGTGATTTCATCGATCAATGCCTGCTTCAGTGAACCCAGATCGAACATGTCGTCGCTGTTCGGCCGCAGAACGGTCGGACGCTGGGAGTCGACAAATTCGCTGATGTAGGCTTTTGTCATTTCGCGTTTGCGCCCCGGATCGTTTTCCCGCCGGAATGCATGGGTGGCCGCCTTCGAAATGTACTTTTGGCACAGCTCAACGGCTTCTTCAAAGGTGATCGCCGTATACCGGTTGCGAAGTTCATCCATGCTGTCGCCCGTTGAAGTTTGCAGCGACAGTTTCATCTGCATCTCGCTGACTTTGCTTCGGGTAAGCATCCGATTCGCCCCCTTCCGTCAATTCTCGATGAGCAGTTGAACCAGCCGGTTGATCTCCTTCATGAAGTATTTGTTCACCACCGGATTGTCCTTGACGTAAAGTTTGCCTTCCAGCGCCCGCGCATAGGTCCCTTTGGCAAACGGAAATACGGCGGCGATTTGGAACCCCGATTCCCGGAAAACTTTGAAATCAAAGTTCATCTCGAGGACATTCATCAAAATGACATTGGTAAATTTGGCGGTGCTGATGCCGATCGACCGGACAAATTCAAGAAGTTTCAGCATGTTGCCGACGGCCTCGATCCGCTCCGCCGCCGTGAAGAACCCGGCATGGCACTGCTTCATCGCCCCGACGCAAAATTCCAGCGGCGGATTGTTCGGGATGTCCACGAGCACCAGATCGAACATGTCCTTCAGTTCCCCAAGAACCCGCTCCACTTGTTCAATCTCGAAATCGAAGTACTCCTCCAGCAAATCCTGCGGGCTTGGCGACAGCAGGTACAGCCTGTCATATTTGGTGGCCTGCACCACATCCCGCATGTCGATCTTGTCGCTCTTCAGCGCCCGGATAAGACCGTCGCCCCGCCGGCGCGGTTCCACGTCGAGAAAATGGTACAGATTCGGATAAAAGACTTTCAGGTCGACGACGCATACGTTGAAGCCCCGCTCAGCCAGCAGGCAGGCAATGTTGCTGATCAGCATCGCATTGTCCGCCAGATCGCTGGCCGGTATGAAACCGATGACGCTATAAAGCAGCTTGCTTTCCTGCAGCTCGGCGCCGATCAACCCCTGGGCCGACACCTTGTTCCATATCCGCCTCAGCCTTCGTCCGGAATCCCGATCCATGAGTCGCCCCCGCTTTCCAGCATCGGCAGCCGGTCAAGAAGAACATTGCTGTTCGCCCGGCTGAGAATCGTGATCAGGAACGTTTTGGATTGATAGCCTACAAATTTCGCATACGTGTCCATCTGCTCCCTCGTACCGGCCAGCAACAACGACCTCGGCTGGATGCTTCGCAAAAACTCGTCGCTTTTCATGACCTCTTGGCGCTTGTCTTCATCGAGCCGCATGACTTCCCTGTACACTTCGTAAATCGAATGGCTGTTGGCGTTGAGCAAGTCCTTCACTTCGATCCGGTCAAACAAAATGTCCGTCCGAATCGTTTTGCCGCCCCGCCTGACAACCGCATCATTCGGATTCCATCCGTAATCGGTCATCACCGTATCACCATTTTCCACTTCGTAGGAAACGCGAATTCTGACGAAGTCGCCGGGCAGCAGAACATCGCCGCCCAATTCCAGGTGGTTGTACGGAATGGTCAGCACTTCGTAATTCTCGTCCAGTACATACAGCCATTCGTTTCGGAGCGGTTTTTCATTGGTCAACTGGTCTTCGTACAGAATGCTGTTTTCGCGAATGTAGTATTTGGCCATTTGGCCGACGACCTCGTCCCGATCCTCGGCCAGCATCATGTCTTCCGTGTATTCCCGGATAATGAGCGGATAGGTTTCCAGGTCCTGTTCGGTGATGACGGCATAGGCGGGCAACCCGCCGCTTCTTTTTACCCTCAACACGTCGATGGTATTGGTGGCATCCCTGTTCGCATTTGCAATCAACAGGTATGAGCAGGCGAACACGACAACACTGAACAGCAATGCGGCAATTTTCTTAAACAGATGCCGGTTGGGCGCCACGCTTTTGACCGTTCTCAAATCCATCTTTTATGAAGTTCCCTCCAACAGTCGCAGGAGTATTTGGGCATAGGCGCGGGAATACTCGGGATTCGTCTCCACAATCGGCATGTCGGATTCGATCTGGCCGTCAAATTCCTCGCTGTACGGAATGAATCCGGCGGCCGGCATCTCGCAGGCAAACAAGGGACTCAGGCCGGAGGCCATAAGCTCGCTGACCTTGTCCGGCGTAAAGACATCGTCCTGCAATTTGGAGCGCGGCTGATAACGCGTCAACACAATCCTGGATTTCGTGTTCAAATACGCGGCACGCTCTTTCGACAACGCGGTTTCCGCATTGCGGAGCGTGCTGATCACGGCATGCAGATTGTTTGATACGCAAAGGCCGAATATGTCGACATGGATCATGGTGTCCTGGAATTTCGACAAAACGTCCAGGGGGAAGTCCAGAATCACCAGATTGAATTGGGTGCGCAAAACGGACAACAGGGCAACCAGTTTTTCGCTGGTATAAAACTGTTCAATCAGCTTGCGATCCGCAAACTCGTACCCGAGGCTGGCAAGCCAGAGCCGGTCCTTCACGTGGAAAGCCGTCGTTTTGCAATCATGCGGACGGGCCAGCGATCGAATGAGAGAGGCATTCATTTCGTCGTCCCGTTTCGTCATTTCGTGGAAACTGCTGAAATACATGTTCATGGCGCGATAGTCAATGTCCATGTCGACAAGCATGACACTGAGCCCGCGCTTGTTGGCTTCGCAGGCAATATTGATCGCCGTACTGGTGATCCCCGATCCGCGGTGTCCCGTCACGGCAACCACCCGGCTGATCCCCCGGCTGATGAGTTCAAACCGGCCCGACAACGGATCGGCTGCATGATCCTCCGTTTTGGGTTTCTGTCTGGAACGAAACAGCTCCAGAAATGATTTGCGTTTCGTCTCCTTTTCACCGTCGTGCGGCATGTGCGGTCGCGAATCCAAGCCGGCGGAGGCGGATTTCGTCCCGCTTTTCTCCCACGTCTTCAGCTCGTGCCGCATCAGCGGACCGGACAAGCGCACATATCCCAATGCCCGGATGCGGACATTCCCGCTTCGGTCGGCCAAATCTTGCATGGCCTCTGCCATGGCCGGATCACGGATGAGCAGCATGACGGGAATGCCGGCATTGCCTTGTTTCCCCAACCACCCGAGAAACCGTTCCAAATCGTTCCGATCCTGTTCCGGATTCAGGGTCAAAGCTGCTTCGGTCACAAGAACGGAATCGAATGATGAGTGAAGGGATTCAGCATAATCGCACAGATCGCAAAGGGCAAGCGGTTCAGCATTGACCACCGACATGCCTTTCAAATCTTCTTTCAAAAACTCGCTTGCAAAACCGGATACCAACAGGATCTTCATTACGCCTCACCCGTCCGTCAAAAAACGATTCCTGCGCACGGATTTGCAGATCACAAGAAATTTTCGGGACTGAAGACCGTATTTCTGCCAAATGTCAACATCTCGGCAAACATCTGTATAAATTTGATAGATTCAATAATATCATCTTCATCCATCTCTATCCATATTACTTTTGTACTAGCTTTTTTCTATATTTCAACATTTGGACTACATATTTCTGCTTTTTTGTGGTTTTTTCGACTGACTCGTGCCGCATCCATTTCATCAACCCGTAAACAAGATCCCGAAAATAAAAAAAACGCCCAATCCCATCGGATTGGACGGTTCGATACGCCGTCATTTGGTGTGCGTCGCGTTGAAATGTCAGTCCGCTTCCACCTTGAGGATCAGCTTCTTGCAGGATCCGCTGTCCCTGCCGATGCCTCCCGGCAGATGGAATTCGTGCGGCATGAAAATGACAAACTGGTGCGGTGCCAATTCGATATTGATGCCTTCCAACCCCGTAAATAGGGCGGCATCCTCTTCTTCATTGTAAGCCGAATCTTCGTCCACCATGGCATGCGGACAGTAGCCAAAAACTTCGCGCCCCTCAATCACCAGCTGGATATCGCAATATTTTCGGTGCGCTTCCCATGTCTCCGGAGGTTTGGTGTAAGTCGACTTTTTTACCAGACCGTATACGTGGGTGCCGTCAATTTGGAAAACGTCGTCTGGAGTTGTCAAAAAAAGTGCAGTTAGAAAACACCCTCATGCAGAAGCCCATAGCTATGCTGCTTGAGAAAGCACCTTTTCCCGGTATATTGCTGGGGGCCAGCCCCCCGGATTAGAGGTGTAGATTCTCTGCCGGTTGTAGTAAACCATGATGTATCTGAAGATGACCGTTTTCACATACGCCATGGGATAGCGCTCGGTTTTGATCTTGTACAGCTTCTCCTTCTTCAGCGTGGCGAAAAAGCTTTCCATCCTCGCATTGTCGTAGCAACGCCCGGTGCCGCTCATACTCTGTATGGCGCCACGTCTGGCCAGACATTCCCGGAATGCCTGGCTGGTGTATTGGCTGCCTCGGTCACTGTGAAAGATCATGCCCCGGGCATTTCTGGCTCTGCAGGCATTCTCAAAGGCCTGAATGCACAGTTCCTTGCGCATGTTGTCGTCCATGGCCAAGCCCAAGATTTCGCCGTTGAAACAATCCAGCACCGCAGATACATAGAGCTTGCCGTCTGAACAAGGGATCTCGGTGATATCCGAAAGCCACTTCTGATTCGGTGCTGACGCGATGAAGTCTCCCTGGAGGAGGTTTTCACTCTTTTGTGCCAAGGCGTCCTCGCGTGTAATCCCGTTCGGATGACGTTTGGCTTTTTTCAGCAGTCCATGCTTCTTCATGACGCGATAAACCTTGCTGTAACTGGCCTTGATCCCCTTTTGTTCCAGGGCTAGCAGTACGCGCATAACGCCATAATTTTGATTATCCTCATGCTCATTCAGAACGTCTTGGATGGCGACCAGAAGCGATTGCTGACTCTGCTTTTTCGATGAGGGCTTTAGACTGCGGTAAAAGCCGGATTCACTGACAGCCAGTGCTTTGCACATTTCCTTGACGGTCCAGCGCTTCCGCCGTTGACGGATATAAGCATAAATATGGCGAGTCCTCAACGCTTCCGGTCTTTTGCGAAAAAAGCGAGCGCATCCTTGAGGATTTCATTGGCACGCCGCAGCTCTTGGATTTCTTTTTCCAGTTCGATTTCACGCGGCGTTTTTTCGGTTGAAGCATAGGAGCGGCCGCTGCCGATAAAGGCTTTGTCCCCGTGCTGAGCTTTTTGTTTTCTCCACCCCTGCAGAGTGAAGTAGGGGATGCCTAACTGCTCAGCGGCTTTCTTGGTTCCAATCTCGTCGCTTAATCTGACAGCTTCTTCTTTAAATGCCTTGTCGTATTGTCTCATTGCCTCTCTACCCCTCGTCAGGTTCCATTTTATTTCAGATGAGGGGGTTTTTCGACTGCATTTTTAGCGTAGCACTCCA
>ERZ795042.732-NODE-732-length-24006-cov-3574.614212_pt1 | contig 24006 bp, 23 predicted proteins | sample MGYA00375126_ERZ795042 | MGnify/ENA primary metagenome ERZ795042 (study PRJEB30171, sample SAMN05518105) | compost metagenome | isolation source: Feedstock adapted compost from Newby Island compost facility, Milpitas, CA | place: USA:Newby Island compost...
ATCCGCCCCAACATCCAGCAACTTGTGCCCTACGCTTCAGCACGGGATGAATTTTCCGGCAAGGCACAGGTTTTTCTCGATGCCAATGAAAATGCCTGGGGTTCACCTCTGGAGAAGCCGTATAACCGTTATCCCGATCCGCTGCAACATGAACTGAAAACACGTATTGCAAAGCTGAAAAACATCCCGGAAGAGAATATTTTTCTGGGCAACGGCAGCGATGAATGCATTGACCTTACCCTGCGTGCATTCTGCGAACCCGGGCAGGATGAGGTCATTATCTGTCCGCCCACCTACGGCATGTATGAAGTATGCGCGCAGATCCAGCATGCTATTATCCGGAACGTCCCCTTATTGCCTGATTTCGGATTAGATGTGCAGGGCATCCTGCAAGCCATCCATCCACACACCAAACTCATCATTCTTTGTTCACCCAATAATCCTACAGGCAATTGTTTTTCCAGGGATGCGATTGAAACCCTGCTGCGCGAATTTGATGGCATTGTGGCTATTGACGAAGCTTACATTGACTTTGCCTCCCATCCGGGCTTCCTCAACCGTCTCCATGCCTACCCCAACCTCATCATCTGGCAAACTTTTTCAAAGGCATGGGGGCTCGCCGGACTGCGTGTGGGTATGGCTTTCGCTTCGGCCGACATCATCAGGGTATTCAACAAAATCAAGTACCCTTACAATATCAGCCAGCTCACCCAGGAAACGCTCTTGCATGCGCTGGAACGGGTTGAGGATGTGCAGCACTGGAAACAAATGATTGTTCAACAACGCAATAGCTTAAGCCAGGCACTGCAACAACTGGAAATCGTAGAAAAGGTCTATCCCAGTGAAGCGAATTTCTTGCTCGTCAAAATCAATCAGGCCCGCAAAGTATATGCTTACCTGTTACAGCAGGGAATTGTCGTGCGCGACCGCAGCCGGGTTATGCTTTGCGAAGATTGCCTGCGCATTACGGTGGGCAGGCCTGAGGAAAATGAAATGCTGCTCGCCCATTTACATGCCTATCAAACCCTGCAAACCCGTTCACAACCTTCAGCTCATTAAGCTTTCAAAACTGTAGTGTGTATGCAACCCCGATTGTTGTTTATCGATCGCGATGGCACGTTGATTCAGGAACCGCCCGATCACCAGATCGACGATTTTTCCAAGCTTAGCTTCGTACCCGGTATGCTGCAATACCTGCCACGAATTGCCCGTGAACTGGATTTTCTACTCGTGATGGTAACCAATCAAGATGGACTGGGTACCGAAAGATTTCCGGAAGAACGCTTCTGGCCCATTCAGCATTTTCTGATCCGAACACTGGAAAATGAAGGCGTACATTTCACCGATATCCTGATCGATCGCTCTCTTCCCGAACAAAAATTACCCACCCGCAAACCCGGCACCGGCATGGTGACGAAATACCTGGAATCCGGCAAATATGATCTGAAGCATTCTTTTGTGATCGGCGACCGGATCACCGATGTACAATTTGCACACAATATGGGTTGTCAGGCCATCTGGCTCAATCGTGGAGATGAGTTAGGCGCAGGGGAATTATCATCAGCACAAAGGGAGAAGCTGGCTCAGGGTGTTGCCCTCGAAACCACAAGCTGGAAAAAAATTTATGAATGGCTTAAACTGGGGCAACGAACAGCAGAGCGCCACCGGGTAACAAACGAAACAGATGTGTATGTGCGGTTAAATCTGGACGGCAGTGGTAAAGCCGATATCGCCACCGGACTGGGCTTTTTTGATCATATGTTGCATCAGCTGGCTCGCCACGGTGGTATCGATCTCACCGTGCATGTCCGTGGCGACCTGCACGTGGATGAACATCATACCATTGAAGATACGGCTATTGCACTGGGTGAAGCGATTTATGAAGCGCTGGGCAATAAGCTGGGTATTGAACGATATGGTTTCTGCCTGCCGATGGACGATGCACTGGCACAGGTAGCCGTTGATCTGGGCGGTAGAAGCTGGTTGGTATGGCAGGTTACGTTTCATCGGGAAAAAATCGGCGATGTGCCTACCGAAATGTTTATGCACTTCTTCAAATCCCTTTCTGATGCCGCCAGATGCAATGTGCATATTCAGGCCAGCGGCGAAAATGAACATCATAAAATTGAAGCCATCTTTAAAGCTTTTGCAAAAGCGCTGAAAATGGCCGTCAGACGCGATGCCGATCAACCGCAACTGCCTACTACCAAGGGCATGCTGTAAAAAATTTTTGTATTTTTTGAAATTGTGCTGCATATTTGCAGCATCATGAACTTCAAGTATGTACATATCAGCTGGTGGTGGCACGGCGTTGGCTGCAAAGCGCTGTGATTCAGCACCTGTTGTGTATATGCATGAAGTTACACGAAATGAAGGCTCGCTGGACACAGCGGGCCTTCTTCGTTTCAGGACATGATGAAAATTAAACCACATAAGGATATGAAACCTATTCAGATTCGTACTCGCTCCAAGCGCTTGCTGGCCGATGTTTTTACGCCGGTAGGCATTTACCTGCGCATCCGCGATCGTTATCCGGGCAGCATTTTACTGGAAAGCACGGATTATCATGCAGCCGAAAACAGTTTTTCTTTCATCTGCATGCAGCCCATTGCAGGCATGGAAATGCGATCGTTGCATGAATTTGAGTTTAAATATCCGCTGGAAGCTCCCGAACGTCATAGCGTGAAGGATCCACAGCAGATGATGCAACAATTCCAGGCATTTCTACAACGTTTTCAATTCAGCGGCCAGTCGCCCGTACCGGTTACCGAGGGCATGTTCGGCTATACGGCTTACGACGCCGTACAGTTCTTTGAACATATTCAGCTGCATGCGCCGGCCGATGATTCCATGATTCCCTTCATGCGCTACCGGTTTTACCAGTATGTGATTGCCATTAACCATTTTAAAGATGAGTTATACCTGTGCGAAAATCAAATTGAAGGCCTTCCTTCCGAATTCGAACAAATCGAAACTTTAATCCGCCGAAAAGATGTACCCCTGTATCCCTTTCAGCGAAAAGGAACGGAACAGGCCGATATGCACGATGAAGATTACATGCAGATGGTGGAAAAAGGTATAGCGCATTGTCATCGCGGGGATGTGTTCCAGATCGTGTTATCGCGTAGCTTTTCGCAATCGTTTACCGGCGATGAATTCAATGTATATCGGCATTTGCGTTCCATTAATCCATCGCCCTACCTGTTTTATTTTGATTATGGAAACTACCGACTCATGGGCTCTTCGCCGGAATCCCAGTTAATCATCCGCAACGGTAAAGCCACCATTCATCCCATAGCCGGCACTTTCCGGCGCACCGGCGACGATGAAACCGATGAAATGCTGGCGCGTAAGCTGGAAGCCGACCCCAAAGAAAATGCAGAGCATGTGATGCTGGTTGATCTGGCACGCAATGACCTGAGCCGCTATGCAAAGGATGTGCAGGTAACCTCGTATCGGAAAGTACAATATTACTCGCATGTCATCCATCTGGTAAGCGAAGTAACGGGTCGTATCAACGGCCAAACGAATCCATTTGCCGTACTGGCCGCCACCTTCCCCGCCGGCACCTTATCCGGTGCACCGAAATACCGGGCCATGCAACTCATTGACCAGTATGAACGTTCCGCACGTAGTTATTATGGCGGATGCATTGGCTTTGTGGGCTTTAACGGTGAATTCAACCATGCGATTATGATTCGCACATTGTTGAGCAAGGGTAATACCCTTTATTATCGCGGAGGTGCGGGCATTGTGGCTCAATCAAATCCAGCAGCGGAAGTACAGGAAGTTCATAATAAACTGAATGCATTACGGATGGCTATCGAAATGGCCGAAAATACTTATTGATTCACATTTATTCACACAACGAGTATATGCGTATTCTGGTGTTCGACAATTACGATTCATTTACCTACAACCTGGTGCACATGGTGCGCAAGTTGAGCTCCGCACCGGTGGACGTATTCCGGAATGATGAAATTCCGTTAGAAAAAATCGCTGCCTATGATAAAATCATTTTATCGCCCGGACCGGGCATCCCGGAAGAGGCGGGCTTGCTGCTTCCACTGATTCGTACGTATGCTTCATCTAAATCTATCTTAGGCGTATGCCTGGGACATCAAGCAATTGGAGAAGCTTTTGGTGGAAAACTCATCAACCTCAGTAAAGTTTATCACGGGGTGGCCACACCTATTCATATCCTGAATCATGAGGTTCCCATATTTCGCCAGTTACCCGATATGATTCAGGCCGGTCGTTATCATTCCTGGGTCGTAGACGATGCTATGCTGCCCGATTGCCTCGAAATCATCGCACGCGATGAAGAACAATACATCATGGGATTGCGTCATAAACAATTTGATATAACGGGCGTGCAATTTCATCCGGAAAGTGTGCTTACACCTGAAGGAGAAAAAATGATGCTCAACTGGCTGAATGATTAACGAATATCACCTGATGTTTCTTTAAAAATGTTTTTAAAATGAAACAGATTTTGCAATACTTATTTGACCACAAAACCCTCGATAAAGCCACAGCCAAAGAAATCCTGATGAATATCTCAAAGGGGATATACAACGAAAGCGAATTAGCGGCTTTTATGACCGTATTTTTGATGCGTAGCATCACGGTAGAAGAACTGGCTGGTTTTCGGGAAGCCTTGCTGGAACTGTGTTTGCGGGTTGACCTGGATGGTACACCCGTACTCGATATTGTGGGCACAGGCGGTGATGGTAAAAATACATTTAACATTTCCACACTCTCCTGCTTTCTGGTTGCAGGCGCAGGACAGAAAGTGGCCAAACACGGCAATTATGGTGTATCGTCAATCACGGGTGCCTCCAATGTAATGGAAGCCCTGGGATATAAGCTCAAAAACAATGTGGATGCGCTTAAACGGGAGCTCGATAAAGCCAACATCTGTTTCCTACATGCACCTTTGTTTCATCCTGCTCTGAAAAATGTAGCAAACGTACGGAAACAGCTGGGTGTACGCACGTTTTTCAATTTGCTCGGCCCGTTGGTGAATCCGGCCCTGCCGGCTTATCAATTTATCGGCGTTTACAACCTGGAGCTTGCCCGTACCTATCACTACCTGTATCAGCAAACCGATAAACGTTATGCCATCATCCACAGCCTGGATGGTTATGATGAAATTTCCCTGACGGGCGATACCATGGTCATCACCCGCGATGGTCAACAATTATACACGCCTGAGGCATTAGGGAAACGTGCAGTACATGCCATCGATCTCTACGGTGGCGGATCTGTGGATGAATCCGTGAAAATGTTTGTAAAAATTCTTAAAGGCGAGGGAAGCTGGGCACAACATGCGGTGGTACTGGCCAATGCAGCCATGGGACTATATTGTTGCGGTGCCTATGCAAATTATGAAGATTGTTATCAGGCTGCCGTAGAATCGCTGGAAAGCGGTGCCGGCTATCGCGCCCTCCAGACCTTGCTCGACATGCAAAAAAATTGATTCTGTTTAACTTGCAAACGATGACATTTATTCTGGATCAGATTATCGCTCACAAACGCCGGGAACTGGCGGTGAAAAAGCAAGCCCTTCCCCTAGAGGTATTGCAACAGATGCCCGCCTGCACACGTCCCTGCTATTCCTTGAAACAGGCGCTCTTGCAGCCTGCCAGCAGTGGTATTATCGCCGAACACAAGCGTAAATCTCCTTCAAAAGGATATTTCGCATCAGCCCTGCCCCTGGAGCAGATTGTGGCGGGTTATGCACAGTACGGCGCCGCTGCGATGAGCATCCTTACCGATATGACATTTTTTGGTGGCGCGTCAGAAGACTTGCTGATGGCGCGTGCACAGACCTCCATTCCCCTGCTGCGTAAGGATTTTATTATTGATGCCTATCAGGTATATGAAGCCAGAGCCATGGGCGCGGATGTCATATTACTCATTGCCGAATGTCTGGAAAAGCATGAAATCCAATCCCTATCGGCTCTTGCGCATGAACTGGGCATGGAAGTGCTCATGGAAGTGCATAGTCGTGAACAGCTCGACAAGCTTTCTTCACATATCGATCTGGTGGGTATCAACAATCGCGACCTGCGAACATTTGAAGTTCATCTCGATCGGTCGTTTGAGCTTGTGCGTGAGATTTCGCCGGCCATTCCGGTTGTCGCAGAAAGCGGTATTCATCATCCGCAAATTATTGCCGCCCTCCGCGAGGCAGGGTGCAAGGGTTTCCTGATCGGCGAACGTTTCATGCATCAACCCGACCCGGTAAGCGCTTTTCGGGAATTCATGCAACAACTTTCACAAAACCCAACACATGCGCACACATAAGCTTCATATCAAAGTGTGTGGTTTAACCCGGCTCGACGAACTTCCCCGGCTGGAGGCCATGGGAGTGGATTTTGCAGGAATGATCTTCTATCCACCCTCTCCACGCTACATCGCCAGTGTGCCACAAACAGCTCCTACGCCATCTTACCAGGGCCGCCTGCGAAAGGTGGGCGTATTCGTAAATGCTCCGGAAGCATGGATTGAATGGGCGGTGAAGCGTTATGACCTGCAGGTTATTCAGCTGCACGGAGACGAATCGCCAGCCTATTGCGCACGGTTGCGTGAAAAGGGACTGAACATCATCAAAACATTTCCTGTAGCCGATGATCAGTTTCCCGACACCCGACCCTACGAAACAAGTTGTGATTACTTCTTATTTGACACGGCTTCTATACAAAAAGGAGGTACAGGAAAACGTTTCAACTGGCAGATGCTCCATGCCTATCAGGGCAATATTCCTTTTTTCCTGAGTGGTGGCATTGGTCCTGAACACGTGCCAGAAATCCTTTCCCTGAGCCATCCTCAATTGTTTGCCGTGGATATCAACAGCCGGTTTGAGATTGCACCTGGTATTAAAAACTTAGCACAAATCAAACAGTTCATATGTCAATTGAATACCGTGTTGGAGGCATAGCACCTTCTGTATTACGACTGGCACAGCCCGGTCAGTATCAGGTAAACGAAAAGGGCTACTACGGCCAGTTTGGCGGGGCTTTTATCCCCGAGATGCTCTATCGCAACGTTTCGGAGCTCCGGGAAAGATATCTGGATATCATGAACGCTGCCGATTTTCAGGAAGAATTCAACCGCTTGCTCCGCGATTATGTGGGCAGGCCCTCTCCGCTGTATTTTGCGCGTCGCCTTTCCGAAAAATACCAGACACAGATTTTTCTAAAACGGGAAGACCTGAACCATACGGGTGCTCATAAGATTAATAACACCATCGGTCAGATTTTGCTGGCCCGACGGTTAGGGAAAAAACGCATCATTGCCGAAACTGGAGCCGGGCAACACGGCGTGGCCACCGCTACCGTATGCGCCCTCATGGGTATGGAATGCGTGGTGTACATGGGAGAGGTGGATATGCAACGCCAGGCCCCTAACGTAGCCCGTATGCGCATGCTCGGCGCAAAAGTGGTGCCCGCAATGAGTGGAAGCCGCACCCTGAAAGACGCTACCAATGAGGCTATCCGCGACTGGGTAAATCATCCCGAAGACACGCATTATATCATTGGCTCGGTAGTAGGTCCACACCCCTATCCGGATATGGTTGCACGCTTTCAATCTGTGATTAGCGAAGAAATCAAGCAACAGCTGAAGGCCCAGACCGGGCATGAATTGCCCACACATGTCGTGGCCTGTGTGGGCGGAGGCAGCAACGCCGCCGGAGCTTTTTATCATTTTTTAGATCACATATCTGTGCAGCTGATAGGCGTGGAAGCCGCCGGTAAAGGATTGACAAGCGGTTACACCGCTGCCACCCTTGCCCTCGGCCGTCCGGGCGTCATCCACGGCAGCAAAACCCTGCTCATGCAAACAGAAGATGGACAAATCGTTGAGCCCCATTCTATCTCAGCCGGACTCGACTATCCCGGTGTGGGACCGCTGCATGCTTACCTGTACACGACCGGCCGGGCGATGTACCTGCACGCTACCGACCAGGAAGCACTCGACGCCGCATTTGAATTGACCAGACTCGAAGGTATTATACCCGCGCTGGAAAGTGCCCACGCTCTGGCTAAACTGAAAGACCTGCACCTGAAACCCGAACACGTGGTGGTGGTGTGCCTCAGTGGTAGAGGCGATAAAGATATGGACACCTATTTGCGCTTTCTGCCAGCTGAAAACAGTACCGAATCTACTGATGCTTAAATACCTACTATTTGAATTGATAAAACCATGAACCGTATCGATCGCTTATTTACAGAAAAAACGGAAAAGATTCTTACGATTTATTTCACCGCCGGATTTCCCCGGCTGCACGATACCAAACGCATATTGCTGGCACTGCAACAGGCGGGCGCCGACATGGTAGAAATTGGTATTCCTTTTTCTGATCCGCTGGCCGATGGTCCGGTAATCCAGCAAAGCAGTAAACAGGCCCTGGATAATGGCATGTCGCTCCGCTTGTTGTTTGAACAATTGCACGACGTCCGTCGTGATATCCAGCTGCCGCTGGTGTTATTTGGCTATCTGAACGTAGTCCTGCAATTCGGATTGGAACGTTTTTTTGAAAAATGCGTGGAAACAGGCATTGACGGGTTGATTCTACCCGATCTGCCGCTCGATGAATTCAAGCAGGATATGGAGCCGTTGTGCAAATCCACAAATATTCATTTTAGCTTTCTCATTACGCCGGAAACCTCCGATATGCGTATTCGCCAGCTTGATGAAGCCAGCAGTGGCTTTCTGTACGTCGTTTCCTCGTCTTCCACCACCGGTAAGAAAAAGGATCTCACAAACTTGCAACCCTATTTTCAACGCATTCAGGCGATGCATTTGCAGAATCCCTTTCTGGTTGGTTTCGGCATACACGACCACCAAAGCTTTCTGCAGGCCTGTGAGCACAGCCGGGGTGCGGTAATTGGCAGCGCCTACATCCGCCTGCTGCAGCAGGCAACGGATATCGAACAAGCTACTACAGCCTTTGTGCAACATATTGTATCGGGTATTCCCGTGATTTCCACACCTTAAGCACCTGCAAATGGATATCGTGGTCATCCGTTATCATGCCGGAAATATTCAATCGGTGTTGTTCGCTCTGGAAAGAATGGGCTATCGTGCTTGTGTGACTGATGATGCCAGACTGATTCGCTCGGCCGATCGGGTGATTTTCCCCGGGGTTGGCGAGGCCAGCTCAGCTATGGCCTATCTCAAAGCTCGAAAATTAGATGAAGTGATTCGTTCGCTTACACAGCCCGTACTGGGCATTTGCCTGGGTATGCAGCTGCTGGCCCGTTATTCTGAAGAAAATAACACCGCATGTCTGGGTATTTTTCCGGAAGAAGTGAAAAAATTTTCTCCGACAGCAGGACTTAAAGTTCCGCAAATCGGCTGGAACCAGATCACCGATCTGCGTTCTCCCCTTTTTGATGGTGTAAAAAACGGAGCCTATGTATATTTCGTGCACAGCTACTACGTGCCCTGTTGTGCCTACACCATCGCCACGGCGTCGTATGGCATATCCTACAGCGCCGCAATCCATCGCGATCAATTTTATGCGGTGCAATTTCATCCCGAAAAATCGGCACAAACCGGGGAACGCATCTTGAAAAATTTTATTCACCTGAGTTAAGCGCATGCTTATATGGCTATAGAACTGATTCCTGCTATTGACATTATCGATGGGCGTTGTGTGAGGCTCACGCAGGGCGATTATCAGCTGCAAACGATCTACGATGCCGATCCGCTGGATATTGCCCGATCATTTGAAGCCGCAGGCTTGCGCCGGCTACATCTGGTGGATCTGGACGGGGCTAGGCAACGCAAGGTAAAGAACTGGGATGTGCTGGCTCGTATCGTCCAACATACCTCGCTGGTCGTCGATTTTGGAGGGGGCATCACCACAACCGACGAAGTAAAACGGGCACTGCAAACCGGAGCAAGCCTGGTCGTGGTTGGAAGCATGGCCGTCAGACAGCCGGAATTATTCCAGCAATGGCTTCAGGAATTCGGACCCGACAAATTTTTGCTCGGAGCCGATGTCAGAAATAATTGCATCACCATACATGGCTGGCAACAAACTACTTCATTACCGGTCATTGAATTTCTACAAAAGCAGCTTCAGATGGGCGTACGACAGGTGTTTTGCACCGATGTGGCTCGCGACGGCATGCTGCAGGGCCCTGCCTTCGAACTCTATGCCAGCATTCTAAAAGCCTTGCCCGACATTCACCTGATTGCCAGCGGAGGCATACAATCCATCGACGACATCACCCGGCTGGAACGTATGGGCCTGAAGGGCGTGATTGTGGGCAAAGCCCTGTATGAAGGGAAAATATCCCTGCAGGAATGGATCCAGCTAAGCAAAGTGAAAGATCCTGCAACTCGACAACAACATGATGCATGATTTTACAACATCGTAAAAATATACACCTGCATGCTCACCAAACGTATCATTCCCTGCCTGGATATTAAAGACGGACGCACGGTGAAAGGTGTTTATTTTGAACATATTCGCGATGCCGGCGATCCGGTGGAACTGGGTGCCCGCTATGCAGCCGAGGGTGCCGACGAACTGGTATTTCTCGATATCACCGCCACAAACGAGCGACGAAAAACCCTGGCCGGACTGGTCAGGGAAATCGCCCACCACATTGCCATCCCCTTCACGGTGGGTGGCGGCATCACCACGGCTGAAGATGTGCATGTATTGCTCAATGCCGGAGCCGACAAGATTTCTGTGAATACATCCGCCTATCGCAATCCGGTGCTGATCGACGAACTGGCCCGACTGTTCGGCTCACAATGCGTGGTAGTAGCTATCGACACGAAATTTGAACAGAACGACTGGTGGGTATATCTGAATGGTGGACGCATCCACACCCAGACCCGTGCGGTCGACTGGGCCCGAGAAGTGGTGAACCGCGGCGCCGGCGAAATCTTGCTTACTTCCATGAGCCACGACGGTGCCAAACAAGGATTTGCACTCGACATCACCCGCGAACTGGCTACTACCCTGCCCGTGCCCATCATCGCCTCCGGTGGTGCCGGTACCATGCAACATTTTCTCGACGTCTTTCAACAGGCTCATGCCGATGCAGCCCTCGCCGCCAGCATCTTTCACTTTGGCGAGATCAGCATTCCTGAACTAAAAGCTTTTTTAAAACAACATCATATTCCCATCAGAGATTGAGTTTTTGCTTACCTTTATGCTATGAATGAAACGGCTTCTCAACCGCTTATAGCCATGCACGATTTTACCGAAACGGATTTGCAGGTCGACTTCGAGAAATTTCCAGACGGACTGGTGCCGGCTATCATCCAGGATGCACACACGCGTTGCATCCTGATGCTGGGCTATATGAATCGCGAAGCCCTCGAAAGAACCATAAAAGATAAACGTGTAACTTTCTATAGCCGTTCTAAACAACGCCTGTGGATGAAAGGCGAAGAAAGTGGTCATCTGCTGATGGTGGAAGATATCCGTACGGATTGTGATCGGGATGCCATCCTCATCAAAGCCCGGCCACTAGGAGCAGTCTGCCATACAGGCGCCGATACCTGTTTCAATGAGCTTAATGTATCAGACAATTTTCTGGAACATCTCGAAAATGTGATCCTGGACCGTAAACATCGCCGACCAGAAAATTCCTATACCGCACGGCTATTTGCACAGGGCATCAACCGCATCGCCCAGAAACTCGGTGAAGAAGCCGTGGAAATGGTCATTGAAGCCAAAGACGATAATGAAGAACTGTTCCTGAATGAAGCAGCCGATTTGCTATATCACTATCTGGTATTGCTTACCGCCAAAGGATATGTACTGAACGATGTGATAGAGGTATTGAAAAAACGACACCACTGAACATCTGATAATTATTCGCATCCGATTCATATGTGCTTAGATCAATAACTTAAAAAATGAAATGCAGTATCACCAGGAGTTTTTCGATGAAATATGCAATCGCAGCCATTATGGCCATCTGCCTGATCGGATGGCTCAGCGCCTGTCAGCATCATTCATCCGAAGGTTTTGTCATTGAAGGGCAAATTGAGGGCGCACCCGATGGATGGGTGTTTTTCCTTCATCAGCAGGCCGACTCCGCAGTAACCGATTCGGTGAAAATCACACATGGACATTTTCGGTTCACTGGAAAGGTTGATGAACCCACCCTGTTCAGTCTTTCTCTACCCAACAGTATGCAGGAGCTCGACTTCTTTGTGGAAAATGCCAATATCCACATTCAGGGTCATGCCGATTCCCTGGCTCAGGCCCGTGTTACCGGTTCTCCTGCCCAACAGGATTATGAAGCCTACCAACAGCAAATGCAGCCTTTCAATCAACAATACATGGCCCTGTATCAGGCCTATGAAGATGCCGTACGCGCTGGAACGTTGACACAGAAACAAGATAGCATCAACGCAGCGGCCAATCATATCGACAGTCTGCAAACCGCGGCTATGGTAAGCTTTATTACCCAGCACCCGAAATCTGTGGTGAGCGCCTGGGTGGTAACCCGCAGCAATCTGATCTACGAACCCGATGTGCAAATCCTGGATAAAATTTACCAATCGCTGGATACTACAGTACGCGCAACACATTATGGCAAACAAATTTTTCAAACCCTGGAAATTGCCAGGCGTACCGCTATCGGACAGCCGGCACCCGATTTTACCCTGCCCGATACCAGTGGACAACCACTGAGCCTTTCTTCCCTGCGGGGAAAATACGTGCTGGTCGATTTCTGGGCCAGCTGGTGCGGCCCCTGCCGAATGGAAAACCCGCACGTAGTACAGGCTTTTCAGAAATATAAAAACCGGAATTTCACCATCCTGGGGGTTTCGCTCGATAAGGATCGAGCCAGCTGGTTGCAGGCTATCCATGAAGATCAGCTGTACTGGCACCAGGTATCCGATCTGAAATACTGGAACAATGCAGCCGCCCGACTTTACGGGATACAGGCTATTCCGGCAAATTTTCTGCTCGACCCACAGGGTAAAATCATTGCGCGTAACTTGCGTGGTGATGAGCTGGATAAAAAATTAGCCAGTATTTTTCAACATTAAATCCAATCATATCCGTGATGAAAAAATTTTTGCTTTTTATCGGACTGGGAATAGGTTGCATGCAGCTGAGCCAGGGGCAATCGTATTGCTTGATCAACGGCCAGCTTACACATGCCGAAGATCAAACGATATATCTTTTCAGTGATACATCCAATACGCCCATAGATTCCGTCCACGTGGTTCAGGGACAATTTCATTTCAAAGTGCCTGTAGATTCTACGGCTCTTTATGGCTTATTTATTTCCGGACAACGCAACCCGCTCATTACGCTGCTATCTCCCGGTGCACAGCTCACCATAACGGGCGACGGGAATCAGTTTCAGGATGCACGGGTAACAGGAAGTGCTGAAGCCGATGCCATGCAGGCATATATAGATGCCTTTCGCCCCCTGGGCCAGCGGGCCTCATCGCTGAATGACCAGATACAACGCATACAGGCTACCGACGATACCGGCGGAATCGCTCAATTGCGGAAACAGGTGGATGCGTTTAATGCAGATGTGGTGAAAACGGGACTGGACTTCATACACAAGCATCCGGGAAATATAGCCAGCGTATTGATTTTGATGAACGAGCTGCGGGAGCGCATGCCCGCTGTGGAATTACAGAAAGCGTTTGAAACCCTCACCCCTGCCGTGCAGCACACGCGCTATGGCCGTGCGGCAGCCGATTATCTGCATGCTGCTTTGCTTACATCCGAAGGCGCTATTGCACCCGATTTTACTTTACCCGATACGAACGGCGTGCCTGTGAAGCTTTCTTCATTCCGTGGGAAATATGTGCTGATCGATTTCTGGGCCAGCTGGTGCGGCCCCTGCCGAATGGAGAGCCCTTATGTGGTAGAAGCCTATCAACAATTTAAAGATAAAAACTTTACCATCCTCGGCATATCGCTCGATTACGATCGGAATCGCTGGATTCAGGCTATCCACGATGATCACCTCACCTGGACCCACGTAAGCGACCTGAAATACTGGCAAAATGCAGTGGCTGTCCAGTATCATGTGCAGAGCATACCCGCCAATTTCTTGCTCGACCCGCAGGGGCGCATCATTGCCAAAAACCTGCGAGGCCAAGAGCTGGCCGAAACACTGGCACGTATCTTAAAATGATACTGCCGAACCGTGCCCGCTTACAGGCGCCGTAAGCAGCTTTTTTAAAACGGCCACCACGTAATTGATTTCTTCCGGAGTATTGTATCTGGAAAATGAAAAACGCACGGGAACTTCCTTTGCATCCGGACGTAAAGCCTGAATGACATGCGAAACATGCTCTACTCCAGAACTACAGGCACTTCCGCCCGATACACAGACACCCTCCATATCCAGGTTGAAGAGTAAAAGTTCCGTATGTTCATTGTGCGGAAATGATACATTCAGGATGGTGTACAGGCTTCGCCCATTCCAATCGCCATTAAATTGAACTTCCGGCACATGAGCCTGCAATTGCCTGGCAAGTTCCTGCTTCAACGAAAGTATATACTGCCTATCTGCTTCCATGCGATTCACGGCAATTTCCAGGGCTTTAGCCAGGCCTACAATGCCATGCACATTTTCGGTGCCCGCACGCATATTGCGTTCCTGACTACCGCCCATTAACAACGGATGAATTTTGATGTTTTCATTGATATACAAAAATCCCACGCCTTTAGGCCCGTGAAATTTATGAGCAGAGGCCTGTATGAAATGCACATAAAGATGACGCACATCAATGGGCAGGTGGCCAACTGTTTGCACGGTGTCGCAATGAAAGATAGCATCGTATTGCTCACACAACTCACCTACCCTTTCTATATCCAGCAGATTCCCGATCTCATTATTGGCATGCATCAATGTAACCAGGCATCTTTCCTTGCTGTTGCGGAGCAACTCTTCCAGGCTGTTTAAATCTATATGTCCGTCGGGTAAAATATGCACATAAGAAAGATGCACACCCAGGTGTTCATGATAAAAAGCTGTCGTATGCAGGGTAGCATGATGTTCAATGGGAGAAGTGATGATATGGCGACAGCCCAGATCGCGAATGGCGGCGGTGATAGCCGTATTGGTACTTTCCGTACCACCTGATGTAAAAAATATTTCACCCGGATGCGCACCCATCAACCGGGCAACCGTTCTACGTGCATTTTCAACCGCTAAGCGGGTTTCGCGACCAAATGAATAAATGGAAGACGGATTGCCGAATTTCTCTTTCAAATAAGGCATCATGGCTTCCAGTACTTCCGGATCAAGCGGAGTGGTAGCCGCATTGTCTAAGTACACACGTGTCATAAGCAGGCAATTCCTACAAAATTACGGATTCCCGTACATCATGTAACAGATGTTACCATTCCGGCATTTGCTGCATTGTAGCTTTGCAAGCAAATATTGCAGGTATGATGATTCATCAGTTTGAAGATAAATCTCTCTCGCACTACAGTTATGCGCTGGTTCACGACCGGCAGATGGTGATTATTGATCCGGCAAGAGATCCGCAGCCATACGAAGCATTTGCAGCCGCTCAAAACGCTAAAATCGTTGCTATCGTGGAAACCCATCCACATGCCGATTTTGTAAGTGCACATCTGGAATTGCATCAACATACGAACGCACCTATCTATGTAAGCCAGCAGGTTCAGGCACAATATCCTCATCACCCGGTGGAAGATGGCGATGAAATCAGGGTGGCCGACATAAAGTTGAAGGTGTTATACACACCCGGTCATTCGCCCGATAGCATAAGCCTGGTGGTTTATGATGCAACTTCTCAACCACAGGCTGTTTTTACGGGAGATACCCTGTTCATCGGCGATTGTGGCAGACCTGATCTTCGTGAACATACAGGTGGTATCCACATGAGTCGAACAACACTCGCGCGAAAGATGTATCATTCGCTACGGGAAAAACTTTTGCCTTTACCCGATCATGTGAAAATATATCCTGCTCATGGCGCTGGAAGTCTGTGTGGAAGAGGCTTAAGTGAAGCCAGTCATAGCACTATCGGAGCAGAAAAACTCAGCAACTGGAGTTTACAGCAGATGGATGAAGAAACATTCGTAAAACGCTTGCTGGAAGATCAACCGTTTATTCCCGCTTATTTCCCGTATGATGTGGAAATCAATCGCAAAGGTGCTGCACCCCTGCAAGAAAGCCTGGCGCGCATACCCATCTATGCGGAACAACCTGAGTTGAAGAAAAATATACCGATTATTGATGCCCGCGATGAATCTGATTTCAAAAAAGGATATTTACCCGGTGCAATTAATCTCATGGAGGATACTCGATTTGAGACCTGGCTGGGCACATTGATAAAACCCGAACAACCCTTTTATCTCGCAGCATCAGATACCTCACAATTGCATCGTTTGTTATACCGCATTGCCAAAATTGGATATGAACCACAGGTGGTAGGAGCTTTTGTGATGAAAAAGGGTGAGCTGCAAATGCCACGGCTCGATATCCAGACATTCCGACGTCATCCTGAACAATATACCATCGTGGATGTACGCGACAGAAGCGAAGTACAGGCACGTGTTATTTTTCCGCACGCCCTGCATATTCCGCTGCAGGAACTAACGGATCGGATGCATGAAATACCTGCAGATAAACCCATAGTGGTGCACTGTGCAGGTGGCTTTCGCAGCGCAATTGCAGCAAGTCTGTTGTATGCTCATTTTCATCAGCATACCCCGGTTTACGATCTCAGCAACCATATCCAAAGCTTTTGATATGAAGCCGATGATACTTTTAACCGCAGGAATCATTATCGGTGGCATAGCTGGATATGCTTACTATCATTTTATTGGTTGTACCAGCGGCCATTGTGTGATTAGCTCTCATCCCGTAAACAGCACGTTATATGGTGCTATGATGGGCGGCATTGTTTCTCAATTATTTCAGCGTGAAAACAAATTAAAGTAAACATGAACTATGAAAAATATCACAATCATCGACGTTCGCACACCACAGGAATTCGCAGCCGGTCATGTAGAAGGAAGCATCAACATTCCTTTACAGGAACTTCCGCAACGCATTGAAGAAATCAGAACCTTCAGATCGCCCATCGTGCTTTGTTGTGCAAGTGGTAATCGCAGCGCAAGGGCAAAATTGATTCTGGAAAATTTTGGAATTCCCTGTGAAAACGGAGGAAGCTGGTTTGATTTATTATGATGCTAAAATGAAAATAAACCATGGGTTTATTCAGTAAATTATTCGGTAAAAAAGAAAAACCGGATCTGGCTGTTTTGATTCAACAGGGTGCCATCATTCTGGATGTACGGACACCACAAGAGTTTAAGTCGGGACATATTCCGGGTGCTATGAATATTCCCGTTCAACAGCTCAATCAACAATTGCATCGATTAAAAAAAGATAAGGTGATTATCACTTGCTGTGCATCGGGTGCGCGGAGTGCAATGGCGCGAAGCATCCTCAAGCAAGCAGGTTTTCCGGAAGTATACAATGGCGGGAGCTGGATGAGCTTACGCAATCAAATACGTTGAGCAAGATGAAACAAGTATTGTTTAACAACTGGCACACCATGCGCTGGATTCGCCTGATATCCGGCTTGTTTTTAATCATGGGATCCTGGCAGATGCGCGACGTATGGCTGGGATTGGCTGCAGGGATATTGCTTTTCCAGGCCATCACCAATACCGGATGTTGTGCAACCGGCGCATGTCCGATGCCATCTTCGCGTGAACGATCCACACGGAAACAGGCTGAGCTTATGCCTGAATCCATCGAATGAATATGCATTTATGATTAGCTGAGGGATGATGAACCGGATGGGGAACGCTGGTTGATGCATTCGCGGATATCTTCCATCATCTTACGCGCAATATTATTGGCGGTGGTCTCAAATTTACTTTCCGCATAAATGCGGATGATGGGTTCTGTATTGGATGCCCGCAGATGTACCCAGTCGTTGTTTTCAAATTCAATACGTAGTCCGTCTTCCGTATTGGTGGGATATTGTTTGTATTTTTCTTTCACGCGCATTAAGATGGCCTGCAGGTCCATACCATCCTGCAAGGCAATTTTATTTTTCGAGATAAAATAATCAGGATATTGTTTTCTCAATGCAGATGCATTTTTGCCGGAGAGTGCCAGATGGGATAAGAACAGGGCAATGCCAGCAAGCGCATCTCTGCCATAATGCAATTCCGGTACAATCACGCCACCATTACCTTCGCCACCAATGACTGCATGCACCTGTTTCATTTTCTGCACTACATTCACTTCACCTACCGGTGCCGGAAAATATTGTCCACCATGTTTTTCGGTTATCTCTTTTAATGCCTGTGTGGAAAGATAATTCGAAACCGTATTACCTTTCCGATGCGACAATACATAATCGGCAATTGCCACAAGCGTATATTCTTCACCAAACATACTGCCATCTTCGCAAACAAAACACAGGCGGTCTACATCCGGATCAACAGCTATACCTAAATGTGCATTGCGTTTTTTCACTTCGGTTTTTAAGCCGGCTAAATGTTCCGGTAAGGGTTCGGGGTTATGTGCAAAACGACCGTTGATATCTTCATTCAACATGATGATTTCCTGAACACCCAATGCACGCAATAAAGCCGGTACATATACCGCACCGGAAGAGTTAATGGCATCAACCACAATCCGATATTGCTTTTTCTGAATAGCTTCTGTCCGTACCAGCGGATGTTGTAAAATCAATTCAATATGCTTCTGTAAATAATTCTGGTTCGTCGCATATTTACCCAGATGATACAGATCTACATAAGCAATATCATTTAGCTGTTCTGCCAGGGCCATTACTTCGCGAGCTTCGGTTGCATCCAGAAATTCTCCCGAGCGGTTGAGTAGTTTTAATGCATTCCATTCTTCCGGATTATGGCTTGCGGTGATTATCATACCACCTGCTGCTCGTTCCTCCACCACTGCTATTTCTACAGTTGGCGTGGTGGTCAAATCCAGGTCCACCACATCAATTCCCATGGCTTGCAGCGTAGCCGCTACAAGGTCGCGAACCATTTTACCGGATGCACGACCATCGCGTCCAATAACCACCTTACGATGATCTCCACGGGTGATTAACCATTGGGCATAAGCCGAAGTAAAGCGTACGATATCGACCGGTGTAAGACCATTTCCGGGCTTGTTACCAATAGTGCCTCGTATGCCGGATATCGATGTAATCAACGACACAAGTTGAAGGGTTTTGTCTGGCAAAGATAGGTTAAACTGATTTTTACAAAACAATAAGCCGACTGATTTCTGAAGAATCAAAAATAAATATCAATTTTATGCGATGAATTATTTTATTTTCTTGCTTTCGTTGCATCAATGGATTGAGGCAGACAGGAAGTTATTTCATTTGATCAATGGCACCTGGCATACGCCATTTTTAGATGCGGTGATGCCATTTATCCGAAATCCCTATACCTGGTCGCCCCTGTATTTTTTTCTGTTACTGGTTGTGCTTATCCATTTTCGATGGAGAGGTTTTTGGTGGATTGTATTTTTCCTCATCACATTTGCGATTGCCGATCAATTGAGCGTGGAGGTATTTAAAATGTTTGTGCAGCGCTTGCGACCCTGTCATGATCCGATAGTTGCGCCAACCGACAGGCTGTTGATTTCGTGCGGTGGACAATATGGATTTCCATCTGCACATGCGACCAATCATTTTGCGCTGGCCATGTTTATGTTTCTCAGCTTCCGACGATACACGGGCAAATGGCTCGTTGTGGTCTTTGCATGGGCTTTTCTGATTTCGTATGCTCAGGTATATGTGGGTGTCCATTTCCCGGGCGATATTCTGGCGGGGATGTGCCTGGGCTCAGCCATTGGCTTATTTACTGGTTATATCTTTGCAAGATTTATTTCACTACAACCTGTATGTCGCTCTTCTTCTCCCTGATATTGATTTTTATACTTACGCTTGTGGGAGGCGGCCTGCCGCTGTTATCCGGGCATTTACAAAAAGGGATGACGCCTCTGCTGGCTTTTACGGGATCATTTTTACTGGGCATCACACTGGTGGATTTGATTCCTTCGGTGTTTCATACCCTGGGCGCTTCGGCTGGTATTGGCATTCTGGTGGGCTATTTCCTGCAATTGATGTTGCAGTTGTTTTCTCATGGCATGGAACACAGCCATTTGCCCAGTCAGGACCTGTCGCACCACGTTCTCGGGTCTTTGCTTTTTGGGCTCAGTTTGCATGCATTCCTGGAAGGCATACCGTTAGGTTATCCCTACGCCAACCCGGCCGTGCTGCCGGCACTCACTGCGGGTGTGGCATTTCACAAGATCCCCGAAGCCATGACCCTGATGACGGTGCTGAGCTTACGTCCCATGCAGAAATCCATCCAATGGCTGATACTTTTATGCTTTGCACTGGTTACACCCGTTGCATCACTATTCAGCATCTGGAGCGAACAACAATGGAATGCATTACAACTCGTCATGCCCTGGATTATTGCTGGTGTTAGTGGTTCATTTCTGCATATTGCCACAACGATCCTGTTTGAAAGTGGTACCCAGCGCCATAGATTCACACGGTGGAAATGGCTGGCGCTGTTGCTGGGTCTTGTGCTCTCATTATCCTCCATGTTGATAGATTAAGCCTCTACCGAAAATGAAGTAAATTCAGGATATTTGTCGTGATATGGATACCGATTCCAGTCGATTATGTTCCTGCATTCAGGCTGGCCCTCTCTGTTACAGCGCTTCCTGCCAGAGTCATCATGATTTTGATTTACGCCAACCTGCCGTTGTCGGTATCTCCCGTTGGTTTCGTTGTTGAATCTGGAATGCTCTATGAAAGAACTACTCATCATTTTTATATTAATTGTTCTGAACGGTTTGCTGGCTATGGCCGAGATCGCCCTTGTTTCCGTTAAAAAAATCCGATTAAAACATAAGGCCGAGAAAGGCGATGTAGCCGCACGTGCGGCGCTTGACCTGGCTACCCAGCCCGATCGCTTTTTTTCCACCATCCAGATTGGCATCACCCTTATTGGCATTCTGACGGGACTATTTACCGGAGAGGCCATCAAAGAAGGGTTATCGCAATGGTTTACCCGCTGGCCAGAAATAGCGCCCTATAGCAGCTCCATTGCCACCATTGTGGTAGTGCTGGTAATCACCTATTTTTCTCTTGTATTGGGCGAACTGGTGCCCAAACAACTGGGACTGGCCCGTTCTGAAGCCGTAGCCAAACTCATGGCCCGCCCCATGAAATGGCTATCCACGCTTACTTTCCCTTTCATCTGGCTGTTGAGCGTATCTTCAAATACCATCGTGCGCCTGTTACGCATCAAGTCGTCAGAAGATGCTGAAGTAACGGAAGAGGAGATTATCGCCATGATCAATCAGGGCACACTTTCAGGCGCCGTGGAGGAAGAAGAACAGGATATCATCGAACGCGTATTTCTTTTAGGCGATCGCAATATTACTTCTCTCATGACCCACCGTTCGGAAATGGCCTGGCTGGATATTCAAGATCCTCCCGAGGTATATCGACAGAAAATTCGGGAATCGCCTCATTCCATTTATCCGGTATGCGACGGGCAAATTGACAATATGGTGGGCGTGGTGCATATCAAAGACCTGTATCTGGCTGAAAACGGACAATCGCTCACAGCAATCATGCGTAAGCCACTCTTCGTGCCCGACAGCAATACAGCATACCAGGTGATTCAAAAATTCAAACAATTCAAGACCCATGCGGCCTTTATTGTAGATGAATACGGCAGCATGGTGGGCATGATTACGGTAAATGATATCCTCGAAGGACTGGTGGGTGATATGCCCGACCAGGATGAAACCGAATCCGAAATCGTGAAACGGGATGATGGTAGTTACCTGGTGGATGCACAAATCGCTTTTTACGATTTTCTGGAATATTTCGACCGGGTGGAACTGATGGAAGAAATCGAAGAAGGATTCGATACCCTGGCGGGTTTTCTTCTCAATCAGTTAGGCCATATCCCACACACCGGAGAAAAAGTGGCATGGAAAGACTTCTGCTTTGAGGTGGTGGATATGGACGGCCATCGCATCGACAAGGTACTGGTGAGCTTTACGCCTTCCGCTCACGATGAAACCCTTACTGACGAATGAGCGCCACGGGCAGCAGCGCCATTCGCAACCGGGCCGCCCCCATGGGAATCAGCTCCACCGTATCTACCGGCGTATGCAGCTGAAGCGGGCTCTGTGGCAACGGTCCACAGAGGCCATGGGCATCCAGATGCCAGCCGGGCACCCGCTGTGCGAGGGTGTAGATACGCAGCGGCACAACCTCAGGCGTGAATGGATTTTGCTGTGCGGGCCAGGGATCACGCTCAACCTTCAGCCAGAGCGGATTTCCCGATGTGCGACACAGCAAAGCCATGTTCCATGGGCTGGCCGGTTCGATGTTGTATGCTCGCCAGTGCAGGGTATCGGCATCGGGCCGCCAGCGAGCATCGGGCACCACATGCAGCGTGGGATTTTCCGTCTGTATCTGCTCCCGGATGCGCAATGAAAAAGTCAGCGGCCCATAACCTACACTAATGCCGTTATGCTGCTCAGGCCAGCGATGTATGCGAACCGTCATGGGTAGGCGCAGGCTGAGGCTGTCGCCCTCGCGCCACAGGTTTTCGAGGCGAATATATTTGCCGGATGCGGTCACCTGCACCGCTATGGGTCGCCCATTGAGACTTATTTCAGGGGCACGGCACCAGGCCGGTATCCGCAGGTACAGGGGAAACCGCTGTGGACGCGACAGATGCACGAAAAATGTTATCCGGTCGGAAAAAGGATAGTGGGTGCGTTCTTCCATCTGCACGGTATCGCCGTTTCCCACCCGGGCAGTTACGCTGCAGGCATTATACAGCACCGCAGCCAGTCCGTCGTCGGGCGTGGCCATCCACAGGCTGGCGGCATAATAGGGCCAGCCCATGCCATGGTTATGCTGGCAGCAACGATGGCTGAAAGGATTCATCTGAAAGAACGGTCCCTCGTTTTCTACGCCCGGAGCATGGTTCTGCCAGTCGCTGGTCACCATATCGGGCGCCGTCAGATAACGCAGGGCACGCATATCGGGCATGAGCGCAGCCGGATAGGTATTGAAGGCCACGTCTTCGGCATGGTCGCCCCAGAAAGGATCACCCGTCATGGCCAGCAGGAGCTCATCGGAATACATTTGTTCCACCATGCCGCAGGTCTCAATGGCCTGCTGCGGACCCGTATGCCCGGGACGTGCATCTTCATCGGCACCAAACATACCCCCCGGCACCTGCCCATACAACCGACGAATCAGCTGAAAATCGGCATACGTAAAATGTAGATCGCTGCTGTCATGGCTCGCCAGGAAATAGGTGGCCGGCTCACGAAAACATTGCGCGATATTCACATTATGCCAGTTGGGCAGGCTACCCGCTTGCTCCCAGTTGGCCGTGTGTCGATGGATTTTCTCGGCCAGTCGCAACAGGCTGGTATCCCCGGTGTGGTTATACAGCCATAACACACTGTACAGGTTATCGCCACCCCGACTTTTTTCCCAGTAATGGGTCAGAAAAAGGCTGTCGGGCAAGCGAAGCTCCCAGTGAAAATAATTTTGCATGAGCTGCAGGACGCGGGGATCGCGGGAAAAGCTATAATAAGATTGCAAACAATCGAGCATCACCATGTTGGGCCACAGATCGGGTTTACCATCGGTGGAATAGCGATTGGCTTCCGGACCGAAATAGCCATCGGGGCGCTGGCTGCGGATGACGGCGTTGAGCCAGGTGCCGGCCTCCCTGATCATGGCGCTGTCGTGCAACACATAGGCCAGTGCACTGTATCCCCTGAGCCAGTAAGGCACTTCTTCCCAGCCATGCTCACCACGACCATCGGGACTCAGCCAGGCATTATCTTTTTTAACCAGCCAGGCGCTGATGGCTTCCAGATGACCGTTCAACCCATCGCGCTGCAATTCCAGCATCTTGCGAATCCACCCCCGCGGCTCAATGCTCCCCAT
>ERZ795042.733-NODE-733-length-23996-cov-347.764337_pt1 | contig 23996 bp, 29 predicted proteins | sample MGYA00375126_ERZ795042 | MGnify/ENA primary metagenome ERZ795042 (study PRJEB30171, sample SAMN05518105) | compost metagenome | isolation source: Feedstock adapted compost from Newby Island compost facility, Milpitas, CA | place: USA:Newby Island compost...
GGGAAGACTGGCGCCTCGCCGAGTATGCGCTCTACGGCGAGCACCATCCGCAAGCGGAGGCGGCCAACTGCCGGGGGGCAGATCCACCTTCAGTTCGACGAGGTGGGCGTGGTTCGGAACCTTCGCTCTAACCCGGCGGTTCGCCGTATGGTGGCAGGAGCTTGGACGGAAACCGGGTGCTACTTTGGGGGATAGGCGATAGAGGAGCTGGGCCATGAAGATCGCGGTTCTTGGGGCGACGCGGGGGATCGGCTTGGAAGTGGTGAAAGCGGCGCTGGCGGAAGGGCACGAGGTGACGGGGCTCGCCCGGCACCCGGAGCGCATGCCGATCGAGGACGCACGCCTTTGGCTGGTGAAGGGGGACGCGCAGGACGCTCAGATCGTTGCGCAGGTGGTCGAGGGGCAGGACGTCGTCTGCGATTGCCTCGGTACGACGCAGCTGAAGGGGGAGGTTCGGTTGTTTTCTCGCAGCGCGGAGAATCTCGCCCGGACCTTGCGGCCGGAGCAGCTCCTTATCGCAGTGACGGGAATCGGCGCGGGGGAAAGTCGTGGGCACGGCGGCTTCTTCTACGACCGGGTTCTTCGACCTCTCTTTCTCCGCCAGATGTACGAAGACAAGGAGCGGCAGGAGAAGATCATTCGGGAGCGGATCGCTCGCTGGATCGTCGTCCGACCGGGCTTTCTCACGAACGGCCCGCGCACGGGCCGGTACCGGGTGCTCACGGACCTGAGGGGAGTGCAGGCGGGAAAGATTTCGCGAGCGGACGTGGCGGACTTCATCCTGTCGCAGGTGAAGGACCCTCGGTACCTCGGGCAGTCACCGCTGCTGACCTACTGATGGTGCCCTGCGCGGGTGTTCGCCGCTTTCACGCCGGTGCGAACGGCGAAGGCGCTCGCATTCTCGCGAGGTGGAGGCGTGCTTTCCCTCCTATTTCTCTTGAACTTCGCGGGCCGGCGGCTATGGTGCGAGGGCAGCCTGATCGGTTGACCTAGAGTTCGACGGTCGCTTGAAGCGGGGGGCAGGCGTCTGTCGGGCCGGGTTGCGCGCGAGGGAGCGCATGGTCCACGTCGATGTCATCGGCGATGGCCCGCGCAATGTCGTGCTCTTGCACGGCTGTCCGTCGCCCCCCGAACACATGGGTGGGCTGGCGCGGGCGCTGGGGGAAACCCACCGGGTTTGTCTGGTCCACCACCCGGGTTACGGAAAGGCTCCGGCTCCTGGGAGGCCGTACTCGCTGGCGGACGCGTCCGAGTGGATCGAGACGGCGCTGCCCTCGATCTCGGAGTTCGCGAGGCCGCGATCCTCGGCTATTCGGCCGGCGCCTATCGGGCCCTCCATCTGGTGGTGCGGCGCCGAATCGAGTGGAACGCGGTGATCGCGCTCGCGGGCTTCGGCCGGCTTCCCTCCGAGCAGCGGGAGGCATATCGCCGCTTTTCCCGGCAGCTCGTCGAGGGCGTCGATCTGACTCCGGTCCTCGTCGACCTCATTCTCACGCCCGATTTGCGGACGTCGTCGAAGGCGCTCGTGCGGGAAGTCGCGAGTTGGATGCGAGCGACGAGCCCGCAGTCGCTTTCCTTTGAACTACGGGCATACGCGGACGGCCCGAACCTGATCCCGATGCTGCGCGAGGTACGACTTCCCTGCCTGGCGCTCGTCGGAGACACGGACCATACCACTCCCCCCGCGCGAAGCCGGGAAATCGCAGAGGCGATGCCACGGGGAGAACTGGAAGTGCTCTCGGGGATCGGCCACGCGATTCTCCTGGAGGACATGCCGAGAACCGTCGCTGCGGTGAAGTCCTTCCTCGGGCGTGTCTCGGACGAATCTCGCCGAAGATGGGTGTCGTGACCTCGTTGGAGGTGACCCAGTCGATGAAGTCGAACGCGGGGAGGTTGGGAAAGTCCGCTGAGCTCAGCCTGCTCGCTTTCGACGAGATCATCCGGACGATCGCCTTTGCAGGCACTGAACCGGTGCTGCAACAGATCGTTCCGTACGTCCGCGACTTGCTGGAAGGAGACAAGTCGATCGCCTACCGGTTCGACATGCATGGCGAGCGGCCCGTGCTGGACTTTCTCTTCGGTCACGGAGTCGGACCCGAGCATCGCTTTCGTTGCACCGTCACGAGCTATCTCGCCAAGAAGGTCGGGCAGGTCACGGGGTATCGGCTGCCCGTTCCAGATCCGAAAGACCGCAATACCGTCTATCTGCTCAAGACGGAGAAGGACCGGGAGGCGTTCGCGCAGGTACCGCTCGTTCGCGAGCTCTTCCCGCTGGTCGGGCTACAGGGTCAGGACCAGATCCGCGTACTCGTTTGCGACGGCCCGCACCTTCTCGCCTGGGTGGGGGCCTTTCGCCAGCATCCTTTCTCGGAGCGCGAGGCGGAACGGCTCGCCCTGCTCGTGGAGCCGCTCCGCCGGAGGCTCAAGCTCGAGGAGAGCCTGCGGCGGCTCTCCGTCATGGAGTCGGCGCTCGACGTGGCCCTGGAGGCCCTCGGCTCGCCCGCCTTCCTCCTCGACCACCGGGGCCGGGTGGTCCACGCCAACGCGGCAGGGCGCGTGCTTTCGCGCGAGGAGCGAAGGCAGCTCGTCGACAGAGGCAAAGGCGTTCTTGCAGGGAGGATGCTGGAGGATCCTTCGCTTTCCCTGCTGCGAGTGCACGCCGAGGGGCTTCCGCCGCACTCCTTTCTCGTCCAACACGCCGCAGGATCCGTGGAAGCTCGGCTCGCTGCCTTCGCGATGCGGTGGAGGCTGACGCGCCGGCAGCGCGACGTGCTTCGGAGACTCCTCGACGGGAAGACGAACAAGGTGATCGCCGCAGACCTCGGAATCGAGGAGGGAACGGTCGAGCTCCACGTGACAGCGCTGCTGCGCAAGGTCGGCGCCGAGAATCGCTCCGAGCTGATCGCCCGTTTCTGGCGCGAGCCGTTCTGAAGGCGCGAGGCGTCACCAGGCGATGCACCTCGTCTAGAGTGTGCGCATGACCGCATCGCTCGGAGACCTGAACGTCATCTTGCTGGGCACGCTTGGGAGCCTCGCCGCCGGGATGGGCACGGCGCTGGGCGCTGTCTTCATCCTGCTCCGCCCGCAGTGGAGTCATCGCTCTCAGGTGGAGATGCTCGCCTTTGCCGCCGGTGTCATGTTGGCGGCTTCGATCTTCTCGCTGCTCTTGCCGGCCATCGAGATCGTGGCGGCTCGCACCGAGAGCGTCGCCGCCCTCGTCGCCGAGGTGACGGCGGGATTGGGTCTCGGAGCGCTTGCGGTCTGGGCGGGAAACCGCTGGATCCCGCACGAGCACTTCATCAAGGGGCCGGAGGGACAGGCAACCCTTCACCTCGGCAGACACTGGCTCTTCGTCATGGCCATCGCGCTACACAACCTGCCGGAGGGGATGAGCGTCGGCATCGCTTTCGGGGGAGGGCCCGATCGTGGCATCCCGGTTGCGCTGGGAATCGGGCTGCAGAACTTGCCGGAGGGGCTGGCCGTCGCCGCAGCGCTGGTGGCCGATGGATTCGAGCGCCGGCGGGCTTTCTGGCTGGCGACGCTGACCGGGCTGCTCGAGCCGCTCGGCGGCTTCGTCGGGGCGCTGGCGATGGCCCTGGGCGACGTCCTTCTGCCCTGGGGCCTCGCCTTCGCCGGCGGCGCCATGCTCTACGTCATCTTCGCCGAGGTGCTGCCGGAGACGCACAGCGGCGGCCGCGAGCGCGCCGCCACTTTGAGCCTGGTGATCGGCTTCGTCTCGATGATGGCGCTCGACCTGACTCTGGGATGAGGCGAAGGGCACCTCGCGTGCCCTTCGCGCCGCCGGAGTCGATCGCGGCGAAGCCCTCGATGCCCGAGTCGCTCAGTCCTTGATCCCATGTTCGTTTGCAACGGCGGCGTTCTTCGCGTCTGCACGTTGCAGGGCGGGACGTTGCTCCAGCCGTCCGACGTAATCCAGGAAGAGGGGTAGCGGATCGAGGATCTTGAACTGGAGCAAGAAGCGCATCGTGCTTCCCAGCACGACGTCCGCCATCGAGAACCTATCGCCGAGAAGGTACGGACCCTTCTCGAGCGCATGCTCGAGCGTGCGTAGTGTGTCCTCGTACGTTCCCCATCCCGCCGATCCGGGGTTGGCGTTCCAGCCGGTTACCTTCGCCATGACGGCGGGTTCGAGTACCGAAGGCCCGAAAAAGGACCAGCGCAGATACGGGCCCCGCGCGGGATCGTCGGGGAGCGGCGCGAGCTTCCCGAGCGCGTACCGGTCTGCGAGGTAGAGGCCGATGGCGGCCGTCTCGGTGAGGACCGTGTCACCGTCGGTGAGCACGGGCACCTTGCCCATCGGGTTGAGCGCCAGGATCTCCGGAGACTTCTGTTCGCCCTTGTAGCCGTCCACGAAGCGCAGCGTGTAAGGAACTTCGACTTCCTCCAGCATCCACACCACGCGCGCCGCGCGCGTCCAGGGGTGATGATACAGAGTGATGGCCATGATCGCTCCTTGAGGGTTGTGTGCCTGCCAGTCTACATCGAACTCCCGCAGGATGTCGCAACTTGGAGTCAGTTTCCTTCCTCCGCAAGGAAAAAGGGCACTGCCAGTAGAGGGTCCTACGTATCTCGGCAGGGCCACGCCTGAGCCGGATCGGTGTCGACCGTCCGGAATCGGACCCTTTGCCTCCTACCTGTGGGCAGAGTAGGCCGCTTGAAGCTTTTCCATCGCCTGATCGATCGTGAACGTCGCCGCCCTCTGTCGAGGCGGAAACTCCTCGAACGTCTGGATGAATTCGGCGACGATGTACTCGAAAGGCGCCCTCCCAGTTGGTGGCCTTTTCGCTGCGGAAAGGTGTCATGGCGCCGTCGGGCCACGTGTTCATGTGCGGGCCATTGTCGGTGGAGTACATCACGATCGTGTCTTCGGCGATCTCGAGTTCGTCGAGGAGGCGTAGCACCCGACCCACGTGGCGATCGTGGTCGATCATCGTGTCGTGGTACGAGGACTGCCATCTGCCGGACTGCCCGATGCTTTCGGGCTTCGTATGGGTGCGAACGTGCATGTGGGTCGTGTTCAGCCAGGGCCTTCCTTGCTGATTCTGCTCTCGGACCCATTCGATCGCCGCGTCCACGAACTCGTCGTCGCAAGTCCTCATTCGCTCTCGAGTCAGGGGACCAGTGTCGACGATCTTTTGCTTGCCGACTCGTCCCCAACGCGGGTGTTCGGTCGGATCGTCCTCGTCGGTCGCCCAGCACTTGAGCACTCCGCGAGGACCGAAGCGCGCCTTGAAGTCGGGAAAGTCCTTGGGGTCCGGGTAATCCCGGTCCTCGGGTTCTTCCTCGGCATTCAGGTGGTAGAGGTTGCCGAAGAAGATGTCGAAGCCATGAACCGTTGGTAAGAATTCGTTCCGATCGCCGAAATGGTTCTTGCCGAACTGTCCCGTCGCGTAGCCGAGAGGTTTGAGCAGCTCGGCGATCGTCGGATCCTCGGGACGAATGCCGATCGGAGATCCGGGCATCCCCACCTTGCTCAGGCCGGAGCGAAGAACGCTCTGCCCCAAGGCGAAAGCGGCGCGGCCAGCCGTGCAACTCTGCTCGCCGTAGGCATCGGTGAAAAGAATCCCTTCTGCGGCGATGCGGTCGATGTTGGGGGTCCGGTACCCCATCATCCCGCGGCTGTAACAGGAGAGATTCCAGATTCCGATGTCGTCTCCGAAGATCACGAGGATATTCGGCTTCTTGTCGTTTCGCTTGGTCGCCATGGCATTTCTCCGCGGCTATCACCTCGAGACATCGAAGGGGAAGACGACGCGCCAGTCCCTTTTCATGTCGACTACGAGCCAACCGAGCACATGTGCGCGCTCGAGGGCCTTTTCGAGCCTGCCGACGCTCGATGAACGATCGTAGGCCCACTCGCGCTCGGCGTCTGTATGATGAACGAGCATGCCAAGCCTGACACCGGACGCACCGGTCGTCCACTCGAGCATGGCCTGGTCGCCGTCGGAATTTCCGATCGCCGCAAGGGGGCGGCGTCCCAAAAATTTGTAAATCGCGACGGGCTTGCCGGATCCCTCATCGAGAAAGTCGAGTTCCGGTTCTCGTATCAAGGCAGGACGGCCATCCCGAATGACGAATCGCGTCTTGATGGTGCTGCCGATGACGTGAGATCGAGGTAGTCCAAAGGTCTTTTCGGTCCACACCCTGATGAAGTCCGTGCCGCCAGCCGAGACAATGGAAACGCGAAACTCGTTCGCCTCGAGGTACCGAATGAGTTCGATCATCGGCTGGTACACGAGGTCGGTATAGGGACGCTGGAACCTCGGATGGTGTGCCTTTCCTAGCCAAGCGCGCACGATCCGTTCGAACTCGTCGGTCGTCATCCCAGCATGCGTGGCGGCGATGATCTGGGGCACGGACTGTGGACCTTCGATCAAGGCCGCTTGGACGTCACCCTCCAGGATCGACTTGAATGGCTGCTGGTCTTTCCAGTCTGAGTTTCGAGGCGCAAGCTCGCGAACTCGGTCGATCGCAAATGCCAGCTGAACATATGTTGGTTGCTCGGCCCAGAGAGTGCCGTCATTGTCGAAGACGGCGATCCGTTCGGGGGGCGGTACGAAATCTGGCGAGTCCTTTGCCGTGGTTCGTTCCACGAAGGTGAGGATCGCCTGCTTGACGGCACCGTCATTCCAGGAGGGGAGAGGGGCGGAGCAACCGGTCATGATGGCTTCAGGTATCTAGGGCGCAGGTCTTGTTCGGCCCAGGCTGGCTGCCGGCCGCGAAGCACGGCAACGCCCTTTCCGTGGGCGTCTGTCTGGCTAGAGGATGGGCTCCTCCATTTCGGCGTGCAGGGTCATGTCGGCGTTAGGGCGAGGAATCGAGCGGACCCGTCTGGCGGAATGGCTCTCGGTTGGGTGCGTGTAGATTGTCCATCGTATGGGGCGAAGAGTCGGTGCACGCTCGTTGCAGAGGGGCCTGCTCGTGCTGCAAGCGTTGGGGCTGGTGCCTTCGCAAGGTAGGGCGCTCGCAGAGGGATGGACTCTGGCGATGCTCGCATGGCTTCCTTTCGCCCTTCTTGCCGGCGTCAGTAGCATTCGCAATCGGGAACTGGACCCGTATTTCCGAGACTTGACGCTGCATGCGCGCTTCTTGCTCGCCGTGCCGTTGGTGCACGTTGGAAGCAGCATCTCCGTTCGCTTGGCACGACAATCGGTGCACCGGCTGGCGGATGAGGGATTCGGAGATCGCACCGCCTTCGAGCCACTGGCCTCGACGGTTGGGGCGTGGATGGAGGAAAGAGAAAAGTCGGCGATCCTCCTCGTCGTGAGCGTCCTCCTCGGGCAGGCGTTGCTCTGGGGAGCGATTCAGGCGCCCCTGGAGCTTCGAGAGGCTGCCGCGCAGGGCGAAGACATGCGGCGAATCTGGGTGGAGGGTATCGGCTTTCCGATCTTCTACTTCGTCGGTTTGCGGGCGATCCTCTCCTGGGCGGGTTGGTGCGGGGGCCTGGCCCAATTGAGACGGGTTCCGCTGCGGCTCTTTCCGGCACATCCCGACTATTGCGGTGGTCTGGAGTTTCTGGTGCTCCCGTGCCGCGCCTTTTGCCTCGCCATCTTGGGGTTTTCGTGCATTCTCGTCGGGGAATGGGGCGCCGAGATCGCCTTCGATGCCGCGGATGTTTCGGAGTTTGGAGGGCTGTTGGGTGCATGGGCCGTCACGGCTGTGCTCTTGACCTTGGGGCCGCTCGTGCTGGTCTCGCCTCGTCTCCTCGAAGCACGACTCCGCGGGTTACGAGAGTTCGGCGCGCTAGCGACCTCCTACACGCGCCTTTTCGAAGAACGGTGGATTCGTCGGGTCCCCGACAGGCCCCTGCTCGGTACTCCGGATTTGCAGTCCCTCGCGGACCTCGGGAACTCCTTTCGGGTCGTCCGGGAGATGCGGGTGATCCTCGTGCGAAAAAGGGACGTCCTAATGGTCTTGCTGGCTTCGGTCGGTCCGGCGCTCCCGCTTCTGCTCACGAAATTTCCTCTGGCGGAGCTGCTCGAACGGCTCTTTCTGACCGTCGCGAGGTAGGGCCCGAATTCGCCTTCTCACCTGGAAGAGATCCCGTCCGGGTGGCGTTCTCTCTTTCTCTTGACCTTCCCACGATGGGAACCTTTAGGACGTGGGGAGGAAGGAGAGAGCCGTCATGGAGAAGAACGACCTAATCGTCCTCGCCATTCAGGGAATGACCTGTGGTCACTGCCAGGGACGCGTCGAGCGAGCCCTTCGGGCGGTGTCCGGGGTGACCGAAGTCGAGGTCGACCTGGCCGCCGGACGGGCGAGCATTCGCGGCAACGCCGACGCGGAGGCGCTCGTCGCCGCGTCGACCGAGGCGGGCTACCCCGCACGGGTCATCGAATAGCGGGAATCCCGGAGGAGTTTTCCGTGGCTACACCTGCCGTCCAGAGCCCTCAGCGCGTCGACTTGGCCGTGCGCGGCATGAGCTGCGCCGCGTGCGTGGCGCACGTCGAACGCGCACTGCGCGCCGTTCCGGGTGTGGCCGAGGCGAACGTGAACCTCGCCACCGAGCGTGCGGAGGTCGTCCTGGCAGCGCCGGTCGACGCGGCCGAACTCGTCCGCGCCGTGGAGAGGGAAGGGTACGAGGCGAGCCTGCTGGCCGGCTCCGACGCCGAGGAGCGCGAAGAACGGCGCGCAGCCGAGGAGGCGAGGCTCCGCCGGGATCTCGGGTTCGCGGCGGCGCTCACGCTGCCCGTCTTTGGGCTGGAGATGGGCGTGCATCTCATGCCCGCCCTGCATCACTGGATCGCCGCTACCATCGGCCTGCGCGGAAGCTGGCTCCTTCAGTTCGCGTTGACGACGCTGGTCCTCGCTGGTCCGGGCCGCCGCTTCTATCGGTCGGGCGTACCCGCGCTGTTTCGTCGGGCGCCCGACATGAATTCGCTGGTCGCGGTAGGGACCCTCGCCGCCTACGGCTACTCCGTCGTGGCCACTTTCGCGCCGGCGGTGCTTCCGACGGGTACCGCCCACGTCTATTACGAGGCCGCAGCGGTAATCGTGACCCTCATCCTTCTCGGCCGCTACCTCGAGGCGAAGGCGAAGGGGCGAACCTCGCAGGCGATCCGGCGCCTCATCGGATTGCAGCCGAAGACCGCGCGCGTGCGGCGCAGCGGCGCCGTTGTCGAAATCCCCGTCGGCGAGGTGGCACCAGGCGACATCGTCGAGGTGCGCCCCGGCGAGCGCGTGCCCGTCGACGGCGAGGTGATCGAGGGCCGAAGCTTCGTGGACGAATCGATGATCACCGGAGAGCCCATCCCCGTGGAGAAGGGCGTGGGCGCGCGTCTCGTCGGCGGCACCGTCAACCAGACCGGCGCGCTCGCCTTTCGCGCGACGGCGGTCGGCAGCCAGACCGTGCTTTCCCAGATCGTTCGCATGGTCGAGCAGGCCCAGGGCTCCAAGCTGCCCATCCAGGCCATGGTCGATCGCGTCACGCGCTGGTTCGTGCCGGCGGTGATGGGGGTGGCGGCGCTGACCTTCGTCGCCTGGCTCGTCTTCGGCCCGAGCCCAGCGCTGACCTACGCCCTCGTCAACGCCGTCGCCGTTCTCATCATCGCCTGCCCCTGCGCCATGGGGCTGGCCACGCCCACCTCGATCATGGTGGGAACGGGGCGCGGCGCCGAGCTCGGCGTGCTGTTCCGACGCGGTGAGGCGTTGCAGCGGTTGCGCGAGGTGCGGGTCGTGGCCCTGGACAAGACGGGGACGCTCACCGAGGGGAAGCCCGCGCTCACCGATTTTCACGTCCTCGAAGACTTCGATCGCAAAGACGTGCTCGCGCGGATCGCTGCGGTCGAGGATCGCTCCGAGCACCCGATCGCGCGCGCGATCGTCGCGGCCGCGCGGGCCGAGGGGCTCGAGTGGCCAGCGGCGGATGGGTTCGAAGCGATGCCCGGTTTCGGCGTGCGCGCCGAGGTGGGGGGCGTTCGCGTGGAGGTGGGTGCCGCTCGCCTCATGGCGCGCCTCGGCCTCGACACTTCCGCCTTTGCGGAGATCGCTTCGCAGCTCGCCGACCAGGGCCGGACTCCCCTGTACGCCGCCATCGACGGAAGGCTCGCCGCGATCCTCGCCGTGGCCGACCCGATCAAGGAATCGGCGCCGCGAGCCATTCGCGCGTTGCATGAACTCGGTCTGCGGGTTGCGATGATCACCGGCGACGACCGCCGCACCGCCGAGGCCATCGCTCGTCAGCTCGGCATCGACGAGGTGGTGGCGGAGGTCCTCCCCACGGGCAAGGTGGAAGCCGTGCGACGGCTCAAGGATCACGGCGCGCTCGCCTTCGTCGGCGATGGAATCAACGACGCACCAGCACTCGCCGAAGCAGACGTGGGAATCGCCATCGGTACTGGCACCGACATCGCGATCGAGGCCGGAGACGTGGTCCTCATGTCGGGTAGCGTCGAAGGGGTTCCCACCGCCATCTCTCTCTCGCGCGCCACGATCGGAAACATCCGCCAGAACCTTTTCTGGGCTTTCGCCTACAACACCGCACTCGTCCCGCTCGCCGCGGGGGTGCTCTATCCGGTGAGCGGCATCCTGCTCTCGCCCGTCTTTGCCGCGGGGGCGATGGCGCTGTCGAGCATCTTCGTCGTCGGAAACGCCCTGCGCCTGCGACGGTTTCGACCGCCCATGGCAGCCGGAGGTGCTGAATGAACATCGGAGAGGCGGCTCGCCGAAGCGGCGTTTCCGCCAAGATGATCCGCTACTACGAGAAGATCGGCCTGCTCGGACCGGTCGCCCGCACGGAATCCGGCTACCGCGTCTACACCGAAACGGACGTCCACACCCTGCGTTTCATCCGGCGGGCGCGCGACCTCGGTTTTGGCGTGGAAGGCATCGCCGAGCTCCTTGCCCTCTGGCGCGACCGCTCCCGCAAGAGCGCCGACGTCAAGCGCCTCGCCCAGCAGCACCTCGCCGTCCTCGAGCGAAAGATCGCGGAGCTGCAGTCGATGGCGGATACGCTGCGCCACCTCGTCTCCTGCTGCGCAGGCGATGACCGCCCGGAATGCCCCATCCTCGCCGACATCGAGGCCGCAAGGCCGAGCCCGGGCCGCCACGCCCACCGTTTCGGCGCTCCGGGCGGTCGGTGAACCCTTACGGACGCGAGGATTGCACTCGCGGGCGCTTCCCAACCACCTGGTGGAGCCATGCAGGCCGACCTCGTCCACCCCGATTGTCCGAAGCAACACGACCTTTCCCGCGCCTACTGGGATCGCCATGCGCCCAGGTACGACCGCTCGATGAAGATCCTCGGCGATCCGATGCCGAGGACGTTGCAACTCGCTGCCGAGGCCGTTCGAGGAGCGGAGCGCGTTCTCGAACTCGCCGCGGGTACCGGGCTGGTCACGCTCGCTCTGGCGCGGGAAGCACGTTGGGTCGTGGCCACGGACTATTCGCGCGCGATGGTCTCGCTGCTCGAGAAGCGGGTTCGGGCAGCCGGGCTGAGCAACGTCGAGTGCAGGCAGGCGGATATCTACGCGCTCGACTTGGAGCCCGGCAGCTTCGATGTCGTGGTCGCCGCGAACGTCCTGCATCTGCTGCCGGACCTCGAAGGCGCTCTTCTGGCCATGCGGCGGATGTTGCGGCCCGGGGGGCGTCTCGTCCTCCCCACCTTCTGTCACGAGGAGACGAGGCTCGCTCGGCTGGCCTCTCGGATCCTCGCCATCACCGGCTTTCCCGGGCAGCGTCGCTTCTGCGCACGCTCGCTGCAGGATGCACTGCAACGAGTGGGGATCGAAGTCCTTCGGGCGGAGACGATCCCCGGTCTCCTTCCCATCGGCTACGTCGAGGGACGATTCGCCAGGTAAAGGCGCGTCCCCTCACGCCGTGTCGCCGGAGACGGCCGCTTCGGCCGGCCGCGGACTCGTCGTGCGTGCGATCAGCAGGCCTCCGCCGAAAGCGATGGCCGCGGCGGTCACCGAGCCTGCGATCCCTGGCTTGGCGCACATCACGAAGATGGCGGCGATCAGGACGGAGGCGCGGACCACAAGCGAGTTCCAGAGCGCCGGCAGATGTGTCGCCAGCGCCCGGCCCTCCGATGCCATGATCGCCTGCACCCGCTTGCCGGTGACGGATCCGCCGAGAAATCCGAGCACGATCATCGCCAGCAGGCCCACGGCCACCCATGGCGTCTTCTCGACCTTGCCCACCCAGGCGAGGTACGCGCCCGGCACGAAGAGGAGCGTGGAGCCGAGCGGGATCAGACCACGCCCCGCACCGAGCGATGCGAGAGCTTCCGTCACGTGCCTGGGCTCGGGCGAGCGACGGAGTCGAAGCAGCGTTGCCCACTCCATTCCGTAGAACGCCACGAGGGCCATCACGCCGACGACGTGGAGGAAGAGGGCAAAGGGATAAAGGGTCGAGTGATTCATGACGGATCCTCGGCGGATGCCAATCGAAACCTTCAGGAGGTGCGCCGCCTTTCGACCTCGGCCCGCATTCTCTCCTCGCTCTCCCGAAGCTCCGGCGTGTAGGCCTCGCCGAAGTCTTCTGGTTCGAGGAAGGGCCGGATCTCGAGCTCACCCTCCTCACCCGGCATCGGCGCGGGGCAGCGTAGCGCCCATTCGACGGCTTCGTCCATCGACTTTACTTCCCAGATCCAGTAGCCCGCAACGAGTTCCTCCTGTGCGGGAAGGGCCCATCGATCACCGAGGTCTTGCCGTCGGCGAAGCGGATTCGCCTGCCCCGACTGCTCGGGTGCAGACCGCCGCCATCGACCAGGATGCCGGCCTTCACCAGCTCCTCGTTGTACCGGTTCATGGCCTCGAGAAGCTCCTTCGAGGGCATCACGTTGGCTTCGCTATTCTTCGTGGCCTTGACCATCACCATGACTCGCATGTTCTCACTCCTCGTGTTGCGGGACGGTGGACCTCCCGCCTCCGGATTGCAAGTCATGGACGGTCTGCCGCGCGAAACATCATCGGTCCCCCTCGCGGGGTTCCGTCACTCCTCCACGAACCGCCGCAGGGACTCCAGCGCCTCGTCCCAGGCGGCGGAGATGGTTTCCAGGTAGAGCCGGGCCCTCTCCAGTCGGTCGGGCGCGAGCTCGAAGATCCGCTCTCGCCCGACGTGCCGATCCCGAACCAGGCGCGCTCGCGCGAGCACGTCCAGGTGCTTGCTCACCGCCTGCCGGGAGATCGAAGCCTCTCGACTGAGCTCCGTCGCCGAGGCGGGACCCCGAGTTGCCAGCCGCGCGACGAGGCGCAGGCGGGTTTCGTCTCCAAGCGCCGCGAAGAGGGGGGCGGCGTCGTCCACGCGCAGCGCGCGCTTAGCCCTCGACATGCCGTCGGATATTCTCCATCTGGAGCGTCCAACCGTCCTCGTTCTGCCGCCACATCGCCACGCGCAGGTCGTCCGGCAGGCGATCGAATCCCGATTCCACGAGGGCGAGCCGCGTTCCCTCCGGCACCTCTTCGAGGCGGAACTCGACCCGCGTCCATAGATTGGGGTCTTGCGCGTCCTCGACGGCGGGCCAGCTGAGGACGAAGAGCGACTCGGGGACCACCTCCACGATCCGCATCTCCCACCTGGTGCCCTCGTGACCCGGATACGTGCTCTCGGCCTGCACCAAGGCGCCGGGCTCGAAGGCGCCGTCGATCTTGGCGCGGAACTAGACGCCGAACTGCTTCGGATCGCTCACGGCCTGCCAGACGCGGCTCCGAGGCGATCGGATCACGATGGTCTTCACGATCTCGTCCATCTCGCTCATGCGCAACCTCCAGGTTGCACAATGGTACAGGCACGACGGACGTGCAACCAATTGGTTGCGTGCATGGCCCGGATGGGGGAGTCTTCGGCGAGACGTCAATGCGATCGACGGAGAAACCAGGCGCGCAGGGCGAAGCCGATGCCCAGAAGGACGAGGCCGGTCAGCCAGACCGTCCAGTCCACGAAGAAGGCGAGGCCGAAGCAGCTCACCAGGCCCGCCGCCGCGATCCAGCGGGGAAAGCGCCGCTTTTCCGCGGGGAGGCGGAGGGCCGCGAGGTTGGTGAGGCCGTAGTAGACCAGCACGGTGAAGGCACTGAACGACCAGGTCGTCTTCACGTCCCCGACGAGGACGAGCGCCGCGGTGGCGGCGCCGACGGCCCACACGGCTTGCGTGGGGCTCTGCGCGGATACGCTGACCCGCGCAAGGGAAGGGGGCATCTCGTGACGCCGCGCCATCGCGAGGAGCATGCGGCTCAGACCGAGGAGGAGATTCACGAGGACGCCCGCCATCGCCGTGATGGCTCCGATCGCCACCAGCCCGGCCACCTGTGGATGACGGTACGAGCGCGCCACCATCTCGAGGGGTGCTGCCGTTCCCGCGGTCGAGGCAGCGAAGAGCGGTGCGCCGACCGCCGCCACCGCGGTGGCGGCCACCGAGACGTAGAGGAGAAGCGAGAGCACGAGGGTGAGGACGATCGCCCGAGGGATGTTTCGCGCGGGCTCGCGCATCTCTTCACCCAGGGTGGCGATGCGCGCGTAGCCCGTGTAGGCCACGAACATCAGCGCCGTCGCGTGGAGCAGGTCGTCTGGTGAGGCGAGGGCATCCCGCCAGGCCGCGCGGCCGACGAGTCTGAGGAACGCACCCGGCTCCACACTCCACCAGCCGAAGAGCACGAACGCGACGAGCGAGGCGAGGGTGATGGAGACGATCGCGACGTTGGCGCGGTTCGAGCGGCGCACGCCGCTGGCCACGAGCCCGGTGAGGACGAGGACGATGCCGAGCGCCACCGCGACGCGCACGCTGGCGCCGACCTCGAGACCGAAAGTGTGAAGGAGATAACCCGAACAGCCGAGTGCTGCCGTCGCCGCCGACGCGCTCTTGGCGACGAGAAACATCCATCCCGCGGTAAAGCCCGCCGCCGGAAAGAGCAGGCGGTGCCCGTACTCGTAGGTGCCTCCGCTGACCGGATAGACCGCCGCGAGCTGCGCGCTCGAGAGGCCGTTCGCCGTCGCCACCAGGGCCGCGAGCGCCGTCGCGACGACCACTCCCGAACCGACCACCCCGGCTGCGATTCCCAGGCTGACGAAGACTCCGGTGCCGAGGATCGATCCGAGCCCCAGCCACACCGCCCCCCAAAGCCCCACCACCCGCGCGAGCGGCCGGCTCGCGCCCGCGTTGCGCCCTCGCTTTTCCTTGGCACGCCGGCTCATGACGGGAATCATGGCCGCCATGCGAACGGGAATCCACGAGGCCCTGTCGCTGCTCGCCCAGGCTGGCGCGTTCTTCGGTCGCCACTATCTCGTGATCGCCCTCTTCTCCGCTCCGGCCGCGCTGCAGCGCTTCGTGGCGGTGGGCGGTGGAGGGGTACGATTCGGACCGCTCGCATCGATGGCGCAGGGTGTGATCGGAGAACTTGCGACCGTCGCCTTGCGCCTGGGCTTGCTGGCGTGGCTGGTCGCCACGATCTTTCGAGGAGTGCCCCGTGCGGATGCGAGCAGCCGCCTCACACACTTCGTCGAGGCACACGCGCCCATGCTCCTCGCGAGCGCTGGGTTGCTCGTTCTTCTCACACTCCTCGCCAACGGCATACCGATGGCGCTAAGGAGCGGCCTGGTTGAACCCGAGCGCAAGTCGCTTCTCGCCTGGGAGTTGGCCATCAAGAACCTGACGATCATTCCCTTCGTCATGGTCTGGATGGTCCTGCTCGCCCGCGTGGCGTTCGGCGGGTTCGAGCCGAGGAATCGAGCCGGTCGGACCACGCCCGGGGTTCGGCTCGGATCGAATCGTCAGGGCGGGGTGTAGAGCTGCGTCGGCGTCTCGTCCGGAAGTGCCGGGATCGAGCGAGCTGCGACCTGGTCCACGTAGCACCAGGCCCAGGTTTCGCCGGGCTCGTAGGACTTGATGACGGGATGGCCTGTCTGCCGGAAATGAGCCGTCGCGTGCCGGTTCGGCGAGTGGTCGCAGCAACCCACGTGTCCACACTCGAGACACAGGCGGAGGTGCACCCACGTCGAGCCCATTTCGAGACACTCCTTGCAACCGGGACCGCTCGGCTGGACAGGCTTCCGATCCGCCTTCGCCACCCTTTCGATGTGCTCGCAACTCGACATCTGAGCCGCCTCCTGTGCGAGGGACCTTCCTCCACGCGCGAAGATCTCCCCGCTTCCCTTGCCCGCCCATCCCCCGTGGGGAGGCGGGGAGGCTCGGCCGGGGACAGGTCGGCGACCCGTCGACTCGACCTGCAGGTCGTGAGTCAGGCGTGGGCTGCTCAGGTTGCGGCGAGGGGGCGTGGGGTCGAGGTGCCGCCTTTCAGCCGTACTTTTCCGTCATTTGCTTCCAGGAGCGCGCGGCGAGCTCGCGGAGCACGTCCATGTCCACGTCGGAGAGGCGAGTGATGTAGAGGCAGGCCTTGCCGAGCTTGTACTTGCCCAGCTTCTGCATCAACGGGTCCGAGGCGAGGAGCTCTGGCAGCAGGTAGAGCACGTTGGCGTTCTTGCGCGGGCTGAAGCCGATCTTGGGCCACTGCGCCTCGCCCATCGAGTTGCGCAGCGTGTACTCCCCGTAGCCGATGATCGAGGGGCCCCATATCGCCGGCTTCTCGCCGGTGATCTCGCGCAGCATCCGATCGATCGCCTTGGCGTCCTCGCGTCGGGTCTCGCTTTCGACCGAGTCGATGAAATCCTCGACCGAGGTGCTTGTCCTCTGCGTCTTGACCTGCGCCTTCTTCGTAGTCTTTCGAGTCGTGGATTTCGTGGCCATGCCGCGCCTCCTCGTCACGTGCGATCGGGCCAGACCGCGAGCTCGTTCCCGGCGACGAACTTCCAGCCGAATGCCGGGAGACTTTCGCGCCCTCGCCGAGCGGAGGCTCCCTCGCGCCGTGAATATGGAGGAGGGGGCCTCCGTCAGAGGTGGCATGAGAACGACGATCCTCGGTTCGTTGCTGGCGCTACCCCTTCTCTTCACTAGCTGCGCGGTACATGCGCGGCCCGTCGAGACGGTGGTCGTGGAAAAGCGCGCTCCGCACCCGGCGAAGGTCCCGGTGAAAGTGGAGAAGAGGAGACCGATGCCGAGGCTCAGCAAGCGCGCGGCGGTGAAGGTGGCCGAGTCTTACTGCGACCGGCGCCGCTACGACTGCCGCCTCGATCACGCCCACCTGACCAAGGGCGGCGAGGTGTGGAAGGTCCACTTCGACGCCCGGTCCTGGCGCGCGAAGGGCAAGGTCTTCGTCGAGGTCGATGCTCGAACCGGCCGCATCCTCCAGGCCAAGGAGACCGGCCGCCTCACCCGCCGCCACGCCTGAGTCCGCTGCGGGCTTCTGCTACACGGGGGCGCCCTCGCGGCGCCCCTCGTCGCTTCAACTGGCGGACGAGGCCGGGCTGGGCGTGGGTCGGGCGGACAAGGTGGCGCCCGCGGAGGCAGAGCAGACCAGCCCGACCGCAAGCCACTGCGAGGCGGTCAGCGACTCGTCGAGAAGCGCCCAACCCACCAGCGTCGCGATCGCCGGCTCCAGGCTCGTGAGAATTCCAAAGACCCGCGGCGGCAGGGCCTGCAGCGCCTCCATCTCCAAGGTGTAGGGCAAGGCGCTCGCGAGAACCGCCACCCCCATTCCCATCGCGGCGAGCGTCGGGTTCATCCGCGCTGCGGCGCCGCTTGCGAGCGCGAAGGGCAGCACGACCGCCGTGGCCACCACCATCCCCGCCGTGACGCTCTCCACCTCGGTGAGCTTTCCGACCGTTCGCGCACCGACGAGGATGTAGGCCGCCCAGAAGGCGCCCGCGAGCAGCGCCAGGCTGGCACCTAAGGGATCGATCGCGCTCGCGTCGCCAGCCCAGGGCGAGAGCAGAAAGATCCCTGCTCCCGCGAGCAGCACCCAGACGAGATCCATGGGCCTCCGGGAACCGACGAGTGCCACGCCGAGCGGGCCGACGAACTCCAGTGTCACCGCAAGCCCCAGGGGGATCCGTTCGAGCGCCAGATAGAAGGAGAAGTTCATCCCGCCGAGCGCAACGCCGTAGGGGATCACTGCACGCCACTTCGCTGTTCCGAGCCGCCACAGCCGCGGGCGAAAAAGCGCGAGCAGAAGCGCCGCCGCAAAGCTCAATCGGACACCGGATGCACCGGCCGGCCCGAGCGCGGGGAAGAGCTGCTTGGCCAGTGCCGCCCCCGCCTGCAGGCTCGTCCCTGCAACGATGAGCGCTGGAACCGGTGGGATGCGAAGTGGAAGGGTCGACATGCGGGCCGGAACGTAACGGTGGCACTCTGCCTCGTCCACCGCACCCGGCCGGCCCAGGGACGCTCAATCCAGGCCGGTTCGGCCGGGAATCCAGTACGTCTTGACTCTGACGTCGCGCATCCCGCGGGCCCGCAGCGCCGATCGAACCGCGACGACGAGCTGCGACCCGCCAGTCACCGCGATGGTAGCCGTCGGGGAAGCTGCGCGCGCGTGCATCACCGCTTCCACCAGGCCGTCGATGTCGCCTGCCGGGCGAACGACGGCGCCTGATAGCCCGAGCTCTCGAACGGCGGCCTCGACCTCGTCGACCTTCCGCGCCTGCAGCACGGCATGTACCTTGCCGGGGCGCTCCGCCTCGAAGGCCGCTGCGACGGCCACGCTCGTCTCGTCGCCTACGAGGATCACGGGCCCCTCGGGGAGCCGAAGGGATTCCTGTGGGCCGACGAAGCGCACCAACGTCCCGACATGCGCCTTTGTCATCCACCGCGAGCCCGGTCCGCCTGCCTCCCGGTCGGCGACCAGCACGAACCCATCGTCGGTGGCGATCGGCGTGTAGGTCCGCATCTCGTCCGAGGGCAAGAGGAGCTGGACCTTCGTTCCGGCGCGCGCTTTCGGCGCGTTCGAACGGAGCCGGAGCCAGCGGAAACCCCCGATGTCCCTGGCCTCGACGACCTTCGCCTCGGGGAGAAAATTCCCGGCGAGGAGGCGGACCACTTTTCCCTTGAACGACATGCGTTCACCGTCGAGTTCCCCCCACCGAACCGAGCCGGCAAGTGGATCACGGCACCGGAGAGGTCGTCAAGCTCGGCTCGGCGCTCGCCGCTTTGAATAGGTGGAAGGGGGCGACCGTCAGAGGTGGCATGAGGACGACGATCATCGGATCCTTGCTGGCGCTTTCCCTCCTCTCCACCGGCTGTGGGCTTCACGTTCGGCCCGCCGAGACGGTGGTCGTGGAGAAGCGCGCTCCCCGCCCGGTGAAGGTGGAGAAAGCGAGGCCGATGCCGAGGCTCAGCAAGCACGAGGCGGTGGAGGTGGCCGAGACCTATTGCGACCGGCGTCGCTACGACTGTCGCCTCGATCACGCCCACCTGACCAAGGGCGGCAGGGTTTGGAAGATCCACTTCGACGCCCGGTCCTGGCGCGCGAAGGGCAAGGTCTTGGTCGAGGTCGATGCCCGAACCGGCCGGATCCTCGAGGCCAAGGAGACCGGCCGCCTCACCCGCCGCCACGCCTGAGCCGCTGCTGGCTTGACTGCCCGGGGGCGCCCTCGCAGCGCCTTCGGGCTCGTTGTCGCCCGCCATCGGTCTCGTCGCTACGCGATTGCGGTTGTTGGGGCTCCGGGCATAAACGGGAGCTTAGCCCGCAAGAGATTCTTTCGGAGCGCTAGACGGACTGAGATGCACGTGAAGTAGGTCGGCGGCGACCCTATGGAGCGGAGGGCAATGACCAGGGTGCAGAGGCGGTCCGAGCCGCTTCCCAGCGACGCTCGGCCCGGCTCTTCCCGTGGGTCGAATCGCGAGCGGGGAAGGGCGAAGCTGCAGGAACTCCTCCAGTTGGATGCTGCTCGATTCGGAGGGGTTGCGGACGCGCTTCGTGGGCTGCTGGATGGGGGAGGATCTTCCGAACCGGAGATCGGGGAGCACCTACTTCAGTTCTTTGGGCGCTTTTTTGAGGAGGGGAAGGCGAGCCCGGTAAGAGGGCGAGTTGGCGGGAGCGGTAAGAGCGACGTCAGCCTGCACTGGTGGGGGTTCGACCAGATCCATTTCGCTTGCGCGAGTCGAACGGCTGACCATGAAACGGAAAACGGCCTCCTATCGGGCGCTTTGGGGGCTAGCGTTGGCCACGTCATCTTCAAAGACCTCGCCGCCTACCTCCTTCGAGAGCTGGATGATTATCTCTTGCGGAATGTGGTACAGCTCGGAAAGCCAGAAACCGACCTGCAATCCTCTCTCGAGAAAGCCGCGGCGATTCGGAAGGTGGCGAATATAATCATCGGGAAGCTGGCCGCGCCGGAGGAGGTTCGCAAGCGCCTCTGGCTGAAGAAAAAATTCATCTTCGATACGCGCTATTTGATTCGCATCGACCTTGTTCCAAAGGAGCTCTACCCAGAAATCGCGAGAAATTGCGCCCAGGTGGACGAGTGGGTGGAGCTCTTTGGGATCGATGGCGCGCAGCGCGACGAGCGAGGCGCTCTCCCGGAAACCTTTCTCGAAATGCACCCGACTCTGACCGTGGATACGAGGCATTTCGACGACGGCTTCGCTGCGCGCCTACTCGAGGCTCTCGGCGACCTCGAGGAGAGGACCGATGGAGTCCTCGTCCATGGGGAGAACTTCCAGGCGCTATCGCTGATTCATGAGCGTTACCGGGAAAAGGTCGACTGCATCTACATCGATCCTCCCTACAACACGGGCAACGGGGGCTTCGTCTACCATGACAGATTCCCGCATTCCGCCTGGCTTTCGATGATGGCGGACCGGCTGGGACTCGCGGAGGGGCTGCTGCACGACGGGGGAACGCTCTTTGTGAGCATTGACGGGAACGAAAGGGATCGGCTTGCGCTGATGGCGAAGCAAAAGTGTCGCCGGCTGCAGCTGCTCGACACCTTCGTCTGGGTGAACAACCTGAAGGGTCGGCAGATCGCGGGTCGGGGCGCCGCCGGAACGCACGAATACGTGCTCGCGTTCGGTGGGCCTGGGCGAGGTCTCTTCACGGTGCCGGTGAAGTGGGCCACTCAAACGATGCCGTCTGCTTACAAAGGGTTTCGCTACCAGGTCTTCGAAGACGAACGCGGTCCTTACGTGCTCAAGAACGAGCTGTACAATACAAACAGCAGGTTCAACGAAAAGACGCGGCCCAATCTGGTCTTCAACATTCACTACAACCCGGTCACCAGAGAGATCCGCTTCTCGGACGTGGACGAGACAGTCGAGTTCGAGGGCTTCGTCAAGATCCCGCCGCATCCGAACCGGGACGGGAAGCATCGCTTCCACGCCTGGCGATGGAGTCGGGAGCGGATCCTCGCCGATTCGGGCGACCTGGCCTTCGTTCGCAAGGGAAGGGTGTATCGCATTTTCACGAAGGTGCGCGACTTCGCGGAGACGAACCTCAAGGACCTCATCACGGATATCTTCACGAGCGATGGTACGCGCCAACTCGCGCAGCTCTTCGGTCATCCGCCGAAGGTAGATTACCCGAAGCCGGTGGAGCTCGTGCGCATCTTCGTCCATCAAGCACCACAGGATGGGTGGGTGCTGGACTTTTTCGCCGGGTCGGGGACGACCGGGCATGCGGTGATCGAAGCCAACCGCGAGGAGGGCAGCCGTCGAACGTTCGTCCTCGTGGAGATGGGGGACCACTTCGAGACCGTGCTTCTGCCTCGGCTGAAGAAGGTGGTCTTCGCCCCCGAGTGGAAGGACGGCAGGCCCGTACGCATGCCGACGGCCGAGGAGGTGGAGCGAAGTCCCCGGATCCTGAAGGTGCTACGGCTCGAGTCGTACGAGGATGCCCTCGATAGTTTCGCGCTGGATGCTGGTGAGGCGAACGAGAAGAAGAGCGAGTGCCTTTCGAGCCGAGGCGACGAGGCATTCATCCTTCGCTACGTGGTCGAGCGGGACGACGGGTTGAGGCTGAACATTCCTGCGCTTCGCAAGATCGCCGATCCCACCTCGTATCGGTTGAGGAAGCCGACGCCCGATTCCCGCGAGCCCCAAGAGATTCGCGTCGACCTGGTGGAGACGTTCAATTGGTTGCTCGGCCTGCGGGTACGGCGCATGTGGGCTCCGCGCCAGTTTCGCCTGGACGGGGAGATTCGGCGGTGCAGGACGGGCTTGCAGTTGGCCGGGCGACTGGTACGGGATGCCCACGGTCCGTACGGGTTCCGCGCGGTCGAAGGCGAGCTGCCGGAAGGGCAAAGAGCGCTGGTGATCTGGCGCAAGCTCGGCGGTGTTCCCGAGGAGGACGATCTCCTCCTCGAGGAGTGGCTCCACCTGGAAGGCTTCGCGCAGCGGCTGCGCGAATTCGACGTCGTCTACGTCAATGGCAGCCGCCATCTGGAGAGCCTGAAGGCGCCTGGCGATCGCTGGACGGTCCGGCCCATCGAGGAAGAGCTCGTCTGCCGCATCTTCGATTCGACGAGCTCTTGAGGGTGCTATCGCCCCGGTGCAAAGCAGCGAAGGCCTTCGTTCAGCGATCGAAGGGCTGCTGAAGATGGGGAGGGACGACGTAGTCGCCGCGGTCGGCGACCACGCCCCATTCGGCCCACCGGGCGGGAAGGTCGAGGCCGATCTTCGCGTGGTGTTCCCGCATCCTAGATTCGGCCAGGGCGAGGGCCTCGCGGCTCTCCCATACGGCGATCGAGACGAGTTCGAACCTGGACTCTCCGCCAGCCTTCTCGAGCACGAGGTGGCCGAGGAAGCCGGGCAGAGTCCGGAGAACGTCGGCGCTTCGGCGCATCGCCTCTTCGAACTCGATCCGGGAGGAAGACGGTACGCTGTATGCACCAATGCGGTAGACGTGGCCGGGGTGGGCGCCGATCTCGACGGATTGGACCTTCATCGATTTCTCCTTTCGCGCGATCTACGAGTTCCGCGCGATGGTCCCGTCGATCTAGTCCGCGTACGGCCTCCAAGAATTGGAGGAATTCATTGGGGGCTTTCCTTTGCTGCCGCGGACGTGATGGGATGCGGCCATGCGGGTTCGGGTCGTTTCCCCCTCGCCGGATCTCGCACCCTTCGTCCGGCGCATCGAGATCGTCGAGGCCTCCGAAGCGGCGACGCGCGTCCTCTTTCCAGAGCCGGGGCTTCTTCTCGGAATTCGCTTTGCGGGGAAGGCGGTGCTTCAAGGGGACGGTGGGGCGCGCGAACTCCCACGGAGCACGGTCACGGGCATGCGCGGCACCGTGCGTCGGATGCATACCGCGGCAGAGGGTGGCATCGTAGTCGTCAAGTTTCGGCCCGAGGGGGCTGCCGCTCTTTTCGAGCCACCACTCCACGAGAGCTACGGCGCGATCCTTCCCCTTGCCGATTGGTTTCGCGCAAGCGAGGTGGGGATTCTCGAAGAGCGCCTGGCCGAAGCTCCCGATCATTCCGCAAGGATCACGGCGGTCGAGGCCTTCCTTCGGGAGCGCCTCCGCGATCACCGGGCGGATCCGCTGATCGGGGCGGCGGTGGAGAAGATTCGCAGGGCGCCCGGTGAGATCCGAATCGCTCGTCTCGCCGACGAGCTGGGCCTGAGTGTCGACGCGCTGGAGAAGCGCTTCCGTCGCGCGGTGGGCTGCTCACCGAAGCAGTTCGCTTCCATCCTGCGCATGCGAAAGGTGGTGCGGGGCCTTCGTAGCGGAATGAGCCTGACGGAGCTCGCCCTGGAGGCCGGCTATTACGACCAGTCTCATTTCATCCGGCATTTTCGAGCGATGGCCGGCATGTCGCCTCGGCGATTCCTTTCCAACGAATCCTTCTGCTAGCAGCACCATCGGGCGGTAGCGATCCGAGCCGGGGCGGTCACTCTCCGACGGAAATGGCCGGAGGCTCCCCCGACCGGATTGCGGCCTGGCCCCCGCCTCAGTCGTCGAAGACGTTCCAGCAGATGGGGCTGCGACGCTTCTGATCCTCGAGGACGAGGTAACGGATGGGAGCGGGGATGCGGGCCCGCTGCCAGTCGCGCTCGGCCAGTCGAGCTCGTTCGGCCTGGTCGCGGGCGACGGCGGCCATGCGGGCGCGGATGGCGTAAGCCGCGGCGCCGAGGCCATGCTCGGCGACGTGTGCCACGGCGACGGCCTGGCCTGCGGAGAGCGCCGCAAACCTCGCGGGATCGGGGAGACCG
>ERZ795042.735-NODE-735-length-23983-cov-8.376379_pt1 | contig 23983 bp, 20 predicted proteins | sample MGYA00375126_ERZ795042 | MGnify/ENA primary metagenome ERZ795042 (study PRJEB30171, sample SAMN05518105) | compost metagenome | isolation source: Feedstock adapted compost from Newby Island compost facility, Milpitas, CA | place: USA:Newby Island compost facility...
CCTGCGCCGCGGTGCGCTCGTAGCTGTCCGGCTGCAGCACGTTCCCGAAGGCAACCTGCGTCGTGATCGAGGGGATCGCCTGGCGCAGCGTACTCTGAATCTGGGCACGCCGGTCGCGCAGGCTGTCCGGTGCCAGCACGACGATGCTCCTGAAGGGCGATTGTGCCCCGGCCACGAGGTGATTCCGGAGGTAGTCGAGGGTCTGGAAGATGTCCGGAGTGGTGTCGTCCCAGCCGACGAAGAGGAGATGCTGGTGCGCTTCCACCGGGAGGTCCGCGCTGGCCAGACGTTCGAGCGAACGGTCGACGACCTCGGTGGCGAGCGTGACGAGTATGCCGACCAGGATGATCAACCCGGCGGCCACGAGGGCGAGTCCCGCGATGCGCTGGGTCCACCCTTGATCCTCGCTGAGCGCGCCGGGATCGAACAGGTGGTCCATCGTCCACCAGAGCGCATCGCTGTAGGAGGGAAAGGCGTCCAGGCCGAAGTAGAGCAGCGTGCTGCCCGTGAGCGTGACCAGGACGATCCATCCCAGCAGCAGGGCCACCCTGCCTCCTAGGGTGAACACCCACCGCTGGAGCCAGGCGCCGACCCGTTGACGTCGCTTCTGCCGGTGCTTCGATGCTCTGCGTGACATGGCAGTCTCGCCCCGGGGCGTGTGACGCGTGATGCGTCATGCGTGATGCGTCACGGGTCATCGGTCAGGCAGTGTTGCTGTCGTTCCCGGCCTCACCCGTGGGCCAGGGCACGCGCTGCGTTCAGGGCCGCATCCGGGTCGGGCAGCTCTCGGATCGGTGCGACATCTACGTAGCGCACCGTGCGGTCGCGATCGACGATGATGATCGCCCGGTGCGAGACGTCGCGGTAGCCGGTGAACTCGTCGATCATGATCCCGAGGGCGGTCATTCCTTCGCGGTTGAAGTCGCTCAGCATCGGGAAGGTGATGCCCAGCTCCTTCGCCCAGGCCGCAGCGGCGAAATGCGTGTCAACGCTCAACCCGTAGACCTCGACCCCCGACCGACGAAACTCGTCGATCCTGTCCTGCAGCGAGGACATCTCGTTGGCTCAGCCGCTGGAGAACGCGAAGTAGTAGTATGCCAGGACGGCCGGGCGGTCCTGGACCAGCTCCGAGAGCCGTACCTGCTTGCGATCCGTGGTGATGACGGTAAAATCCGGCGCGGTCTGGCCGACTGCGATGGTCATGCCTCACCCCTTCCGTCCGCCGGCTGCCGGAGCCGGGTGACGTTGCGATTGCCCTGCATCGTCTGTGCCCGCCATTGTAGACCACACCAGCCGGCTCCCGGCGATGGGGAATCGCCGCCTCACGGGATCGTCAGGGAATGCGACCGGCTGCCGTGGTGTTGGGCGTTCAGGAACGTGATCGGGATGGTAGCATATGGGCTTGTGGGGTCGGGAGAGAGTCTCGGGTTGAGGAGGAGGGGGTCGTGCGTCTCTATAACTCGCTGACGCAGCGCAAGGAAGAGTTCACGCCGCTCGACGGCCATACCGTCCGGATGTACGTCTGTGGCATCACGCCCTACGACACCACGCACATGGGCCATGCCATGACGTACCTGACCTTCGATGTCATTAACCGCTTCTGCCAGTACCTCGGCTGGCGGGTGAAGTACGTTCAGAACGTCACCGACATCGACGACGATATCCTGCGCAAGGCGCGCGAGGTCGGCGAGCCCTGGGACCGCCTGGGAGACCGCTACATCCGGCAGTTCCAGGAGGACCTGAACGGCATCAACGTTCTCCCGCCCGCGGTCTACCCCCGGGCCACCGAAGAGATCCCGACCATCATCGAGATGGTCGCGACGCTGGTCGAGCGCGGCATGGCCTACGTGCGCGACGGCAACGTCTACTTCCGCGTGGCCACCGACTCCGACTACGGGCAGCTCTGTCGATGCAGCACCGAGGAGATGATCGCCCTCTCGGCCGAGCGTGGCGCCGACCCCAACGATCCCCGCAAGGAGAACCCGCTCGACTTCATCCTCTGGCAGGCGCAGCAACCCGGTGAGCCTGCCTGGGACAGCCCGTGGGGACCCGGTCGGCCCGGATGGCACATCGAGTGCAGCGCGATGTCCTACCGCTACCTCGGCCCGCAGATCGACATCCACGGCGGCGGTGGCGACCTGATCTATCCTCACCATGAGAGCGAGATCGCCCAGACCGAGGGCTTCACGCAGAAGGCGCCGTTCTCGCGCTTCTGGGTCCACGTAGCCATGGTCCGGTACCAGGGCGAGAAGATGAGCAAGTCGCTGGGGAACCTGGTGCTGGTGCGCGATGTCCTTCGCGACCACACGGCCGACGCGCTGCGACTCTACCTCCTCAGCAACCACTATCGCGAGTCGTTCGAGTACCAGGACGACGGTCCGGCACGCTTCGAGCCGCTGGCCGATCTGCTCCGCCGCGCCGTGCGCGTCCCGGGCGGGAGCGGTCCGGCGCTCGATGTTGCCGATACCCACCGCGCCTTCATCGACGCCATCGGCGACGACCTCGACACCCCGACCGGTATCCAGGTGCTGCGCGAGATGGCCGAGCAACTCATCTCCGCCGCCGAAGCAGGTCGCGACGTCACCGACGCCCGCGAGATGCTCCGCCAAGCCGCAGGTATCCTGGGCTTGCAGGGGACGCGGTAGGCCTGGTTTCGTAGGTCGGCGCGTGCCCGGGGCTCAAGCCGCCGGGCTGAGTAGGGGTAAGCCCACTGAAGGGGCTGCGATGGCGACATTCCGGCGTGTCCGATCCGGCAGCCCGCCATGCCCGGCGTCCCCAGCCCCTTCAGTGGGCTTCGCTTCCCAGCCCGGTGGCTTGAGCCCCGGGCACGTGCCACCGCGCGGGAATCTTCCCACCACCCGACCCTGGGGCGCGACTGCCGCCGCACTCCAAAAATAGCGGCGTCAGCCAGCTCTCCTTGTCAGCCCGGCGCCTTTCGCCCCGGGTCGCCGCCTCGGCGCGGGATCCTTCGCACCACCGTTCTAGCGAACGGCCTCCGGCATGGAACCAATCCACCGTCCTGCGGGATTCCGCCGTTGCGTGGCCCAGTGAAACCGCCGCTCCTGCCTGCGCGCCTCAGCCTGCGGACATGTGAGCGATCACGCGCTCGGCGACCTGTTCGGTGGACGCCGTGCCGCCGAGGTCGGGGGTGAGGGTTGTGCCCTCGGCGGTGGTGGCTTCGATGGCGCGCATGACCCGTGCGGCGGCGTCCGCCTCGCCCAGGTGCTCCAGCATCATCGCGCCGGCCCAGATGGCGCCGAGCGGGTTGGCCACTCCTCGCCCGGCGATGTCGGGGGCGCTCCCGTGGATCGGCTCGAAGAGTGAGGGGTGCGCCGGGTCGGCTGCGAGGTTGGCGCTAGGGGCCAGCCCCAGGCTGCCCATCAGTGCGCCTCCCAGGTCGGTCAGGATGTCGGCGAAGAGGTTGCTGGCGACCACCACGTCGAACCGCTCCGGGGCGCGGACCATCAGCGCCGCCGCCGCGTCGACCAGCAGCGACTGGACCTCGACATCGGGGTAGTCCGCGGCCACGGATGCGACCACCTCGTCCCAGAAGACCATGCTGTACTGCTGCGCGTTGCTCTTAGTGACGCTGGTTAGGTGCCGCCTGCGGGTGCGCGCCAGTTCGAAGGCGTAGCGGACGACGCGTTCGACGTTGAAGCGGGAGAAGACCGCCGTTTGCAGCGCGACCTCGTACGGCGTGCCGACGTGGATGCGCCCGCCGACGCCGGCGTACTCACCCTCGGTGTTCTCGCGGACGAAGATCATGTCGATGTCGGCCGGCCCTTTGTCCCGCAGCGGGCCGGTGATGCCCGGCAGCAGGCGGATCGGCCGGACGTTGACGTGCATGTCGAGCGCCTTGCGGATGGGGAGCATCAGGCCCCAGAGGGTGACGTGGTCGGGGATGTGGGGCGGATCGCCGACGGCGCCGAGGTAGATGGCGTCGAACCCCTTGAGGGTCTCGATCCCGTCGGCGGGCATCATCGCGCCGGTCTCACGGTAGTAATCACTACCCCAGGGGAGATCGGTCCAGACCAGCTCGGCCGACCCGGCCACGGCGGCTTCGAGGACGGCCTTGCCCGCCGGGATGACCTCCCGGCCGATCCCGTCCCCGGCGATGACGGCGATGCGGTAGCGCTGCACCTTTCGTGTCCTTCCCGGTGTGCCCTCAGTGATCGTCGGCGCGATGGTACGGGGGAACCGGGCGCCGGGCAACCGGGCACGAGGTCAGACGCCGAGGGCCACGAGCCACCCGAACCCCAGGGCAACGGCCGCGGCGCCGACGATCTTGAAGAGGTGGTGCTCAACGCGGCCCGGGGCGCGTGGGTGCGCCAGGCGGGCGGCACCCAGCGCGATGAGCACGGCCCCGGCCGCGATCAGCGCGGGCAATGGCCGGTCCGTGAGCCATGGGGCGGCGATGGCTACCTGCGCGGCGCCAAGTGCGGCCGTTCCCAGGCAGGCGGCGAGCGCCCGGTCCCGGCCGAGCCGGGCGACGAGGGTGCCGGCCCCGGCGGCGCGGTCGCTGGTCGCGTCGGGGAGCGACTGGGCCAGGTGGACGGCGAGGATCATGAGCGCGCCGAGGGGGTAGAGGAGGAGCAGGCGCGGGTCGAACCGAGCCAGGGTGACCCAGGCACAGATCGGCAGCAGCGGCAGTGCCACGAGGTACGGAACCCAGGACCAGCGAGTTGGCTTGAGCCAGAGGTCGTAGGCGAGGCCGGCGCCGGTGCCGAGGACGACCAGCCCGAGGGGCAGCAGTCCGAGCGGCGCCCCGGCTACCAGCATCAGCGCCAAGCCCCCGATTGTCACCACGAGCGCGGCTCGGGGGGAGATAAGGCCGGCAGGTATCGGCTTGGCGCGGCCGACCGCGGCGTCCAGCTCGCGGTCACAGTATTCGTTCAGCGCGCCGATGGCGATCTGCCCGCCCAGGGCTGAGATGAGGAGGAGGGAGAAGCGAAGCGGGTCGGGGTGCCCCCTGGTCGCCAGCAAGCCAAAGAGGGCGAGGGCGGCGATCACGAGCAGCACCGCCCACGGGTGCGGCAGATCGCGGTAGGCGCGCAGAGTCGCGGCGCGCCGCCGGGGAGCGGTGGGTCGATCCATGGCCACGGTCCCGCCCTGATAAGCCGTCTGGCTGCATGCGTTACGGTACCACGGTTCCAGCGACCGCGGTTGTCGGGGGAGGCGGACCGCGGTTATACTCCCGTTAGCACTCTCCGGTGGAGAGTGCTAACGAAGGGACGTAACGAAGGAGGGCAGGCCGATGGCCACCAACCGGTGGGATCCGTGGCGCGACCTCGTCACGCTACGCGACGCCATGCACACGCTCCTGGAGGACGGCCTGACGCGACCCCGGCCAGGGTTCACCGCCATCACCGCCGACGTGCCGGTCGACGTCAAGGAGACGGACGACGCCTACGTGGTGCTGGCCGCGCTGCCGGGTGTGGAGCCGGCTGACGTCGAGATCTCGGTCCTGGGCGACACGCTGCGCATCAGCGGCGAGTTCAAGGACCGCGAACCGGAGGGCACCCGCTGGCTCATGCGCGAGCGGCGCTTCGGCTCCTTCGCGCGGACGATCGGGCTGCCGACGGCCGTCAATTCCGAGCGGGCCACTGCCCAGTTCTCGAACGGTATCCTCTCGATCCAGCTCCCCAAGGTCGACGCTGCGCGGCCGAAGACGATCCCGGTGCGCATGGCCGGCGCGGAGTAATTACCCCGAACGTCATCCGAAGACCCCCTGATAGTCCTGGCGCACGCGGCGAGGCGATCGGCCTCGCCGCTGTTCCTCTCTGGCACACGTGTGCTTGGCGGGCGTCGGGTCCGTCCGGTACGCTATGCTCCGCGAGATCGGCCACCACAGGGAGGGGGACACCTGTGCTGATCGCGCCCCTCGTCGCGTCCGCGATCGACGAGTCCGTTCAAGAAGTGAGCGACCGTACCGACCGGCTGGTTGCGCTGGCACTCGACCTGGGTGCGCGTGCCATCGGCCCGGCGATCCAGATCCTGATGATCGTCGTGCTCAGCCTCGTGCTGCTGCGCCTGCTCCGTTCGGCCGTGCGCCGGACCGTCAGCCGGGTGATGGAGCGCGCCGACACGCCACCACGTGAGCTGGCCAGCAAGGCAAACACCCTGGCCAACGTGATCGAGTCGGCCGGGCGCATGCTGATTCTGATCGTGGCCGGCATGATGGTGCTGAGCAGACTCGGCGTCAACATCGCGCCGCTGCTGGCGAGCGCCGGGATCGCCGGCATCGCCATCGGCCTCGGCGCACAGAGCCTGATCAAGGACCTCATCGGCGGCTTCTTCATCCTCTTCGAGAACCAGTACGGCGTGGGCGACGTGGTCCAGATCGGCGATGCCTCGGGCGTGGTCGAGCAGCTCAGCCTGCGCCGCACGGGTCTCCGCGCGGTCGACGGCTCCTTCATCGTCGTGCCGAACGGCGACATCCGCACGGTGACCAACATGACCAAGGATTGGTCGCGCGCCGTCGTCGATGTCGCGGTGCCGTACGACGCCGACCTGAACAAGGTCATCGGGATCTTGCAGAGGCTCGTCGCCGGGCTCGAGGAGGATCCGGTCGTGGGGGACGCCGTGCTGGGGCCTGGGGAGATCACGGGCGTCGAGGCGCTGGAGGCGTCGCAGGTGAAGCTGCGCCTCCTGGTCAAGACCAAGCCGATGGAGCAGTGGCGTGTGCAGCGCGAACTGCGCCGCCGCATCAAGGACGCCTTTACCGAGGCCGGGATCAGCGCGCCCTACCCGCGCAGCGTCACCCTCATCCACCCCGTGGACGGGAACCGGGGCGAACGTCTGCCACTCGGCGACACCCCGCGTACCGCGGAGGGCGGCTAGCCACACCGTAATCGGACAACGCTTAAGCGAGAACAGGGCTCCCGTATGGGAGCCCTGTTCCCGCTGGGCAGGTGAAGCCTGGAGTGCAATCTAAGCGACCGCGAATAGCGGTCCAATACGAACATGCAAGTTGCGTGCCACCCAATTCGGTCGGTTTGGCCTGGACGTGGTCATACGGTGGCGTCTTGGCGTGTGTCCCCGAGTCGGGTGGTGGGAGGGTTCCGCGCAGTGGTGTGTGCGGGGATCGGTGGCGTGCAGATCCCCGCGCCGTGGTACGTGCCCGGCGGCTTTAGCCCCGGGCACATGCCGCGCGGCGGAGACCCTATCACCTGGACGTGAGTGCTGCCTCTCCCCAGCGCGCTACCGCTGTGCACCACCAGTCGATGCGCCGACAACCCCCAGCCCGCCGCGAGCCCTTCGCTTTCCCGCAAACCGGATCATCAAATCTCCCTGTGTCCGTTTGACGCACTTCTCGCTGCTCGCTACCATGAAGCTGAGCGATCCGTACAGTCAGACGCGCGAGCTACGCCGAGGGTAGACCATGGCGTACCTCGAGTGATGTGCTCTTCCTCGATCCCACGCAGCGAAGGAGGCTCCGATGGCGTCTGCACCCAGCGTTGAACCCAACATGCGCGACTACGAGGAGGCTCGGCGGACGTTCCGCTGGGATGTCCCCGAGTACTACAACTTCGCCGTCGATACCATCGGCAAGTGGGCGGCGGACCCGGCAAGTCCGGGTATGGTGCACATCGACCATGAGGGGCGTGAGCGGACCATCACCTTCGCCGAGTTCGCCCAGCGCTCCGACCGCCTGGCGAGCGCGCTGCGGCAGCATGGCATCGGGCCGGGCGACCGGGTGCTCGTCGTCCTGCCGCGCGTGCCGGAGTGGTGGGAAGCGATCCTGGGCATCATGAAGGTCGGGGCGATCTCCCTGCCCGGGACGACGCTCCTCCGCCCGCGCGACCTGGAGTACCGCATCAACGCCAGCGGCGCCAAGGGGATCATCACCGATCCGGAGGTGGCGGCGCGGGTGGACGAAGTCGCCGGATCCTGTCCGACCCTCACGGTGCCGATCGTCGTCGGCGGCGAGCGGGACGGGTGGATCAGCTACGACGCCGCGCTGGCCGAGGCATCTGCGGACTTCACGCCGGTCCGTACCCGGAGCGACGACCCGTGCATGCTCTACTTCACCTCCGGCACGACGGCGCACCCGAAGATGGTGCTCCACACCCATGCGTCCTACCCGATCGGGCACCTCGTCACCGGGCGGTTCTGGCTCGACCTTCGGCCGGGGGACCTCCACTGGAACCTGTCGGACAACGGCTGGGCCAAGGCCGCCTGGAGCAGCCTGTTCGGCCCCTGGTCGGTCGGGGCAACCCTCTTCATCCACGACGCGCGCGGCCGGTTCGATGCCGGGCAGACCCTGGCGACGCTGGAGCGCTACCCGATCACCTCCTTCTGTGCCGCGCCGACGGTCTACCGAATGCTGGTGCTGGAGGACCTCGCGAATTTCAAGCCGGCGGCCCTGCGAAGCTGCGTCGGGGCGGGGGAGCCGCTGAACCCGGAGGTCATCGAGACCTGGCGCGAGGCCACCGGCATGACCATCCGCGACGGCTACGGGCAGACCGAGAGCGCGGTGCTGGTGGCCAACTTCCCCCCGGTGCCGGTGCGGGTCGGGGCGATGGGCAAGCCTACGCCCGGCTTCGACGTGGCGATCATCGACGACGAGGGGCGGGAGCTGCCGCCGGGCGAGGAAGGGCATATCGGCGTCCGGATCAAGCCGGGGCGCCCAGTTGGGTTGTTCCATGGGTACTACGGCGATGAGGCGCTGACCAATGAAGTCTTCGCAGGAGAGTGGTACTACACCGGCGATCGCGCCCGGCGCGACGAGGATGGCTACTTCTGGTTCGTCGGGCGTGCCGACGACGTGATCCTGAGCGCGGGCTACCGCATCAGCCCGTTCGAGGTCGAGAGCGCGTTGATCGAGCACCCTGCGGTCGCCGAAGCCGCCGTGGTCGGCAGTCCCGACCCGATCCGTGGCCAGATCGTCAAGGCGTTCGTGGTGCTCGTCCCCGGCACTGAGGAGTCGCCGACGCTGGCGCAGGAGATCCAGGACTTCACGCGGCAGGTGACCGCACCGTACAAGTACCCCCGGGAGATCGAGTTCGTGGCGGAGCTGCCCAAGACGATCAGCGGCAAGATCCGCCGGGTGGAGTTGCGCGAGCGCGAGGCCGCGCGCAAAGGAAGCGGGGCGTAAGGCGCTGCGGTTGCTGGGATGCCGGCGCACCGGCGTCATCCCGTTGACGGCGCCTCGACCTGCTTGCCGAACGTCGCGTGCACCCAGTCCATTCCGTTGACGGTGCCCGACGCGATGAGATGGGTGCGCCGCGCGAGAACCGCGCGGCGCACCAAGGTGTTTCTCAGTCGGGGAAGTCGACGATGTTGAGGTTGAGCGGGAACCGGCGGCCTTGCGGCTCCGGGGGATCCAGGCGGCTCTCGACCCAGTTGCCGGTCAACTCGTCGCTGCCGGCGATGTCCCCCGCCTGCCCGGCCAACAGGAAGTTGCGGAAGACGTACGGGAAGCCGTCCGATCCGAGCACTTCGGGTCCGGTCGTGACGTGGAGGTGCAGGTGGGGGGCGGCGGTGTTGCCGGAGTTGCCGAGGTTGGCGATCACCTGTCCACGGCGCACGCGGTCGCCCGGCTGGACTCGGATCGTGCCGAGCTTGAGGTGGGCGTAGTTGACGAAATAGCCGCCGCCGATGTCGAGCACCACGTGGTTCCCGTCGACGGTGCGGGTCGTGATCGTGGCCGGATCGGGCAGCTCGCCCGGCACCTGGTCGGGCAGCTCATCGAGCACGTCGACCACGATGCCGTCGGCCACGGCCAGGACGTCAGCGCCGTAGTCAACGTAGTTCTCGACCTTCGACGGGTCGCCGACAACCAACCGTCCCTCACTGTCGAGCCGCATCCAGTCGATCGCGAAGCGCTGGGCGTCCCAGTAGCCGCCGTTGATCGTCTGGATTGAGCCGCGGTGCACGATCTCCGGGTTGCAACAGCCGTTGATCGCAACCCAGCCCGTGCCGCGCAGTGGCGGCCCGAGCACCGGCAGCCGGCCCCCACGGAGGCTAAAACGGCCGGCGGTGTAGCTGAGCGGGGTGGCCTCGGTCGCGCCGGGGTTGCTGGCGCCGAGCAAGTCGAGGTGGTGTTCGACCGCCTCGGGCACGGCATCGCGCGTCGGGAAAGCCAGCTCGATATAGAAGAAGCGCCCGCCGTTCGGCTCGATCACCGCGTCGGTGGCCGGTGCCGGGGTGAGGGTACGGAGGCGCGCGACCACGTCGTCGCCCGCATAGTCGGCAACAACGCGGTCCGGGTCGTCCGCGTCCAGCACCTGGATGCGCTGGATCGTTGCCGGGGCCATCTTGCCGTTGGTCAGGAGCAACTCGTACACGACGTGCCACTGCCCGTCGGTCCCGCGGACGGGAATCGTCTCCGGACCGACGGTTGAGACCGTAACCGGGGTGAAGATCTCCTCGGCTGGGGGCGGCGAGTCACGCGAGTGCGACGCAGCGGGCGGCGTGTCCGCCAGCGCGCCGGGACCGATGTCGGCGAGGACGGCGAGGGCAAGTACCAACGCGAGGAATAGGACCAGGCTGGCCATCCGTTTCATGGCCTCAACCCCTCTCGCTGCCACGACAGGCGTGGACGATCCGTTCCCGATACGCTCCCTTGTATCCCGTGGACGTGAAGGCTGCCCGCCGCACTCGTGGTGCCAGTGTGGGGCGGATGCGGCGGGTCGACACGGCGCCATCGCGCGGCCGCTTCCATGACTGTCAGGTTGGAATCCTTCTACGACGCGCCGCAGAACCCGCCGGGTGCGGTTGAGCGCGCTCGTCTCCGGCTCGCTCCCGACCCACGGGGCCGTCGAACCTTTCTAGATGTTCAGCTAGATATGAACTGATCGTATGGGGCTATATGAGGCTTTGGAGCTGTCGCCGGCGACCGGACGTCTCCGCCGGTCGACTCGGGCCAGGAGAGTGGCGCGGAGTGGACGCGCTATACTGCGGGGGACCGGGCGGGCAGCAAGCCCGCCCCATGTGTATCCCCGCCCGTGGCGGGAGGGACCAAGTCGAGGGGTGATCCCGCGCGAGATGATGAGGAGGAACGGAATGTCGGACGCAGCGCCCACTGATCGGCCCTTGGCCGTGCCGACTCGGCAGCTTGAGACCGAGCGGGTGATCGTCACCGAGTGGCGGTTCGCGCCCGGCGCGCACACCGGCTGGCACACGCACCAGTACGACTACGTCGTGGTGCCGATCACGACCGGGCAGTTGCGCCTGGAGACGCCGAACGGGACGGTGACGGCGGATCTCGTGGCCGGCCAGTCGTATGGCCGGGAGAAGGGCGTCGAGCACGACGTCATCAACGACAACCCCTTCGAGTTTGTGTTCATCGAGATCGAGCTCAAGCCGTAGGGCGGGGTAGGGGGCTGCCCAAGCGAAGCCCGCTACGCGGGCGAGGACGTGCCCGTTGCCGGATGGTGGCACGAACGGACGCCGTACAACGAACGTGGGATGGGTGGTGTGAGGATCCCGCGCCTCGGCCCGTGCCCGGGGCTCAGGCCCCGGGCTGACAACGAAAGCCGGCTGAAGCCGGCTCTTTGGAGTGCAGCGGCCCGAGCCGCCGCTTTGGTATCGCGCGGCCGCAGCCGCGCGCCGGGGTCGGATCCGTGCCTTCGTCGGGACGCGGGGTCGGAGGCACGCGGAACGCGGCGCTTTGGCCCGTGACCAGGGGTAGGTGGCGGGACGGATCCCCCCACTCGGCCTGTGCCCGGGGCTAATGGTGTTCGACGAATTAGTCGTGTCTACCCACCAGCGGCCTGCGACTCTCCGAATGTCATCCTTCGCTGCGTGGCCGCTCCGATACGAGATCCTTCGCTCCGCCGCCCGGCGTGCCTGCGCCGGCCGGCTCCGCTCAGGATGACAAGGACGAGACGACGGACCGGTACATGTACCACGGTAATTCGTCAAACTCCATAAGCCGCCGGGCTAGGAAGCGAAGCCCAACGAAGGGGCTGGGGACGCTGGGTCCGGTGGGCGGTCGGATCGGCTCCGCCCGGATGTCGCCATCACAGCCCCTTCAGTGGGCTTACCCACCATTCAGCCCGGCGGTGTTAGCCCCGGGCATGCGCCGAGCGGCGGAACCCAACACCAGGGTGTAAGTGCTGACCCTCAGCCGGCTTCAGCCGGCTTTGTTTGTCAGCCCGGCGCCTTTAGGCCCGGGCACGTGCCACGGTTTGGCGGCCTTCCCACCACCCGCCCTGAGCGCGGACGGCAGCGTTTACTTGTGCCTCTACCTGGTCATTGCGCCCGCTGTCGGCCCGTGACGCGACCACCCGATGGACGGATGCCTACTCGGTTCCCTCCGCAGGGCTGCCTCCGTACGTACAATAATGCAGGGGCCTTTACATAGGCGCGGGCACCCTGTAGACTTCATCAATTAACTTGGGCGCGAGCGGAGAGCGGTGTGGCGCGGGTCCTGGCTCTAGCGAATCAGAAAGGCGGCGTCGGCAAGACGACGACGGCAGTCAACGTCTCAGCCGATCTTGCGCGCCGCGGCCGGCGGATTCTCCTCATCGATCTTGATCCTCAGGGAAACGCGACCAGCAGCCTGGGCGTCGACAAGCACGGGGTCGAACGCTCCAGCTACGACGTGCTGATCGAGGGGCGGCCGGTGCTCGAGTGCCTGCTCGAAGCCGTTCGCCCACGGCTGGATCTGCTCGCAGCCAATGCCAGCCTGGCCGGAGCGGAGGTCGAGCTGGTCGGGGTGCGCAACCGGGAGTTCCGCCTGCGGGAGGCGCTGGCCGAGCCGCGCGCCGGTTACGATGCGATCGTGATCGACTGCCCGCCCTCGCTCGGCCTGCTCACGGTCAATGCCCTCACCGCCGCCGACGAGGTCATCATCCCCATCCAGTGTGAGTACCTGGCGCTCGAGGGCCTGATGCAACTCATCAACACCATCGACCTGGTCAAGCGGCGGTTGAACCCGTCGCTCGACATTCTGGGCGTGGTGATGACGATGTACGACGCGCGCACGCGCCTGTCCGCGCAGGTCGTGCACGATGTCCAGCGCTTCTTCCCGACGCGGATGTTCCGGTCGGTGATCCCGCGCACGGTGCGACTGGCGGAGGCGCCCAGCTTCGGCCAGACGATCTTCGAGTATGACGCTGCATCCCGCGCGGCGGCGGCCTATGCCTACCTGGGCGGCGAGGTGGCAGCCCGGCTTGGGCTGGCGAGCGATGAGCGCGACGAGGAGGTCGGCGCCGCGGCCGCGCGCGGGGAGGCGACGCCGTGAATCGCTCGATGTGTTGCGTGTTTCGAGATGCGTGTTTCGTGGCCCGTGACGCGCAGGCGGGAGCACGTGACGCGCTCAGCGCAACACGCAACACGAAGCACGGAACACGCAACACGCAACACGCAAGGGAGTGATCCATGACGGTGATGCGGGACCAGGAGGTAGCGAAGCTGCTCGAGACGCCGAGCCTCGACGAGGTGCTCGCCGAAAAGGTCGTGGGTGTCGGCCTGACCTTCGATGACGTGTTGCTCGTCCCGATGGAGTCGAGCGTCCTGCCCAAGGACGCCCGGACGGACTCGCGCCTGACTCGGCGCATCAGCCTGAAGATCCCGATCGTGTCCGCCGCGATGGACACCGTCACCGAGGGGCGCATGGCGATCGCCATGGCTCGCGAGGGCGGCATCGGCATCCTGCATCGCAACATGTCGATCGAGGAGCAGGTGGCCGAGGTCGACAAGGTCAAGCGGAGCGAGTCGGGGATGATCGTGGAGCCCGTCACGCTGAAGCCGGACGATCCGGTGAGCGAGGCGCTGGCGGTGATGGCCCACTACCACATCTCCGGCGTGCCGATCACCGATGAGCATGGGAAGCTCGTGGGCATCCTGACCAACCGGGACCTGCGCTTCGAGACCGACGTCAACCAGCCGATCGCCAACCTCATGACCAAGGAGAACCTGATCACGGTCCCCGTCGGTACCACGCTCGAGCAGGCCGAGGAGATCCTGCACCGGCACAAGATCGAGAAGCTCCCGGTGGTGGACGAGCACGGGTACCTCAAGGGGCTCATCACGGTCAAGGACATCCAGAAGCGCATCCAGTATCCGAACGCGACCAAGGACGCGCAGGGGCGGCTGCGGGTCGGGGCGGCGGTCGGCGTCGGTGCCGACGCACTGGATCGGGCGGCCGCGCTGATCGAAGAGGGGGTGGACGTCCTGGTGGTGGACACCGCCCACGGCCACTCCCGCGGTGTGATCGAGATGGTGGCGGCCATCAAGCGGCGCTGGGATATCGACGTCATCGCCGGGAACATCGCCACCGGTGAGGCGGCGCAGGCGCTGATTGACGCCGGTGCCGACGCGGTGAAAGTGGGCGTCGGGCCCGGGTCGATCTGTACGACCCGCGTCGTGGCGGGGATCGGTGTGCCGCAGATCACGGCGATCATGGACGTGGCCCGGGTCGCCCGCGCGGCAGGCATCCCAGTGGTCGCCGATGGCGGGATTCAGTACTCGGGCGATATCGCCAAGGCGATCGCGGCGGGGGCCGACACGGTCATGCTCGGGAGCCTGCTGGCCGGGGTGGACGAGAGCCCGGGCGAGGTCATCCTCTACCAGGGCGAGCGCTTCAAGGAATACCGCGGCATGGGCTCCTTGGGCGCGATGAAGGCGCGCTCCTACAGCAAGGACCGCTACTTCCAGGAAGACGTGGAGAGCCTGTCGAAGTTCGTGCCGGAGGGGATCGAGGGCCGGGTCGCGTATAAGGGACCGCTCTCCGCCACGCTCTACCAGCTCGTCGGTGGGCTCCGGTCTTCGATGGGCTACTGCGGTGCGGCGACGATCGCCGAGATGCAGACCAAGACCCGCTTCATTCAGATCACCTCCGCCGGGCTGCGTGAGAGCCACCCGCATGACGTGGTCATCACCAAGGAGGCGCCCAACTACCGCCTTGTTCGCTAGCGCCTAGCGTCAGTTCCCGCACACCAACCCCCGCTCCCAGACCGGGAGCGGGGGTTCTTCATGCGAGGCGGTGTCCCGGAATGGCGCGGCCTCACTCGGACCGCGTGCCGCGAGATGATGGCGTCCGCGGCCACAACCTTGACACACACAGGCTCACGTTCTATATATCATTACGGGCGTGATCCTCGGAGTCATGACGAGGGAAGAACCCCGCCTCCCTCTGCTTCAGAGGTCATGCCTCCGTGCGCCCAGCCGCCAGTCGCTGTGCCTCTCAGGCACGGGATGTGCATAGAGACGGGCGAACGGCAGGGAGGGACGAACTCCCCGCAGTGGGGGAGGACGACACAGTCAGTAGACCAGGGGCACACACTCATCGTTTCTGATGCCCGGTGACGCGGGCTCGGCATGGCGTCACCATGGCCCGGTCCGCGCCGCGGGGCGTCTCGGGGCGCCTGCCTGCGGGCGGGGCCTCCTCCTGTGTGCACCCCATCAGGTCGTAGGAGGGATCAGTGCGATGCGAATCGCGCAAATCGCACCGCTGTACGAGCGCGTGCCGCCGCGGTTGTATGGCGGGACGGAGCGCGTCGTGTACGCGCTGACGGAGGAGCTCGTGCGGCGGGGTCACGACGTCACCTTGTTCGCAACCGCAGATTCGATCACCTCGGGTCGGCTGGTGCCGATGGCGGAGGCCGGGATCCGGCTGGCGGGAATCAAGGAACCGCTCCCGCTGCACGTGGCGATGCTCGAAGAGGTCTATGCCCAGGCCGACCAGTTCGACATCATCCACTCGCACGTGGACGTGCTGGGCTTCCCCTTCGCGCGTGCTTCGGCGGTGCCGACCGTCTCCACCATGCACGGTCGGCTCGACCTGCCGGAGTACCGGCGTGTCCTGTCCCGCTTCCCCGAGCAGCATCTCGTCAGCATCAGCCACAGCCAGCGGGGTCCGGTGCAGGATCTCCCGCTCAACTGGGTTGGGACCGTCTACAACGGCATTCGGCTGGAGCACTTCCCCTTCCGCGAGGAGCCGGACGATCCACCCTATCTCGTCTTCCTCGGGCGGATCTCGCCGGAAAAGGGGCCGATCGAGGCGGTCAAGGTGGCGCGTGCGGTCGGCTTGCCGCTCAAGGTGGCGGCCAAGATCGACCCGGCCGATGCCGACTGGGCGGATGAGCATTTCCTGCCGATCCTCGAGGGCGGGGGCGTGGAGTTCCTTGGTGAGGTGGACGAGCCGACCAAGGCAGCCTTGCTCGGCGGTGCTCTGGCCACGCTGTTCCCGATCCAGTGGCCGGAGCCGTTCGGCATCGTCATGACCGAGTCGCTGGCGTGCGGCACGCCGGTCATCGCCCTGCGCGGTGGGTCGGTGGAAGAGGTCCTGGTCGACGGCGTCACCGGCTTCATCTGCGATTCACTGGAGGAGATGATCGAGGCCGTCTCGCGGGTGGACCGGATCGACCGCCGGGCCTGTCGCGCTCGTGTCGAGGACAGGTTCTCGGCGGCCGCGATGGCCGACGGCTACGAGGCGATCTACAAGCGCGTGCTGGCGACCGAAGCCGCTGCGCGGCCGGCGCTCACCATCCTGCCCCAGCGGCGGGCGGCAGCGGCTGAGCCGGTGGTGCCATTGGCGGCGAAGCAGGATCTGGTGATGCCGAAGGTCGACGAGCAGGCGGTACCGGTCGGCGAGTAGCGGTGACAAACGGGCCCAGGTGACTTGACATGGGGCAAGTCGGCGCTAGACTGGGATTTATCACTAACTATTGGCTGAGAGTGGACGATCCGCGCACCGACAACGACCCAGCGCGGCTTCCAACGAATACGAGGTGCGTCCTATGCCACTCTATGCCTTCCGCTGCGACACCTGCGGCCCGTTCGAGGTCCGTCGCCCCTTTGCTCAGGCACACGAGCCGGCGTTCTGCCCGGTGTGCTCAGCGCCGGGGCAGCGGGTCTTGACTCCGCCCGGGCTCTACCGGACATCGCCGGGCTTGCGCCGCGCGTTGGCGCTGGAAGAGCGCAGCGCGCATGAGCCGGAGGTCGTCACCCGACCACCCGGTGGATTTCCCGGGCGTCCATTCCACGTCCACGGCAATCACGTTCATTAGCGTGCATCGCACCCCCAGCGGGGGGTGCGATGCAATTTCTTGACGTGGCTCAGCGCGCCGTAGGGGCGCTGGCGAAGCGGCTTATTCGACACACCGTACCAGCGAAGGGAGGGAGAGAACGGCCGACGTGTGGCTCATCGTGTTTGGAGTGGAGGCGTCCGTCTGACGCATTCCCGAGAGGAGACGCAGTCATGCCACCCGAGGTCGTCTTCAAGATTGATCAGACCAAGTCGATGCGCGATCAGGACGTTCCGGGACACAACCGCTGGCACCCGGACATCCCTGCCGTCGCATCAGTGAAGCCGGGCCAGGACTTCCGGATCGAGTGTCGCGAGTGGACCGACGGCCAGATCGGCAACAACGACAGTGCCGCCGACGTGCGGGATGCCAAGCTGAACGTGGCGCACATGCTCAGCGGGCCGATCGAGATCGAAGGTGCCGAACCGGGCGACCTCCTGGTCGTCGACATCCTCGACATCGGTCCGGTGCAGACGGAAACAAAAGGCCCCGCGCCGGGCCAGGGCTGGGGCTACACCGGGATCTTCGCCAAGCACAACGGCGGCGGCTTCCTCACCGACCACTTCCCCGACGCCTACAAAGCGATTTGGGACTTCCACGGGATCTACGCGACCTCACGCCATATCCCCGGCGTACGCTTCGCCGGGATCACCCACCCGGGCCTCTTCGGCACCGCTCCCTCGCACGAGCTGCTGGCGGAGTGGAACCGGCGCGAGCGGGCGCTGATCGAGAAGGATCCCAATCGTGTGCCACCCCTGGCGCTCCCGCCCGAGCCGGACGGCGTGCTCGCCGGCAAGCTGACGGGGCCGGAGCTGGAGCGGATCGGGCGTGAGGGTGCGCGCACCGTTCCCGCGCGCGAGAACGGCGGCAACCACGACATCAAGAACTTCACGCGCGGCGCTCGCGTCTACTACCCCGTCTTCGTGCCAGGCGCCAAGCTCTCCGGCGGCGACCTGCACTTCTCGCAGGGTGACGGGGAGATCACCTTCTGCGGCGCGATCGAGATGGGTGGCTTCATCGACTTCGGAGTCGACCTGATCAAGGACGGCATGAACAAGTACGGCATCACCACGAACCCGGTCTTCATCCCGGGCCCGGTGGAGCCGCGGTACTCGACCTTCCTCTCGTTCATCGGCTTCTCGGTAGATGAGCACAGCGGCGAGAACCTCTACATCGACGCCACTGTTGCCTACCGGCGGGCCTGCCTGAACGCCATCGAGTACCTGAAGAAGTTCGGCTACTCGGGCGAGCAGGCGTACCTGCTGCTGGGTGCCGCGCCGATCGAGGGGCGGATCAGCGGGGTCGTCGACATCCCGAACGCCTGCTGCTCGCTCTACCTGCCGGTCGAGATCTTCGAATTCGACATCCGACCGAACGCGCAGGGGCCGACTTCAGCCGACCGTGGTATGGCCGCCCGGACGTAGTCGTGGCGCCTTGGGCGCGGCCCAGCCGGGGTCGCGCCCTTCCCTCGTGATCGAACGGAACACGCCGTGACCGCTGCCAAAGGGAAGTGCGAGGAGACCGATGATCGCGTTGATTCTCCTCTGGGTCGGGGCGGTTCTCTTCCTCAACGGGTTATGGCTCTTGGGCCGGGTGAGTGACCAAGAGATCGGGGTGATCAACCTCTTCGTCGGCGGGGTGACGCTGCTGGCGGCGCTGGCAAGCGCGCTCCGCGGCGGTGCGAGCCTCGACGACATCGGCTTCGGCGCGCTGGTCCTCCTGTTCTCGTTCACCTACATCTGGATAGGGATAAATCGCTTCCTCCAGACTGATGGGCGAGGTCTCGGCTGGTACAGCCTGTTCGTGGCCATCACGGCACTCCCGATCAGCATCGAGCTGCTGCGGGGTGCAACCACCACCTGGGACTACTGGCTGGGGCTGAACTGGCTCGCCTGGGCCGTCCTGTGGTTCCTCTACTGGGCACTCCTGGTGCCCAAGCGGGTCGGGGTCCAACTCGTTGGCGTGCTGACGCTGGCCGTCGGGATCGCCACCGCCTGGCTGCCGGCCTACCTGCTGCTGCGCGGCTACATGGCGCTGTAGGGCGTCGGGAGCGCGGGCATCGCACGGAGTCGGTGAGGCTCCGTCGGCCCTGACTGGCGGATGAGCATCGCCACTCAGGAGAGGGCACGGATCGTCACGCGGGGTGTCACCCCGAAGGTTTCAATGCGGTGACCCTGACCGGACGGGAGCACGCCGCGTCCGCAGCGGTAGCCCAGTCCGCGAGCGGGTTGGTGTCCGCCGAGATCGCCCCGACCGTCATGCGTTCGGTGGCGCATGACGGTCGGGTGAGGTTATCTGCAACGGCTCAACCGTCGGACTTCGGCATCGTGCTCAGCGTCATGGTCTCCTTGATCGGCGGTCGATCAAGGTAAACGCGACCACCAGTGCGATCACGACAAGCAGAAGGCCGATGCCGAGTTCCATCGACCCAATCGCCCCAATGGCTGGTCCCAGCAGCAAGAGGAGCGCGAACGCGGTCGCCAGGATCAGAATCGTGACTCCGATCTTCGCCAGCACCCGTCAGGCTCCCTTCGACGAATGGCGGGGCCAGTCATCCCCGCCGATTGCTCGCTCTGCCCCCTCACAGCGCGACGCGATCCGACGCGCGGATCTGGCGGCAGGAGAGGACGGTGGCGAGCAGCACGGCGAGGTAGAAGGCGGCGATCACCACGCCGATGACTCGCCAGGGGATGCTGAGCACGAAGTTGGGCATGACCATGGCCGTGACCACGACCGGGGGGATCGCCAGCGCCAGGACGACGACGGTGCTCACGGCGACGAAGAACGTGTTCTGGGCAAGGACGACCTGCTGCGCCCAGGTCGGCGTCAGCCCGATCGCGATCAGCGTACCCAGGTAGCGCCGCAGCGTCAGCACCTGGGCGCGTGCCACTGCGACGGCGCAGAGCAGCACGACGAGCATGAGCCCGGCGGCGGCAGTGAAGTATGCCCGTGGCACGAAGGGGTTGACCGTCTCGTAGAGGACAACCTGACGCGGGTCCAGTCCCGCGTCGAGAACCGCCCGCCGCGCGGCCCGCGCGTCGGCGTCTGAGACATCGGTGAACACGATCCCACCGTCCATGATCGGTAGGCCGAGCCGCTCCGCGGTCGCGGTTAGCAGGACGCCGTTGGTGCTCATCCGCCAGGCAGGATGGAGGCTCGCCGCGACCGCGGGGAGGCGCACCTCTTCCGCTCCCACTGCCGTGGGTGTGACGAGCACGCGCTCGCGGCCCTCGCGGTCGTCCCATGCGAGCATGCCGCCGTCAACAAGTACTGTCTGCTCCGTCTCGGTCAGGGGGCGCCCGATGAGCCGGCTGACGTCGTCCAACGTGTCGAGCGCGAGTACCGCGCCGAGACCGCTGCCATCGACCGCTACTGGCCCGTGCTCTCCCCATAGATAGCGGATCTGCACGGTCGGGCGCGATACCCCGAGTTGTTCCCGCACCACCGCGAGTACCTCAGGCGTTGGGGCTTGGAACTTTCCACCAGTCTCGCTCACCAGGACCTGGTGAGGGGCGACATCCGGAGCGAGTCCTTCCTGGCCGGTCTTAATCATGGCGTCGAAGAGGATGACATACCCCAGTGGGAGACCGAGCACGGCGGCCAGCGCAGCGACCGCGATCGTAGTGCGGCTGCGGTTATGCACGAGCTGCTGGCGGGCTAGACGCAGACGCGGGCCTGTGTTCGGAAGCAGACGCATTGCCTGGTCGACGACCTCGGGGACTAAGAGGAGGACTCCGACGGCGATAGTACCAGCGAGGACCATGGGGTCGGCGGCGGTGTCCACGTGAGGCGTCTGCAGGATCGCGGCGCAAGCGGCGAGCGTCGCCGCACCGTGCCGGGCGTGCTCTCCATAGCGTCGGGCCCGCGACGCTGAGGGGCGCGCGGTCGGTGCTTCCGGTACGGACGATGGCTGCCGGTTGACCACGGCGAACCGGATCCACACAGTGCCGACAAGACATGCAGCGGCGGCGGATATACCGAGCCTGAGTATCGGATCGAGCAGGCTGGGGAAGGGACTGAGCGGCTGTGCCCACAGGTGAAAGCGTGATAAGACGCCGCGGGCGATGAGCCCAATTACCGCACCCACTGCCACGCCGGCTGCAAGCGACGCCATGAGCCATCCGGTCACTGCTATGCCGATAGCTTTCGCCGCACGGCCGGGTGGCAGCCCAAGGGCCACGAGCAGGGTGCCGCTCCGGTGGAGCCGTCGCTGGCTGAGTCCAAAGGTCGCCAGCGATGCCAAGAAGGGGAGCAGCAGAGCCGGGATCCCGTAACTCGCTGGAATCCGCTCAATCCAGGGAGTCCGCCGTGTGCGACTGACGTCCGATCGATCCTGGGTTGTCGCCGCGACAGCGAGAGCCACGTCATCTCTCGGCTGACCGAGCTCGCGGGAGAGGAAGTCGCTCACCGCGTCGATGACCGACTGGCGTTGGCTTCCCTCCCAAAAGAGAGTCAACATTGCGCTAATGGATGGGAAGTTGCGGAGAGCTGCCTCCCCGATGCTGGCGAAGGTGCCCGGTGCCGCCAGGATCGCGTGGTAGTCGCCGTAGCGGTCGTCAACGATGCCAACCACGGTGAACCGCTCATGCCCGGCGAGCACGGCAAGTTCTTCGCAGAGCTCTGCGAGCGATCCGTTCGAGGTATGAGCCACGACGACCTCACCGGGCTGCTCGGGCCAACGACCGCGGAGGAGGACATACCGGTTGGGGAATGGACTGCGTTCCCAGTCGGCCTCGGTGAACCACGTGGTTGGTGGGTCAACCTGAGCTGGCTCCACGTCTACCGAGGTCACCGTGACCATCGGTGCGGTCGCACCACCTGCGAGTGCCGTCGCCTCAATCTCGGCTGCGATCGAGGCGTTCTTGGGGGTCAGGGTTAGTGTATTGCCCAGATACGACCGAAAGGCGAAGCGCCCCATTTCCCGCTCCACGATCTGGTCGCCGGAGAGGGTGAGCGCACTCATCCCGATGAAGAGCGCGACCACGGTGGCACTGACCGCCGCCATTAACCAGGTGGATGTCGCCAAAGAGCGGCTGCGCATGAACCGGCGTCCGACGCGCAGGGTGGCCACGCCTCTCATAGCCGTGCGACCTCCCGCTGACGCAAACGCCCGTCTACCATCTCGTACACCGTATCAGCGAACTCCTGACACATCGGGTCGTGCGAACAGACGACGGCCAGCGTGCCCTGGTCGCACAGTTTGCGGATCAGGGCGAACAGCGCGCGTGAGTTGGCTGAGTCCAGGGAGCCGGTTGGCTCGTCGGCCAGCAAGACGCGGCGCTGGCCGACGAGTGCCCGGGCAATCCCGACGCGCTGTCGCTGCCCTCCCGAGAGTTGGCTGGGCAGCCGGTCCTCAAGACCGGCCAGCCCGACGCGCTCGAGCTCGGCCAGGGCTGAGGCCCTGGCCTCCGCTCCTGTGAAACCGCGTACCTCCAGTGGCAGTGCCACGTTCTCCCAGGCGGTGAACTCATCGATCAGCAGGTGATCCTGGAAGACGACCCCAATCGTCTCCAGCCTCAGGCGTGCCCGGCCCCCCTCGTCGAGGGCGCCGACATCGACGCCGTTCACGTGGATCGTCCCGCTGTCCGCCACGTCCAGCCCAGCGATCAAGTTGAGCAGCGTGGACTTGCCCGAGCCACTAGCGCCGTAGATGCATACGAACTCGCCTGCATACGCGGAGAACGTCACGTCACGGACCGCACACACCGTCTCCGCCGGCGTCACGAATGCCCTGTGCAGCCCCGAGACGTCGAGCAGGGCAGGCGGGCCGAGACTCCCGGTCGTGGTCAGCAACCTCTGTTGGTTCGCCATGAAGAGACCTCATCGCTGTTCCAGAAGGCAACGTTGTTATCACGTCCGAATGCATGGAACGTCTGGCAGTCTCCTGTGCCATCCCAGTTGTCGTATCCCGCTGCATTGGTGTTGCTGCCGTTGGCCCAAGAGTCCATCTGGTTGTTCGCGGCGCCAGACAGGGCTACTAGACCTCCCCCGCTCGGGCGCTCACCAATCAGCCAGTTGAAGTCAGTGTTTCCCCACATGCACACATGTCCGCTATCGCATTCCTCGAGTTCTGCTTGTACGCTCCCAGCCGCGGCAACGGATGAGAGGGCCAGTGCGAGCGCTACGAGTAGGGATTTCTTGTGCACAGTTTCCCTCTAATGTCTGAATACCGATAGCCAAAGAAGGCGCATGACCTGCATCAGGCGCGCATCGTGAACACCTCCATTCAGCATGCAGTGATAATAGGACGATGACATGATAACCTGCTGCATACTGATAAGTCAATGAGTGAACTTGCTGTTGGGTGATACGAGGGGCTTCATTGAAGCGGTGCTAGTCTGAGCGACTACTGTGCTTCGGTTCCGTGCTCTATCCCGCCGCACTGTCGCGTACAATGTCCGCGTCGGCGCGGCACACGGACTGCGGGGCATTCCCCCGACAGTGATCCGCCGCCCCGTCTTCAGCACCATCGGCGTTGGCCAGCGCCAACCTTCGGGTGGGATGAGCGCAGGGAGGGACCCATGGGCATCGGTGGCCGGCTCAAGAACTACGTCGGGATGGTTCCCAACCCGATCAGTTCGAAGACGCGCCAGGTCGGCTCGCGCATCCGCGGCGCCGACGTGACCGTCAGCGTCTGCCCCTACTGCGCCGTCGGATGCTCTCAGCTCGTGTACGCCAAGGATGGGCGCATCATCGACATCGAGGGCAACTACGAGAGCCCCATCAACGGCGGCACGTTGTGCCCTAAGGGCGCGGCGACCTACGGCCTGGTTTACAGCCCGAACCGGATTACCAAGGTCAAGTACCGGGCGCCGTACAGCGATCACTGGGAGGAACGCCCGCTTGATTGGGCCATGGAGCGGATCGCCCAGCTCGTCAAGCAGACCCGCGACGCAACCTACGAGGAGACCGACGAGTACGGCACGATCGTCAATCGCACCCTCGGCATCGGCCACCTCGGCGGTGCGACCCTCGACAATGAAGAGAACTACCTGATCAAGAAG
>ERZ795042.738-NODE-738-length-23958-cov-159.204284_pt1 | contig 23958 bp, 8 predicted proteins | sample MGYA00375126_ERZ795042 | MGnify/ENA primary metagenome ERZ795042 (study PRJEB30171, sample SAMN05518105) | compost metagenome | isolation source: Feedstock adapted compost from Newby Island compost facility, Milpitas, CA | place: USA:Newby Island compost facility...
ACATCCCGTTTCCTGGCCCGTGATCGGGGATCATCCCCGCGTGCGCGGGGAGCACTGCTCCTCCGCGATAACCCCCGGGGGTTCAGTGGGATCATCCCCGCGTGCGCGGGGAGCACTGCGCTGCGGAGAACCGCGTCACCCAAGCCGAGGGATCATCCCCGCGTGCGCGGGGAGCACCGACAAGTGGATCCGACCAGTGATCGTGCCGTGGGATCATCCCCGCGTGCGCGGGGAGCACACACCGGGCAGGACCCGAAGGCCCCGGCCACCGGGATCATCCCCGCGTGCGCGGGGAGCACGAGAGCTTGCGGATGCCGGGTACATCGACCTGGGGATCATCCCCGCGTGCGCGGGGAGCACGGGGTCCCGCTTATCGGGGTATGGAAGCTCGAGGGATCATCCCCGCGTGCGCGGGGAGCACCGGCCACGCGGCCCGGCCCGGAACCTGGGCTTGGGATCATCCCCGCGTGCGCGGGGAGCACGAGGACGGAATGGCCGATGACCCGATCCTGGTGGGATCATCCCCGCGTGCGCGGGGAGCACGGCCGCGCCCCGGCCGCATCCAAATCCGCGCCGGGATCATCCCCGCGTGCGCGGGGAGCACTCCCCGGCCCAGATTGAGGCGATTATGGAGCAGGGATCATCCCCGCGTGCGCGGGGAGCACTCAAGGCCGGGCTGCCGGGCTCGGGCTGTGCAGGGATCATCCCCGCGTGCGCGGGGAGCACTGGAGACGGCCTCAGAAAAGGACGGGGTGGTCGGGATCATCCCCGCGTGCGCGGGGAGCACGTGCACGTCAAGCACACCATCGCCGGCAAGTCGGGATCATCCCCGCGTGCGCGGGGAGCACTACAAGCGGCTGTGCGCCGAGCTGTGCCGCGAGGGATCATCCCCGCGTGCGCGGGGAGCACGGGAGCCGGGCGTTTCTCGTCTACTGACCTTGAGGATCATCCCCGCGTGCGCGGGGAGCACCCTCGATGTCGTGTGCGGTGACGTCACCGGTGGGGATCATCCCCGCGTGCGCGGGGAGCACGCCAGCGCCGCGCGCAGGGTGTGCCGGACGCTGGGATCATCCCCGCGTGCGCGGGGAGCACACGGAGGTGACGCTCTCGACCCCCTCTCCTCTGGGGATCATCCCCGCGTGCGCGGGGAGCACGGCTGCCGCCAGGATCTGGGCGGGGGTACGGGAGGATCATCCCCGCGTGCGCGGGGAGCACCGGATGACCGGTCGGCAACCGCTCCGCAACCGGGATCATCCCCGCGTGCGCGGGGAGCACTCAACGAAGAGGATGTTTTGCGCCGCCAGCGAGGGATCATCCCCGCGTGCGCGGGGAGCACTCGGCCCTCAGCGCGCAGGACGACCTGATTCCGGGATCATCCCCGCGTGCGCGGGGAGCACTCTACGTTATAGGTTGTTATAGTCCCTCTTAGGGGATCATCCCCGCGTGCGCGGGGAGCACAATTTCCGTTCTCGCGGGTGATTTCCGGGGGGGGGATCATCCCCGCGTGCGCGGGGAGCACCCGAGCCCCGCAGCCCGGCCTTGACAACCCCCGGGATCATCCCCGCGTGCGCGGGGAGCACATCTTGCCGACAAACTGGTGGCTTCACGCCACGGGATCATCCCCGCGTGCGCGGGGAGCACGTTTCTTTGCCGATTACGGCTCGCTGATGCAGGGGATCATCCCCGCGTGCGCGGGGAGCACCCTCATCCTCCGCGGCCCGGTGGGCGGACGCAGGGATCATCCCCGCGTGCGCGGGGAGCACTCTCCGCGACCTGCGCTTTCATGTCGCGCGGCCGCGGTTTCTGACCACTTTCAAAGATTCCGACATTTTGGACTATGTAAAGCTCTAGGTTTCGTTGCCTGTCAGCTGTGATCGGCCGGGTGATGCCGTCGCAGGGCAAGAACCGATGGGCGGTGTCACCGGACGACACGGCGACACGCGGGCGCCTCACCCCCACATGCGTGGGGAGAAAGCTTCGCACGCGTCTTCCAGCGCCCAATGGAGGAGGCTCACCCCCACCGGCGTGGGGAGGAAGCCGGTTTCCGGCCGGCTAATCCTTCATACCACTTCCGATCCGATCCCGAGCCCGCGGACCGCGAATCCCGATCACCCGAGCCGGGAACGGCGCCGCCGTACGGGCCCGCGGCGCAGGCGCGCGCGGTGGCGCCGGTCGAACCGGTCGATGCTCTCCGGCACGTCGGCCACCTCGGTGACCGCGTCAGCGCCGGCGTCCGCTTCTTCCACGGCGAAGTCGGCCAGCGGCTCCTCGTCGCCGGTGAGCCGCTGGGCGGCGGGGACCCGTTCGTGCAGGTCGGCGACGGGCCGTTCGCCTCGCGCAGCAGCGGCTCGTCGGGCGGCAGGAGCGGCACCCGAGATAGGGGTGCCAGCGCGGCCGCCGCAGCGCCCACGGCGAGCTCGGCGATGCGCGGCGCGGGCCCTTCGACCGTCACGGTGAAGACGGCGTCGGCCAGGTACCGGCGCCGGGTGACGATGGTGGCCTTCACCCGGGGGCGCTGCCTGCCCTCCGGCCGCGGGGCATCCCGCCCGGCTCACCGCAACGGGCAGGGATCAGTAGGGGAGGCCGGCACGCCGTACCGGCCGGGTGCGCCGGGCCTCGAACCACTGCTCCCCGCGCACCGCTCCCACGCCGGTGAGCGACCGTACCTCCATCTCGGCGAACTTCCGCGGGTCGTACTCCCTATTGAGGATCGTGCCGAGCCAGCCGCAGAAGAAGCCGAACGGGATGGAGATCAGGCCCGGATTGCTGAGCGGGAACCAGTGGAAGTCGACATCGGGGAAGAGCGAGCCCGGAGATCCGGAGACCACCGGCGAGAAGAACACCAGGAGGACAGACGAGCCGAGCCCGCCGTAGATCGCGGCGATCGCGCCCGCGGCGTTGAAACGTTCCCAGAACAGGCTGTAAAGGATCGCGGGAAGGTTGGCGGAGGCGGCCATCGCGAACGCCAGGGAGACCAGGAACGCCACGTTGAGCCGCTGCGCGAAGATGCCGAGCACGATCGACACCCCGCCGATGACGAACGCGGCGATCCGGGCGAAGCGTACTTCATCCGCCTCGTTGATCCGGCCGCGCTTGCCCGCGTGCGCGTACAGGTCGTGCGCGACGGACGAGGAGGAGGCGAGGGTGAGCCCGGCGACCACGGCGAGGATGGTGGCGAAGGCCACGGAGGAGACGACGGCCAGCAGGACGGCCGCCCCGATCTCGCCGAAGAGCATCTCGCCGAGCCGTTCCGCGAGCTGAGCGACCGCCGTGTTGCCCCCGGGATTCGCCTTGGCGATCTCCTCGCTGCCGACCACGGCGGCCGCGCCGAAGCCCAGGATCAGGGTGCACAGGTAGAAGGTGCCGATGAGGCCGATGGACACGAGCACGGATTTGCGGGTCTCCTTCGCGGTCGGCACGGTGTAGAAGCGCATCAGCACATGCGGGAGGCCGGCCGTGCCCAGGACCAGCGCCAGGCCGAGGCTGATGAGGTCGAGCTTGCCCGCCAGGCCCTCCGCCTCGGTCGCGTACCGCAGCCCGGGCTCGAGGAACGCCTCACCCTGCCCGCTCTGGTCGGCGGCCTGCCGGAGCAGCTCGGAGATGTTGAAGCCGAACTTGGCGGCCACCAGGACCGTCACGATCGTGGCGCTGACCATCAGCAGGACGGCCTTGATGATCTGCACCCAGGTCGTGCTCTTCATGCCGCCGCCCGCCACGTAGATGATCATCAGCATGCCGACCAGGACGATGATGGCGGCGTTGGCGACCGGGCCGTCCAGGCCGAGCAGCATGGACACGAGCGCACCGGCGCCGACCATCTGCGCGAGCAGGTAGACGATCGACACGGTGATGGTGGAGACCCCGGCGGCGATGCGGACCGAACGCGCGCTCATCCGGAAGGCCACCACGTCGGCCATGGTGTACTTGCCGGAGTTGCGGAACAGCTCGGCCACGAGCAGCAACGCCAGCAGCCAGGCCACCAGGAAGCCGATCGAATAGAGGAAGCCGTCATAGCCGTATAGGGCGATCACGCCCGCGATGCCGAGAAATGAGGCGCCCGACAGGTAGTCGCCACTGATCGCCAGACCGTTCTGCATCCCGGAGAACGAGCGCCCGCCGGCGTAGAAGTCACCCGCGTCCTTGGTTTGCCGGCTCGCCCAAACGGTGATGAGCAGCGTTACCGCGACAAAGAGGATGAACAGGATGATGGCTAACGCCTGGCTCACCGCGCCACCTCCCAGTGAGATATGTCACGCACTGTAGAAAACGAGGGGCACTATTGCAGCGACACGTTCGGCCAGCGGTCACAGAGGCGCGCCGATCGTGATCACGCCGTCGACGAGCGGTCGGTTCGGCGCGACGAGCGGTCATCATTCATCAATGATTACGACGTGATCGCTATTCGATCACGATCCATTGCCAGGATTTCCGATAATTAATCTTTAATCCAGATCAGTGGCGACCGCTCAGAATCCAAGAATCGCTCCAGACCGCTTTCCGGTGAGGCTTCCCGGGTGGCTCTTCACCTGAAAAGGAGCAGAAGTCCGCTGAGGATCGGGTCCCGCTGCCGTAATCAAGATTAGGAATGGCGGCGTCGTGGCCATGGGTCAGCGGACCGTCTCCGCCGCGTGCGGCTCCCGGTCACGGTCAAGAGGGGTGGCTGGACGGTCCGCCGCTTTCGTGGCCGGTGTTCCTTGACTCAAGCCCCAGCCGTTGCGCTCAGTGCCGCTGGCCAACTTACCGGCTCTCCCACGGCGCGTCATGGCTCGCTGGGCAGCCGGTAGTAGAACAGATCGGCCGAAAAGGATGCCGCTCAGGAGGGCCTGGCGCGGTTATGGCCGGCCGCGGCAGTCGGGTGGGCCGGTCAGGTGCAGTAGATCGTGAACGTGCCAGCCGTCCCTGTCGTCCGCCATCCGCAGGGAGAGTTCCGCACGAGTGGCCAGATCCAGTGGAGCTGTTCCAGCGACGGCATGCCCATGAGCGAGCCGGTCCAGGGCTGCCCCGACCAGGGGCCCAACCGTTCTGACGGTGGCCGCCAGGGCGGCGGGCCGCGTCGAGCCGCCATGAAGGACGATGTTCCGCTGACGGTACAGGCGGCGGAACGATCCCTGGACATTGGCCTATCCAGGAGAGCGCGCGCAGGGAGTTAACCGAAACGTCAGCGCGATTTCCTGTCACGAATGCTGCAATAGGGGAATCTGGCTGGTTTGCCGTCGACCTTTGGTGCCGTTAAGCACGGGACCGTGGACCGGTCGTCGGCATTCGCGTGGTCCTGCGCCTCATCTCCCTGAGCACCCTGCTATGCGCTGGCCACCGGTACGCCACCAGGCGCCGGAGGCCAGCGCGGCGAGCCCACGGAGGGATCCGGCCAGGCGGCTCACGACCACGGCCAGGGGTCACCCGCGGCGGCCGCAGCTCACGTGCCCTACGCCATCGTCACCCGGGTGAGCGGACCCTCCCCGGTGAGCCTCCGCAGCACCTGCAAGGCCGCACCGCGCGAGAGCAGGCCGTGGTGGCGCTCATTCCTTCGGTTGCGCAGGCACCCGTAACACGAGGTCTCCTCACCGCAGTCGCACTGCGCCATCCGGTCGAGAGCAGTCTGGGCTACAACGTCGAAGCGCTCGGCGATTCGCAGTACTGCGCCGGCCCCGCCGGGCACCGTGTCGTAAATCACGAGACTCGGTCTGCCGCCGGCCCCGGTGTGGACCACACCGTCGATGTCATCGCGGCTGATCTCCAGGCCGTAGGCCGCACCTTCAAGCAGAGCGTGGAGGGTAGAGAGCCACTCGGCCGTCTCCTGGTGGAGGCCGTAGATGATGACCTCGAGGATGTCGGTCTCGTACAGGTGCCCCAGATCGCGCCACTGCAGCTCGCCGGTGCACTTCGTCCGCCTGAGCGGATCCTCATGCACTTTCTCGACCTTGCCACCGGTGCGCGGGCGAGACCAGCCACACGCTGCGCAGATCAGGAAACCGGCCCCGCCCGGCCCGTACGAGAGCGCGATCATTTCCCCACGGGCTCCGGCCCGGCAGACCACGTGGGTGCCGCGCGTCGTGCGCCAGACGACCTCTGCAGGGTCGTCGGCGAGTTTGACCAGGTAGGTGCCGCCGTGCCACGAGGTCTCGGGCGGGGACGTGGCCGGTCGGCGCGTCTGGGGCGCGGCGACGAACCCGAACTCCGGGGTGCAGTACTCCCGCGGCGGCGAGGTGACTTCCGTGCCGCACACCGGGCACTCTGGGGCCTCGGCTTCGTCGGTATGCCGGAAGTGCTGGCAGCTCGGGCAGATGGCGTACCGCTTCGGGACGAGCTCACGCCCGGGCAGGCGGTAGATCCCGGTGGACCGCCACAGGACGCCACCGGCCACCACCTCGGCACCGGGAGCGTACTCGTAGATCGCGCTGGACAGGTCTCGGGTGAGCTCCAGCTTGGCGCCCACCGGGTTGTCACAGTGGATCGTGCGCAGCTCCACTGTGTCCACCGGGAACCCGTACTTGGGGAGCACGTTTCGGTTCGCCAGGAAACCGATCAGGTCACGCCGCATCAGGGTGTTGATGGTCCGCTGGTAGCGGTCCGCCTCCCGGTATCTGCGGGCCTCGGCCGCCTTGTCTCTCTTCTCCTCGAAGAGCTCGATGTCGTGGTTGAGCTCACGCCGTACCTTCTCCAGGTGATCGCAGAGCCGGGAGACCCACTTGCCGGAGTCCACCCCGATCTGGGCCTGGACCTCGGCCGGGAGCACGTGCCGCAGCGTTTCGGTGATCTCGGCGGGGACAGGGGTGAGGAAGTCGCGGACCCGGGTGCACGGGGGTTCCTGGCCCGGCCCGGGGCGGAAGAACTCGCCGGCGGTCCGCCAGATCGTGCCACTGGTCACCTTGGCGTGGCGGAAGAACGCCGCCAGCGCCACCGAGTGGGCGTGCCGCCGATCGATCCGCTCATTGCCGAGCGGCACGTACGGCGCACGCACGTAACCGGCGATCATCTCTTCCGGCTCCTGGTAGCGCGACAGGTCATGGGAGCGCCGCTGGGCGTAGGTGAGCACGAGCGCCGCGGAACCGGTGCGCCGCCCCACCCGGCCGGCCCGCTGCACGTAGTTGGCCGTGGTCGGCGGCATGTTCCGCAGCAGCACGCTCTCGAGCTCGCCGACGTCCACCCCGAGCTCGAACGTGGTGGAGCAGGACAGGACGTTCACCTCGCCGCGCAGGAACCGCTGCTGGATGTCGGCCGCCGCCTCACTGGTCCACTGGGCGGTGTGCTCCCGGGCGACCAGCGGGATCGGCGCCATGGACCGGTACAGGGACGTATAGTGCTCGTCCGGATCCGCGGTGGCCTCCACGAGTCGGCCCGTGCACCCCATGGTCGGGCACACGCCCCGGACGTTAATCGCGGTGAACCGGCGGCACAGCTCGCACCGGTAGAGCACGTCCGCGGGGGCGATCCGCAGCCAAGTGTGGTCCAGCTGATGGACGACCCCAGCCCTGCCGTTGCTCGTGCTGCGCAGCCACCCGTCCTTCAGGTTCGTAAGGAACGTCCAGCAGTTCTCCAGGACGGTGCCGGCGTCCGCTGGGGAGCAGCCGAGCGCCGCGAACACCCGCTCCAGATAGTCGAGCCGCCGGTTGCGCCCGCGGGTGGGCAGCCAGCTCAGCACCTTGTACCTGGGTTCGGCGCCGCGGTTGCGCACATAGATCGGCCCGGTTCGTGGGCTGAACCGCTCGTCACCGGGGTGCACTGCCTCCGGCATGGTGAGAACGCCCTGGTTGCGAAGGGTGCGGACGAGCTCTGCCAGTAACGCCCAGCCCTCCTCCTCGCTCAGGCCGAGATCAAGGAGCGGGCCCGGCAACCGCCATGCAGGGTCGCGGCTGAGCGACACCCGGATGAGGCCAAGGCCCTCCAACGACTTGCGCTCGTCGAGCGCGAGCAGCTCGCGCATGATCCACAGAGCGACCTCGCGCTCGCGGGCCGAGGCATCCTCCTTGACCTCGAACACGCCGGCCCGCTCCGCCGCCTGGGTTACGTAGAAGATCAGCGTATCGACGCTCGCGTCCGGGTACTTCTTGGCCGCTTGCTGCAGTCCTTGCATGATGAGGCGCCGATGCTGCAGCTCCGCGTAGGTCGTCTCGAGGTAGGGACCGAAGAAGGCCGCCGCCTGCCGGCTGTCGTTGAAGGTGAGCAGCTTGCGGCCCTCCCCTGGGTGATCGGCGGCCTCGGGGTGCGGTGACGGAGGGATCTGCTGGTAGAGCGCGGTTGCGAGAACCGCGGTGGTGGCGTCGGTGCCGCTCTCGAACCGCCGGATCATCTCCGCACCCCGTCCGCCGCAGACGAGGCAGCCGGTCGGGGATGCGGCGGGTGTGTTCAACCTGCGGACCAGCCGGAACTCCTGCTCCGGACACCCGTCCCGGCCGCATCGAGGCGGCCGCGCGCCGTGGAGCGCGCCACAGCGGGGGCAGAGGTAGGCGCGCGGCCCTTCGGAGACGTTCGTCACGTTCTCCAGGACGAGCTCGTCTTCGTCCACGACCTCGGGCGCGTCGTCCAGCAGCAGCCACCTCCGGCGCTCTTCGCTGCGGACGCGCGGGGTGAAAATGGAGCCGCTCGAGGTCTCCTGTACCGCACCGATCAGGTGGACGGCTCCGCAGCGCTTGCACCCGGCAAGCTCGAACATCGCACCTCGGCAGGTGGGACAGGACTCGCGCCGGTTGAGCGACACGTGCGGGCCTTCCCCGGTAAGGCAGGTGTACGCCCCCTCGGTCGCCCGGGCGAACAGGTGGTAGCGGGCGGAGAGCACGGGCCGGCCGGATGCGTCGCGGACGCGGCCGCCGACGTCGACGAGTGCGGCGAGCCCGCCGCCTGGGTCTGCTTGCCCGCCGAAGACCAGCTGGGCGAGGTCATCGAAGGAGCGCGGCCCTTTCGCCAGGCTCCTGCGCAGCTCCGCCATGGCCTGCTCGTGAGCGAGGGCAGTGGCAGGGTCGCCGTACCGGCCGCCGGTCATCCGGAGCAGGGCGTGGCCGGGGTCGTCCTCCCGGGCGAGCTCCTTATAGCCTTCGGCGGTGAGTGGCCCCCAGAACGGCCCGTCCGGCAGGGCGACGCGGCTGGCGCGGACCAGATCCCGGCGGGATTCATCGCTCTCGTCCCATTCGAAGGGCGCGTTGAACAGCTTGGCGGCGAACGCCATCACCGCGTGGGGGTCGTCGCCCACGGTGGCGCTCGTGGCGATGCACTGCAGCCGCCTGCCCCGGGCGACCCGGGCGTGCAGGCGGCGCAGCAGCATGCCCAGCTCTTCCGCCTTGGCACCGTCGTAGACGTGGGCCTCGTCGAGCGCGATGAACCGCCAACGCCCGCCGTGCTCGCCCTCGAACAGGTCCATGTCGGCCGGCCGCAGGAGCAGGTACTCGAGCATCGCGTAGTTGGTGAGGAGGATGTGCGGGGGAGTGGCGCGCATCTCCTCCCGGCTGAGCAGCTCATTCGGCAGCCGCCTCTCCCCGGGGTTGAGCTCCGTGAACTGGACGGCTGCGTCCTGCCGGCGCTCCTTGGTCTCCCCGACGTACCGGCCGAAGGTGATGTACGGCACGGCGGCCAGCAGCTGGCGCAGCCGCTTGAGCTGGTCATTGGCGAGCGCGTTCATCGGGTAGAGCAGGAGCGCCCGCACCCCGGGGGTGAGCGTCCCCTTCCGGTGCTCCTCGAGCAGATGGTTCAAGATCGGCAAGAGAAAGGATTCCGTCTTGCCGGAGCCGGTTCCTGTAGCGATGACCAGGTTGCGCCCGAGTGCGGCCTTGCGGATCGCCTCCTCCTGGTGGCGGTAGAGCGGGCGGTCCAGCGGCAGTGCCGGGCCGTCGAGGTCCCGGAATGCGGGTGACAGCACGCCTTCGTCGATGAGCCGCCGGAGGGTGGCCCCGGTCGCGTAAGGCGGGGTGGCCTCCAACAGCGGTCCCTTGGTCAGCATGGGGCTCTCGTTGATCGCGGCCGTCAGGGCCTGCGCGATCTCCGCGTCTCGGATGGGGAGGATCGAGCGCAGGTAACGCCGGTAGGTGTCGGTGATCAGTTCACTCGTTTTCAGTGCATCCACGGTCGCTCCGTAAACCAGGGGAGGACGCTCATCGGTTCGAGGCCGGGGGACGGCCGCTCATCGCCCGCTGGCGTCGGACCGGCGCCGGACGGGATGCCGGGGGAGGAAGATCCATTCTCCGCCCGGATTGCTGGCGCCGAGGACGCGCCCGGGTTCGTGCAGCCAGGGGAACTCGTGCTGCAGCTCCTTGTAGCTGTCGTTCGTCACCACCACGGCGTTCTTGCGCTCGGCCAGGGTGGCGACCAGCCGATCGGCTTTTCCGCTCGTGCCCGCGGGTACTGGGGTGATGAGGCCGGAACGGATGTGCCTCTTGAGCTCGTCGCGTTCGCCCTCCTCGAGCTGGTGGATCAGGGCGGCGTCCACGATCACGTCGACGGTGGCCCCGGGGAACTGCTCCCGCAGCGCGGCCACCGCCTCGAGGAGCTGCGCCAGGCTGGGGGAGTCGTCGGCCTTCGCGTCGCGCCCCAACCAGGCGATGTTCGACCCGTCGACCACGAGCGCCCGAGGGCCGGAGCGCGCCCCGCCGCCCGGGGTGCCGGGTGTCCCGGCCGGAATGCGGCCCGGTGCGGGCGCGGCCGCCCGGGCGGCCTGGCCCGTGGTCGGCGGCCGGGCCGCGGCGGGGGACGGGTGGGCTGGGAGCCCTTCCAGCGCGGTCATCTGCCGCCGGATCTCGTCGATGGAGATGGACCCGCCGTGGGTGAAGTCGGAGATCTCCTGGTCGACCAGCACCCGGCCGTCCCGGTCGAGGGTGGCCTTTACGTGGAGCAAGCCGTCCCGCTGGTAGGTGTATTCGAGCGTGAAGGAGGCCTGATTGCGGGGGAGGGGCTCCGGGTACCGGACGTTCAGCGTGGTGAGCTGGAAGTTCTCAGGGTCAGACAGGGGCTTGTCTGGATCGGCCTCCCAGATCTCGATGTTCACCTCGGGCTGGAAATCCGTTTTGGGGGAGTAGTTCTTCTTCTCCCGGATGGGCAGCGGCGACCGCGCCTTGATGATCTCGCTGAAGACCTTCCGGTCACCGTGCTCGCTTTCGTAGACGGCGGTGCCGAGCGCGTACATGGAGGAGACCTGCAGGTAGCTGTCGAGCTTCTTGTCCAGGATCGCTGCGGCGATCGCCGCCCCACGGGCCACCGCGGTCATCGGGTGGCAGATCTCGGCCGGCACGGCCTCGGCGTCCATTAGCCGCTCGACCGCGGCGCGCACGCACGGCATCTGGCTCGTGCCCCCGATGAGGAGGATGTCGGTGATGGCGGTGGGCGCCAAGCCGAGATCGTTGAGGCACATCCGGACCGGCTGGAGGGCCTGCTCGACGAGTGGCTGGATGGCGTCCTCCAGCTCTGGCCGGGACACCTCGATCAACCGCTTGACCCCGGGGACCCGGGTGAGGACCGTCTCCTCCGTCGACAGGCGGATCTTCGTCCGCTCCACCGCGAGCGCGAACTGCCGCTCCTCCTCCAGGGACAGCTCGGGTAGGCGGCCGATCTTCCGGATGATCAGCTCGCGCAGCCGCTTGTCGATCTCCAGGCCTCCCAGCTGGGTGAGCCCACGCGACGCGCGCTCCTCGAACACGCCATCCCGGTGCTCGAGGATGGTGACGTCGATGGTGCCGCCGCCCCAGTCGAAGACCATGATCATGCCTTCGTCCTGGATGTCGTGCATGTAGGAGAGCGCCGCGGCGGTCGGCTCGTTGAGCAGGGTCTTGACCTGGATGCCCGCGGCGCGCGCGGCGGCGCGGGTGCGATACCGGGCTCCGCCCTTCGCGTTGGCCGGCACGGTGATGACCGCGCTGTCGATGGTGGTGAGGTTCTCCTCCGCCCGCTCGCGCATCGCCTTGAAAACCCCGGCGGCGGCCGCGGTCGCCGACACCCGGCGGTCGCGGAGGGCCACCGTGCCGTCGTCGCGCAGCATGCGCTTGCACGCCTCGATCACCCGGTTCGCGCGGAGCTTGGCCTCCCAGCCGAACAGCGTGCCGAGGCGCAGGGAGCTCTCACCGATGATGGTGGGGAAGAGGTATTCGAACGAGGGGTAGAACCATTCGTCTTCGAGGTGCTCGCTGTCCAGGGTGAGCACCTCGACATCCGTCCCGTTCCATTGGGCGACGACGGAATTCGTGGTGCCGAAATCGATTCCAGTGGACATCCTCATTCCCCGGACGTGCTCTCGGTCATCGTCGGCTGCTGCTCGGGCAGGGGGCCGTCGGTCCAGCGCACCCGGCCGGAGCGGATCGTCTGCCCGGTCTGCACATCGATGTAGGCCGGCTCCACTACCTCCAGGCTGGGGCCTTTGCCCTTGCCGATCTGCTCGAACCGATCACGGTGGGCCTCGGGATCGTCGACGCGTTCCAGGCCGGCCCGGACGAACCATTCCGGCAGCAGGTCGGGAATGTGCTCCAGCATCCCGTCCTTGGCCAGTCTGTCCAGCTCGACGAGGTGGGTCAGGTGCAGTCTTCGGCTGCGCAGTGCCTCGAGCACGGCGCGCCGGATGATCTGCTGCACCTGGTCTTCGGTGAGCTTTAGCTTCGCCGAGCGTTTGATGTCCTTGCTCTGCTCTATCAGCTCCGACGCCCGCTCCGTGAAGGCCGCCAGCAGCTTCCCGGGCTCAAGGTGCGTGCGCTCGGCGGCGATCGCGTCCAGCCGCTCCTCCATCTCGGCGCGCAGCCGCGCATGGATCTGATCCGCGATCTCCTCGTAAATGTTCTTGTGCAAGGTTGCCCGGATGCACTCGGCGATCTGGTTGCGCAGCTCGTTCCTGACGAACTTCGTCAGCCGGAGCCGGGCCTCCTCGACGGTCTGCTCGATCTGCTTCTGGAGCAGCCGCTCGAGCCTTTCGAAGCCACCGGCGAGCTCTCGGGAGATGCTTCGCGCCGTGCCACGACTGTCGGCCGATTGGTCGGCCCGGGCGGGACGGTCTCCAGGCACGTGCGAGCCGGACGCGGCCGCACGGCCGGCGGCCGGCTGCGGGGCGACGTGGTTCTGCTTCGAGGGCACGGTTGTGCGCGGTGTGCGTCGGGATCTCATTAGGGGTTCCTTGGCTCGTGCCGGAGTTCATCGAGGAGCGTGCGGGCCGCCGCGTTGCGGAGCATGCGGAAGTCCCGGGGCTCGCTCTGCGTCCTCCGGGGAAGGGGTTCGAGCGGCGGCGCCAGGCGGGGCGAGCGTCGCCGCGGGGCCTGCAGGTTCTTCTCCTCTAACGGGAGGACGTAGAAGTCCGCGCCCTGGCGGTCGGCATGGGTGAGGCGCCGTTTCGCCTCGTTGATCATGGTCAGCCTGTCGAGGTCGTCGTCGAACTCCTTGCGCAGCCGCCGCCAGGTGGCCTCCCAGCCGGGCGCCCCGTGGGGGAGCCCCAGCATGAGGTAGGGGTTCTCCCAGTACTCCCGCCTATTCCGTGGGAGGGACCGGCGCTCCTTCAGCCGGCGGATGTTCTCCGTGACCTCCGGGTAGACGTCCGCCACCTCGTCGAGCAGCCTGATCGCGCGGTCGAGCTCCTCCGTCTCCTGGGCGAGGTAGGCGGCCATGTTGTGGATCTCGGCTCGGAGCTGCCTGCTGACGAGGTGCCGCCCGCCGCGCACCTGACGGGCGGCGTCCACGAGGAGCTCCGCTTGTTCCCTGGCCTTGCGCAGGTCGCGGGCGAGGATCCAGCGGTAGGCCTGGTGCGCGGCCCGCCAGGCGTGGAACTCGCCGGCCTTCGGGTTGATGAGACCGGCCGGTGACCACAAGGCCATCAGCAGCGCCCAGAAGCCACGCTCGGCGGTGATGTGCGCCGGCCAGTGGCCGGTCTGCGCGCCACGCATGATCTCGTCGAACAGTGGGCGCTGCTCCGGGGGTAGCGAGGCTCTCAGTCGGATGTCGGCATGCCCCTGCCAGAACCTCGCGAGCATGGCGTAGACGTCGTCGCCGTCGAGGTCCTCGCCCGCGAGGAAGGCGTGCCACCGGTCCAGCTCCGCCCATCCCAGCCGCCGGGCGTCGTCGCGGCTCAGCGACCGGGGGATCAGCCGCGCGCGGAGGTAGAGCCGCTCGCCAGCGTCCCCCCGCATGTTCCACGGCTCCTCGTCCCGGCCCACCACGCCAAGGTCGATCAGGTCGTCGACGACGGCCAGCGGAAGGCGGGGGAGTACCGGGGTGATTTCGTCCGGGCGGACGCGCGCAGGATGACCGAGCGCCGCCAGGTAGATCCGCCATTCCGCGGGTCCGTCGAGCAGGTCGGCGCCGGGCAGGGACACCTCGCCCGCCCGGGGGTGCTCGGCCGCGAGCACCTGAACCCGGCGCATGCCGGTCTCGCTCATCCAGGGCATCCCGGCCTGGAGGAGACGGTCCAGGTGCGCGATCAGGCGGGCGGGGGCGAGCGTGGCCAGCGCGGCCTTGACCGCGACGGGGAGCACGCGTGGGGGCGGGCCGGTGAGGGCGGCCCGAATGATCGCCGCGTCGTCCGCGGAGACCTTGCCCTCCTCCAGGAGGGTGGACAGCGCCCGGCGTATCCGGGTCACCGAGTCCTCGCCCTGAATTCCCAGGTCCGCCCAGGCTTTACCGATGGGATCCGTGCCGTGGTCCAGGGACTTGAGCGCCGTAAGCCGCTGCCGGCGCTTCTCGCGCCAGGCCTTGACGAGCTCAGTGCGGGAGATGGACGCGTCCAGTGTGACCTCTCATATTCCGAGGGGAGACACTGATCGGTGAGCGGGCCGTGATAGGTGGTCCGATGGTACTACCCGTGCCCTTTGCCCGGTCTGCGGTCAGGTGACCATGGACCGCTCCGCGACACCGGACGGCGGGGAGTGATCCTCGGACGCCGCGATCAGAAACTCGGCCCTGATCAAGTCGATCGCGGTGAGGTCGGGGGCGAGCTTGGCGAGCATGCGCCAGAGGGGCCGGAACCGCTCTTCGAGGTCCCGGCAGCCTTCGTGCCCGCGGGCGGCGGCTCGGGCGAGGAGGGCGCAGGCGATAGAGACCGCCGGCAGCGACACCCAGCCCTCGAGCCGGTCCGGGTCGCAGCGTTCGGTGACGTACCGCTCCAGCCCGCGCAGCCGGGTGCCGCGCAGCGCCGTGAGCGCGTGGCGGATCAGGTGCGCGGATACCTCGGCGAGGGTGCGGGCGTCCCGGCTGTTCCTCCGGTCGAACAGAGCCCGTGCCGCGGCCATGCGGGTGTCCACGTCCAGCAGCGCCTTCGGGACGACCTGGGCCGCGCTCCAGAGCTCTTCGAGCCGCTCCGGCTCGTGGCGGGCCAGCACCTCCGCGGCCCGGTCGAACTTGCCCACGTGCGGGTAGGGGTCACCGCGGCCGAGCAGGATCTCCATCGCCGCCGCCCCGCATACCGCCTCGACCTCGGCCCGCAGGTCCGGATGGTCGGCGATCTCGGGCAGGACCGGGCTCGACAGCAGGGCGGCCGCCACCGGAGCGGTGCGCCACAGCCCCACATCGGACTCCCGGAAACCGGCGGTGCGCCCGGCGGCGAGCCCTGTGGTGATCACGGCGACCACGGTCCGGTCCGGAGGCAGCCCGGCGGCGGGCAGGTGCCGGAGAGCCTCCGGGTCCCGGCGGAGCGCCGCCGCGCAGTGCCCGATCCACCGGCCGGCCGCCGCGTAGTCGACCCGGTTGGCCAGGTCGACGATCGCCCAGAGGCGGTCGAGGCGGGTCACCTCCGGGGGGAACGTCTTCGCACCGGCCAGGTAACCGGACAGCCACCGCTCCTCGGCGTCGGCTCCGCTGTAGTGGCCCGGCATCGGGCAGGCGAGCAGCTCGCTTGGCTTGGGCCACCGGGGCCACTCCGCGGGGGCCCAGGGGTCCTCCACGGCGAGCCGGACGTGCAGCGGGCCGGCGTGCTGTAACGCGGGCGGGAGCGGGATCGAGCCGTCCCGCTCGACCGGGATCAGCTCCGGCCCCCGCCACGGGGCGGTGTACAGGTAGACGCCCGCGGTGAGCCCGTCCACCCAGACGCACTCATCGAGGATGAGCCGGTCCCCGCTGGCGGTGACGCCCGAGGCGAGCCTGGCCGGCCGCACGTACCCGATGGGGAGCCGGTAACCGGGCACCGAGAGCACTAGGTCGGCGCTGCGGTACCGGGCCACCGTGTCCTGGGCCTGGGTGAGGTCGTACCGGCCGCCCTGGGGGGTGAGCCGCTGCACGCACTGGCCGCCCGCGTGGAGCTCTAGCGGCGGGAGCGTGTCCGCGCCGGGCAGGTCGACCCTCAGGGATTCGGCCTCGGCGAAGAACTCGGCCGCCAGCCGCACCGGGCGGGAGCTCCACTTGGGGCTCTCTCCCCTCCGCTCCAGCAGGACGCGCATCTGGGGCGGGGAGACGAGCAGCGGCTCGCTCTCGCTCGCCGTCGTGCAGGTGACGACATGCTCGCGCTCCCCGGGGGCGTACTCCGGGGTGGCCGGCTCCACGGTCATGCCCGGCCCGGCGGTGAGCACCGCGCGGCCCGGGGCGAGGCCCTCGGGGGTGAACAGGCGCACGCGCGGGTGGTAGGCGGCGGTGAGCCCTTCGGCGATGACCACGGTACGGCGGGTGCTCCGGCCGATCGGCCCGCGCACCGTGATCTCGAACGCGCCGAGCAGGGGCCGGGACAGGCCGGCCCAGAGCTCCTCCCCGAGCTCGACCGGTTCACCGACGGTGAAGGTGCCGGTGAAGACGGCGGGCCCGCCCGCGGCCGGCCGGATGTCGACGTGCCAGGTGAGCGTCGCCTCCGCGGGCAGCCACACGCGGGGCGGTGCGGCGTGCACGGGCGAGCCGTACGGCGTGGTGACCCCTGGGACGGGGTCGCTGGTGATCACGCGGGGCCGGCTGTACCCGCGGATCGGGCGGTGCCGGCCGCCAGACAGGCCGACCCAGGTCGCGCCCGCCGGCTCGACCAGGGCGAGGCGCCAGCCGCCCCAGCCGATGGGCAGCGGGCTCTCGGTGACCACCCGGATCTCCCCGTCAGAGGCGAGATCCCGGTCGCGGGGGTGGAGCACCCAGATCTGGTCCGGGGGCACACCGAGCCGGGGGGAGACGTGCCGCCCGTCCTCGCTGAAGATGAGCAGCGGGTCGCCGGGGTCGACGATGTCGAGGTGCGTCTCGTGCGCCGTGCCGTACAGGGAGACCTGGGCGGAGCGGGCGGGTCGCGGCAGGGGGAAGGTAGTCGCGGGCGCGCCCTCGGCGGCGCCCACCCAGAGCGCGCGGCTCTTGACCACGGTGGGCACCCCGTCGACGATCACCTGCCACCGCGCGGTGCCGTCGGGCGCCTCCCCGATGGGCGGCAGCACGATTTGGACGCCCTGCCCGTACGGGTCGATCGCGAGATGTGGCGGCTCGACCCGGCGCCGTCCCCGGCCAGGCGCGGGCTCCCGGATCAGGTCAAGTTCGCCCTCACGGGCGAGCTCCTGCGCGCGGTCGAGGAACCGCGCGGGCAGGCCGAGGCCGCTCAGGTCCGGGTCCGGCGAGTGCAGCCGGTCGAGGAGGTCCAGGCACCGGTCGATCACGTCCAGGGCGTAGTCGGTGCCGAAGCGGATGAAGTTCTGCGCGGGCTTGTCGAGCGTGCCGAGCCTGCCGGGCCGGTCGGTGGCCCAGGAGAGCAGGGTGCCGGCGTCGATGGTCGGGTCCTGGCGGCGCCGTTGCACCAGGAGGGTGAAGAAGTCCCGCAGGCAGTAGGTGGGGATGCCCGCGTGCATGAGGATCGGCCCGACGTACCGCTGCGGGTCGTCGAGCACGGGCAGGCCGAACCGTTCCAGGGTCGCCAGGTACGCCTTGCCCCAGGCGGTGGCGTCCTGGAGGTCGGGACGGCCGGCGCAGTCCAGCGCCTCCCAGAGGTAGGGCCAGTAGGTGCCCCGCTGGTAGCGGTGGGCCGCCACGCCGGTGAGGGTGACGGCGATGCAGGCGGGCCAGCGGTCGAAGAACGACCGGTGGCGGCGCTTTTCCACCCTCAGCCGGTAGAGGTGGCCGAGCGCCCGGGCGGCCGCGTCGAGCGTCCGGCGATCGACCTCCAGCTCGGTGATGAGCGACACGCTGGAGAGCTTCGGGCCCCACTCGGATTCGAGCCGGTCGAGCAGTGCCGCCAGCTCCCAGTCGGAGAGCACCGTCGTCATCAGATCCGCCCATCGGTGGAACGACGTGTCGGAGCGCCTTTCGCGCTACCGCATAGTAGTTACCAGTGGATTTGATTCACAGCAAGAGTGTTGAATATCTCGGGTGATGCGAGTATCGTTGGTTCGCGACTGCGACAGGTCGCAGGCGAACAACGGCCGCGCGCTCTGGTGGCGGTCCTGGAGCGGTACAAAACCACACGGAACCGGTGCTGACGTGCGATCTTAGGCGGGCCGGTCGGCGGTCGCCAAGAAGATCGTGGCGACAGATCCGGAATGCCGGGTGGCCGGATTGGCCGTTGGGCCGCGACGGGCCGGCCAGGACCGTCCCACCCCGTGCGGCCGGGGTGAGGCCGCATGGCCACGCGGCCGGCCCTGCCTACCGGCACCCCATTGCCCGGGGCCGGGCGCTTCGGGTATGACTTGCAGATCGCGGCCCTATCCCGCCCGGGACGCGGCCGGCCGCCGCTGAACGCGGAACCCGCCGGAAGCCGGACGAACGGAGGCGTCGGTGGAACCCGGTAGCAAGCGCTGGATCGAGGTCACCCCTTCACAGCACGCCCACGAGCGGGGCGGCCTCGCCGCCATCCGGGCACTCCTGCCGGACGCCGAGCCGTACCGCGCCTGGAGCAACTTCACCTTCACCACCAAGGGCAACCGGCAGTACGAGGTCGACCTGCTCGTCATCGGCAAGGCCGGCATCTTCCTGCTGGAGCTGAAGCACTGGTCCGGCACCATCACGGGCGACCACCAGACCTGGTTCCACAACGGGTTCGCCGAGGACAACCCGCGCATCCTGGCGGAGAGCAAGGCCAAGCACTTCAAGCAGCTCCTCATCGAGACCGGCGAGCGGGCCGTACCGTTCGTCTACGCGGGCGTGGTGCTGCACAACCCCGAAGCCCAGGTACGGCTCACCGAGCGCGGCCGGGCCGGGGTCTACCGGATCGACGGTCAAGGCCCGGCCGGCCTGCCTGAGCTGATCAAAGACCTCATCACCGCCGAACCGCGCAACCCCCACCACCTGATCGACGCCAAGCGCTCCCAGGACCTCGCCAAGTTGATCAAGAAGGCGGGGGTACGGCAGAGCATGCAGTTCCGCAAGGTCGGCAACCTGCTGCTCGCCGAAGACCCGATCGCGGAAGGGCCGGGCTGGCAGGACTACCTGGCCAAGCATCCGATGCTCGACCGGCCGCGCCGCGTCCGCTTCTACCTGGTGAACAAGGCCGCCTCACCGAACGAACGGGCCGCGATCATGCGGGCCGCCCAGCGCGAGTTCATCGTGCTGGAGAACCTCAACCACCCCGGCATCGCGCGGGCCATCGAGTTCTACGAGCACGAACGCGGCCCGGCGGTGGTGTTCGATCACGACCCGACCGAGACGCGCCTCGACCACTTCATGCGGCAGAAGGGCGCGGCACTCACCGTCGAACAGCGCGTCGACCTGGTCCGCACGCTCGCCCAGACACTCCGCTACGCGCACTCCCGGCGGCTCGTGCACCGCCGGCTCAGCCCGCTATCGGTGTTCGTCCGCAACCTCGCCCAGGGCAAGTACGGCGTGCGGGTGAGGGACTGGCACACCGCCGGCCGGCTGATGCCCGGCACGCCCGGCCATCGTGCACAGGTCGCGGGCACCCGCACCCTCGACGCCCTGACCGACAAGGGCGCACATGGCTACATCGCCCCCGAGACGCTGCACAGCCCGGACGCGGACCCGATCCTCGCCGACATCTTCGGGCTCGGTGCCGTCTCCTACCTGATCTTCACTGGTGCCGCCCCCGCCGAGTCGAGCGAGCAGCTCCACCAGCGGCTCGCCCGCGAACGCGGCCTGGACGTCCGGGTCGCCCTGGACGGCGCCCCGCAGGCCATGGTCGACCTGGTCCACGACGCCACCGCCGCCGACGCCGACCTGCGCATCGCGTCCGTGGACGAGTTCGTCGAGCGCCTGGAGCGGCTCGCCCAGGAGGTCACCGCCGAGCAGGCCGCCGCCGAGCAGGTCGATCCGCTCGAGGCGGTGGCGGGGTCGCGGATCGGCCCCGCCGACGATCCGACCCGGTTCGAGGTGATCCAGCGGCTCGGCCAGGGCTCCACCGCGCTCGCCCTGCTGGTCAAGGACCCGGTGCACGGCCAGGCGGTGCTCAAGGTCGCCATCGACGAGGAGGACGCGCGGCAGCGGCTGCTCGATGAAGCCGAGGTGCTCCCCCTGGCCCGGGACCCACGCGTGGTGCGCTGCCTCGAAGGGCCGATGACGGTGGGCGGACGCACCGCCCTGCTGCTGGAGGACGCCGGGCGGGAAACCCTGGCCGCCCTCATCCGCCGGGAAGGCCGGCTCTCCCTGGACTTCCTCGCCCGGTGGGGCACCGACCTGCTCGACATCCTCGCCGCGCTCGACCTGGCCGGCATCAACCACCGCGACATCAAGCCGGACAACCTCGCCTTCCGGGAGCTGGGCAAGAACCGCGAGGTCCACCTCACCCTCTTCGACTTCTCCTTGTCGCGGGCCCCGCTGGAGCAGACCGCCGTCGGCACCCCGCCGTACCTCGACCCGTTCTTCGACCCGGTGCACCGGCCCCGCTACGACGCGGCGGCCGAGCGCTACGCCGCCGCGGTCACGCTCTACGAGATGGCCACCGGCCAGACCCCGATCTACGGTTCGGGGACCAGCCACCCGGCCGTGATCGACAGCAATGTCACGATCGATCCGGAGGACTTCGAGCCCGGGCCGGCTCGCGACCCGCTCATCGCGTTCCTCCGCAAGGCGCTCGCTCGCGATGTCAAGCAGCGCCATGACTCGATCGAGAGCATGCGCCTCGAGTGGCGGGCGGTGTTCGAGGCGGTGCCGCCCGCGGCCGCCACGCCGGCGAGCGTCAACCCGGTCACCGGCAAGGAGCTCGACGAGGCGGCCGCCCGTGCCACGCTGGACACGCCGATCGCCGCGGCCGGCCTCACCCCGCGCGCGGTCGACGCGCTGCACCGGATCGACGTCCGCACGGTGCGGGACCTGCTCGCGCGCTCGCCCTTCGAGCTCTCCCGCCTCTCCGGCGTCGCCGACCCGACGAAGCGGGAGATCAGGCGCCGGGCCAAGCAGTGGCGGGCCCGGCTCCAGCCGGCCACGCCGGAGCCCATTGGCACGGGTGAACCGGCGGACGATCTTGGGCGCGGGGTCGACGCGGTGCTCCGCTCGCTACTCCCCAAGGGGGTGAAGCCGGACACCGCGGAGGCCCAGGTGCTGCGCTGCTACCTCGGGCTGGAGGAAACCGAGTCCGCCTGGCCGACCAACGCGGAGCTCGGCGAGGCCGCCGGGGTGACCGCGGGCCGGGTGAGCCAGATCCTGCCCAAAGCTCGCAAGCGCTGGCGGCAGAGCAAGGCCCTCGCCGAGGTGCGTGACGAGATCGTCCACCTGGTGACCGAGGCGGGCGGGGTGCTCTCCGCCGAGGCGATCGCCGAGACCCTGCTCACGCTGCGCGGGTCGGCGGCCGCGGGCGACCAGCGGATGCGGCGGGCGCTGGGACTGGTGCGCACCGCGGTCGAGGTAGAGGCCGAACGGGGCGGGGAGGCACGCCTGCTGCACCGGCGCACCCGCAACTCCGCGATCGTCGCCCTGGAGGAACCCACCGACCCGGACGCGGTGGCGGGCACCGACCTGCTCGACTACGCGGTACGGCTCGGCCGGGTCGCCGACCGCCTGGCCGCCGAGGACCCCTTGCCGACGGCCGAGCAGACCGAGGCCCAGCTCCGCAAGGTCCGGCTGCCGCAGGGCATGGCGGAGCTGCCGGCCGAGCGGCTCGCCGCCCTCGCCGCGGCGGCCTCGGAGCGCGCCGCGGCAAACGGACGCGGTGAGATCTACCCCGACGGCCTCGACCCGCGGCGGGCTTTGGAGCGGCTCTCCTCCTCCTTCGGCGTGATCCGGTACGGCCTGACCCCGGACCAGCTCAAGGCCCGGATCCGCGTCCGCTACCCGCGCGTCGGCCCGCTCCCGGACGACCTGCAGGACCTCGACGCCCTGCTCCGGCTCGCCAGGGTGCCGCTCGTCTTCCAGGACGGGGTGTTCTGGCCGCGGCGGGACGTGCAGAGCAGCGTGCTGGTGCCGTCGACGCACGGGTCGTTCACCCGCCTCGCCGGTCCGGTGGCCGATCGGGACTCCGCCGACTTCGAGCGGCGCCTGACGGCGTCGCTGGAGGAGCGGGGTTTCGTCACGATCAGCGCGAGCTTCCGGGCGTACCCGGAGGCGATCCGCGCGCTGGCCGGCCGGTTCGGGGTCGAGGTGGTGGACGTGACCGCCGAGCTGCTGGTCGCGATGCGGACCACCGCTGAGGCGAACAACGTGGACTGGTCGCTCGTGCTGCGGGCCGACCGGCCGGACGCCGCCCCGCAGGACGCGGCCAACCTCCGCCTGCTGGTCGGCCTCGCCGCAACCGGCCTGGAGGAGCGCCTGCGCACCGACCCGCGGCCGTTGCTCATCATCGAGGCCGCCCCGCTCGCCCGGTACGACCGGCTCGCCGTGCTGGAGCAGCTCGCCGACAAGGCGACGGACCGGCCGGCCGCCCGTTGGCTGCTGGTCCCGGTGGAGCAGGACGGCCGGCCGTACCTCGACAACCGGCCCGCCCCGGGCGCGCTCGGCGCGGTACGGCTTCCGTCGGCTTGGCTGGTGCAGCAGCGGCGGCAAGCGGCCTCCTGACATCACCGCGGGGTCGTTTCCGGGGATGCACGGCAAACGTCGGACGCCACCCAAGGAAAGGCACACGCGGCAGGGAATCGGGGCAGCCAGGGCGAATACGGGTCACGCTAGGTATCCACGCCTGGATTTCAGGGCTCAGAGAAGGGAGTGCCGTCCGTAATCGGATGAGCACCACATGAGAGGCTCGCCATCTTCAGCCGACTCCGTATGCAGCCGAGCTCCCCAGAATGGTGCACGTGTTTCGGTGGCGCTTGTACCGAAATGTACTGTTCCATAACGATTTGGAGCGTTACAAGATGATCACTTCTGACCGGATTCCCCAGTGAATGTGCGGTCGTTCTTGCGAGACTTTCCGGGAATGTATGGGTGGCCCCTTATGCGTGCGTATCACGGAAGGTGAATAGGTGACTGTTGTCCCCGCTGCGCTGCTCAAGGACCTTCAGCGGCAGGTGACGCTCGTCGCCGAGGACCTGCGGCGGCAGGCCGAGCGGGTGCCCGAGCTCGGCGCGCGTCTGGAGGGGATGTACCGAGCCGCGAATGAGGTCGGCCGGACAGGCGAGACCTGGAACGCCTGGCTCACTGCGCAGAGCGAGCAGGCGGCGTCGTCGTGGGTGGTCGCCTGCACGTTCATCCGGTTCTGCGAGGACAACGACCTCACCGCGCACCGCTGGATCGCCTCCCGCGATGCGAACGGCAACGCGACCACCGAGGCGGCCGACGCCGAGGCCGCCTGGATCCGGCGCAACCCCCGGCTGACCGCCCGCGAGTGGCTCCGCGAGGCGTTCACCTGGTTGCGCGCGACCCGGGCCGGGCAGGCGCTCTTCCCGGACACGGACTTCGTCTGGTGGTGGGACATCTCCGCCGACATGGCCGATGCGCTGATCGCCGCGTTCCGGCGGCGTGACGCCGACGGTGTGCGGCTGGCCCACGACTTCCACAGCCCCGAGCTCGACACCCGGTTCCTCGGCGACCTCTACCAGGACCTCTCCGAGCATGTGCGCAAGCGCTACGCGTTGCTGCAGACCCCCGAGTTCATCGGGGACTTCATCCTCGACCGGACGCTCACCCCCGCGATCGACGACTTCGGGCTGGACGGGTTCAAGCTGATCGACCCGGCCTGCGGCTCGGGTCACTTCCTCCTCGGGGCGTTCGACCGGCTGCTCCAGGCCTGGGCCGCGCAGGCCC